>Ga0209317_1001298_pt1 | contig 22622 bp, 20 predicted proteins | sample RifGroB2_FD_183994 | JGI IMG/M metagenome (GOLD analysis project Ga0209317, IMG submission 183994) | Soil microbial communities from Rifle, Colorado, USA - Groundwater B2 (SPAdes) (version 2) | ecosystem: Environmental > Terrestrial > Soil > Unclassified | place: Rifle, Colorado | collected...
GTCGCAAAAAAACTCACCCTGAGAGACACCATGACAATCTCCACCAGATCCTTATCCCAGGATACCAGCAGCAGGATCGCCGACTGCACGCCGTCAAACAACATATCCATAACTTGCAATACTCCACAAATCCAAAGAGAGGCCAGCGGTGAAACCGGCACCTGCCCGTCTCTACTACGAAAAAAGGGAGGCTCGACATCCACCTCCCTTTTGAATTACAACATCTTGCTCTATCTTGTCAGCCTATTTGGCATCCGGGTAGAAAAGTTGTTTCCCCTCCAACTTATATCCGCCGATCATCCCCTGGCCCTTTGGCGAAATAAGCCAATCTACAAGTTGCATCGCCAGATCGTTTCTGACATGGGGATGCTTGGCCGGATTGACCGGAATGACGCCATAGTAATTCGCCAGGTCGGCACCACCCTCACAGAGGATGTCCAAAGCCACCCCCGGGGTCTTGCCGTATTTCATCTTGATATAGGTACCCCTGTCAGTCAATGTATATGCCTGTTTTTCTTCCGCAAAGGTGATCACCTTACCCATTCCCTGGCCAATCGACATGTACCAGGCGGACGAATCGGCAGGAACCTTGTATTTGATTTCTTTCTCCTGCCCTTTGCTGACGATCTTCTGGGTCTGCTCTGTGAGCGTCAGATTTGTTGCCTTCCAGAGAGCCTGCTCCTTGGTATGGGTGCCGCTGTCGTCGCCGCGGGAAATAAAGGGGGCCTTTGCGGCGGCTATCTTCTGCAGGGCCGGGCCTGCCTCGGTAAGGCCCTTGATGCCAGCCGGATCGGCCGCCGGACCAACGATGACAAAGTCGTTGTGCATAACCGCATATCTTTTGGTGCCGAAGCCCTTGGCCACGAATTCCTCTTCCCGCGCCTTGGCATGGACAAAAATCACATCGACATTGCCGTCCTCGCCGTCGCGCAGTGCCGCGCCGGTCCCCTTGGCGATCACCTTGACCTCGATGCCGGTATCCTTGAGGAACTCGGGCAGGAGCACGTCGAGCAGGCCCGAGGCCTCGGTGCTGGTCGTGGTCGACATCTTCAATACCTTGTCGGCGGCAATCCCGCCCTCGGCAAAGATCCCCAAAATACAGACAACTCCCAGTAAGAATCCAATTTTCTTCATGAGCTACTCCTCCTTTTTAAAGTTATCGGGGAAAAGCATTTTCCCGCAGAGTGATATGTCATAGCCTGTAAAACTCGCCGCCAGGTCCCGAAACGGTTTCTCGTGCAACAGACCGATAAAACTTTGGATGCCCCGCTCGAAAAAGCACTCTCTGGCAATCAGCAGATCGAACCGTTCCCACCGGAGCGGCACGAAGCCAAGGCCCAGGATGCCGGCCACGGCGCTGATGGCCGGGGCGGCATCGGCCCGGCCGGCCAGAATCTCCAGACCCGCATCGAGGTGTCGTGCCACGTCGCGGTGATAGCCCTTGATCTGCCCGGACGAGATATCGGATCTGGCGATTTCATAGTCCAGCAAGAGTCTCGTGCCGGTGCCCAAGGGACGGTTGACGATGGTCACGTCGCCGCGGGCGAGATCCACCACGCCAGTGATATTTTTCGGATTGCCCGGCGCGACCAGGATGCCCTGCTGGCGACGGCTGAAGTTGACGAAAATCGGAGCCTTTTCCAGTTCCTGATCGGCAAAGTCGAAATTATATTCCTCGTTGTCATCCTGCAGGAGGTGGCACACGCCGATATGACATATCCCCCGCCGCAGACATTTGAGACCGCCCATGCTGCCGAGGTTGGCGAAAAAACCTACGGTTTCCGATTGCTTGGCATGAAACAGGGTGAGAGTTCGCTGAAAGAGCAGGTCGTCGCTCCCGGCCAGGAGGAGCACCCCGTGTTCGGAAGAGGAGCTGTTGCCCGGTTTTTTATAATTGACGACATGGGTCTCCAGCCATTCCTCCACCAGCCTTCGCGGAAAAAGCCATTTGCCGGTGACCTTGGTGGCCGGCAGTCCCTTGTCATTCACCAGGGCATAAACCATTTTTTCATTGACATTAAGGAGCTTGGCCACCTCCTTTGTCGATAAAAATTTCCCGTACTGTGTTGCTTCCATGTTTCGCCTGTTGCCTCTGCGGCCTAAGCCATTAACCCTTTGTCGCCAACGAGTACTCCAATTCTGCAATTTTTCAAGTAATCGCCCACACAGGGACTCATAATAACCATAACCGACCAATAATGACAGATGGATCAGGAGAAGTTCTCCCCCTGTGCAAGGTTCATTTATTTTGGCCGCATTTGGGTATTTTCTTGTTTTTTCATCATAAAACAATTTACTATGCTGAAAAGTTGAGGATTTACAAGGAAGGTATCGGCAGGCCGAGCGGGAAGCCGGCCTGAGACTCGGCAGGAGAGTCGCATGGAGCAGACAAGTCAATGGGAAGAACGGGTGCAGATCTCCCCTGCACCGCTGGAACAAAGCTACAGGAGCATCCTCATCGAAGTCCTGAAAACCGCGCTCGAACCACACCCTCTCAAAACCAAGATTGGCCGCATCCTCGACTATCTCCTCTCCTTGCATACCCTGGAACTCTAGGACAAAGCCGCCCTGTTTCTCATCGACCAGGCCTCGGAAACCCTCGATCTCCTGGTGGCGAGAGGTTTTCCCGAAGGGGCTGTAAATCCCTGCAATGAATCCCGCTTCGACCTCTGCCACTGCGGACTGGCGGCAGAGAAAGGTACGCTGCAATTTTTCCGGACCGCTCCGCCGCTTGCCGTACATTCCGGAACTACCGACCACTTTTTCGGCAACTACTGCGCGCCCATCGTCAAGGACGACCAGCGGCTCGGCGTGCTGACCGTCTATGTCAACCGGGACCACAAGTGGTCGTCTGAGACGGAGGGACTGCTGGAGGCGATCGCCAACATCCTGGCGGTAACCATCGAGGGCCAGCAGATGGATCAGCAGCTCATCCAGCTGGTCAACGATCTCCGCGGTTCGATTATCAATTTGCGGGAAGAGAAAAAATTCTCGGAGTCAATCATCCAGGGCCTGAATCACGGCCTGATCGTGGTTGATCTGGAAGGCCGGATCAGGAAATCCAACTCGGTGGCCCAGACGATCTTCAAGCCGTTCACCGCCCAGCTCGAAGGGCAATACCTGAGCGCGTTCCTGGGCGAGACCGCCGCCGTGCAGCTTCTGGCCACCCTGCCGTCGAAAACCAACCAGCTCGACCGCGAGCTGACCCTCACCACCCCCGCCCATGACAAGAAGATCATCGGCTTTTCCAACGTCCCCCAGGAGGATGCAAGGGGGCGAAAGATTGGGGTGATCGTCTCCCTCTCCGATATCTCTGAGCTGAAATATGTCCGCAAGGAGATGGAAAAGATGAACCGGCTGTCGACCATTGCCGAGATTGCCTCGGCGGTTGCTCACGAGGTGCGGAACCCCCTGGCGGGCATCAAGATCATGGCTCAGTCCATCGAGGAAGAAGCCAAAGACAACAGCGAACAGCTGGAATGCTCGCAGCGTATCATCAGGCAGGTGGACCGCCTGAACGAACTGCTGAGCGATTTCTTCTCCTATGCCCGGCCGGCCGAGCCGAATAAAAGACCCACATCGCTGCGCGCCATCGTCGCCGAAACGCGGCCATTGATCCACAACCGGCTGACCAAAAACCACATCGAGCTGTTCGAGGATATCGGCACCGACCTACCGCCGATCATCGCCGATCCGCACCAGGTTCAGCAGGTCTTTCTCAACCTCTTCCTGAACGCCATCGATGCCATCCGGGAACAGGGAAAAATTGAAATATCCGCCCGGTATCTGGGGAAAAGCAAGGTGCATTACTTCAAGAAGAGATTTCCGGTGCTGGAAAGCAACAACTACGTAGTCGTCCACTTCACCGACAACGGCATGGGCATGCCGCCGGAGGTGGCCGAGCAGGTTTTCGAACCCTTCTTCACCACCAAGACCTCCGGCGCCGGCCTCGGCCTGTCCATCGTCTACCGGACGCTCAAGGAAAACGACGCCACCATCGTGCTCGAAAGCAAGCCGGGCAAAGGTACTACCTTCATCATCTTTTTCCAGGCATATGTAGTATAATGGGCACGGTGCTTATCGTCGATGACCAGGAAGACCTGCGGTATTCGTTGGCCAAGGTGGTGGAAAAGGAAGGATACCGGGTGATCACCGCGGCCGCTGGCCGCGACGGTCTCGACATCCTCCGCTCGGCGGTTATCGATCTGGTTTTTCTCGATATCGGCCTCCCCGACGTGAGCGGCATCGATCTCATCGGCGACATCCAGGAGATCGCCGGCGACATCGACATCGTCATGCTCACCGGCATCAACGAGGCGAAAACGGCGGTGGCGTCTCTCCGAGCCGGCGCCGTCGATTACATCGTCAAGCCCTTCGATATCATTGAGTTCAGGGCTATTCTCAACCGTCTCCTCCAGGCCCGGCTGATGCGGAAAAAGGCGAGCCTGCTCCACCAGGAGATCGGCATCGGCACCATCCTCGGCGAGAGTCCTCCCATGCGGCGGGTCAAGGAGGCGATCAAGCTGGCGGCGCAGGTCGATTCCCCCATCCTCATCACTGGCGAGACCGGCACCGGCAAGGAAATCACGGCGAGAGCCATCCACGACAGCCGCCCCGGCCACCCAAGGCATAAAGGGGTCTTTGTCAAAGTCGACTGCGGCACCCTCTCGTCAAACCTGATGGAGTCTGAACTCTTCGGCTATGAAAAGGGCGCCTTCACCGGTGCCGCAGTCGACAAGAAGGGCCTCGTCGAGGTGGCGAGCGGCGGGACGCTGTTCCTCGACGAAATCGGCAACCTGCCCATCGACCTGCAGCCCAAGCTGCTCCGGCTCATCGAGGAGTCGACCTTCCGGAAGGTCGGCGGACTGAAGGACATCAAGGTGAAAATCCGCATCGTCGCCGCCACCAACGCCGATATCGAAGAACAGATCGATCGGGGCAAGTTTCGCGAAGATCTCTTTTACCGCCTGAATGTCCTGCCCATCGCCCTCCCCCCTTTACGGCAACGGGGCGAGGATGTCCTGCTGCTCGCCGACTTTTTCCTGCTCGAATTGCAGCGGGAACTGAAGAAAAATCTGCAGGGATTCACCCCCGAGGCGCGGCGGAAAATACTGCAGCACGATTGGCCGGGCAACATCAGGGAACTGCGCAATATCATTGAACGGGAAGTCATTTTCACCACGGGCGGCTGGCTGACCCTGGCCGGCCTCACCCCCGACAGTCAGGCGCCGGATACGAAGAAAGAGCCCATGCCGAGTCTGAGAGAGATGGAACGGCAGTACATCCACAAGGTACTGAACGCCGTTAATAATAATAAATCGAAGGCGGCAAGGATCCTCGGCATTTCCAGGACCACCTTGAGAGACAGCCTCTAACCCGGATTTCTCATGAACATTTTGTCGATTTCCAGAAGTTGACCGATACTCCAAATACGATTAACTCATCGCCTCGCATCCACATCCACGGCAACCTCGGTTGGTGAGAAATCCGGGTTAACTGGTCAAAAATTGACCAACTGGCCAGATTTCAACCACCTTCAACCCAACCATCCTCCCGACTCCTTCTGATATTATATTATATTTTCAGCATATTAGCTTAATTCTTCCCCTTTCGTCAAGTTGGTCTCGCTCTTGCACTCATCCCATTATCCCGGCCATCATACCGGGTTTATAGACATGCTTCCGCAACGTTTCCGCCCAAGGCCCCCTTGTCCGGGGGATTGGGATAAAAAACTGGTGAAATTATGAAGAGAGTACTGGTTGTCGACGACGAAGAAGATATGCTCTGGATGTTGCAGAGGAATCTCAACAAAGGCATGACGGGTGTCGAGATTCTTGCCGCAAAATCAGGCGAGGAGGCGCTGGCCACACTCAGCGACATTACGATCGATCTGGTCATAACCGACATCAACATGCCGGGCATGAGCGGACTCGACCTCCTCATCGAGATCAACAATCGCTTTCCCGGCACCGGCGTCATCATCATGACCGCCTACCCCTCCAACGCCTTCAAGGATAAAGCGATGATGAGCGGCAGCCTGCGCTTTATCGAAAAGCCTTTCGACATCAAAGAAGTACGGGCCATTGTCGAAGAGGTGTTGAAGGAGAATGAAGGCTTCCAGGGCACTGTCGACGGGATCGATCTCGTCGATATCGTCCAGTTCAACAGCCTTTCGCGGGCGACCGTCGCTCTCAAGGTCGCCACCGGCGACCGGGAAGGCATGATTTTTTTCAAAGACGGTGCGGTGGTTCACGCCATGTGCGGGCGCGAAATGGGCGAGGACGCCTTCTTCACCATCCTGAGTTTCCAAGGCGGCTCGCTCCAGAACATCCGCGGCGTTCAGCCGCCGGTTGTCAGTATCAACAAAAGCATTGAGGCGCTGCTCTTTGAAACGGCGGTCAAAAACGACGAGAGGGCCGACAGCAAATCCTCTCCCGGCGGAAAGGCCTTGCTTGAGCCCATCGCCGGTCCGGTTGACGACTATGCCCCGGCCGCGCCCGCCGAGACTCCAGAAAACGAAACGACAGCACAAGATTCTGCAGATTTAACATATCAACAAGAAACCTTTACCGAGGAATTTGAAATGACTGAAATACAGAAGATTTTGGCCGAATTCACCAATATTGAAGGCGTTCACACCGCGTGTCTCGTCGGGCGGGACGGCTTTCTCCTGGACAGTCTGGCACGTGCGGGGATCGATGCGGAAATGATCGGGGCCATCGCCTCTTCCGGCTTCGGTTCCGCCGAGTCGATGGGCAATCAGTTGGGCCAGGGCGATCTGCGCATGACCATGTTCGAGTTTGCCAGCGGACCGGTCATGTTTGCGCCGGTCGGCGAAGAAGCCTTCCTGGTCATTGTCGCCGATCAGGACACCAATCTCGGCTGGATCAGGATAAGCATCAAGAAAAATACCAAAAAAATCCAGGACGCAGCGGCGCTGTGAAAAGAATGGACTGAGAACTTAGGACTGAGGACTGAGTGGAGGGGCGAAAAATCTTTCACCCCTTACGGAACTTCCTCAGTCCTCATAGCTCAGTCCTCAGTCCTCGCAGTTTATTGGTAATGCTTTTCGAAATAACCGGCGAATCCGGTAAAATGCGCCTCGTATTTCTTGATCAGCATCCTCGCTTTGCCCAGCCATTCCTCCTTGGTCGTCATGACAAAGATGAAAAACGGCTGCCCGTCGACGTGCCTGATAATGAAATGGTACTTACGGGTGGTAATCAGGATATCCTCTACCTCCTCGTCGTCGGCCAGGAGATTGATGGCCTTGGCGTTCGATTTGACGATCGAGGCCAGATAGGCTGCGGCGGCCGCGGTTTCGATGTCGTCCCTGCGGCGAACCTCGGCGATGGACATCCCGTCCTCTACGGTCACTACGGCCGCCGCCAGAATCCCCGGCAATTCTCTCGACATCTGATCGATAAGGTTTTGAAGTTGTTTGATCATCGGTCTGCCTGTTAATTATGAAGACATTTAAAAAGAGATGAGAGAAGATACCCCTTTTGGAGTATGAACTCAAGCAACCTGCCGGGACTATTTCCCGGTACTGCCAAACTTTGGATTTTCTGTGGTAAAGGTCAAAATACCATTGAAATGACTATACCATTTGACTACCCTCAGATGAAATGATTTCTCAAAAATACATCAACCAGCAGGCGGCCCCTCCGATCCGCCGCACCAGAGAGACAGCATGCGGGCGGTAGTGCAGCGGGCAAGCCGAGCCTCGATAACAATAGACGGAGTGACCACGGCGGCCATCGGGTCGGGGCTGGTCATCCTCCTTGGCATCAGGGCGAGCGATACGGCGGATGACGCGAAATGGCTGATTGACAAGATCGTCAACCTGCGAATCTTCGAAGACCAGGATGGAAAAATGAATATCTCCCTTGCAGACACCGGCGGCGAGATGCTTATTATCTCTCAATTCACTCTCTACGGCGATTGCCGGAAAGGTAGAAGGCCCGGATTTTCCACTGCCGCACCGCCCGCGATTGCCGAACCGCTCTACAACCGGTTTATCGAACTGGCAGAAGAGAGCGGGATCCGCGTGGCAACCGGCGTTTTCCAGGCCGCCATGCAGGTCGAACTGGTCAACGACGGACCGGTAACGCTGCTGGTGGATTCGGAAAAATGTTTTTAGTACCTTAGAATTTCATTTCTTGTTTTTTAGAAAGAATTTCGTGAAGGTACTTATCCCCCTTGTGGGGGGTTAATGAGTGATCGCCGGTCCCGGCCATTTTGTTAACAATTCACCTGCCTTTTTCACATCCATAAGGATTCAGAATGACATTCACCATAGGTTCCATCTATTCAGGTTTCCGTCTCGTCACCCATTCGTTTATTCAGGAGATCGCCTCCGATGTCTATATTTTCGAGCACGAACTGCTGAAATGCCCGCTGTTGGCGATCAAAAACAGCGATACCAACAAGACCTTCTCAGTCGCCTTCAACACCACGCCCACCGATTCCACCGGCGTAGCCCATATCCTCGAACATTCGGTGCTGATGGGCTCGAAAAAATATCCGGTGAAGGACGTCTTCGGCGAGATCAACAAGGGCGGCCTCACCACCTTTTTAAACGCCATGACCGGGGCGGACGTCACCTACTATCCCTTTGCCACCCGCAACTTGAAGGAATATTTCAACATCATGGATGTCTACTGCGACGTGGTGTTCAATCCGCTTCTCGACCGGTCCACCTTCCTGCAGGAGGGATGGCACTACCACCAGGAAAGCCCGGACAGCCCGCTGCAGTTCCAGGGAGTGGTGTTCAACGAGATGAAGGGGGCCTTTTCCGATCCGATCCGCCATATCTTCCATAACATTTTCGCCGGACTCATGCCCGGCTCGACCTACGCCCACGAATCCGGCGGCGATCCGCGGAATATCCCCGACTTGACCTACGAGCAGTTTTGCGCGTTCCACAAAAAACACTACCACCCGACCAACGGCATCTTCCTCCTCTACGGCGACGCGCCGCTAGCGGACGAACTGGAATTCCTGCAGAGCCGGTTCCTATCGGCCTTTCCCGCGCCCGGTACGAGAGCGACCATCGAGGAGGGGCAGCTGGCCCGGCAGCCGGTGTTCATCACCGACAGCTATGCCGTGGACTCGCCGGACACCAAGGCCAAGACCTTTCTCGCCGTCGGCACCAATGTCGCGACCTTTGCCATGCGCGAGGAGAATACCGCCCTCCAGATCATCGCCAACATTCTCTTTAATTCCGACGGGTCACCGCTCAAAAACGCTATCGTTTCCAGCGGCCTGTGCAAGGATTTCGGCGGCTTTTTCATGACCAACTCGTCCAGCCGGACCATCATGATCACCTATCTGGTCGGCAGCGAAAAGGAGCATCGCGACAAATTTCTCGAACTCTACCGGACTGCACTCGACAAGATGGTGGGTGAAGGCCTCGACCGCGACCTGGTGCTGGCCGAGCTCAACAAGTACGAGTTCGGCATCCGGGAGGATGCCAGCAAGGCCCAGCGGGGTCTCGATCTCCTCGGCAAGGCCATGACCGCCCTCAAGTACGGCATCGATCCCATCGAGGCTTTGCAGAACGACGAGCTGTTCGCAAAGCTCAGGCACAAGGCGCTGGAGGAAGGTTACTTCGAACAGCTGATCCGTCAGTATCTTCTCGACAACCCGTCGACGGTCACCGTGACGCTCGTGCCCGATCCGGACAAGCAGAAGCGGACCCAGGCCGAAGAGCAGGAGCGGCTCGCCGCCTACGAGGCGAAGGCGACGGAAGAAGAACGGGCCGAGCGGATCAGACAGACCCGCGAACTGATGCAGGAACAGCTGCAGCCGAACAGCGTCGAGACCCTGTCGCTCCTGCCGCAGCTGACCTTAGCCGACCTGTCGACCAAGGACGATTTCCATATCGCCACCCCAACCGAGATGTTCGGCCAACAGGTGCTGGTGAGCGAGCTGCCCACCAACCATATCTCCTATCTCGATGTCGGCTTCGATTATTCCTGTCTGCCGCCGGAACTCCTGCCGCTGCTCGACCTGTTCGGCACCATCGTCACCGAAATCGGCACGAAGAGACTCAGCTATCAACAGTTCGCGAAAGAAATAGCCACCTGCACCGGAGCCTTTTCCCATACCCTTGCCACCTACACCAAACGTGACGTACCGGATTTCACCCGCCCGGTCTTCTGGCTCCATCTGAAATGTCTGCCGGCCTATCTCGATCCGGCCCTGCAGCTCGTGGCCGAAATCCTCACCTCCGTTTCGTTTGCCGACCGGGTGCGGATCCGCGAGATTGTCGGCCGGGAATTCGCCTGGGCCGAGCATTCCGCCCATAGCGAAGGCTACCATCTGGCCTCGAACCGGGTTTTCGCTCACTTAAGCCTGGCCGGCCGCTACAACGAGGCGGTCAACGGCGTCACAGCCTATCTGGCCATCAAGGACCTGGCGCAGAATTATGACGCGCAGGAGGAGAAGTTTCTCGCCGCTCTGGGAAAAACAGCAAACCTCCTGTTCAACCGGAACAACCTGATCCTGGCCATCACCGCCGACGGCCAGGAACTCGGCCATTTCACCCGGGCCGGCGACTGCATCCCTGATGCGCTTGCGTCCCAGCCGGTAACACGATACGAACTGCCCGAGCTGGGCTCGACCGGCATGGCCGACCACGAGGCCTTCATCACCTCGGCGGAGGTGGTCTTTGCCATCCAGGGCGGCAACCTGTTGAAGGACGCCGTCGGCTACAACGGCCATTTCGAGGTATTGAAGACCTACCTGTCCCGCGATTACCTGTGGAATACCGTGCGCCAGATGGGCGGGGCCTATGGCTGTTTCATCCAGTTCGGCCAGCTGAGCGGTAATCTGGCCTTTGTCAGCTACCGCGATCCCCAGGTGAAAAAGACCTATGATGCCTACCAAGGCGTGCCTTCGGTCGTGGCCGGCCTTGATCTGCCGGAAAAGGTGCTGGAACAGCTGATCATAGGCACCTACGGCAACTTCGATCCGCTGCAGAGTGCGGCCGCCAAGGGCGCCACCGCCAGAAACGATTTCCTGAACGGCATCGACGTCGCCTACAAGGAGCAGCGACTGGCGGAGATAGTCCATTCCACCGTGGCCGATCTAAAGAGCTTTGCCGCCGCCTTTGCCGAGATGATGCCGAAAAGTTACCGGGTGATCATCGGCAACCGCGCCAAGATCGAGGCCGACCGGTCGCTCTTCGACGTCCTGATCGATCTGTAAAAAAGAACGGATTGAGGGTAGGGGCGAAAAATCTTTCGCCCCACTCAGAAGTCTACAGTCCATCGCTCGCCTGCCTTACTCCTTGAACTTTCTCGTCATCTTACTATAATAGCCGACGCCGGGAGATGAGATCTCTCGACGATTATTACTTCAATTTTACGCGACACAACTACTTTCCAAGGAGAAAAGCATGCTCTACTCTGCTGAAGTCGTGGAAATGTGCCGGGTGGCTCAGGGGACCAATCACGGTCCGGCCCCGATCCCCCAGGAAGGCGCATGGACAAAGGCCAAAGAGGTGCGGGATATTTGCGGCCTCACCCATGGCGTAGGCTGGTGTGCGCCGCAACAGGGCGCCTGCAAACTCACCCTCAACGTGAAAAACGGCATCATCGAGGAGGCCCTGGTCGAGACCATCGGCTGCACCGGCATGACCCATTCGGCGGCCATGGCCTCGGAAATCCTGCCCGGCAAGACCATCCTCGAAGCCTTGAATACCGATCTCGTCTGCGACGCCATCAATGTGGCCATGCGCGAGCTGTTTCTCCAGATCGTCTACGGCCGCAGCCAGTCGGCCTTCTCGGAAGGGGGCCTGCCCGTCGGCGCGGGGCTTGAAGATCTCGGCAAGGGTCTCAGATCGGTGATCGGCACCATGTACGGCACAAACGCCAAGGGGCCCCGTTACCTGGAGATGGCCGAAGGCTATGTCACAGAAATCGCACTCGACAAGAACGACGAGATTATCGGCTATAAATTTGTCAATCTCGGCAAGATGATGGCCTCGATCACGAAAGGAGTCGATGCCAATCAGGCCCTGCAGGATGCCTCCGGCACCTACGGCCGGTTCGCCGAAGCCGTCAAAACCATAGATCCACGACACGAATAGGGAGGAACACCATGGCACTGTTTGAAAGTTACGACAGGCGGATCGACCAGATCCTCCCGGTTTTGGCAAAGTACGGCATGAAGTCCCTCGAAGAGGCTAAGGAGATCTGCCTGCAGTACGGGGTCGATGTGGCGACGATCGTCCGCGGCATTCAGCCGATCTGCTTCGAGAATGCCGTCTGGGCCTATACTCTGGGTGCGGCTATCGCCATCAGGAAGGGTCAGAAAAAGGCGGCGGAGATTGCCGCCACCTTGGGCGAAGGACTGCAGGCCTTCTGCATCCCCGGTTCGGTCGCCGATGACCGGAAAGTCGGCATCGGCCACGGCAACCTGGCCGCCATGTTGCTGTCCGAGGAAACCTCGTGCTTTGCCTTCCTCGCCGGGCACGAATCCTTTGCCGCGGCCGAAGGCGCCATCGGCATCGCCCGCTCGGCCAACCGGGTGCGGACCAAGCCGCTCCGGGTCATATTGAACGGCCTTGGCAAGGATGCGGCGAAAGTCATCTCCAGGATCAACGGCTTCACCTATGTGCAGACCCAGTTCGATTATGCCAGCGGCAAGCTGAATATCGTCAGTGAAACCAGATACTCGGAAGGTGAGCGGGGCAAGGTGCACTGCTACGGCGCCGATGATGTTAGGGAAGGCGTGGCCATCAACCATCTGGAAGGTGTGGATGTGTCGATCACCGGCAACTCGACCAATCCCACCCGCTTTCAGCATCCGGTGGCGGGCACCTACAAAAAGGAGTGCATCCAGGAAGGCAAGAAGTACTTCTCGGTGGCTTCCGGCGGCGGTACCGGCCGGACCCTGCATCCCGATAACATGGGCGCCGGCCCCGCCTCCTACGGCATGACCGATACCATGGGCAGGATGCATTCCGACGCCCAGTTCGCCGGCTCGTCTTCAGTGCCGGCCCACGTGGAGATGATGGGGCTCATCGGTATGGGCAACAACCCGATGGTCGGCGCCTCCGTCTCCGTGGCTGTGGCTTTGGCCCAGGCGGCGATGGCACGGTAAAGAGGGGTTCGGGACAAAGGGAGGCGGATTTCTTTTTTAGATAGCCCGCCTCTCGGCTGCACCGGGTTGGCTATTCCCCGGAATGGCAGGTGCTGGCGCTTTTGGTTCTTCTGCCTTGGGCTCCGGACTATTGACTTCCGGTTCCCGGGTCGCCGGTTCTTCTCTCGCCGCCCCCGGGTCTTTGGGCGCAGGTTCGGGTGCCGGCCCGGGTTCCTCCGGTGAAGCCCCAGGTTCGGGCTCCTGCGGCGAGGTCTTCGGCTCTGTCGCCTCGTGAATTTTCTTCTTGGTCTTTCTTACCGCTTCCGCCGATTGTTCTTTGGTTTCCCGCCAGGCTTCCGCCCCTTTCTCCTTGGTGAGCTGCCAGGTTTCCTTCGAGGCTTCGCCGACAGCCTTCGCCGCCTCTTTTATTTCCCTGCCGGCTTCCCGCCAATTCGGCGATGCGTCGCCTTCTCCCCCAAAAGCCGGGAACGCCGCAAACAACACCCATATCAAGGCGACAAGAAATCCTGACTGGACGATTTTACGTATTTTTCCCATTCCACTCCTCCTTATCTTCAACGAAACGGGGGAGCATACTGAAGCCCGCCCTTGCTCCAGAGGTTGTTCAGCCCCCTGTCGACCTTCACGGCCGAGTTCGGGCCGAAATTACGGTCGAAGACCTCGCCGTAATTGCCGACCTGACGAATAACCTGCCAGGCCCAGTCGTCTTTCAGGCCGAGTCCTTTACCGCCGGGGCCTTCCAGGCCGCAGAGCCTGCGTACGTCCAGCCGGCTGCTGCTCTTCGCCTTGTCGACCTGCTGCGAACTCAGGCCGATCTCTTCGCCGTTGATCATCACATAGAGGCTCCATTTGACGATATTCAGCCAGGCATCGTCACCCTGCCGCACCACCGGCCCAAGCGGCTCCTTGGAGATGAGATCGGGAAGGATCGCCGCCCGTTCCGGATTGGCAAGGCCCAATCTGAGCCCAAAGAGCTGGGACTGCTGCATCGACAGCACTTCGCAGCCATCGCCTTCAAAACCCTTGACCGCCAGGTCCAGGGTGTCGTAGGGGACAAGCTGATATTCAATCTGGTTGCTTGCCAGATAATCGATGAGATTCTGCTCGGAGGCAGCCCCCACCGGACTGCAGATCCGGACCTTTTTCAGATCGAGCGCACGCCTCGCCGCAAGTTTCGAGGCTACCAGGAAACCCTGGCCGTCATAGTAGCTTATCCCGGCAAAGTGGACAGCAAGGCCGGAATCGCGGGCAAAGGTCCAGGTCGAATGGCGGGAAAGAAGATCCACCTCTTCCGACAGCAGCGCGGTGAAGGCCTCATTTTCGGCAAGCGGCAGATACTCCACCTTATTGGCATCGCCCAGCACTGCCGCGGCCACGGCCCGGCAGATGTCCACGTCTAGCCCGGTCCACCTGCCATCGGCATCGAGGCTTGAAAAACCGGGGGTGAGGGGCGAGACGCCGCAGCGCAGATGGCCTCGTTTCTCGACCTCTTCTTTGGTATAGGCGGAGGCCGAGCCGGCAAAGATAAGCCCGGCCAGCAGCCAGATGAGCCATGTCACTTTTTTCATATATTCGAGAGTGGTAAGCTGAACAAGTTTCCGAAACACGTTGCCGGGCTTGAAAACCGAGCGGCGGTTTTTCATTTGCCTTCGGGATAATAGCTGCTACATTGCTCACCGGTCAATGTAGAATAACACTCGGCACTAAACTAATTCCGGATCACCCGCTTTGCAAAGAAAACAATCCAGAACAGCTCGATTTGTCGCGGTCGAGACTCTCTGCCGTCTTTACCGCCAGCGCATGCCGGTGAAAGCTCTCCTCGGCCGGGCGGTCGAGGACTTCGGCCTGCCCGGCAACGAGCGAAACTTAGCAATGCAGCTGGTATACGGGGTCCTGCGTAACCGGCAGTACCTGGACCGCATTCTCCAGCTGCTCTCCAGAACTCCGCTCAAAAAGTTCGATCCCATCGTCCACCAGGCGCTCGCGGTCGGCCTGTATCAGCTGTTTTTTCTCGAACGGATCCCGGCTTCGGCCGCCGTCAACGAAATGGTCGAATGCTGCAAGACCGCCGGCATCCCCCAGCGGCTGGCCGGTTTCGTCAACGGCATCCTGCGCCAGGCTATCCGGCAAAAGGACCATCTTGCCGAACAGGCAGGGCAGGACGAAACAGGCGCGACAATCGTCAACCATCCGGACTGGCTGGTCGCCAGATGGCGAAAAAACTTCGGCGAGGAAGAGGCCCTGCGGATCTGCCGGGTGAACAACCAGGAGCCCCTGCTGGTGCTGCGGACCAATACCGTCAAAATCTCGGTCGAAAACTTCCGGCAACTCCTCCTGGCGAGCGGTATCGTCGCTCAGCCGGGAAGCTACGCCGAGGATGCGGTGGTGCTCCCAGAATTCCAGGGGTCGATAACCGGCCTGCCCGGCTATGAGGAAGGATACTTTCAGGTCCAGGACGAAGCGGCCCAGCTTGCCACCTGCCTGCTCGGACCCTTTCTCCGGGGAGCTGCGTATCTCGACGGCTGCGCCGGACTCGGCGGCAAGACCTCCCACCTGCTCCAGCTGGCGGCGCAGCACGAGCTCAGGATTCATGCGGTCGAGCCGGATCCGCACCGGTTGAAAAAACTGCGGGAAAACGTCGCCCGCCTCTTCCCGGAGAAGCTCCCGGTCATCCATGAAATGGTCCTGCAGCAGCTTGTCGGGGCCAACCTCCCGCGCTTTGATGGCATCCTTATCGACGCTCCCTGCTCCGGTACCGGGGTGACCGGCCGCCATCCAGATATCCGCTGGAACCGTCGTTCGGAAGATCTGGCTCATTACCGTCAGGAACAATCGGGTCTGTTGGAACACGCCGCGGGGCTCCTCGCTCCGGGCGGCATTTTGGTCTATGCCACCTGTTCGCTCGAGCCGGAAGAAAATGTGGGTGTGATCCGGGAATTTCTGCACAGCCACCAGGACTTCTCCCTCACCGACAGTGCACCGTACCTGCCGCAACCGGCCCGTCGCTTTATCGCTGAGGGCTGTTTCGCCCCCCGTCCCGAAGCGGGCATCGATGGCTTTTTTGCCGCAAGGATGCAGCGCCGTTAGATTTTCGCCTCCTTCGCCACCTGGAGTTTTTCCAGGTTTTTCTTTGCCATCGCCCATGGTCTGTTGTACATTCTCCTCATTCTCGTGGCAGAACCTTAATCCGCCCTGAATCAAAGGGTTTTTTGCCCACCTATGGGGCAGGTCCATTCATCAAGGATAAGAGACAATGGCAGAAATAAAAAGCACCATGGACATGGTACTGGAACGCGCCGCCAGGATGGCCGCAACGGCTCCCGCCGAGACCGACAGCGAAGACCTGATCAAGAAGGGCATGCGCCTGGCTGCCGACTATATGAACCGCAAGGACATCGATCTCGCCAAGGAACTCGCCGGCCAGCCGGTGGGGGAACAGGCGGAGGTGAAGAAGGGCATGGCCCAGACCCTGCTCCGCAATGTCGTCCTGCCACGCAGCGAGGAACTGCAGGTCGCCGGCGAACTGGCAGTGCAGGGCATTATCGGCCTGGCCGGCAAAAACCGCGATATCGCCACGATCTGCCGAGAACTGGAACAGATCCTCAAGCAATACGGCCAGCACAAGGAACAGATGACCCAGCAGCTGGACGATGCGATCAGAGCCCAGCTCGAACAACAGAGCGCCGGCCGGGGCCAGGCCGGCAAGATGGGCAAAATCAATCCTGCCATGCACCCGCAGTATCGGGAGGAACTGGGCCGCATGATGACCGGACTGAACAATCAGTACAATGACGCCCTGGACCAGCGCAAGGATATGATTCTCCAGCACCTTTCGACAGCCCGCTGAGTAGTAGATCCGACCACGAATGGATTACCCTAAGCGGATCGCCCGTCTCCAGGCCCAACTGCGCAGAAAAAAGATAGATGCCTTCCTGGTCGGCCAGCCGGAAAATCGCCGCTACCTGAGCGGTTTCGCCAGCTCCGACCACTCCATTGCCGAGTCTTCGGGAGTCTTGCTGATCCCCGCCCGGGGCAGGGTCCGTCTGCTCACCGATTTCCGCTACAAACTCCAGGCTGAACGCGAAGTGCCGTGGGCGGAAGTGATCCTCTACCCGAGAGGGCTCCTCGCTCTGCTCGGCGAACTGCTGCCCGATCTCGGTCTCGCCAAACTCGCCTTTGAAAGCCACTATACCCTTCATTCAGTTGCTGGAAAGATGCAGGGAAAACTTGGCGAGAAGGGTATCGCCCTACTGCCCGTCGAGGATCTGGTGGAGACGATGCGCCAGGTGAAGGACGAAGAAGAAATCGAACTTATCCGCCGCTCCGTGCGGTTGAATGAAGAGGTTTTTGCCGAGATCTACGGTTCTTTTACCGGCCTTGACACGGAAATCGATATCGCGCTTGCCATCGAGTCGGCCATGCGCCGGCGCGGCGCCGAAGGTCCCAGTTTTTCGACTATTGTCGCCAGCGGCGAAAACGGCGCCCTGCCCCATGCCGTCCCCGGCCGGGCGGCGATCAAGAATGACGCTTCTCTCACCATCGACATGGGCCTGATCCTTGACGGCTACTGTTCGGATATGACCAGAACATTCGTACCGGGCCAGGCGACCGCCCGCTATCTCGAACTGCACCGGCTGGTCCGCAAGGCGCAATTGGCCGGAATGGCCGCCATCCGTGCGGGCGTGAGAGCTTCCGATGTCGACCGGGCGGCTCGCAAAATCATCGCCGACGGTGGCTACGGCGACTGTTTCGGTCACTCCCTCGGCCACGGGGTGGGACTTGCCGTCCACGAAGACCCCCGGGTTTCGTCCCGCAACAAGAAGCAGCTGCGGGCCGGCATGGTGGTCACCGTCGAACCGGGCATCTATATCCCGGGCTGGGGCGGCATCCGGCTCGAAAATATGGTGGTCGTCCGCGAGGACGGCTGCGAAAACCTCAACAGCGACACAACCTGGCTCGATATATGAAAGGTCCGAAACATTTTGTCCTCGATACCAACGTCCTCCTCCACAATCCGGAGTCGATCAACTCGTTTGGCGATAATTACGTAGTGTTGCCGATGACGGTAATCGAGGAACTCGACAATTTCAAACGCACCAATGACGAACTGGGCCGCAGTGCCCGGCAGGTCATCCGTCAGCTCGATCACCTCCGGTCCGTGGGAACCTTGAAGAACGGGGTGAAACTGCCGAACGGCGGCGTTTTGAAAATTTCTCTCGAAGAAAAAAGCATCAAAGGCGCCTTTCTGGATATGTCGATCCCCGACAACCGGATTCTTGCCGTAGCCACCAACCTGGCCGCCCAGAAGGAAAAGGTCATCTTCGTCTCCAAGGATATCAGCGCCCGGTTGAAGGCCGATGCGCTCGGCATCGAAGTGATGGACTTCGAACAGCAGAAATGCGATTTCGACAGCCTTTACAGCGGCTGGCGGGAGGTAGCGGTGGCCGGCCAGATTATCGATGCCTTCTATAAAGAAAAGATCCTCATCATGCCGGGCAAGGATTTCATCGCCAACGAATTCATAATCTTAAGAGATCAGGAAAATCCCAAGCACACCGGCTTTGCCAGAGCCCTCGGCCGCGACAGCGTCACCCATCTCGACCCCGCTTTCGAGAGCGCCTGGGAACTCCGTGCCCGCTCCAAGGAGCAGCGGATGGCGCTCGAGCTGCTGCTCGACCCAAAGATCAATCTCATCACCCTGATCGGCCGGGCCGGCACCGGCAAGACGCTGCTCGCGCTTGCCGCAGGCCTCCACTGCGTGCTGCGCCTGGAGACCTACGACAAGCTGCTGGTCTCGCGACCGATCATCCCCATGGGCCGGGATATCGGCTATCTACCGGGAACCAAAGACGATAAACTGAGTTTGTGGATGCAGCCGATCTTCGACAATCTCGCCTACCTCATGCGCCTCGGCCACAAGTTCGAGGATGGTACAGTCCAGAATAAGATCGATCAGTTGATCAAAAACCAGCAGATCGAGCTGGAAGCGCTGACCTATATCCGCGGCCGGTCGATTCCCGATCAGTTCGTCATCGTCGACGAGGCCCAGAACCTCACGCCCCACGAGGTAAAGACCATCGTCTCCCGGGCCGGCGAGAATACCAAGATGGTCATCACCGGCGACCCCAACCAGATCGACAACCCCTACCTCGACGCTTCGTCCAACGGTCTGGCCTATGCCGTGGAAAAACTGAAAGGTCAGCCGCTCTACGGCCACGTCACCCTCAGCAAGAGCGAAAGAAGCCCCCTGTCGGCCGTTGCCGCCGATTTCCTCTAATAAGAGAGCAAACAATCATGCGACAGTTTGTAATCGACGAACTCTCCCCCATGGAGCTGGATAACATCGACTCCTACCTGAAAAGAACCATCAAGCAGGGCCCGATGATCGGCCTCTATTGGATTGAGCTGCCGCCCGATCTGCTGGCCGAGGCCCAGCAGGGCCACGAGGCGCACGGCCCCTTTTACCTGGCGGTGGAATTGACCCGCAGTGCGGCGAAGTTCGAGCTGCTGGTGCGCAGCCAATCGAACCTCCACTGCACCTGCATCGCCCATGCCACTGCTATCCAGCGCCAGTTCGTGCTCGATTTTATCGACAGGATGGTGGCCGAGGAGTTGATCAGGGCGTAACACGGGTCTTGCAAAAACTTGACAAGCTGGAGCATATCGGATGAAGCGCTTATTCCTCTATGTCTACGTGTACATGCTGATAATGTTTCTGGCAGTCAACTTCGGCGTCGTCCCGTTTTTTTATAAAGCGGTCCAAGATCACTTCCAACAGCCGGTGGCTCTTTATTGGAGCGGGATAGTCGGCGGATACCACCACCTCATCGAAGACAAACTGAATAGCCTGCCGGTCGACCAGTGGCGCGGAGCCGTCGAGGACCTGCAACGCTACTTTGCCTTTCCCATCGCCATAATGCCTATGGAGGCCGGACCGTGGACCGAAGCGGAAGCAATAGCGATAAAGAGCGGTGAGATGGTGGTACATGGCATCGGTGAGAGTTTTACACACCAGATCGGTGAAAGCGGCATGGTGCTTTCCCTGGGCCCCATACCTCGAAACATACCGGAGATACAAAGCAAAGAATTCTATATTCAGCTGCTGCTTTTTGTGGTGGTCGGCGCATTGTTCTTTATTTTCGCCACTATCTTTGCGTTACCTCTGGCAAAAAACCTCAAACGGATCAGTTCTGCCGCCGCAGCCTTTGGCCAAGGTGCGCTCGATGCGCGGGCCAAGGTGGCCAAACGTTCAACGCTTGCACCCCTGGCCGAGGCCTTTAATCATATGGCCCAGCGGATTCAGGAACTGATTGTCTCGCATAAGGAATTGACCCACACGGTCTCCCATGAACTGCGTACCCCTCTGGCGCGCATTCTTTTCAATATGGAGATGATGGGACCCGCGCCGAAGAACACTGAAGGAGAGCACCACCAACAGGAGATCCGCCGCAATGTGGAGGAACTGACGATCTTGGTTTCCGAACTGCTCACCTATGCCCGTTTCGATCGGGAAAACTACAACCCCCCGAAAGAAATGCTACATCTGGCGACATGGCTCGATGAGCTGACAGCTGCATGGAAGAACGATAAAGAGCATATCCAGATCGATTGCCGGAACAACAGCTCCGACGACAAGGTGCCTGCCCTGGTAAACCCGCGATTTATGGAGCGCGCCATCGTCAATCTGCTGCAGAATGCCGCACGCTACGCCGGGCAGCACATCCATGTGACCCTGGAAACTGCAGAACATCATTGCACTATTCATGTGGATGACGACGGACCCGGCATTGCCACGGCGGATCGCGACAGAATCTTCGAACCCTTCATCCGTCTGGACGAGAACAGGGAGCGAGAAACGGAAGGCTACGGGCTGGGGCTGGCTATCGTCAGGCGCGTGGCCCAGTGGCATGGCGGCCGGGTAACAGTCGATGACTCGCCCATCGGCGGCGCCCGATTCAGTTTGCAATGGCCGCAGATCGGGCAACTCCAATCCGACAACCGCACTCAGGCGGCGGAGCCTCTCCTCTGACTCTCTTTCCTCTGCATATTACTTCTGCTTTTCACAGATGCCGCCTTCACCACCGACCGCTGGGACCTCAACTCTTCTTGCCGGAGGCAAGAAAAATAGAGATCCTGGCTTTATCACCGCAACTGCAGCTTGAAGCGCAACAGTTCTCGTCAATCGACTGCACCGTGACACCCTGCAGCCCAGCCGCTTCATACCACACCGCCACTTGCGGCCGGGCAAAGCCGAGCCAGCGGTCGTGCTGTTCGCGGCGCAGGAAGTCGAAGTCGTGCTCGTTGAGATCGGTGATCACCAGCGTGCCGCCCGGCCGCAGGACCCGGACCATCTCGCCGATGGCGACGGCCGGATCGGGAACATGGTGCAGGTACATATTGGCAAAGACGAAGTCGACCGACCCGTCTGCCACCGGCAGCAGTTCCGCCTCGCCGACCCGGCAGTCCACCCCAGGCAGCTCTTTCGCCAGCTCGGCCAGCATCTGTGCCGACTGGTCCACAGCAATCACCTTCAGGCCGCGGGCTACCAAACCCTTGCTGATAAAGCCAGAACCGGCCCCGACGTCGAGGGCCGTCATCCCCCTCCCAACGCCAGCGCTGGCGAGCGCCCGGTCACGGACAGCGGTGGAGAAAAACTCCTGCCGCATGACATCCCACTCCGGGGCAATAGTCTCGAAATAATTTTTACAATCGCATTCACATTCCATCTTCTTGTTCCTCCCGACATGAAGTTGACAAACAGATACCGCTCGCTTCCCGTGCCCGGCTCATGGCCCGGACTAATTCGGCGAATACCGCGACGACCTGCTCAGGGGAGCTGCTCATTTCTTCCAGCACCCGGCCGTACAGTGCATCATTGGCCTCGTTGATGGTGGTACAGGTACTCCTGCCCTGTGGGGTAAGCACGAGACGGATGATCCGGCGGTCGCTCTCGTCGGCCTGCCGCTCCAGCTGGCCGATTTTGACCAGTCCTTCCACCGTTCGGCTGAGGGTGCTTTTCTCCAGACCAAGATGTTCGGCCAGTTCATTCTGAGACGGCCGGCCGAGCAGTTCCACCGCCAAAAGGCAGTGACACTGGGCTACGGAGACCCCGTTGCAGCAGGTATCCTCTTTTAACTGGCCGACGATCAGCCGTTCGAGCTGTCGCAGGTTTTTTCTGAATTCCCGCAATGTTTGTGTGTCCATTCCACCCCCTATTGTGTTGCTTATTACAACTGTTGTATAACACAACTAAAAGCAAACAACAAGTTATTCCTCGTGCGGGCATGAAGTCAGTCGCAGAAAAAACTTAACTTTTGGGCGAATCAGAATCGAGAGCCGCCTGCAATTCCCGGATCCGTTTGGGAATATCGGGTGCACCGACGATTTCCGTAACGAGACAGATGGTCTTTGCGCCGCGCCGGACGATCTCATCGATATTGTGCAGCTTGATGCCGCCGATGGCGACCCAGGGCAGGGAGATGTTGTCGCGGACCCATTCCAGGTAGGAA
>Ga0209317_1001300_pt1 | contig 22525 bp, 11 predicted proteins | sample RifGroB2_FD_183994 | JGI IMG/M metagenome (GOLD analysis project Ga0209317, IMG submission 183994) | Soil microbial communities from Rifle, Colorado, USA - Groundwater B2 (SPAdes) (version 2) | ecosystem: Environmental > Terrestrial > Soil > Unclassified | place: Rifle, Colorado | collected...
CGTCCTGGCAAGGAAACCGAGGGGTTGCGCGGAGGCGTACATAAGTACGCCGCACAAGCAAGACCGAAGGTTGACGCAGCCAGGGCGGAAAAGCACCCTTTCCGGACGGAAACTAATTAGCAAATTATCGCACTGTTCCAGCGCCAGCGTTACCTGCAAAAGGATTCTCGCCCCTGGGGACTCGAATGAAGCAGGTCATTTGCAAGATGCTCACGACAGGGTTCCTCTTTCTGGTACTTCTGAGCTGGGCGGGGACGGCTCTAGCGGAGCGACAGGTGGCTGGACAGCAACAGAGTCTGAAAGAAATCTCGGCTCTCGTCACGCGGCAACTCCTTTGAGGTATAGCTTTATTTCAGTTGAACTCCAGCTTGTAGTAGAGGTCCACGCCGCTCTCGGTGCCGCTTTGCGTCTCTACCTGCCAGTGCCGGAAGATGTCGTAGCGAATCCGGAACAGGTTTCCCCCGGTTACAAACGAACGACCGTAGCTTAGATACAGCTTCGGCGTCAGGTACTTGCCGACCGTAAGCAGAGACTCTCCGGCGACTGTACTGGCCGGCGCCCCCCCCGGGGCTACCGGGACCGGCTTGTACCCCATGAGTCCGGCTCTTGAGGTATCCACCGTCTCCACAGCGACGCTCAGCCCCAGACGATCCTTTATCTGCTCCTGCAACGATTGCGACTCCCCGAAGGAGAGCAGCGAACTGGCCGCCGTGGCGAGCATGCTCCCCTGGTCGGTGTTGCTGGAACCGAGCGGGTGGCCGAGCACCATGTAGGAGAGGATGTCCACCTCCGGCATGGGGGGCTCGGAATAGAGCTTTATCACCGGCGCGCCCAGGAAGCCCGCGACAGTCACCCCCGCGCGCACGTCCCCCACCGTTGACAGCGCCAGGATATCGAGGGTCGGCTGGTCTATCGGCTCGTCGACGTAGTAGAGCCGCCCGCGCACGATATCCAGGTCCACGCCATAGGCGCGGTAGCGCCCCTCCACCACCTTGATCTCGCCACGGCTGGAGATGCTGTCGATCCCGTCGAAGACCAGATCCATGCCGCCGCCAAGCCTCGCGTCTATCCCGGACATCTCCACCCGGACCTTGTCTCCCAGTACCACGCGGATCCGGCCCCCCACTTTCAGCGGGAAGCCGTCACCCGCAGACGGCACGGGCGCCCCCTCCATGATCACGTCGCTGCTGGCGGTGACGACCTGGCGGCCCGGCGGGCCGGTGATCAGCATCTCCGGAATGCGCAGCTCCCCTTGCAGGATGATACCCCCGGGACTCCCCTCGAAGGTTATCAGTGGGGAGGTCACCAGCTGGAGCTCCGGCAGATAGACCGTCTGGAAGCGCTCGCCGCGCAGACCGCCTCTGTAGCTTGCCACCTGCCCTCCCTCCAGCCGTACCAGCATCTCTCCCTCCAGATGTCCCTTCCCGGAGAGCGCGCGGAAGCGCTCGATGCGTATCTGGTTCCCGTCCAGCCGTGCCGAGAGCTGCAGGTCGGAGACCCGGATCCCCGCCGAGGGGAGATAGGCGCCCGCCTTGGCAAGCTGCAGGCTGCCAAGGACCCTCGGGTCGCTCCAGACCCCGCCCAGGGTGACATCCAGCGCCAGCTCCCCATGGCTCTCCTGTACCAGGCCCGGGAAAAAGGCGGTGAGAAACCCGCGCTCCTTGAGCTTGCCGGAGAACGCCCCCGAGAGCGCCCCTTCCGGGCGCGCGGCAACCGGCAGGCGCGCCGGGATCGGCAGGACAAAATCCCCCTGCGCCTGCCCGTACTCGGCAAGCGCCAGCGATAGGCTACCGGAGAGCGTCTCGGCCCGCCAGGCAAAGGAGAGGGAAGCGGAGCGCAGGTTGGCCTTCATCTCGCCGGAAACTCCCTGCCACTGCGCTTTTCCCTGGGAGAACTCCGCCTCGCCCGCCACTTCCAGACGCCTGCCCGGCAAAATCCTGCCTCTTGCCTCTCCACCCAGGCGCCCCTCCAGGTTCAAGGCGGCCGGCAGCCACGGCTTTAACAGCAAGGGATCGATCCCTCCCCACTGAAGGGCCAGCTCCGCGCTTTCCGGGAGGCCGGGGCCGGCCGGGGAATCGGAGGAGAGCGAACCGCGCAGCGTCCCCCCCCCTGCCAGCGCCAGGTCGAGCGCGGCGCGCGTGCCGTCCGGGTCCGCATCGATGCGAAGCGTGCAGCGGCTGATGTCTATGCGCTGGCCGTTTGCCGTGTAGGCCCCGCTGGCGGCAGCCCGTCCCTTGACATTCAAGACGCCTTGGGCGCCCTTGCCTGCCCCCGCAGGTCGGCCGCGCCAGCTGAAGCCCAGCTCCGCCGTTTCCAGCTCCGCGTCGAGTTGTTCGCCCTGCGCGCCCCAGCTTAGCTGCCCCTCATCAAGGGCGGCATTCCCCCTCAGGTCGAGCCTGCCGCCGGGAAGGAGTTTCCCGGTAACCAGCCCCGCCAGCCGACCGTCCAGGGCAAGCTCCGGCGGCATAAAGGGGGCAAGCAGCGCCAGGTCGAAACTCGACCACTGAAGCCTCAGGTCGCCCTCCCCAGGGAGGGCGAGAGTGGCCGGAGCTTGGGAATCGAAGCTCAGCTGCGCCTCTCCGGTGCCGCCTTGCAGAGCCAGGTCGAGGGCGGCCCGCAGACCCCGGCCGTCCCCCTGAACGCTGACGGCTAACCGGTCCAAAGTGACGGAGCGCCCGTCCGACAGGAGCGTTCCCCGGAGGTCGCCCCGGCCTGAGACGGCCACCCGCCGGCCCGGGAAGATGGTCAGCTCCAGGTTCCCGGAGCTGGCTCCCGAGACCTGAACCCCGGAAAGCCAGTCGTTGGCACGCGCCAGATTGAGGCCGCCCCATTCCGCTCGCAGAGCGCCCGAATCCTTTTGCCGGTTCAGTTCCCCGGCAAGTTCAAGCCGCTCGCCGGGCAGGCCGTTTATGGTAAGGGGAGCCAGCCGGAAAAAAGCCGCACTCAGCGTGAGCGGCGCCGGGGCCGCCAGGCTCCAGGGACCGACCCGGTCCCGGCCGCTGAGGCTTGCCAGCTCGCCTCGCCATACACCGTTTGCGTAGCCGCCGGCAAGCGTCAGCTGCGCCTGGTGCACCGGGGAGTAGAGCCGGGCCGTAAGCGTATGGAGCGCCGCTCTTCCCTGCAGGTTGACCAGCGCGGACTCCGCCTGCACGCCGCCAAACTGCAACCGACGGGCCACGGCCTCCAGTCGCACCGGGTATCCCTCACCTTCCCCAAGACTCGCCTTCAGCTGCAGGGCTTTCGCGCCCACCCCGGCCACCACCAGATTACTCCCCTGCCCGGTCGCGGCGCCGGCCAGCACACCGCCCTGCCAGCGCAGCCAGCCGTCCCCCTGCAGGGCGCCCGCGCTCCCCGGAAGCAGGCGGGAGAGATCGCTCACCCGTGCGGCAACATTGAGACGCCGGTCGAGCTCGCCCGCCGCTTTCAGCTGGAAACCGCAGCCGGCCAGCAGCAGGCGGTCGATGCGCAGCCGCTCACCGGCAAAAGCGGCCAGCAGTTCTCCCTGCAGGTCCTGGTCGCGCAGGCGGCTCTTCAGGAGTTTGCCCCGCAGCTCGCCACGCAGGGCTCCCTCTGCGGGGATCTCCAGGTTCCCCGTCAGATCGAGATTAACCAGACCGGACCAGCCGGCGGCAAGCTGCGCCGGGTTCAGCTCCCTGCCGGCCAGCGTACCGCTGATCCGCACCCCCTGGCTCCAGCCCACCTCAAGCGCACCTGACAGACGCCCTTCCAGGACGGCGCCGCTGACAGACGACAAGGTGACCCCCGCACTTCCTCCCCGGTAATCGGCGGCCAGGGCCGCGTTCTGCCAGCCGGGCCCCCGGTTGGAGAGGTCGAAGCGGCCGAGGTATCGGGAGGGAGTCCCGGAAAAGCTGAGCGTGCCGGAGAGGCTGGTCGGCGTCTTCAGCTCGCTTGCCAGGTCCAGCTCCTGCGCTTGCAGATCAAGCACATAAACCGGCTCAGTCTCGGTCAGGGTCAGGCTCCCCTTCCCGGTCAGACTGCCGCGCACCCCGGGCCTCACCAGGTTCAGCCCGCGCAGGTTGAAGCCTTTTTCCGTCATGCCGAGCTGGCCGGCAAGCTCCAGCCGCTGGGCGCCCCCGCCCCTGCCGGCCAAGGCGAAAGACCCGGCGAGTTGCTCCGGGTCCCGGCCGGGGAGAAGGCGCGTCTGCAGGGAGAAAAAATCGAGTTCCCGCACGGGTAAGGCCGGCACCAGGGCGAGATCGAGCTTCAGCGAAGGGTACCTGAAGCCGGCTGCCATCTCCCCGCTCAGGCGCCCCTGGGGCGTGACGAGGCTCAGCTGCGGCAGGGTGAGAAGCCCGTCTTTAAAGGTAAGGGAGCTGGAGAGCTGGCTCACCAGCACGGGCGGCGCTTCCAGCTGGCGGTAGCTGAGCCCGGTCAACTGCAAGCGGTCGATGCGCGCGTCAAGGCGCGCGAGCGCCCCGCTCACCCGCGGCCAGTGCAGCCGGGGCGCCTTTTTTACCGGCGGCGTATCATCCTGGATGCGCACCCCCGAAAGGATCAGTTTTCGTACCAGCAGGTTTTCGTGCAGGAGCCGGCGCGGCTCCCAGTCGAACTGGAGCCTGTCGATCTGCGTCTGGCGCCCGGGCTCGCTCAGGCGCACGCCGGTCAGCTCCAGGCGGTCGATCAGCCGCCCCTCGATGCGCTGCACGGAGAGCCTGGCCCCGGCTGCACCGGAAAGCGTGGCAAGGGCGAAGCGCGCCCCCTCGCTGGTGTTCAGGAGCCAGAAAAGCCCTGCCAGGAGCAGAACGAGCGCTGCCAGGAGCGCGGCCGACAGGTAGAGCGCGAGCCGTCTCAAAACTGTATCCCCACGGTGAAATGGATGCGGTAGCTCGTATCATCGGGGTTCACACCTTGGGCCAGCGAGAGGTGCAGACCTCCTACCGGCGTGTAGTAATGGACAGCGAGGCCTGCCCCCCGGTTCAGTTGCACGCGGTTGAAGTCGTTGAAGGCGTCTCCCGCGTCATGAAAAAGAGACACGCCCCAGTTCTGGTAGAGCGCCCGCTCCAGCTCGATGCTGCCAACCAGCAGATGCTTGCCGCCGACCACCCGTCCCGAGGCGTCGCGGGGCCCCAGGCTCTGGTAGGAAAAGCCGCGCACGCTCTGATCCCCGCCGGCGAAAAAGCGGACGGAGGGGGGGAGGTCGGCCAGGGGGTCGGTAAGCAGGCTCGCGCCGAGCTTGCCGCGCAGATGAAGGGAGAGCCGCCAGGGGAGCGACCAAAAGGCGCTCCCTTCCGCGATGAACTGCGCGAGGGCCGAGTCGGAGCCAATGATCGGGTGCGCCCCCCGCAGGTCGAGGGCATAGCGGTAGCCGCCGGTCGGCCTGATCAGGTTGTCGAAGTTTTCCTTGGAAAAACGAACGCCCGGCAGCACCAGCCTGGAGCTTGAGGTCTCGCTGCCGATGGTGAAATGCTCCTGCTGCAGTCTCAGGTACGCCGTCCCCAGCTCGCCTTGCCCGAAGTTGCGGTTTCGCTCCAGGAGGAGCGCCGCCAGCTGGCTTGTGTAGGTGGTGACATCCTCCTGCTGCAGGTTCAGCTGGACCGCGCTGGAGCTTTTGGGATCGACCGGGCTAGGTCGCGTGTAGCGTGCGGCGAACCCCTGCAGGCGCTGCGCGGCATAAAGATTGAGGTCGAGGTCATGCCCCTTGTGAAACAGGTTCAGGTCCCGAAAGCGCACGGTGAACCTCGCCCCGGTGTCGGTTCCGTACCCAAGGCCTGGGCGCAGGGCGCGGCGCGGCCCGCTGGTCAGCTGCACCAGCACCGGCACGTGCAGATCCCTGGCCTGCTGCCTTTTAGGCGTGACCACCACCCCCTTGAAACGCTCGGAGTTGGAGAAATTCAGCTGCGTCTCGCCAAGCTTCGCGTAGGAGAAGACCTCACCCTCCTTGAAGGCGAGGAAACGGTTCAGGTAGCTCTGCGGGTACTCGGCCGCCCCCTCGATCCGGGCAGCACCGAAGAGGTAGCGCTCGCCGGTCTGCAGGGTAAGCTTGATGCGTGCGGTGAGCGCCCCCGGGGCGATGCGGATCTCGTGCCGGGTGAAATCGGCGTCCAGGTAGCCAAGGGTCACCGCGCGCGACTTAAGTCCCCCTTTGGCCCGTTCGTAGTCCGGCTGCAGCAGCACGTCCCCCTTGGCAAGCGGGAAGCTGGCCGCGAGGCTTTGCAGTTGCTCCTCGCCGGCGCCCGCCCCCGTGAGATCCAGCTCCACCTCGCTCAGGCGCACCGGTTCCCCCGGGGTGACGGCCACCAGCAGACGTAAGCTCTCTTTTCCCCTCTCCTCCACCCGGGCCGAGACCCGGGCATGGTAGTAGCCGTAGGGGTGCAGGGCCAGTCGGGTCTTCTCCACCGCCTGCTGGGCGTAACGGTCGAGCCAGAGCCGGTCCACCTTGCCGTCCCGTACAAGACCGTAGGGAAGAGCGAGCGCCTGCTGCACGTTTTCCAGGGCATCCCCCTCGATGCCGGTCACCTCGACCTCTACCGGGTCGGCGGAAAGAACCGGCGCGGCGTGGCACAGAAGCAGCACGACGAGGAGAATTGCGGCGTATATAGGTTGCACCCTGGGCATGAATGACGCCTTTACTGGAGAGATGGCAAGGATGCCGAGTCCGGCTGGAAGAAGCGGCTGCCCGGCCGAGAACCTTGGAATTCTATCATCATTCGGCAATTAATATATCGCCGGGCATGATTATCCGCCGCCGTAAAGTCAACAAAATCAGCAACGCTCCCTCGCAAGCCGGCTGGGTCTGACCGAGCCGGGGCTGAGATAGCAATTTTCATTTGCACAGCTGTTGACCCTCCCTATCAAGAGGTAAGCCCCGAAAGGTTGAAGCAGTTGCCGCCCCGGACATCACCAGCGTCCCCCGGCCCGTAAGAGTAAATGCCTGCCGGTTCAAGCTTCTCCAGTGACAGTGGCGCCCACATCTGCTCAAGTATGTCGTCACTCTTGCCAGGCGCTAAGACTGATATACAACGCTGGAGGGCCCGATCAAACCGGCATGAACAAAAAAAAGGGCGAAACCTGCTATAATGGCGGCAGTCCAAATCCGCGAAAGAGGTACAACATGCCAGAATTACAGCCAAATGACGAAGAGACACCACGCATCCGCGAGATGACCATCGACGACCTGCCGGAGGTGTTCCACATCGGCGAGGAACTCTTCACCGCCGAGTATTCCCAAAGTCTCTACCGCACCTGGGACGAGTACGAGATCACCACCCTGTTCAATTCCGACAACGAGCTCTGCATCGTTGCCGAGCTGGGCGAAAAGATCCTCGGCTTTGCCCTGGGGACCACCGTCAAAAAGCACAACTCCCCCTGGAAGTACGGTTACCTGGTCTGGCTCGGGGTGCGCCGCGAGCTCCAGAAACTGCAGGTGGGGGAACGGCTTTTCAAGGAGCTCAAGCGGCGCTTCAAGGAGCAGGGGGTACGGATGATCATCATCGACACCTCGGCCGACAACCTGCCGGCCATCCGTTTCTTCCAGAAACACGGCTTCGACAACAGGCAGGAGCACGTCTACATGACACTGAACCTGTCGCGCCGCAGCAAGAAGAAGGCGGTGAAAAAGCCATGAGCAAGCAACTGGAGAGGGTGCTGGCGGCCATCGACCCGCAGCGGCTGAAGAGGACCCTGCTGGAGCTACTGGATATCTACTCCCCCTCCGGAAAAGAGGAGGACATCCAGCTCTACCTGGAGGAGCTGCTCGGCCGGGCCGGATATGCCGTGGAGCGGCAGGAGGTGGGGGAGGAGCGCTACAACCTGCGGGTAACCATGGGAGAGGGCGAGCCGCAGCTCTACCTGGTGGGACATGTGGATACGGTCCCGGCCTGGGACCTGGAGGAATTCGGGGCCAGGGAGGAGGACGGCATCATCCACGGGCTGGGCAGCGCCGACATGAAAAGCGGCTGCGCGGCCATGATCGAGTGCTGGCTGGCCCTCTCCCAGGCGCTTCCCGAGGCGAAGCGCCCGCCGATCGGCCTTTTGCTCGTGGTGGGCGAGGAGGAAAACGGCGACGGCAGCGCCGCTTTTCTGCAGCGCTGCCGGGCACCCTGGGCGGTGATCGGCGAGCCGACCGGCCTTTGCGCCTGCTTTTCCCATTACGGCTACCTGGAGGCGGGCTTTGTCACCCACGGCCTGAAGAGCCACTCTTCGCTCCCCGAACTCGGACACAACGCGGTGGAAAGCATGCTGCGGGTCCTCCTGCACCTGGGGAACAACCAGCTCTTCAACCGGGAGCAGTCCGAGATCGTCTACTCCATCCGCGAGATGCGCTCCTCCCAGAAGGGCTTCGTGGTCCCTGACCGCTGCGAGTCCTGGATCGATCTGCACCTGCCGCCGGACCGGGACCCCGCTTCACTGGAGCACGCCATCCGCCAGATCGTTTCCGGCGCGGACCACCACATACCCGGCCTCGACCTGCACGTCGCCTTCGACTTCGCCTCGGCAGGCTACAACCTGGGGCTCGACAACCCCCTGGCGGCCGTCCTGGGGGAGATATACCCCAGGCTCGGGCTACCGCTGAAATTCGACGCCTTCCGGTCGCACTCGGACGGCAACCTCTTCTTCGCGGCAGGGAGCAAGCCCCTCATCCTGGGGCCCGGCGCGCTGGAGATCTCGCACACCCCCGAGGAGCAGGTGGAATTCTCCGAGGTGCTCTCCGCGGCACGCATCTACGCGGCGCTCTGCCTCGGGCTCGGCTAGCGGCCGGAAGCGAGAAGACGCTGCCCGGGGCGCATACCACATTCATTAACAAAACCACCGCCAATGCCGTGACCTCCATAAAAAAGAAGTAAACCCTTGTCTCCGCGTCGTTTTCGGAGTACCCTGCCCCGGTATTTTCACCAAAACGAAGGCGGTCTCCCGTGCTGCGCTGCATCATTGTCATCTCACTCCTGCTGCCCTTCCTGCTGACCCTTTGCTTTCCCGAGCCCTCACATGCTCAAACTGTGAAGACCGGGGCGCAGATCCTCCACGAGCAAGGTTTCCCCTCCTTGAGAGGGAAAAAGTTCGCCCTGGTGACCAACCACTCGGCGACCGTTGCCGGAGTCCACCTGCTCGAACTGATGGGTAAGAGCGGACTGCAGCCGGCCGTCATCTTCACCCCGGAACACGGCCTGCAGGGGATCGCAGAGGACGGCGTGCAACTGGCGGACGGCACCAGCGCGGGCATACCGGTGAAAAGCCTCTACGGGGCAGACAGGAAACCGCGCCAGGAGGATCTGGCAGGGCTCGACCTCGTGCTGTTCGACATCCAGGACGCCGGGGTCCGCTTTTACACCTACATCTCCACCATGGGGCTGGTCATGCAGGCAGCCGCCCAGGCCGGCATCCCGCTGATGGTGCTCGACCGCCCGAACCCGCTGGGGGGGAGTTACGTCTCCGGTTTCGTGCGCGAGGCGCAGCCGGCCAGCTTCACCTCGCTCTACCCCATTCCGGTCGCCCACGGCATGACGGTCGGCGAACTGGCCGAGATGATCAAGGGGGAAGGTATGCTGCCAGGGCTCTCGCAGCTGGAACTGAGCGTGGTACGGATGCACGGGTGGCAGCGCTGGATGCGCTGGCCGGACACCGGGCTTCCCTGGGTGGCGACCAGCCCGAACCTGGCCGCCTTCGAGTCGACCCTGCTCTATCCGGGGGTCGGTTTTCTGGAGGCGACGGGCGCCTCCGAGGGGCGCGGCAGCGTACAGCCGTTCCGGCTGGCCGGCTGGCCGGAGATCGACGCAGAGGCCCTGGCGAAACGCCTGAATGCCGAAGAGCTGCCGGGCGTGCGTTTCGAACCGGCACAGTTCACGCCGGTGAGTCTCCCCGGCATCTCCAGCCAGCCAAAGTACCGCGACCGGACAATTTCCGGCGTGCGGATCGAGATCACCGACTACCAGCAGGTGCTGCCGGTGGAGACGGGGGTGGCCGTGCTCGGCGCCCTCTACGCCGGAATCCCCAAGCCGGCGCGCACGCTGTTTTTCCGGGCCGGCTTCGACGTCATGGCAGGCTCGGACAGGATGCGCAAGGCTTTAGAGGCAGGGGAGAGCCCGGCCGCGATCATTGCAGACTGGAGTGAGGGGGTGCGCTTTTTTGTCGACCTGCGGCACGGCTATCTGCTCTATGCCGAGGGAGCCGAGGGTCCGCCCAGGCCATCTCCTGTTTACCCGCCACCCTCACCGGCGTCTTCCGAACCTGAAAACCGCCCCTCGACCCCTGCCGGCTGAAAATGCGACCAAGCTCCTCATTAAAAGCTAAACCTTTGCCGGCAGGCGCCGATAACGTATACAGCAAGCGGAAAGCTCGCAAATTTTCCAGACCACGAGGTGTTTCAAAATGAATCTGTTTTCAAGGTTACGCTTTCAAACAAAGATCCTGTTGCTGGTGCTGGCAAGCTGCTGTGCCCTGGGCGCCCCTACCGGCGCGATAGCGCTAAAAAAATTCCAGGAAAGCCACACGCGGTTCACTACCTCCTACCGCAACTCGCTGTTCGCCGATTTCGACAACCAGGCAAAGTCCGAAGTACAGACGGCCGTCAGCATGCTGCAGGTGGTGAGCGAGAGGCAAGAGCGCGGGGAACTGAGCGTCGAAGAGGCAAAAAAGCAGGGGGCCGAGCTGCTCAGACGACTAAAATTCGGCAAGGACGGCTACTTCTGGGCCGACACCCCCGACGGCACCAACGTCGTTTTCCTCGGCAAGGAGGCCGAGGGGAAAAACCGCCTGGGCATGAAGGACGCCAACGGCAAGTACCTGATCCAGGAGATCATCAAGGTAGGCATGCAGCCCGACGGCGGCTTCACAGACTACCAGTTCGCCCGGCCCGGACAGGAGGGCGCCTTCCCGAAAAGAAGCTACTCCCTCTACTTCAAGCCGTTCGACTGGGTGATCGGGACCGGGAACTACGTGGACGACCTGGATGCCCAGGTCCGCCAGGCGGCCGACACCAACAAACAGCAGCTTTTTCAGGGGGTCTACCTGATCATCGGCATGACCGTGCTGATCATGGCTCTCATCGGCGGGGTTGCCGTGCTGGTCGTCCGGCAGCTGCTCAGGCATATCGGCACCGAGCCGAACGAGCTGGAGAGGATCGCCGAACAGGTCGCCGCGGGAGACCTGACCGTGCGGCTGGCCACCGGTAGGACCGGCGTCTACGAGGCGATGCGGCGCATGGTGGAATCGCTCAGGGAGGTGATGGAAAAGGTCAACCGGAGCGCCCTCGACGTCTCGGCCGCCGCCACCGAACTGGACAGCAACGCCCGCCTGACGGCGGACGGCTCGCACGAGGTGGTGGGCCAGGCGAGTACGGTCGCCGTGGCGAGCGAAGAGATGTCCGCGACCAGCACCGACATCGCCAGAAACTGCCACATGGCGGCCGACAGCTCCGGGCGCGCCAGCGCCTCGGCCCAAAGCGGCGCATCAATCGTGCGCGACACGGTGGATGGGATGAACAGGATCGCGGATAAGGTACGCGCCTCGGCAAGCGTGGTGGAAAAACTCGGCACCCGCAGCGACCAGATCGGGGAGATCGTCGCCACCATCGAGGATATCGCCGACCAGACCAACCTTTTGGCCCTGAATGCGGCCATAGAGGCGGCCCGCGCCGGGGAGCAGGGGCGGGGCTTCGCCGTGGTTGCCGACGAGGTGCGGGCGCTCGCCGAGCGGACCACCAGGGCTACCCGCGAGATCGGCACCATGATCAAGAGCATCCAGCAGGAGACCAGGCAGGCGGTGAATTCCATGGAAGAGGGAGTTGGAGAGGTGGAGCGGGGAACCGGGGAGGCAGCCAGATCCGGCCACGCCCTGCAGGAGATCCTGGACCAGATCAACGAGGTCACCGGCCAGATCAACCAGATCGCCATCGCCGCCGAGGAGCAGACCGCGACCACCATGGAGATCACCAGCAACATCCACCAGATATCTGACACCGTGCAGATGAGCGCCCACAGCTCGCAGGAGATTTCCAGCGCCTCGTCCCGGCTCTCGCGGCTCTCCGCCGACATGCAGGATATGGTGCAGCGCTTCAGGCTCTAAGAAAAGGGGGGCGGGCCGGTCCCGCCCCCCCTTTCTCCCCCCCCGGCAGCCGAAAGCCAGCTGCCCCTCCCCTCCCCGCTTCCCATTCGCCCCGCAAAAAACAGTTGCCCTATTGGCCGGCTCCTATACTATATTGGCCCTATGAGATATTTCTCCCCCGGCTTATGCCCATGATCAACATCCAGCAAAACGTACCACTGGCACCCTTTACCACCTTCGGGATCGGAGGGCCGGCCCGCTTCCTCGCGAGGGTCAAAAGCCTCCCGGAGCTGCGCGAGGCGTTGCTGTTCGCCCGCGGCCGCCGGCTCCCCTTCGGCATCCTGGGAGGCGGCAGCAACCTGCTGGTAAGCGACGCGGGCTTTGAGGGGGTGGCTATCCGGCTGGAACTCGAAGAGGTGCTGGTGTCGGGGGATCAGCTGACGGCGCAGGCGGGGGTCGATCTGAACGCCCTCGTGCAGCAAAGCGCGGAGCTGGGGCTTGGTGGCCTGGAGCCGCTGGCCGGCATTCCGGGACTGGTGGGGGGCGCCATTCGGGGAAACGCCGGGGCGTACGGCAGCTGTATCGGCGAGTTGACCGCCAGCGTCCGGGCACTGCAGGCAGAAACCCTGGAGCTCCTGGAAATAAACCGGCAGGAGTGCTGTTTCGACTACCGGAGCAGCCGCTTCAAGAAGGATCCGCGGCTCATCGTCATCTCGGCGCGGCTGGCCCTGTCAGCGGGCGACCCGGCAGAGATCCGCCGCAAGGCGGAAGAGACCATAGCGAAGCGGACGGCGAGACATCTGCAGTGTGAAATGAGCGTCGGCTCCTTTTTCATGAACCCGCTGGTGACCGATCAGACGCTCATTCGCCGCTTCGAGACCGAGCAAAAGGTAAGCTGTCGCAACAGCAGGATTCCGGCGGGCTGGCTGATCGATCAGGCGGGACTTCGCAACACCAGGGTGGGCGCCGCCATGGTGAGCGCCCTGCACGCAAACTACCTGGTCAACGCCGGAGGCGCCCGCGCCGCTGAGGTTATCGCCCTGGCGCAGCTGATAAAAACCCGGGTGCACGCGGCGACCGGTGTGCAACTGCAGGAAGAGGCGAGCTGCCTCGGGTTCCCCCCTACGGAGCCCTGCGGCACCCCGGCTGCCGAACCGCCGAAGAATTGACCTTTGTGCCGGCGTTCAGGGCCAGGCGTGTTTTTAGCGCTGAAGTCGCCTGACAGGTGAAAGCCATGACTGCGTCTGTCCTGCGGGGGCTGAAAAGATCGTTCACACCCGGTTCTTCTTCAGCTCCTTCAGTGAATAAAAGGTGCCGCGCCAGTAGATACCCCCCTGCACGAGATTGAGCAGCATGGTGCGCAACAGGATATAGGCGAACAAAAGCGACATCACCGGATAGCCGGCGGCATACCAGGCCTTGGAGTGATGAAACCTGGCGCTGTCGGCCACCGACAGCAGGATCAGCAGGACGCAGACCAGGTAGAGCCCCTGAACCGGGCCCCTGGTGACGAAAATGGCGACAAAGGGCCAGACGCTGCAGAAAAGGTGAAAGACGACACCGGTCAAGACGAGCGGGATGTTGTAGTCGGCCCCCGAAAAGGCATTTTTTTCCAGCCCCCTGACCACCTCGCCCAGTGAGGCGTACCACTCCACAGCCAGGAAGTCGGGGGCATAGGCCGCATCCTGGCGAAGCCCCCCCTTCTTGATGATCTTCCCCAGTTTGATGTCGTCGTCGGGCCGCAGGCGGATGGTCTCGTGTCCGCCCACCTGCCGATAGGCGGCACTCCCCACCAGGTTGAAGGCACCGATACCGATATGAGAGCGGCTTTCCGGATCCCTCGCCTTCCAGGGGCGTGAAAAGAGCGAAAAGAAGATGATGAAGGAAGCGCCGAACATACCGAGAAAAGTGGTCGGCATCCGGATGGAAGGGGTGGCTGCCAGGTGATCGAGCCGGTTTTCTGTGAAGAAAGTAACGGCACGGGTAAGCACCGTAGGCTCCATGACGATATCGGCATCGGTGAAAAGCAGCGCCTCTCCCGTGGCACGCTGACTGCCGACCCAGAGTGCATGGTTTTTGCCGAGCCAGCCGGCCGGCAGGACATCCACATGAATCACCTTCAGGCGGGGATCGGTTTTGGCCATCTCGTCCAGTAGCGGGCCGGTCCGGTCCTCGGAGCGGTCGTTGACGACAAGGACCTCGTAGTCGGGATAGGAGAGCGACAACACGGACTGCAGCGCATAGCCGATCTTGCGCTCCTCGTTCCTGGCGGCCACGATTATGGAGACGCGCAGCGGTTCCGGAGGAGCTGCCGGGGAAACATCACGCAGGGCCAGGATGCGACGGTTGCCGAAGAAGAGCTCGAGGGAAGTGAGGATGGTAAGGATGAGCGTCCCCAGCGCGAGCCAGAAGAGCACGCTCATGCCGGGTTTCCAAACGGGGTTTGCAGCGCGTCCTGCTCCCGTGCAGGCAACACCTCCCTGATCTTCTCAAAGAGGGTCTCCGATCTGATCGGCTTCGGCAGGTAGCTGAACGTCTCCTGGCAAAATCCCTGCTGCGCCAGGACATCGGCAGCATAGCCGCTCATGAAGATGGTCGGCAGCTGCGGGCTCAATTGGCAGATCTGCCGGTGCAGCTCCCGCCCGTTCATCCGTGGCATGATGACGTCGGTGATAAGCAACCGGATCAGGCTTCGCTGCTCAGCGAACACCCGGAGCGCCTCCTCGCCGTTTTGGGCGGTGAACACACGGTAGCCGTGCTGCTCCAGCAGCCTTCTGGTCATGGTCCGGATCGCCTCGTCGTCCTCCACCAGCAGGATCGTCTCGCTGCCGGCAGCCTGGCAGCTTTTACTCCCCAGCTGCTCTGCCGCAGGCCGCCCCTGGCAAAGCGGCAGGTAGATCCGGAAACTTGTGCCGACCCCGGGCACGCTCTGCATCTTGATGAAGCCGTTATGCTTCTTGATAATGCCGTAGACCATCGACAACCCGAGCCCGGTCCCTTTGCCGACCTCCTTGGTGGTGAAAAACGGCTCGAAGACCCGCTCCTGGAGCTTGTCGTTGATGCCGGTGCCGTTATCGGAGACGGTGATCAGACCGTAACTGCCGGCAGCACCCCTCTCTAGTCCCGCTTCCTCGGCACCGATTTCGACCTGTTCGCTTCCTATCTGCAGCGAACCGCCTTCCGGCATGGCATCCCGCGCGTTCACAGCCAGATTGATAATCACCAGCTCCAGCTGTCCCTTGTCAGCCATGGCGAAAAGCGGCGCCTCCGTCACGCGCACGGCCAGCTCGATGTCCTCGTTTATCAGCCGCGAAAGGCTCTTGTTGATGCTTATCAGGATGAAGTTTAGATCGACGGCGGCCAGGTTCACCTGCTGCTTTCTGCTGAAGGCAAGCAGCCCCTGGGTCATCTCCGCCGCCCGGTCCACCGAGTTCAGGATCTCCGCCGCCATGGCAGGGATGTCCGCCTTCTGGTCGTCCATCTGTATGAGGCAGGCGTAACCGGAGATGACGGTCAGTATGTTGTTGAAGTCGTGGGCGATCCCCCCCGCCAGCGTGCCGATCGCCTCCATCTTCTGCGATTGCCGAAGCTGCTCCTGCATTTGCCTGCTTTCCGTGATGTCCCTGATCACGCAGGCGATCCGGGTGACCACCTCCCCCTCCTCGATCGCCGTATAGGAGACCGATATGTCGCGCAGGCCGCGCGAGGGGTAGTGGAACTGGGTTTCGAAGCTCGCCTCCCCCCGCAGGAGGCACTCCTCGACCCTCGGCTCGATCTCGGCAAAGGTTTCGGCTCCCAGCACCTCGCAGAGCGTGCGCCCGACCAGATCGCCGCACCCGCTCCCCCGGTATTCCAGGTAGGCCCGGTTAGCGAGCAGATAGCGGAAGCTCCGGTCGAAGACATAGACCATGTCCCGGGCGCATTCAATGATCTTCCGGTACTCCAAGAGCTGTTTTTCCGCTCGCTTGCGCTGGCTGATATCGTCGAAGATGGCGACGAAGGACCCTCTCTGCGGGCTGTAAGCCGAAATGGAAAGCCAGCAGTCCAACGGCTGGCAATAGAGTTCGCAGCGCTCGGAAAGGCCGGTCAGTGCCACCCGCCCGAGGATCTCAAAGAGCTCGGGCGAGGAGTCGCCGATGCCCGGCATCACCTCGCTCGCCTTCCTGCCTGCCACCTCCTTAAGCCCGGTCAGTTCGACAAAGGCGGCATTGACTTCCAGGTAGACGAAGTCGGCGGGCGCGCCGCAGTCGTCGAACAGCATCCTGCAGAAGGCGAAACCGTCCTGCAGGTGCGCGAACAGGTGCCGGTAGCGCCTTTCGCTCTCGACAAGCGACTGCTCCGCCAGCTTCGGCTCGGTGATGTCGACCAGCGTCAGCACCACCCCCTCGACTCCCCCCTCGCAGGTCCGGTAGGGGAGCATCCTCAAAAGGTAGTAGCGCCCGGTCTCCTGGTCCCGCACCTCCCGCTCCACGCTTTTCTCACCCGAGAGCACCCTTTCCAGATCGCCGGAGACGGACGACCAGTCGAAGCGGCCGCAGAGATGCCGGAAGGGGCGCCCGCAATCGGCGGCAATCAGGTTGAAGAGCCGGGCCATGGTCGGCGTGAAGCGCATGACCTGCAGCTGGGGGTCCAGAAAGACGGTGGCAATCCCGGCGGAGTTCAGGAAGTTCTCCGTATCGTCGTTGGCCCGCTTCAGCTCCTCCACCTTGCCGCACAGCTCGGCGTTCACCGTCAACAGCTCCTCGTTCAGCGATTGCAGCTCTTTTTTGGAGGTCTCCAGCTCCTCGTTGGTTGACTGGAGTTCCTCGTTGGTTGACTGAAACTCCAGCTGGCGGATCAACAGGTCCTTGGACCGCTCGTCGCCGGGGAGCGGGGGGTGGCCGGCCGCCGGCGGGCTTGCCTGCAAGGCGGCCGGGGAGACCGACTCGAAGATAACCATCGCCAGCCTGCGGGGCGCATGGGCGTCTCCCAACGGCTCCACCAGCACGTCTACGGTCAGCGGGCCGGAATCGTCCTTCAGGCGCTGCCCCCGGAACACGACCTGCGTCTGTTCGGTGAGCGCCTTGTGGATCGCCGCCCGCAGTGCCGGCCGCAGCCCTTCTCTCACCATCCTCAGAAGGTCCCGGGTCGGCTCGCCGAGCGGCACTTCCAGGAAGCGGCTGGAGCGGGTGGAGACGTGCACCACCTCGTACCTGTCGTTAACGATCACACAGGGGGGCGAATAGCGCTCCATAAGGAGCTTTTCCACGCTCTGCCCCGGGGTTTGCGCCTGACAGCCCCCCTCATCTGCAGGGCGCCTGGAGCCGGCCAGCGCAGCTGGCGCCGCGAAGATCAGGCTGCTCTCCGTGCGTACTCCGCTGCAGTGCCTGCTGAAAATCTTCCACTTCTTGTCCACCGGCAAAAATAGGTCCGCGTGGCTGCCGAGCGTCTCGGAGCTGCCGAGGAAGAGAAATCCGCCGGGTCGAACCACCCGGTGAAAAAGCGCGATCAGACGCCGTTGCAGGTCAGGCGTTATGTAGATGAGGAAATTTCGGCAGACCAGCAGGTCGAGGCGGGAGAAGGGAGGATCCTTGATCAGGTTGTGACGGGCAAAGACAATCATTTCCCTGAGCGACTTCGCCACCTGGTAACCGCCTTCCACCCTGGTAAAGAAGCGGGCAAGCCGCCCCTCGTCAAGCCCCGTGCAGCCACCTTCGGGGTAGCAACCGGCCCTCGCCCGGGAAACAGCCACCTCGTCAAGATCGGTGGCAAAAATGAGGACCTTGTTGGACAGACCCTGCGCGTCCAGGTACTCACGGACCAGCATGGCGAGCGAGTAGACTTCTTCGCCGGTGGCACAGCAGGCGTGCCAGATGCGGACCGGCTCTTCCGGATCGGCTGCGGCGAACAGTTTCGGGACCAGCTCTGTGCGAAGTACCTCGAAGGCCTCCGGATCACGAAAGAAGGCGGTCACCCCGATCAGCATCTCCTGGTAGAGGGCGTGCGCCTCCAGCTGGCTCTCCTCCAGAAGTGCCAAATAACTCTGCCTGCTATCCAGCTCGTTGACCGTCATGCGGCGCGCGATGCGGCGCTCCACAGTGCTCTTCTTGTAGGAGCTGAAATCGTGCCCGGTCTTCTCCTTCACGACGCGCAATATGGCCTCCAGGAGCTGCTCGCCGGACTCGGGAGACCGGCCGGCCTGCCGGTTTTCCTCTCCGTTGGCCCCGGTGGGCTCCCCGGATTCTTCGCTGGAATCGAAGTGAGAAACTAGCAAAAGTCCCCCCAATTAGAAGATGGTTGAAGATCTGGAAAGTTAATCAATGGGGAGCGCCCGCAGTCAGCAGGCAGAGAAAATAATAGCAGGGGCTGACCGGTGAGGCCGATGATCGATTTGTGCATGAAAAGCCCTGTATCGTTCTGAATCAAGCAAAGTCGGCGCATGCGAAATACCTGTATCACGTTAATGTACGTAAATCAATTTCTAATGGCTCCTTAGAAGTCTGGTATCTGTACAAAAAAGACCCCGCCTGGAATGGCCGGGGTCTTTTTTGTACGGATACCTACTGATACTGATCCGGAATCCTAGGGTTCCGAAAAATATTGCTTGCCAGGTTACTACCGCCAGGATCGCTTCCCTCTGTCCGGCAGGGCAATGCTGCTGACGCGGGAAGGTTTGCGGCCGGTTTTTACGCTGACTGACCAGACGAAGTTAGCCGATACCGAAAAGGAGCCGTCGCTCACGGTGACCTTGACCCTGCTATTACCACTTGCGTAAGAGGAAATGGTGCCGCTTATGACACCAGTGCTGCGGTTGATACTGAGGCCCTTTGGAAGGCCGGTGGCGCTGTAGCTAAGGAGATCGTCATTGCCATCCGTAGCATTTATGGTCAGTTTGAGAACAGCCCCCCTGGTACTCGACTGCGCGCCCGGATTAGTCAGCACCGGCGCTATGTTGCCGGGTGAGATGACTGCACCCTGGCTGCCGGACTGGGGACCGGGGTTGGTGACGGCGAGTGCCTGATTTGCCTTGCTGACAGTCCAGACGAAGCTGACCGAGACCGAAACGGTACCGTCGCTAACGGCTACTTTCACCCTGTTATTTCCCCTTTCTAAAATGGAAATAATGCCACTGATCATACCAGTCCTGCGGTTGATACTGAGGCCCCTGGGAAGGCGGATGGCGCTGTAGCTAAGGAGGTCGCCATTGCCATCCGTAGCATTTATAGCCAGCCTGACAAAGGCGCCTCTAGGGCTTGATTGCGGACCGGGATTGTTAAGCACCGGCGCCAGCCTGGTTGAGCTTACCTTCCAGGTAAAGCTCACCGAGACCTGAGCCGTGCCGTCGGTAACGGTGACCGTCGCGTTGTTGGTCAGAGCGGCAGCAGAAACAGTGCCGCTGATCATGCCAGTGCTGCTGTCGATGCTAAGGCCTAAGGGAAGGCCGGTCGCGCTGTAGTTAAGAGCATCGGCATCGGCGTCGATGGCCGCAACCTGCAGGCTGACCAAGGCACCCCGAGCGTTGGACCTGTCGCCCGGATTGGCGACCACAGGCGCGGCATTGGTAACGGAGAGGGTGAAGCTCCGGCTGGCGGAGAGACTGCTCGCATTGCTCGCCGTGGCGGTGATCGCATAGCTGCCGGTCACGGCCTTGGCCCAACTGATAAGGCCGCTGCTGCTTACGCTCATGCCGACCGGACTACCGGAGAGCGTAAAATGAAGCGGCTGACCCTGGGGATCGCTGGCAGCAATCTGATGGTTGAAGGCAGTGCCGGCATTTGCCGTCAGGCTGGCGATGGGAGCCATGGCGGGTGCTTGCACAGCGGCAGAGCCTACCGTAACGGTAAGCCTGCTCGTTGCTGCCCCTGCCGCGGTATCGGTAATGGCGATGTTAATAAGGTAGGTTCCAGCCGTAGTCGGTATGCCGCTCAGCAGACCGCTGCTGCTGAGAGTGAGCCCCGAGGGAAGCGCATCCACGGTTTTGAAGGTCAGTACCGAGCCTTCCGGGTCTGTCGCCGCCAGCTGAAAGCTGCCCGCCTGACTCAGGGTGAGGCTGGCAGTCTGCTGCGAGGGAGCGGTGGGCGGTTGGTTCTGGAACTGGACGTAAATCTGGAACTTGTAGTGGGTTACCGAGTTCCCGTCACTGACGTCGATCGCAACCGGATGGGAAAGGTTTCTCTGCTCGTAGCTGGGCACCCAATGCAGGGTGTTGCCGCCATCCATAGTCATACCGGGCGGTGCCTGAACAAGCGTAAGGCTCAACGGATCGCTTTCACGATCCGTCGCAGCTATCTGGTAGGTGAAGGCAACGCCGGTGAAGGCGGAGGTAGGCGCCGAGGTCACCATCGGGGGATAATTGCAAAGAGGTGTAGTGACGGCCAGCTGCGCGGGATAGGTCTCATCGCCGTAGGAGGTGGCGATAGCGGTAACATCTTGTGATACGTTGGCAAGGACGGTCGTTTGGAAACATTGACTCGGTGCCAGGGCAGCCAGCGTGGGTATGCTCCATCTGACCGACTTGGTCGCAGCGTCATAAGTGCCGTCATCGGTGGCGCTTACGAACGATATGCTGCCACCGGCATCAGATTCGCCCGGCTTCACCTCGGAGGTCACCACCACGTTGTTGACGGCAATGGCATTGGGGTTACTGACGCAGACCTGGTAGGTCGCGTTAACCCCATTGCCGGCGCAGGAGCCTCCCACCAGTGAGTTGGTGACGACCAGAGGTTCAGTGGGGAAGATCTTGTCGGTGATGCTCAAAGATACAGAACCGTTGACGGGGATCTTCAGGTCGTACTGGAAGCCGAACTGCATGTCCCCCATCTCGTCGAAGGGTCCTGAGGTATCCGACATTTCTAAAGGCAGCAGGCCGTTTTGCAGGGAGTCCATCAAGGTGGCGCCTCCGAAGTCCAGATCGTAGTGACTTGGCTTCAGAGTTGAGGTCTGCACCAGGGTTTTCCCAAGCAAATCGGTCTGCACGGCCCTGCTGCCGTCTATGATCTGCACGGCGTCCGTGGTGGTGGAAACATCCATATCACTGTAAGAGAAGAGATGGTAATCGAGTTCCTCCCCGGTTGTGTTCTGGATATTCATGGTCTTGATAAAGGTGGAACTGTATGCCGGCACCGGTTTATCCGGCACATTGAAGGTCACGGTGGCGATGAAGCCGGGCCCGGTGTAGGTCGTGGTGGCGCTGGTATAGTCAAGACTGTAGGAGGCGACCACCGGAAGCGTGCTCAGCGAGGCCTGTTGACCGGTGCTGCCGACCCTGTACCAGAACCACTGCTTGAACATGGGGTCATAGGTGCCCCCCCTTGAGTTGATCACTATGGGCCAGCTGGTCACCCCGAACGGGTTACCGGTGTCAGCCGAAATACCAGAAACATCGAGGTACGCCTTATCCTGATTTCCGACCATCCAGACGCTCGTTCCATCGGTGCTGTCGGCCCTGGAGTTGCTCGACAAGAGCACGAGCGCTATCAGAGCGTAAACAATGCAGCCCGGATTGATTCTCGATCGTCTCATTCTCTCTCCTTATACATCATGCTTGATTATGTGAAATTCAAAAAAACATCCCACTTCGTCGGATGCCGATTCCACCAGTTCAAAATAAAGGACAAGGATGAGGCGGTGCAAAGCTATTGACGGAAGCGGGGAAGTTCCGGACTCACGGTGATCTAAAATTTAGTGCAGGAAAATAAATAGACCCCGCCCAGAAAATGAGCGGGGTCTATTTCCCTTCTATCAATTACCTATCAGTCTCGCACCTCGAGGTAATAGGATTGGGTTGTATACGATGTTCCGTCGCTTACCTTGACGGTAATACGATAGGTACCGTCTCTGTACGGCCTCCAGGTTACTACCCCGGTGGAACTGATGGACATGCCGTATGGCGGACTGATCAGCGAATACGTCAGCGGATGACCACTGGTGTCGACCGCCTTCACCGCGTAAGTGTAGGTGCGTCCTTCGTCCACAGTCCTGATCGGAGTGGAAGTAATGGTCAGCGTATGGGTTGTGGTAGCCGGGCTGACGGTTAAGGTGAAGCTCCGGCTGGCGGAGAGCCCGCCCGGGTTGGCCGCTTTGACAGTAATGGTGTAGGTCCCCGCCACGCTGGTCGCCCAGCTGATGAGACCGGTGCTGCTGATGCTCATGCCGGAAGGATTTCCGGAGAGAGTGTAGGCCAGGCTACCGCCGTCAAGATCAATTGCCACCGCCTGGTAGCTGAAGGCTGCCGGGGCGGTGATGGTGGCGGCGGGAATGGCGTTCATGGTCGGCGCCTGATTTGCCGCCATATTGACAGTCAGGGTGAAGCTCCGGCTGGCGGAGAGCCCGCCCGGGTCGGTCGCTCTTACGGTGATGGTGTAGGTGCCAGTGACGCTGTTTGACCAGCTGATGAGACCGGTGCTGCTGATGCTCATGCCGGAGGGATTTCCGGAGAGAGTGTAGGCCAGGCTACCGCCGTCAAGATCAATTGCCACCGCCTGGTAGCTGAAGGCTGCCGGGGCGGTGATGGTGGCGGCGGGAATGGCGTTCATGGTCGGCGCCT
>Ga0209317_1001304_pt1 | contig 22501 bp, 19 predicted proteins | sample RifGroB2_FD_183994 | JGI IMG/M metagenome (GOLD analysis project Ga0209317, IMG submission 183994) | Soil microbial communities from Rifle, Colorado, USA - Groundwater B2 (SPAdes) (version 2) | ecosystem: Environmental > Terrestrial > Soil > Unclassified | place: Rifle, Colorado | collected...
CCCCCGGCTTCGGCACCAGCCTCGCCGCGACGCGACAGACGGCCCTGTGCGGGCCGGTCGAATCGGCCGGAGAATGGCGCCAGGTACGATGCGAACGGACCGACCGAGGCGCGCCGCCGCCATCCTGCTCATCGGGTCGATCGGTGGCATCGCCCTGGCGTTCGTCGTGGCGCGCGGCAGCCTCGGCGGCGCCGACGCGCTCGCCTACTGGACCTCTACGCGGGTCTGGCTGGCGGGCGGCGACCCCTTCCATCCGCCGGGGATCGGCTGGGCCTACGTCTACGCCCCGTGGATGCTGCCGCTCTTCCTGCCCTGGGCGCTTCTCCCCTGGCCCGCAGCACAGCTCCTCTGGCGTGGCGCCATGTTTCTCTGCTTCCTCTGGTCGTGCGACTGGGCCTACCGCCGGCGGCCGCTCGCCACGGCGCTGGCACTCCTCGTCCTCGGGGCGCCGATCGGGCTCATCCTCGAGTCGGGCAACGTGACCGTCTTCCTCGCCCTCGCCCTGTGGGCCGCCCAGGTCGCGCCGGCGAGAGCCGGCGGTGCGCTCTGGGCGTGGGCGACCGCCACGAAGTGGTTCCCCGCCGCCTTCTGGTTCATCCTCCCGTCCGCCACGCGGCGCCGGGGGCTCGCCTGGATCGGCCTGGCCATCCTCCTCACGCTGGCGACGTGGCCGCAGGCCCTGACCCAGGTCGGGGCCGCCCTCGTCTGGGGCGTGCCGCGAACCGACCTGAGCTGGTGGATCCGCCTCGACCACTTGGCCGTCCTGTGGGGTGGCATCCCGTGGCTCTGGCGCCACCCCCTGACCCTCCCGCGGCCCCGGCAGGCGCCCGACCGGCACGAACGGCTCCGCGCTCCGGCCGGCCTGCGGCGGGGCCGGGTCAGTTCACCCTGAACGCCCAAGCCGATGCCACCGGGAGCTACACCTCGAACGGGCAGCGCATTGCCTTTGGCAACCTGACGCTGCGCGCCGATGCGGGAAGGGACGGCACACGCGCCAACGTCGAACTGGCTCTCGAGAAAGGAGGGGCGCTACGGCTTGCCATCTCCTCCGATTCCCCCGCCAGCGCCGGCATTCCGGAGACTGGGGACCTCGCCCTGGAGTGGGGGGGCATCGATGCGGCGCTCCTCAAACCGTGGCTTCCGGGCAACCTCGATCTGGATGGGCAATTCGCCGGCCAGGCAAAAGGGAAGCTCATGCCGGGCAAGCGCCTGGAGCTGGCGGGCGAGGCGGAATTTTCCCAGGGGAGGGCGCGCTGGCAGGGGCAAACAGGCGAGGTCAATACCAACCTGCGCAACGCCACCTTGAACTGGAACTGGCGCGGCGAGACCCTCTCCGGAGCGCTCAACCTGGCGCTCGCCGAGAGCGGCACCGCGCAAGGGAGCTTCGTGCTCCCCATTCCGGCCCGCCTGCCGGTGGTCCCCGATGCCAACGGGGCGCTGCGCGGTGAGCTGGTCGGCAAGGTCCAGGAGCGCGGTTTTCTCACCGCCTTCCTCCCCGGCCTGGTGCAGGAGAGCCACGGGGAGCTCGACATGGATCTGAGGCTGGGCGGCATCTGGAGCAAGCCCAGACTGGTCGGCACCTTGCAGCTCGCCAAGGCCGGCGCCTACCTTCCGACCGCCGGTATCCGCGTCTCCGATGTGCAGCTCACGGCGCAACTGCAAGGCGATCGGATCCGCATCGACAACTTCCGCGCCGTTTCCGGGGACGGTCACATCGAGGGGAACCTGCTGGTGGAACTGGAAGGGTGGCAGGTGGCAGGCTACAGCGGCACCCTGAGCGGCGAGCGCTTCCGGACCGTCTATCTCCCCGAACTTCAGATGGTGACTTCCCCGCAATTAAGCTTCGACGGCGGCCCGGATAATATCGTGCTGCGCGGCGAGCTGCGCGTTCCCGAGATGCTCATTTCCGGCCCGCCGGTGCGCCAGGTCGTCGCCCCCAGCGGTGACGTGATCCTGGAGGGTGCGCCTCCGACAACCGGAGAAAAGTCGGTCCCGTTCATTCTGGACGGCAGAATCCGGGTGGTGCTGGGCGACAAGGTCGAGGTGAAGGCCTCGGGGATCGACGCGCAACTCGGTGGCAGCATGTACCTCGTGTTAAATGGCATGGACAACATCTCAAGTAGCGGCGAGATCCGTGTGGTGAAGGGGCGCTACCGGGCCTACGGCATGGACCTGGAGATCGTTCGAGGGCGCCTGTACTACGTCGACGATCCGGTGGACCAGCCGACCCTAGATATCCTGGCGCTAACTACCGTGGGCGATGTGAAGGCCGGCGTAACGGTCGCAGGTTATCTTGAAGCGCCCATCGTGAAGCTTTACTCCGAGCCCCCCATGCCGGAGGTCGACATTCTCGCCTACATGGTGCTGGGGCATCCCATGGGCGCCAGCGGCGAGCAGGGGAGTCTATTGGCCACGGCTGCCGGCTCGCTCTTCTCTTTGGGGGAGGCGAATTCAATTCAGGAGCAGATCAAGGATCGGCTCGGGCTGAGCGTGCTCGGAGTCCAGACGGTGGATACCTCAGGTGCCGGTTTGATGGGATACAAGCCGGTCAGCACCACGGCGGGTGGGGCTGTGGCGCAACCTATGGGAGAATCGCTGCTTACGGTAGGGAAATACCTGACGCCGAAACTCTATTTAAGCTACGGGCGTTCCCTGCTCACCGGGGCGAATTTGTTCATACTGCGCTACGACATAACCAAGCGCTGGCAGTTGGAGACGCAAAGCGGCAGCGAGAGCGGCGTCGATCTCTATTACAAGGTCGAATTCAACTAGCGGTTCGGCGCCGGTACGTAGGCTTGCCCCACTGTTTGTAAGGAGGGGGGGCACTGCTATCAAGTTAAGGACATCCTGTAGGAGCGGCATTCTTGCCGCGATTCTCTGCAGATCAATCGCGGCAGGAATGCCGCTCCTACAGGAGGCCACGAACCCCGCCTCATCAGATCTGTAACTTGTCAACCTGTAGGGGCGAATCATCATTCGCCCGGACTTTGTCGGTGCAACTGTCATCGAGGCTTAACAATACTGCCAACCTGTAACCCTTAATGCAACTTCTACATTCCGGATCCATCTGCTACAATGGGAGCATGAAAAGATGGCGCGTTGTGCTAAGCAAATAGTAATAAAATTTGCTTAGCTTCAGTCAACTACATGATTTAAGGTGATGTTCAGGCTTTACATCAGAGGCGCAAGATGAAAGCGCTGGTTCAAATAGTTACCGTTCTTATCCTTCTCCTTGGCCTCTGCAGCCCACCTAGTGAAGCAGCCGAAGATATCCAGTCACTATGTCAGTTCCATTACCCAAGCGATTACCTGTTTGAGTGGGATTGCGTGCAGCTTACCGCCAAGCATTCCCCCTCCCGGTTATTCGGCAAGCTTTGGCCGGACGGACTCCGCTTCAATCGCATGGACCGGCGCCACTTTTTTGAGGGGTTGTGGATCAAGGTTCCACGGCGCGTCGAGGAAATCCGGGGCTTCACCCCGATGCCTCCAACCTTCCCGGAGGCCGAAACGGAGCCAAAGTTCATCCTGATCGACCAGCACGAGATGTTCCTGGGTGCCTACGAGTTCGGCAGACTGATTTTTTCCACCCCGGTTGCGGTCGGCGTGGAGGGGAATCGGCTGCAAAACGGTACCTATCAGGTCGATGCCATCGATCCCTGGCACAAGTCCAGTCTCTACCCGGTCGAGGGAACCGAGCGTCCCTACCCGATGCACTACGCTCTGCGCATCCATATCGATAAGAGGGCTGACGGCTGGACCTCCTACTGGATTCATGGCCGTGACGTTCCGGGCTACCCTGCCTCTCATGGCTGTATTGGTCTCTACGATGAAGAAATGCAAAAGGAATATTACGGGGAACCGGCCCAGCCGCTTCTTATGGACGCCAGATTGCTGTACCAGTGGGTGGTGGGTAGCAACCTGGACACCGGAACATTGCAAAGGATAAACTATGGTCCGAAGTTACTCATAATGGGTATTCCGCCGGCGGGACTGACTGAGTAGGCAAGGGCCAAAAAAACTGAGCAGTTACGAAACGACTTGTTGCTCTTTTTGTCTCTTTGCAGCAGTCAAAAATTATACCGCTATCTATTTAATCAGTAGCGGTGTATAGTTGTAAATCGGTTGGTCCGATTCACGGATGCTTACACCAGTCCCACGAGTCACTTTCGTCAGATCTCTCCGTTCATTGGTCTTCACCATTTACTTGCAGATATATCCATCGTATTTCCTGAAGCAAAGTTCTCTGTATCAAGTCGCGGTTATGAGCAGGTCTCCTGCTTTGATCCTTCGACGCTGCTTTGAACGAATATCAAGAAGGTGTGATTACGCAGGGGGGGAAGGCTGGTCCGCCCTGAATCAGTAGGTTTATACAAGGGAGAAAAAAGATGATTGTCAAACGCGGTAGCGTCGTGACTCATTCGGTGGCGATGGAATGGGGTATTGGCAAGGTGACTGAGGTAAACGAAATCAGGGCAACCATTCAGTTCAATGACGGGATGATCAGAAAGATTTCTTCCTCGCATTTCAAGAGTCTTCAGCCTGCCGATCCGGCTTCTTATCAACCGCCTACCGAAAAAGTCCCTGTCGCCAAAGTCAGAGCAGTGAGAGCAGCTAGCACAAAGCCCAAGAAGGCCAAAAAGCTTGATGCCGCCGTGGTAGCCGTGGTCTAACAAAGCTCTCTGTACGGATTATGACGAGTCAACGGAACAGTATCAGCAAATTGTTCCGGTTCATTTAAAGAAAAGAAGAAGGGCGGTTTATTTTGCGTTCATTGAGCGCGGATGAATTGCCCTCTTTTGTTGCTGTTATAGTTGATCCCCAAATACCTAAAGAAAGAGGATGCCATGGCGAAACCTAACTTCCAGTTTCAGAAGCGCCAGAAAGAACTGGAGAAGAAAAAGAAGAATGAAGAGAAATTGCAGCGCAAACTAGAGAGAAGCAGTGCAACCGAGGGACAGGAAGAGGAACAACCGGAAGAAGAGGGTGAAGCTGTCGACGAGGCACAATAACTCGTGAACCTGCTGTTCCGGTAAGGTCTGTGAAGGATACCCGTAAAGGGTATCCCTACACCACCAAAAACATCGCGTCTTGCAATACTGTAGGGGCACCCCTCCGTCAACTCAATTTGCCCGCCTAGTCCATCCCTTAGTACCACCTTTTTTACTTGCTAAGCCGAAAGTTGCCGTCATAATTTTGCATCATGTAAATGTGCATTCGCCATTTTCTGTCAGAGGAGAGACGCCATGAAATGTCCGGTATGTAAAAACCACAAGCAGACAGACATGCAGTTTCATTCAGACGGTTTCAAGGAAGGCATAACCGAATGCAGCATCTGTGGTGCAGTCTGGTCCGAGAATCACGGTATCACCGAAATTGTTAAAGACCCACAGCTTAAGTCATTTCTTGAAGCGCAGAGTGAGTGTGTCGAAGGCGATGACTACAGTATCGGTGGAGACGACCGTTAGCGGTTGCCACTCCTCTGTCTTTGAAAGCCAGCTATCCCCGATCGTCGCTTCATCCGACAACATAACCTGCAGTTCGAACCCCTCTTTTGTCAAAGCCCGGCAGTCCTGTCGTCATTTCAATCTCCCCTCTCCCTAGCCCTCTCCCACAAGGGGAGAGGGGACTTTAAGGCCAAGCTCCCCTCCCTCGCTGGGGCGCGCGCTAATCTTCAGTGCGTTTTTCAATACCTCCTCATTCCACCGTAGGGGCGAACCTTGTGTTCGCCCGGGTCCAGCGAAATCGCGATGGAAATGGAGACAACAAAATCGGGCGAGCACAAGGTTCGCCCCTACGCTGAGTTATTTGGGGTAGGCAATTTAGCCTTTCGCTGCGGCATCCCATCTGAAATCCCCCTCCCCCGATTGACACTCATAACCATAACGAGTACCTTGTCGCACATCTGCTTCAAAAGAGGTGTAAGACAATGAAAACTGTAAATATCATCGGCTGCGGGATCGTAGGCAAGGTGCTGGGCCGGCTTTTCCAAAGCGCGGCGCTTTTCGAGATCCAGGACATCCTGAACCGCTCCCTGGAAAGCGGACAAAATGCCGCAGCCTTCATCGGAGCGGGGCGACCGGTGCCGGATTATGCCGCGATGCGTCCGGCGGACCTTTACCTGATTGCCGCCTCTGACGACGCCATTGCCTCCTGCGCAGAATCCCTGGCGGCGTCCGGCCTGATCGCGCCGGGAAATGTAGCCTGCCACCTGAGCGGCGCGCTGCCTAGCACGGTGCTGGCGCCGATACGTGAGCAGGGGGGGCTGGCGGCGAGTGTCCACCCAGTAAAAAGCTTCGCCGACCCTTCAGCTTCCGTCGCAAGCTTTGCCGGCACCTGGTGCGGTATAGAGGGGGACGCGCCGGCGGTCGCCCTGCTAAGCGACTCCTTCACCTCTATCGGGGGAAAGATCTTTCCGGTCGACCCGGCTTTCAAAACCGTCTACCACGCCGGGGCGGTCCTGGTTTGCAACTATCTCACCTCGCTGATCGAGGTGGGTGTGAGGGCCTACGAGAAGGGGGGGCTGCCCCGCGAAACCGCGCTGCAGGTGATGGAGCCGCTTGTGCGCGGGACGCTGGACAACATCTTCCGGGTCGGGACTGTGCAGGCGCTCACCGGGCCGATAGCCCGGGGGGATGCCGCTGTCGTCGCCGGACAGCTCGCTGCACTGGATGACTGGGATAGCGAGACCGCCCGGATCTACCGGGATCTCGGGCGTGTCGCAGTTGAGCTGTCGCGCCAGCGTGCCGTGGCGCCGGCTGAAAATCTTGCTGTTATTGAGGAACTGCTTCAAGGGAAAGGGTGACGGTAGTGAGGTCGAAGCCGGTGGGAAGGGGGGTAAGTTGGCGGCGTTAAAGCTGAGGTCGACAGCGCAGCGCACCCCTTATCGAGATCCTGCTGCGCTATCCATTACCATAAAGATCAACTAGTAGCTCTCAAACGCCTCGTCTGTGTGCAAATCCAATGCGGTGCCCGAAGGGCGCGCGTGGCTCAGCCGGGGCCCCTTGGCTAAAACGGCCTTCTTGGCCACGGGCTTCATTACGGCGTTGTCCGGCCGCCTGAGCACCTTTTGACCTGCATTTGTCTCGCCCACCCTGAAAAAGCTGACAGTGGCCTGTAATTGTTCGGACTGCGAGGAAAGCTCCTCTGCCGTAGCCGACATCTCCTCGGCTGCCGATGCATTCTGTTGAATCACCTGGTCCAACTGCTGAATCGCCCTGTTGATCTGTTCCGAACCGGTATCCTGCTCTCTTGAAGCGGCGGAAATCTCTTGCACCAGCCCAGCGGTGCGCTGAATGTCAGGAAGCATGCTGGAAAGCATCTGTCCCGCTTTCTCCGCGACCTCCACGCTTGACGAGGAGAGTTCAGATATCTCCGCTGCCGCTTTCTGGGAGCGTTCCGCGAGCTTTCTTACCTCGCTTGCCACTACGGCAAATCCCTTGCCGTGCTCGCCCGCCCGCGCTGCCTCGATGGCTGCGTTAAGGGCCAGCAGGTTGGTCTGCCTGGCGATCTCCTCGATTATCGAGATCTTCCCTGCGATTTCCTTCATGGCAGCCACCGTCTGGGTAACCGCCTTGCCACCTTCCTGGGCGTCCGCAGCTGACTTGACAGCGATCTTCTCGGTCTGCATGGCGTTGTCTGCATTCTGCTTTATGTTGGCAGACATTTGTTCCATTGAGGATGACGCCTCCTCGGCGGCTGATGCCTGCTCCGTTGCGCCCTGGGACATCTCCTCGGCGGTTGAGGACATCTGCTGGCTCCCCGCGGCCACATTGTCAGAGGCTGCCTTGACATCGTTGACCACCTCGGAAAGCTTGGCAACCATGTTCGAGAGTGAGCGCATCAGGTCGTCGTTGGGCGAGCGCTCGGTAATGGTCACCGTGAGATTTCCCCCTGCTACCTCTTTGGCTGCGGCGGTAATCGAGTTGGTCGCATTGATCAGCAGGTTGAGGTTGGTCTTGATCGCGTTGAAGTCGCCCTGATATTCGTCCTTGATCACTTCCGGCATGTCTCCTTTCGAGATCATGTCCACGTATTGGGCTGCGACGTTCAGCGGGCCGATTACGGCATCAAGGGTGTCGTTGACACCTGTGACAATTTCCTGGTAAGCCCCTTGATGTTTTGATGCATCTGCACGGGTGCCCAGTTTTCCCTCGACTGCCGATTTGGACAAAATGGTGGCATCGGTCACAAGGGCCTTGATATTTTCCACCATGGATTTCATGGCACCCATCAGCTGGCCGATCTCATCCTTCGACTGCACATCGATGGTGGCGCTAAGGTCGCCTTTTGCTACCTGGTTGGCGATCTCGATGGTTTTGAAAAGGGGACGACGGATCGAAAGGGTTACAAAAATCCCGAGTACGACTGAAACGAGGACGCTCATGACGAGCGTTAATACGATCAGCAGTCGTGAGGAGGAGAAGATCTCGTTACTGCGAACTCCGGCACTTTCTCCTCCCTCGATGTTGGTATGTACTATTTTCGTAAGAGTAGCGCTGAACTGGTCATAGAGTTTCTGCGATTCTCCACGCAGCAGCGCTTGGGCTTCGCTGGTTTTGTTTGCCCGCGACAGTTGGAGGATCTTTTCGTGCTCCTTCATGTATGCACCAAACTGCATCTCGAACTGGTCGTATAGTTTTTGCTCCTCCGGATGGGAGATAAGCTTCTTGTAATGCTCTTCGTTGGTCTTCAGATCATTCAGGACACTGGCCATGTCTTTTTCATACTTCTCCATATCCTCTTTGGACGTGGAGAGGATGTGTTGAAGTTCGCTAATCCTAAGGTCGGAGGTGTTGGTATTGACCTCTGAAGAGTACCTGATACTCGGCATCCAGTTTTTGGCGATCTCGGTAGTCGCACCATTGGTCTTGGCGAGTTGAATGATAGAGAAAACTCCCAGGAATGTCGTCATTACGAGTACGCATAGAAAGGTAAGTGACAGTTTTGCCGATATTTTCAAATTATAGAACCACTGCATGCGCGGGTCTCCTTCCTGTTGCTGTTGATGGACTGGCATCTCGAAAACCGCTGACTAGCTACAGGATTTCAGCCGTTTGCCGCAGCCAGTTCCGGCTCTAAAACCAGCTCCAGCTCGCCCGCGGTGAAGACCTTGTCGATGTCCAGGATGATGATGAATTGATCCGCGTGCTTTCCCATCCCTTTGATGAAGTCCGTGTTCAGCCTGGTGCCGATGCGCGGCGCCGGCTCGATCTGGTCCGGCTCCAGGTCCAGCACCTCTTGAACCGCATCCGCCATCGCCCCCATGACAACCTTCTCGCCGCCCAGTTCCACCTCGACGATGATGACGCAGGTGTTGACCGTTTTCTCAGCTTTGACCATGCCGAACTTGAGCCGCAGGTCCACCACCGGGACCACGCTGCCGCGCAGGTTAATCACCCCACGCATGTAGTCCGGCGTCCGGGGAACCTTGGTGATGGTGGTGAAATCCAGTACCTCGCGCACCTTCCCGATGTCGAGCGCGAACAACTCCTCTTCCAGTTTAAAAGTCAGATACTGCGTGGTTTCCGTGATCGTCTCGACGGCCATATTCGTTCTCCTTTGCTGTGGGTATGAGTGAGGGTGCTGCTCCCCGTTTGTGATACTATTTCGTGCTTCGTTCAATAAGTTCGCAATCAGTGGACCAGCCTATGTCAGAAACAAATTGGTCCATAACTGAAGGACAGGTTAAGTAGTATAGCTATCGACAGTCGTGCGTGAACATTGAGGTTTTTTGCGGACCTTATACACTTATAATTTTTCCCGTATGGCACAGATCTTCCGTTCCATCAGTACCGCAAAAAGTCCCCCTTTGAAAAAGGGGGATTTAGGGGGATTTGCCTTAAGGCGCCGTCGGCCTCCGTAGCAACCCGGGTAAAATCCCCCCCGACCCCCCTTTTACAAAGGGGGGAGGTCTTATAGCTGCAGATCAGCACTGATCGGGTAATTTGCCAAGTTGAGAGGTGACGGATGAATATACTGGCGCTGGATCCAGGCTCCACCTCCACCAAGATAGGCGTCTATCATGACGGAGCTACCAACAAGGGGACCATCGAGCATCCGCGCCCGGCAATGGAGCGCTTTGCCGGCATCATGGATCAGTTCGAGTTCCGAATGGGATGCATCGAGCGCTACCTGTCGCAGGGCGGGTTTCAGGAGCTTCATTTCGACGCGGTGGTCGGCAGGGGAGGGCTGGTAAGGCCGGTCGCGGGCGGGGTCTACCTGGTGAACGACGCCATGATCCATGATCTTCGCATCGGGGTAAGCGGCGAGCATGCCTCGAACCTCGGGGGGATACTGGCCGCCAGCTTCGCCGATCGCCACCGCGCGCAAGCCTACATTGTGGATCCCCCGGTGATCGACGAGTTCTGGCCGGTCTCCCGATTCTCGGGATTGGCCGGCATCGAGCGCAAAAGCATGTTCCACGCGCTGAACCAGAGGGCCGCGGCCCGCGAGGTGGCCCGGCAGATCGGCAGGCCGTACCAGAGCCTGAACCTGATCGTGGTGCACATGGGTGGCGGGATAACCGCCGGCGCGCACTGCAAGGGACGGGTGGTGGATGTCAACAACGGACTAAACGGAGACGGACCTTTCTCCCCCGAGCGAAGCGGCGGGCTCCCCATTGTCGGCGTGCTGCAACTGATCGAGGAAGGTTATTCAATCGATCAGGTTAAAACGATTGTCGCACGCAAGGGTGGCGTCTATTCCTACCTCGGTACCGTCGACATGCGGGAGGTTGAGCAAAGGGGGGCCGAGGGGGACGCGGTGGCCAAGCTCGTTCTGGACGCCATGATTTACCAGGTGGCAAAGGAAATCGGCGGGCTGGCGGCGGCGTTGGATGGCAGCGTCGACGGCATCGTCATCACCGGGGGGCTGGCCCACAGCACCGGCATCGTAGCAGCGCTCAGGCGCAAAACCGGATTCATCGCCCCGTTCTTCGTAAAGCCCGGGGAGTACGAGATCGATGCGCTGATAAACGGAGCGCTCGGTGTCCTGAACGGAACTGAGGAGCCAAAGCATTATACGGGGGGGACGCATGAAGATCGGGGGTAATCTGCAGGCAGTGATCGATGCGAAACAGGTGCCGATGGAAAGCGTGCGCGAGGCTCTGGGCTGGGACCCGGAGACGCTGGCACTGGTGCTGACCGACCAGCTCTCCCCCCGGATCTCCGAGCTCTTGAGGCTTGCCACCTTCCTGGGTGTCGGGATCTCCAGCCTTCTCTACGGCAGGGAGCAGTCGGAAAAAAGGGCGATCAAGACCGGCAAGAACGAGAGGGTCGGCGTCACCAGGAGAGATTTCCTGCATTACGAAAGTCTGGCGCCGGCTTTTGCCGGAAGGCACCTGGAACCTTTCGTGATCGACCTATACCACGGCAGTGAGGCTCAGATCGAGGTGAGCCGTCATCCGGGGGAAGAGTTCTTCTTCATCTTGAGCGGAGAGCTGCAGGTGACGGTGGATGGCGATGCTTTCCGGCTGGAGGCCGGCGACTCCTTTTATTTCGACTCGATACTGCCCCACTCGCTGCTCTCGGTCACCGAACACTCGCGCATCGTGGCGGTGATCTACAAAAGCGAGTCCATGCTGCATTGCACCAAAGGGCACGGCATGAAGAGCGTCATCGAGGCGGCAAAGCTCCTGGAGCGGCAAAACCTGGTGCTGGTCTGCCCCGACCCAACCTCCCTCTCGGCAGTCAACAAAGGGATTGAAGAGGGGATCATAGAGACCGTCTACCTGGTTGGGAGCGTTCCCCACTTCAAGGAGGCGTGCGGCAGCCACCTGCTGTTCGAGAAGCGCTACGTGTTGGTCGACGTCGGCTGGCCGGCAGGAAGCGACGAGGCAGATCACGAGGTGGCGGCGGCGCGGGCGGGGGTGGAACTGATCCGCTGCGGCAAAGGTGACATGCTGATGAAGGGGAGCATCAACACCTCGCGCTTCATCAAAGCGGTGTTGCAAAAGGGGGATGGCATCGGTACCGGCAGGAGGCTTTCGGTGGTGAGCGTGGTCGAGCTTCCCGGCGTGGACCGGCTGGTTTTTCTCACCGACGCCGGCATCAACCCCGAGCTTTTCCCTGGCGACGACGCCGCCTCCGGCGTGGACATCATCGAAAACGCCATCGACGTGGCGCGCAGCCTCGGCGTGGAGCGCCCCAAGGTGGCCCTTCTGGAGGCGAACGAGGTACCCTCCTCGAAGCTCCCGAACACGCTTTTGGAGCAGATCCTCTCGGAGCGGGAGTGGCCGCTGGCCGATGTCTTCGGTCCGCTCTCCTACGATCTGGCGCTCTACCCGGATTCCGTAGCCAAAAAGGGGCTCCTGGGCAATCCCGTGGCAGGCCGCGCCGATATCCTGGTGGTCCCTTACCTTTCCGGTGGTAATTTTCTTTACAAGAGCTGGGTCTTCACCATGGGGGCTGAGGTGGCCAACGTGGTCCTCGGCGCACGGGTTCCCATCATCCTGACCTCACGAAGCGACAGCGATCTCACCAAGTTTCTGACCATCTGCGCCAGTGCCATGTACGGTCATTTTCTGCATCGCTCCGACCATGGAAATGGCGCTTTGGCGCCCGAAGCGACAGCGTTATAGCGGCACGCTGCGTTGATCCGGCTGCGATGTCCTTAACATAACCTGATTCGCAACCAACCTCACCTGCGGTGGCGTTTGTCCCAGAAAGTACCACCTCTGTTCAATCTCTCTAAGCTCTCCTCCCCCCAGCGGGGGGAGGTTGGGAGGGGGGAAGCTTCTGGCGAAGAACTGGCAGGGTCTCCCTAACCCTCCCCCTCCGGGGGTGGGGACTAGTGGCGGACCATTGACTTTCTCAGCTACGCCAATCTTCCGCTGTTCAGGTTCCTCCCCCTTCAAGGGGGAGGTCAGGAGGGGGATGGGTTGGCCGATCCCTCCGCTCCGCTAATGAACGCTCCGGTCTGCCCAGCTCATTATGCCGCGTTACCTGCCGAGCGATTGATTTATGCAGCTTCGGCAGGTATGATATGGAGCTTGGTTTTGGTTAGACCGGTTTTTTTTAAAGCTCATGGGAGAAAGGCATGGTCGGCAGGACCCTCATCGTAGGTCATCGTGGCGCTTCCCTCCAGGCTCCTGAAAATACGCTCGCCTCGTTCCGGCTCGCCTTCGAGCAGGGAGCGGACGGCATCGAGGCCGATTTCCGCCTGACCCGCGACGGCGAGATCGTCTGTTTGCACGATGACAGCACGGCCCGCACGGCCGGCGTCGATCTGACGGTTGCGGAGGCCACCCTTGCTAAGCTGCGCCGGCTGGATGTCGGCGCCTGGAGGGGAGCTGCCTGGGCCGGTGAGCGGATTCCCACCTTAAATGAAACACTGAGCGCCCTGCCGTCCGGCAAGCTGCTCTTCATTGAGCTTAAGAGCGGTCCTGAAATCGTTTCCCCTTTGGCCGCTATCCTTGCTGCCTCCGGCGTGCCGGCTGCCCAGGTCCGGTTCCTTTCTTTCAACGCGGAACTGATCCGGCTTTTAAAGGAGCGTCTCCCCGAGTATCGGGCCTGCTGGCTCACCGACTACAGTTTCCGTGGCACCTGGCGCCCGTCGCGCCCCGAGCTGCTTGCCACCCTGCAGGCGAGCCGCGCCGATGGATTGGCAAGCCATGACCGCTCCATCCTGGACCAGAATCTGGTGCAATCCCTTCGGGAACATTCCCTGGAGATCCACGTCTGGACTGTCGACGCTGCCAAGGCGGCACGCAGGCTCTGCGCACTCGGCGTAGATTCCATCATGACCAATCGACCGGGATGGCTCAGGCGGGCGCTTTCGGAGCCGATGCAGCAAGGGGGAGCGGTGCAACAAGACCGCGTGAGGTAACCTATGAATCGTCAGGCGTATCTCGCAACCGGCCGTATGATCGCCATCGTGCAGGGGTTCTCCAAGCTGCGGGTGCACGTGCACGGCAAGGAGAATATCCCCAAAGGGTCGATCATCTTCGTGGTGAACCATTTCACCCGAATCGAGACGCTGCTGCTTCCCTATCACATCTTCCGTTTGACCGGCGTCCCGGTCTGGTCGCTGGCCGACGCCTCGTTCTTCGACGGTCCGCTCAAAGGTATCCTGGACATGATGGGTGCCGTATCGACCCGCAGTCCGGACCGCGACCAGGTAATCGTAAGAACCCTGCTGACCGGGGAGGCGAGCTGGGTCATCTTCCCAGAGGGGAGGATGGTGAAGGACAAGGGATCTTTCGAGCGCCGGCTGCTGATGCCTTCGCGCGGATTGCGCCCACACTCCGGCGCCGCTACCCTGGCGCTGCGCACCGAGTTTTACCGGCAGAGGCTGATCAGCCTGGCCGACACGATGCCCGCCGAGGTGGAGAGGCTGAAGGGGATGTTCCAGATCCGCGATCTAGACCCGGTACTGAACGGGAAATGCTGGATCGTTCCGGTCAACATCACCTATTACCCGCTGAGAGCGCGTGAGAACGTGATGAGTACCCTGGCGGACCTGTTTCTGAAAAACGTTTCGGTTCGTCTCAGGGAGGAGATGCTGACCGAAGGGAGCATGCTTTTTTCCGGCGTGGATATCGATATCCGCTTTGGAACGCCGCTGGAGCCCTCGCGCGCGTTGACCGCCCCGGCGATCAGGGCCGACATCGCCTCCACCGCCAGCTTCGGCTTCGACGACCAGCTTCCTTCGCTTCCTGACATGCGGCGGCAGGCGACACGGCTCATGGAGCGCTACATGACGTCGATCTATGCCTTGACCACGGTGAACCACGATCACCTCTTCGCTTCGCTGCTGCGGGTCTACCCGTTCAAGACCATAGCCGAGGATGATTTCCGGCGCAGGGTGTTTCTGCTCGCCTCACAATGTCTCAATACCAGCAAGGTCAACTGCCATCAGAGCCTCAAGACCGGCCAGGTCGCCCTGCTGACCGATGACCGTTACCACAAGTACCGGGATTTCTTACTGCTCGCCCTGGAGAAGGGAGTTGCTACTCGACGCGAAGGGGAGCTGGTTAAGGACCGGGCCAAGTTCTCGGCCCCCTTCGACATCCAGCGTGCCCGGATCGATAACCCGGTAGGGGTTATCGCCAACGAGCTGGTGCCGTTAACCCAGCTGCAGCGTGAAGTGCACCTGATGGCCTGGCTCCCGGGTTGGATGGTGCGCAGCAGGGTTGCCGACATCCTGGAGCGCCAGGCTCTGGAAGAGTTCGAGGCTGATTACCAGGCTTTTTACCTGGAAAACGAGAGCAAGGAGCGCAGTATCGGAGTGCCGGTCCTGCTCAAGGGGCGCTCGCGCAAGCTCGGTGTGGTGCTCGTGCACGGCTTCATGTCGGCTCCCAGGGAGATGGCGGAGCTTGCGGCCCATTTGAACGGGAAGGGGTTTTGGGTTTATCAGCTGCGCCTCAGGGGGCATGGTACCTCGCCGGAGGATCTGGCCCAAAGAACCGGCCGGGACTGGGTCGAGTCGGTGGATCTCGGCTACGCGCTGCTGAATGCGATTTGCGACAAGGTTGTGCTGGGGGGGTTTTCCTTCGGTGGCGGGGTGGCGCTCGACTGCGCCAGTCGGGTTCGCAATGCCGCCGGTGTCTTTGCCGTCTGTCCGCCGCACCGCCTGCTCGACATCTCCTCGCGTTTTGCGCCGGCGGTTACCGTCTGGAACCAGGTTATGGAGGTCTTCAGCTACCAGTGGGCCAAGAAGGAGTTTGTCGATACCTTGCCGGAGAGGCCGCAGATCAACTACTCCAGGCTTCCGGTTCTCGGTGTGCGCGAGTTGGGGCGTTTCATGAGGGAGCTGGAGCCGAAGCTGGCAGGCATTGGGGGGCCGGTTCTGGTGCTGCAGTCGGAGGGTGATCCGGTAGTCGATCCCCGGGGAACGCGGCGACTTTTCGATATGATCGGCAGCAAGGCTAAAAAGTTCGGCAAGTTCGCTATGCAGCGTCACGGGATATTGGCGGGACCCGGTTCAGAAGAGGTGCATGCTGCGATAGGCGCCTTTGTCGATGATATTTTAGGGGCTTCCGGAACACGGCTGAGTCCCGAGAGCCCCTCTACCGCTGGTACAGCAGAGGTACCGGCTACCTCCGATTGGACCGCGCCGGCGCCATAACCTCAACTATTCCCATTTCTCACCCGATCTGCTACAACGTTGCTATGGAAAAATTCCCCGGCTGGAACAACATATTGCGCAGAGGGCACTGGATTTTCGACCTCGACGGTACCTTGACCGTCGCCATCCACGATTTTGCCCGGATCCGCGCGCTGCTGGCCATCCCGGATGGGGTGGACATCCTGGGGCACCTCGATGCGCTGCCGGAAGCCGAGGCATTAGTGGCGAAAGGGAGGCTTTGCGAGATTGAGGATGAACTGGCGGGGAGGACGGAACCAGCGGTGGGCGCTATCGGGCTTTTACAACTGCTTCATCTGCGTGGCGTCCGGCTCGGCGTGCTGACTCGCAATACGCGGTCTAATGCACTGCGAACCTTGACGCATATTGGACTTTCTCCTTACATCGAGCCGTGTGACGTACTGGGGCGCGAAGATGCAGTGGCAAAACCGGATCCGGACGGGATTTTCAAGTTGGCGCTTCGCTGGGGCATGCCAGCATCGGCAGTGGTCATGGTTGGGGATTATGCTTTCGATTTGCAAACTGGACGCGCTGCCGGTGCTGCCACCATTCATGTGGATCCGACCCGTGCTTTTCGCTGGCCCGAACTGACCGACATAGCAGTCGGCAGTCTGGCCGAACTGGAGCTGGAGCTGGCATAATTGCACTATCAAGCCAGTTCCTCCAGTTCATGATCCGCGATCTGGACAATCTCGTCATAGATCGCCAACATCACATGCAGGTCGCACCACTTCTTCGCCGCATTCCTGATCAAATAGCCGGCATTGACCAGAGTGCCGGAAAAAAGGGCAATCCCTAGCGGCCTCTGCTCTTCTATGGTAATCAACACTATCGCGTAGATTGCAATATTGATGATAGAAAACAACCAGGCTATCTCGGGCCCCTTGAAAGGATTCTGCATCACCTTGGCAAGATCTATGTAATAGCGGGTCATGCCACGCACCCGCCGCATCGATTCGGCGATCTCCCAGCTCTGCTTTTTCATGTAAATGCAGGCCAGAAAGTGCGTAATTGCCATCTGCTTCCCCTTTACCATCCGCTCCGCCACATATATATCAATTGCCTCATCCACAGTCTCTTTTTTCATGGCTGACACCTTTCGGGCCTTTGACTGGCGGTCGCCTGCTACGGCCCGTACTGTTCGATTTAATGGGTAAAGGTTGTCGACCAGCCGCTTTGCCGGTCTCATGTGTCCTGGTGTCTATTCATCACTGCCGCCGTATCCCTTCGCGTCAGCTGGCGCCTATCGGCTTTTGGCGTCCCTTACCCAGAACTATGGTGTAAAAGATTCTTTGTGTCAACTGCCGCACATGAGAAGCTCCTTCTCCTGTTCTTTATCTTCAGATCAGCCTTGCAGACCGATTTGTTGACAAGTTCCGGCTCCTGCCGTACTCTCGAAAGCTACCGTAGCTAAAAGAGTAGCAAAAAGGTGAAATCAGCTTTGAAAGCAGACAAAGAGACGAAAAGCGGGAATGGGTCGAGTAGAGATCCGGAATCGGACGGGCTGATAATGTCCCACTTCGGTGTGGCGGTCGAGGTGCTATTTGACTCCGGAGAGCGTCGCACTGTCCGGGTAAAGAGGAATTCCGGCCACGTTGTCGGCGACCGGGTCCGGGTAGCCGGGGAAGTGCTGGAGCGGCTTCCCAGGAAGACGGAACTGCGTCGCAGGGATGTGCGAGGCGGGATCCACCTGGTGGCAGCGAATCTGGACGTACTCGGGGTAGTGGTGGCTCCCATGTCCCCCGCAGGCTTTGTCGACCGGGCCATCGTCGCCGCGCGTGCGGCCGAGCTGGAACCTTTTCTGGTATTTAATAAATGTGACCTCGATCCTGCCAGGGAGCTGGCCGAAGTGCTGGGTAAGGTCTACGCTCAAGTGCTCCCATGTTTCACCGTAAGCGCCGCTAGTGGTGCAGGGCTGGAAACGCTGCGTACCTTTTTCCATGCCGGGCACCGCGGTGCCTTTGTCGGCACCACCGGCGTCGGCAAGAGTTCCCTGCTGAATGCCCTCTGCCCGGACATCGACCTCAAGGTCGCAGAGGTGAGCGACTACAAGTGGCTTGGCAGGCATACCACTACCGTCTCTACGCTTATTGCCTTACCCTCCGGCGGCGAGTTGGTCGACACCCCCGGCTTCCGCGATTTTGGTCTGGTCGATATTTCATCGCCGGAGATCGCGGCTTATTTCCCTGGCTTTGAGGCGTTGGAGGAGCATGGCTGCCGTTTCTCCAACTGCCAACACCGGCAGGAGCCTGGTTGTGCCGTTGCAGAGCTCGTGGCTGCCGGAGAAATATCCGATGAGCGATATCAGACCTATTTGGAGTTGCTGACCGAAGTTGAAGTGATAGAAGAGGCGGCCCAGCGTCGCGCCTGGAAAAAATGAGGCGGCAGCTTCCGTAGCTGCCGCCTCCCTATTTTTCCCTCCGTAGCAAAACCCAAGGGGTAAAACATATAGCCTTGGCTGCGGCCGCAGCAGACCCGCCTTGTTTCATCCAGATTTAAACAACAAACCACAAATTAAAAGCAGAGAGAGGTTTTATCGTATGGCCCAGCCGTGGAAAGTTTTGGATAGCGTAAAAACCGACGAGGGGATCCTCGAATTGAGACAGCGTGGCGAACGCGACTTCCTCATCACCGTCAATTCCCTGGTGCTGATGAACAGTTCGCTGGCCCGCTCGGAGGTGGCGCTTGGCGAGCTTGCTTGCGCTCACCTCAAGCATAAGGTGGGCCCGAGGGTGCTGGTGGGTGGACTCGGTATGGCTTTCACGCTGCGGGCCGTCCTCGACAACCTTCCCGCCTCGGCGACCGTGGTCGTGGCGGAGCTCAACCCGGTCGTTTTGGAGTGGTGCCGCGGGCCTCTCGCATTTCTTACCGGCGCTGCCGTCAGCGATCCGCGGGTCACCGTGGAGATTGCCGATGTCGCCGATGTGATCACTAAGAGCGCTATGAATGGCAAAGGTTTCGACGCCATAGTTCTCGACCTGTACAAGGGACCGCATGCCAAATCGCACAAGGTCGAGGATCCGCTTTACGGCAGTACGGCAATCGAGATGACGCGGGCTGCGCTGAAGCCGGAGGGGATGTTCGCCGTCTGGGGAGAGAATTATGACCAGGCCTTCGACAAGCGGCTCGGCGCTGCCGGTTTCTCGGTTTTCAGTGACCGCCCCGGTTTCGGCGGCTTGCGGCACGTGGTCTATCTCGCCCGGATGCAGCAGCACCGCGACGGATCTCGCCCCAAGCGCGGTACCCGCCCCTAGCCGACAGATTTCCTCTTCAGTGCCAAAGCTGTAGGGTGGGCAGCCCCCTGCCCACCTCAATGAGGCTCTTGGCATAGGGGCAAGCGGTGCGGGGTCGGGATGCGGGGGGGCGCGTGGACACGGAGTGCCCACCCTACGTTAAAACCCCGCCGCAGGCGGGGTTGGTTACAGGTGAGGAATAAAAAAAGCCCCGCCGGAAGCGGGGCTTTTTTGTGCAACATGTTTAGGGGAGGCAAGGGCTTCACACCCGTTGCTCTTCAATATCTAGAACAATGGGTAGATTCTCTAAAGCAATGCACGCATTAAGTTTCATACCGATCCAATCAGCTTGTTAACCGTGCTTCTGGTGCCGCACTACTGAGGAAGAAGGAACTCTTTGCCAGCATACTGAATGGCTTCCGGGTCATTTTGCCGGGGAGGCGAAACAGCATGCACCCCGCCGCAGGAGGGACATCCCTGCACGAAAGTCTTCAGTACAAACTTGTTGCCGCAGCCTTGACAAGCAGCTTCCAAGCCGCCGCTTTGCAGCGGTGAGAAGGCAACCGCCCCTCCGTGAGCGGCAAGGACAAACTCGACCAATGCCCTTCCCGTGGCATAGGGCCCGGCACCGGCGCTACCTGATCCGCAATCGCACATAAACTTCCTCCCTTTTATATTCCTTTATTGATTCGCTAGCGCCGAAGATACTCAGGATCGGTCCGCTATGCCTTGACTTGGATCAACAAAGCTGCCTTTGACCGCATGATTTCTGCATCTAATCTGGGGGCGCTGCTACCTGTGCCGCGGCCCAAGCCCGAATATCCAGTCGCTTATTGCATTGAAAGAAGATTCCAGTATATTGATTAAGGAAAAATTAATGCTGATCTCTTGTATAAGGAGATGGCCCAATGCAAGATAGCAAAGAAAGCAAAGAAAGCGTCGAGGGGAGCCTGGAAAGAGTGAGTCATCACGATCACCTATGTCTGCTTTACCAGGGAGAGACCGAGATCCTGACTCCGGTGATCCCCTTTATTCAGAAGGGGGTTGCGCTCGGGGAGCGTTGCGTCTACCTCCACTCCGGCGAGGATACGCTGGAGCGGGTTCTGAAAAATGCGCTTTTGGGACAAAAACACGATATCGGGGCGCTCATCTTGCTGCCACCGCAGGAAGCCTGGCTCAAGGGTGGAAGCTTCGACCCCGCACGCGTACTGCATTTGCTGCAGACGCTTTGTGCCGGCGCTGCCGGAGACGGTTTCAAGGGTACCCGGATCATCTGCGATATGGGATGGGCGGGGCAGGACCCAAAACGGATCGGACTGTTGCGTGAGTTCGAGCAGGCTCTGAACCGGTTCGCAGCCCAAAACGAGGTGACGCTGCTCTGCCTTTACAAACGTGAGGCCTTGCCCCCCGAGCAAATGCTGGAGCTGAGCAAGATCCATCCGCATCTCGTCCTCGACGGCCAGCTCTGCGACAATCCGTTTTTCATTCCCCCTGATCGAACTCCCCACCCGGTACGTGCCCGCAGCGAGCTGGATCTGTTCCTGACGGCAGTGCAGAGTACCTCCGCCATTGCTGCCGAGCGTGAGAAGCTGCGGCAGGAACTGGAGCAGGCTTATGCGGCGCTGGCCCGCAAAATCTATGAGAACTGGCAGGAAGAGGACTCGCTGCGCGCAAGCGAAAAGGAGCTCCATGAAAAGGACGAGGCGCTGCTGACCCACAAAAGGCGTCTTCAGACTATTTTGCAGCACATACCGACCATTTTGATGGCCTTCGATAGCAGCAATCACCTGACGGCCTGCAATCATGAGTTCGAACGTGTCAGCGGTTACCGGGTGGAAGAGGCGATGGGTATGCCGCTGCTTGAGGTTTTGCATGCCGAAGCGGCGGTGAGCGAAGCAGTGATCGCAGCCCACCCGGCGGAGGGGGGAGATTACCGGGGGAGGGAGTGGAACCTCAGGTGCAAGGATGGCTCCTTGAAGAGCGTCTGCTGGTCCAACATGTCGCGTTACGTCCCGATACCGGGGTGGGCCAACTGGATCACCGGCGTCGACGTGACGCCCAGGGTCAATGCCGAGTGCGAACTGCAATCCTTAAGCGATGAACTGGATGAGCGCACCGGCGAGCTGGAAGCTTTCGGTTTCGCGGTTTCTCACGACCTGAGCGGCCAGCTCTCCAAAATAAGCGGCCATTGCGCCGTCATGCAGGAACTGTACGGAGTGGCACTCTCCCCGCAGTGCCGCGAGATGCTGCGCAGCATCCATGACGCGACGCTCGAGATGGTGGGACGGCTCACGGCGCTGCAGCGGTTCACTACCTTATCGGCCGCGGGTGTTGAACCGGAAGAGGTTGATCTAAGCGCCATGGCATCCGAGATAGCGGCTAACCTTAGGGGAGCCGGTGCCAAGCGGCCGGTAACCTTCCGGATAGAGGACGGTGTGACTGCGACCGGAGACAAGAAACTGCTCCGTCTCGCCATGGAACAGCTTCTGGAGAATGCCTGGAATTATACCCTGGACGTCCAGCATCCGGTGATCCAGTTCGGAACGGCCGAGGTGGAGGGTGAGCGCAGTTTCTTTGTCAGCGACAACGGTCCAAGGCCTGATGGCAAGCCTGGGGCGCATCTGCCCGGGCGCAAGTTGGACAGCGCCGACCGGCTCTGCTGCGGCATCGGCCTGGCTACTGTGCAAAGAATAATCACCTTGCACCGCGGCAGGATCTGGGCTGCAGACCAGTCTGGTAAGGGTGGAACTTTGTACTTCACCGTATGAAGGATAGAGGCTGCCCCAAACACGCTCGCTGTCCCCAACACGCACCCATAACCTCATGAGAAGGAAGAGCCCCGCCTTTCAGAACCGCAACAAGCTGTTGCACCTGCCATTAAAAATCCCGATTGCGTCGATCTTCCGCCAGCCCCATAAGCTCTCCCTCTCCCTCCGGGAGAGGGTCGGGGTGAGGGAACCGGTGCTTATCTGATCCCGAGGCAGCATAAGTTTTTTCTCGGGGCTTTGAAGCTGTTTGCCGGTTTCATAGCTATGGCGCTGCCCTCACCCTAACCCTAACCCTTGTATGTTACACGGGTAGTGTTTATGTTCTGCTTTCACTGTTTACTGGACATGACAGCACGATGACCCTCTGGGAACCTAAGCCCGTGGGAGAGCTAGAAGCGTCATGTCCTTTCTTCAATA
>Ga0209317_1001305_pt1 | contig 22499 bp, 15 predicted proteins | sample RifGroB2_FD_183994 | JGI IMG/M metagenome (GOLD analysis project Ga0209317, IMG submission 183994) | Soil microbial communities from Rifle, Colorado, USA - Groundwater B2 (SPAdes) (version 2) | ecosystem: Environmental > Terrestrial > Soil > Unclassified | place: Rifle, Colorado | collected...
TTGCCATAAATATAACATATTTATTCAGTTAATACATTATACTTATATATTTTCCGGAGAAAAAAAGAAATATATCAGTAATTTTAGCAACAAATACAATGTGTCAACAGTTTAAAGACTGTATTCCGCTTAACTTAATGGCAGTGCCTCTGAGGGGGAGGGGTATAACAGCGGAAGATCAGCAGCATCAGCTAACTTCTGGCGCTGCCGCTCCGTTAGGAGAAGCCTGAACCCCTCCGGCTACCAGTAGATGAAGGTGCCGACGGCGCCGATGTTGGCGTCCTGGGTCGCGCCGTTGAACCACCTGTCCTGGGCCCAGGTGTACTCGCCGATCACCTGGACGAACTGGTTCACGCTGTAGGTGAGGGCGACCACGGCTGCCTGCTGCTTCTGGATGTTGAAGGACGTGTCGTTTCCTGCCTGTTCCGCTCTGCTCTGGCCGTAGTTGACGCCGAGTTTCAGCTCCGGTGTCAGCAGGTAGGTGGCCTGGGTGAGAAAGCCCCAGTTCACCCTTTCCTCGCCGTCTGCGGAGAGCGCGTCGGCGCCCTGCATGCCGAGCATCCCCAGGGCCTGGCCGCCGTAGCAGGAGGCCAGCAGGTCAAGCCCGCCCAGGCCGACCTGAACGCCGCCGGCGCCGCCAAGCGATGTGGCGTGTTGGCCCGGCCTGACCGCGGGAACTACCTGCACGGTGGGTATGGTGCCGTTGGGATTGGGGGTTATCGAACCGTCGGCATTGGGGGTTACCGGAACCGTGACCGTGGCTGCCGAGGAGAAGCTAGCCTGCTGGTACAGGCCCGAGACCCAGGCCTGCATCTTGCCGCCGGTGAAGGCGGTGGCGTAGGAGATCTCGGTCTCCAGGCGCGGCACGTTGCGGATGGTCGCGGCACCGATGCTGTTGGTGTCGTTGACGCTGAAGGCGACCTTGACGCCGGAGAGGTCCGGTGTGGTGTAACGGACTTGGGCGCCGAAGTTCGGATAGAGATAGCCGTAGCCGATGTGCCCCATGGTCGGTCCGTTGTTGACCGGTCCAATCACCCCCGCTCCGAAGAGGGTCATGTCGGTCAGGATGTTCTTGGCCTGGTACAGGTTGATGGCGCGACCCGCCAGGACCTGGCCGAACTTGCCGTCCGCCGTCATGTTGATTTCGCGGAAGTCGATGTTGGGGGAGATGTCGGTGCGGCTGCCGCCGTTGTTCTGGATCTGCGGATAGATCCCCAGGCGGACCGCGTAGTCCACTCCGTTGGTGGTCGGTGCCTTGATGTTCAAGCCGACCCCGACCGGCAGCAGGCCGGTCCTGATCCTGAACTGCTGCTGGCTTTCTCCCGTACCGGTCTGATCCCCGCCGATCGTGCCGCCGACAACCCCTGCCGGACGCTGTTCCACCGTCTCATAGGTGGCGAAGACGTTCAGGAAACCGTCCGTGGAGAACTTCCAGCCGTTTGAGCCGCCGATCTCGAAAGCCTGTGCTGATGGTGCCGCGGCCGCAGCCAGAAGCAGTGCCGCTGCCAATGTGGTGGTGATGCTCTTCCTTTGCATGTTTCCTCCTGATTTTGGTTGTTTCAGTTGCAGCAGTTGCAGCGATGCAAGCTCCAAGGAACCCGCATGTACAAAAAGAGCCTCGTCCCTGAAGGGAAAAGGCTCGTATGATACCCTGTCCTGCTTGCCCATTCTGCATACAGTTAAATAGAATACTTTTTTACTTAGCAACTCCCGTACCTGAACCTCGCCACCCGCCGACTTTGTCTCCTATTTCTTGCAGACTCTCCGTAAACAAAAACAATTCATCTTTGACCAATCAATATGAATGTAACGATCCATTGACAGCTTGTTCTAAAAGCGAACAGCCAATCCGGTCCATTCTGGAGCAGGTGTATTGTTTTGGAACTCAGTTGCAGTCATCGGTAAATCTGCATTAATAAGAGTATCGACGCCGCCTATACCTGCAGCTATCCGCAGGAGCGCGACCGGCTTTTTGCCTGCCACTCGCCATCCGTCCCCGCCATGTGCATTAAGTGCAGTTAACAAATCCGACAGCTGATATACAATTGTTCGATAATAAATCTGATCAGCCCCCAACCCGCCTGAGGCACGTTTTATCGGAGGGGAACTTTCCCTGGCTGCAGCGCTCCTGATACCTGATCCCCCCCTTTGACAAAGGGGGACTACTTACGCAAGCAGTCCACCACTTGCTCCTCCCCCCGGAGGGGGGAGGTCGGGAGGGGGGAAGACTGCTGGCATCTAGGAAAAACTGGCTGGGCTTCCCCCTCCCTAACCCTCCCCCTCCGGGGGCACTGCCATTAAGTTACCTGATTAGCGCTGATCTTCCGCTGCGAAAACTCCCTCCCCTTCAAGGGGAGGGTGGGGGATGGGGTAGCTCCGGTGCAGAAACACCCCCATCCCCCTCCTGACCTCCCCCTTGAAGGGGGAGGAACCCGAACAGCGGAAGATTGACGCTAATCAGATTAAGTTAAGGGAATGAGAGGTAGGGTGGGCCGTGCCCACCACCACCGCATCCTGATGGTGGGCACGGCCCACCCTACATGATTCACGGAATCACCGCTTAACTTAATGGCAGTGCCCTCCGGGGGAGGGGACTCCTGGATACAAAATCAGCAGGTTAGCCCCAAGTTACTTAAGAGCGCCAATCTTCAGCTGTCCAGGTTCCACCCCTTCAAGGGGGAGGTCGGGGAGGGGGGATGGGGATGTTTCGGTTGTTTCAGCGGAAGACAGGCACTTTTGAGTAAGTTCCCCCTTCATCCTCAACGTCCCCTCCCCTTCAAGGGGAGGGTCAGGGTGGGGATGGGGACAGTAGGGTAATGTTACTCTTGGACAAAACGCCGCCGCAGGCGGGGTTGGTTGCTAACCAGGTTGAAAAATGCGACTCCCGGGGGCTGACGAACAATCGAGGTGCGGCACGAGTTGAAACCCTGGTTGAGCGGCGCGGTTCCGGGAAAGGGGTTTGGAGGAGGGGGAGATGACAAAACCTGCAACCAGCGTGGCACGCTACTCCCGGTTCTTCATATATAGTCGGGTCGACACGGTTCTTGACTACGGCACCGGCACATTGCGTAACGCCCTCTATCTGGTGGAGCAAGGATTTAAGGTATATGCGGCCGATCTTCCCGAGCAGGTGAAGGTGCTCAGGAGTCACCCCGCGGTTGATCGATTGGCAGGACTTCTCAAGGTAGGTGAGTTGAAGCAGAGCCGGCTCGGGGCAGATCTCGTGATTTCCACCTATGTCTTCAACATCATCACCCGCAAGACGCAACGACGGCGCTATCTCAGTAACGTGGTGGCCAACCTGCGGCCGGGGGGGTACCTTCTGATGGAGGTCTGCTGCCGGCATGATGAACCCGGCGGCGATGCGATCCTGGAGCACTACTTCCATTGCGACGACGGTTCGATAACCTACACCCATGACCAATTTGATCGCCTTCTTGCCCCTTACGGATTCGACCGGGTCTGCCACTATTACAGCAGTCATGCAGTAGCGGCTCTTTACCGGCTGACACGCCAACCGGGGATCGCGCTGCAGATCATCTAGTAGGTTGGGTTAGCGGCTTCATCGCGTAACCCAACGAGGCAATGGCCGGGTTCTCGGCTACGCCCTTCACCCAACCGACACCTGCTGGCGTCTAAGGAACGGCATCATTGCCGCGATAAGCACCTTGGCGTCGAGCCCTTCTGTAGGAGCGGCATTCGTGCTGCGATAATCTGCTTTTCGTGCTGCAGAGGTTACCTACGTTTCTTTTTTGCTTCGTCTGCAACTGAGATAGTTATCCGCTTTCGCGCCAGCGATCTTCAGGTGTTCCAGGTGGCTGCCATACACGGGAACCAGTGTCGCAGACTTGCGCGCTTTCATGGCATGAAGTTTCAAGGCAAGCTTTTCAATCAGGCATTCCATCGACTTCGCGCGCTCCATATCTCCTGATCTCATGTAATCTGCCTGCCTTCGCAGGACCGCCCTCACAATAATGTTCAGATGAAATGTGCTGTGCATCTTGTGCAGCAGGAACATTTCGCCTATCTTTGATGCGACGATGAAGCAAAAGGCGATGCCGGTGCCCGGGAAAAAACCGTATTTCCAGAAGCCGTAGAGTATTCCCAGGACCGAAGCCGAGTAGGTGGCGTAGACCAGCCTCCTTTCCCAGGGCGGGTTCAGCGCAAGCTGAAGCGTGCCCGGCATGTCGTTATTCCGGATCGAATCCCACAGTGCTCTGGTTGAGCCATCAAAAGCGGTGGCATATCCCAGACAGAGCGACAAAAGATACATGAGGATCAGGAATGCATTCACTGGTTAGCCCTCTCTAATTATATTTCCTGCAATCCTACAGTAAGAGACAGAAATTGCAACGGGGGAACGGACGTTCCGGATAGTCAGAGGTGACGGAACCAAGGCAGTCTCCTGCAGAGACGAAGAGGACGCAGAGAGAAACGAAATTTTGGTCAGGCTATCACGGAGGGTTTCGAACTTTCTTGTGACAGCGCTTGTGTCCCTGGAGAGGTCATGCAACGGACGGGAGACATCGGTTCTGGCAGATTGCGGCTTGTTTTGACTTTTGGATCGGAACAGTATAAAAACAGTTCAATGGAGCACCTAGCTGATGCCGTTTCAAAGTGGAGGCAACAATGGCTCTGAAAGATATAAGGATCCTGATAGTCGACGACGAGCTTTTTTTCCGGCAGGTGCTGCGTGAGATCCTGGAGAAGATAGGATTCACCGTGGTCGCCGAGGCGACAGACGGAAACGATGCAGTTCGGAAATTCCGCGAACACCGTCCGCATCTCACCATCATGGACATCTACATGCCGGACAAAAACGGCATCGATGCCACCAGGGAGATGATAACCATCGACAGCAACGCCAAAGTGCTGGTCTGCAGCGCGTCCGATTACGATTGCGACACCCGGGCGGCGCTCGACGCCGGCGCCAAGGCGAGCCTCCTCAAGCCGTTCGTGCCCAAAGAGGTATTCGAAGGAATCAAGAAGGTGCTGACCGGCAAGTAGCTGACCGGCAAGAAGCTGACCGGCAAGAAGCTGACCGGCAAGAAGCTGACCGGCAAGAAGCTGACCGGCAAGAAGCTGACCGGCAAGAAGCCGGGCGACGACCACTTGCCTCCCGGGTCTCTCTCTTGCTCGGCATCATGACCGCAACTGCGCCCTTCTTCTCCCCGGCGCCCGAAAAACGGGGCGCCTCGACCGCATCTAAAACATCCCCGTCTCCCCGTCTCCCCCAATCAGCCCCCTCCCAGTACCGGGATGGCGGTCCGGTACACCGGCTGCTTCATCGCCATCTGCCTAAGTACACACGCACCTCAATATCCGGCCCCATGGGCACTCCAGCAGGCCGGTTCACGGCCGGCTTTAAATGCCTACTTTTCATTAAAGTTTCAGGTGGCTCTGTCGATAAGTGTCACAGACTCGGATCGTGATTCTCCGCAAGATCTATTCATGGCTGGAGCGGGAACGGTTCAGAGCGACTGGTACATCATGGCGTTTTCTGGGGAAATTACGCCCGGGGAGATTTCTGAAAGGCCCGGACACCGGTGGAGGGATGGCAATGAATAATTTCATGAATCTTTATCTGCACTTGAAAATCCGCACACGCGTCATGCTGCTCTGTGTCTGCTACAGCTGCTGCATCATCATTGCTGTTGTCGTGGGGCGTTCATATTCGGCTCCACTGGCCATGGTATCCACGGCAGTATTCGTGCTCATGGGGATGCTTTTCAGCGGTCTGCTCTACTGGACGATCAACGACGCACTCAAGCGCATCATGGGTTACCTGGCCGGGATGACAGAGGGAGATCTGCAACAGACAATCAAGGCCAAGCGCAACAACGAGATCAGCGGCATCATAAACGCTATCAGCGGCCTCCAGGGAACCATGCGCGACATCATTACCCAGATAGCGCGGACCTCCGAACAGGTCGCCACGGCGTCCCGGCAGGTCCACGCCGCCGCTGACCAGATCGCCGCCGGAACAGAGGATGCAGCCTCTCAGACCCAGACGGTTGCGGTCGCCAGCGAGGAGATGGCCGCAACCTCCAGCGACATTGCCCGCAATTGCCTGAGCGCGGCGAGGAACTCCAACCACGCAAGCGATACCGCTCAATCGGGAGCCCGGGTGGTTCATCAGACCATAGACGGCATGGCACTCATCGCCAGCAGGGTCAAGGATGCGGCCAAAACCGTCGAGGAGCTGGGCTCCCGCTCGGAGCAGATCGGCCAGATCATAGGAACCATCGAGGATATCGCCGACCAGACCAACCTGCTGGCACTGAACGCCGCAATAGAAGCCGCCCGGGCAGGGGACCAGGGGAGAGGGTTTGCCGTGGTTGCCGACGAGGTTCGCGCCTTGGCTGAGCGCACCACCCGCGCCACCCGCGAGATAGGGGAAATGATCAAGGCGATACAGAGCGGGACCAAGGGGGCCGTCGAAGAAATCAAGGAGAGCGTGGCGGAGGTTGAGAAAGGGACCGAAAACTCGGTCCGATCCGGCGAGGCCTTGGAAGAGATCATTCAGAAGGTGACCGAGGTCACCATGCAGATCAATTGCATCGTTACCGCCGCCGAAGAGCAGACCGCGACCACGGGAGAGATATCCCAGAACATCCAGCGGGTTACCGCCGTGATTCACCAGAACACGCGGGGTGCCACGGAAACGGCAGCTGCGGCGGCCACGCTTTCCCTGCAGTCCGAGCAGCTGCAGCGGTTGGTTGGGCGGTTCAAGCTGTGATTCGTCCGCGCGGGGTGCGGGAGATGCCGGTCGCCAACAAAAAAGCGAGCGGTTTCGGCGCCGCGATTTGCTTCGGGTTGTTCCCGGCGAATTTTTGTGGCCGGGGGTGAAGTCTTTTTCTTGACTGCCGAAGCGACATTTGCTATAAGACAGGACTCGTTGAGCGGGAATAACTCAGTGGTAGAGTGCGACCTTGCCAAGGTCGAAGTCGCGGGTTCGAATCCCGTTTCCCGCTCCATAAATTTACGGACCCCGGTGGCTACAAGCTTCCGGGGTTTTCTCGTCTCAAGGCGCCAAGTGGGCGTACCAGGGTGGACGGCGAATTTGGCCCGCCAAATTTTGGTCACATCAAGCCGCCAACTGGATCTCAGCCACGATCTTGCTGAAAGGTGCGGCTACAAGCCCCTCTTTGGTTTCTTCGACCAACCCGATCCTCTCAAGAATCTGGATATCCTGGTGGACGTTCTTGTAGTCTCTGCGCAGTTTTTTCGCAAGCGCCCTGATTGCTGAAGGCCCTTCCTCATGGAGCACCGTCAAGACCTGGATTCTCTTCGGGGTGAGGGTCTGTACCAGGATTTTTAAATTCTCAAAACAGACGCGTTCAACCGGTTTTCGGGGGACGTTCCCTTGTTCAGCAGCTTGCCAAATCTGAACAAATTCGCTTCCCATTTCTTCAAGAGTCGGGCTCTTAATCTCTATTCTGAAATCTCTTTCCACAGTGTTACCCCTTCCGCAGCCTTTCGGTCGCGATGTCACGAATAAAGTCGGCAATTAGTGTCTCTACATCCTTGAATTGATAGACCTCTTCTTTGTTGCTGTAATGCCGATGGTCTCCCTTGCCGCTTTCGTTGTCGTAGCGCACGATCAGTGAGCCGTCAATCTTACTGCAATGGAGACGATACTTCAGGCCATGGGGCCTTTCGTCGCTTCGATGCGGCAGTTCCCATATCGCCATTTCGACCACGGTGCCATCAGAATAGGTGGTCTTGCGCTTATATATCAATTTCGCTGGGGCCATGGTGGTGCATTATACCATCAGGCCTTGGCAGGGCAAGATAAAAGAAGTGCCAAAAGGGACCTGTGCAAGGACGGGGGAAAGGATGCGTACGGACGTCCCTTGCCATCCTTATATGGCAAGGGATTGTTTTGACATTCTCTTGTGGTTGCATGCGGGCCTGGTGGACGGCGAATTTGGCCGGCCAAATCGGGGGCGAATTTGGCCGGCCAAATTTTGCCCTTATCCGGTAAGGTCCGATGAGGGATGCGGTGCCCGTCTCATTGGACTCACGATCCGGCAAATTAACCATGTTTCACGTTGACAACCAGGAGGGGTGGGCTACATTCTCAGCTATGCCACCGTAGGCTAGTGTGCCCGGGGCTTCGGAAGGTTCCCTGCTTTTCACCGGAAAAGAGGAGGTTGACATGGCACAGGACCCGAAGTACGAGACAGGAAAGCTGTACCCCCTACCTATCTCCCTAATCGACGTCGATCTAGACCAGCCGCGCCATCATTTCGACCAGGAAGCGATAGCCGAACTTTCCCTTTCGATCCAGAAAGTCGGCATGTTGAATCCGATACTGGTGCGCCAGGTGGATGACGGAAAATTCGTGATCGTCGCCGGCGAGAGGCGCTATCGGGCAGCAGGCGCCGCCGGAATAACCACACTACCAGCCATCGTCATCGCGGGAGATCCGCTCGAGATCGCGATCATCGAGAACCTGCAGCGCGAGAACCTGACCGCTATCGAGGAGGCCGAGGCGATCGGCAGCCTGAAGAGTGCGAAGGGGTATCAGTTGGGCGACTTGTCGAAGGTGCTGGGAAAATCGGAACCGACCCTCTGCCAACTGCTCTCCCTGAACAAGCTCCCCGATGCCGTGAAGGACGACTGCCGCAATGATCCCAAGGCCTCGAAGGGGATCCTGGCGGAGATCGCCAAGCAGAAGACCCCGGAAAAAATGGAGGAGCTGTACCGGAAATACAAGGAGAGCGGCCTGACCCGCGGCGAGCTGCGTGCCGCCACGGCCAAAACCAAAAAGACAGAGACCGCCGTAGACCTGGCATTCGTAGTCAACTGCGCCAAGCTCTTGGGCGCTCTCGAACTGGAGAAGCTGGATCCGGCCCAGAGCCAGTCGCTGTCCATCGATCTCGACTCCCTTCGTCTCGAAATAGACGCCAAGCTCAGGCAGTTGGTGGCTCCAGCCTAAGGGGCCAGCAGGCGAATTTGGCCGGCCAAATCGGGAGGAAATTTGGCCGGCCAAATTTTGCCCTGATCCGGTACAGTCCGCTGCGGTGCCCGTCTCATTAGACTCACGATTTTGTAACGTGGCTCCAGCCCAAGAGGCCCGCCGAATTTGGCCGGCCAAATTTTCCGTTCCTAGAACCTCCGATACCGAAATCCATAATGAGGCTTCCGCAGGCCGAAACCAGGGGGCGAAGCGGGAACCGCTCCCGGAGGTACGTGGCGGCCCCGACAGGGATCATCACACCGGTATCCGCCGCCGGCGCACCTAGGCTTCACATTAAGTGCTGCCTTCTGGTTCACCTGCCCCCCTGGTCACCCAAAGCTCAGGCAGTTGGTGGCTCCAGCCTAAGGGCGTGCAGGCAAATTTGGCCGGCCAAATTTCCTCCCGATTTGGCCGGCCATTTTGCCCTGATCCGGTACAGTCCGCTGCGGTGCCCGTCTCATTAGACTCACGATTCTGTAACGTGGCTCTAGCCTAAGAAACACGCCGAATTTGGCCGGCCAAATTTCCGTTCCTGGAACCTCCGATACTGAAATCGGTAATGAGGCTTCCGAAGCCGAAACCAGGGCCGAAGCGGTAATCACTCCCGGAGGTACCAGGGATCGGCACACCGGTTTCCGCGGCCGGCGCACCTAGGCTTCACATTAAGTGGTGCCTTCTGGTTCACCTGCCCCCTGGTCACCCCAAGCTCAGGCAGTTGGTGGCTCCAGCATAAGGGGCCTGCAGACAAATTTGGCCGGCCAAATTCGCCCCTTTCTTGAAAATCTGCAAGGACACCGAAAGCTCTAATGAGTCCGCCTCATTGGCAGGCACCCCCTGTCAATCACGGTGCCGCCGCTTCTAGGGTTGGTACGGGCCAAAGGAATTTATGTTCGCCATCCCAGGTGACACGGAACTCCCCGCCGCCCCTTACTTTGACCCCGCCTCTTACTATTCTTCTCCCTTCTTTTTGCCTTGGATTGGGCAATGTCCAGCTCTGACCCCGGCTCTTTCCTCTGACCCCGGCTCTTTCCTTTCATTGGTGATGTTACGTTTCTTTTGGTCGCTTACGGGCTCTCCATCCATAGTCGGGACTTCCCTAAAACTACAGATAACACGGTCCGGCTATGTGAAGCAGTTTCTGGCAGCTGAAAAATATAGGGAATTGTCGATTAAAAAGGCGGCGCAACTCTTGGAGCCTTTGGGTGTTAAGGCAAGCGACATTACCTCGCTCGTTGAGGGCTGTCTGAAGAAAAATGCAGATATGTAGGCATGGCCGATTCCCGAAAGGTTACCCTTGGCGTCCGATACCAATCAATGATAATGGAGAAATTTTTAATAGAAAATCAACGCTGTATCTGGTATTGATAGCGGGGTGTTGCAATAGCCCACTTAAGAGATGATTAGTCTGCGGCCATAAAATAGAGCGAGCGTTGTTTCCGAATGATTTTAACTGCTTACCATGCCAAGTATTACGCCCATGAACTGACTAAACGCTGCTCCTCCGATAGCCTGGAAAAGCTGACCGCATCCCTTGCCGACGCCCAGGTGGACCTGAATCCCCATCAGGTTGATGCAGCCCTTTTTGCTTTTCGTTCTCCGCTGTCCCGTGGCGCCATCCTGGCGGACGAAGTTGGTTTGGGCAAGACCATCGAAGCCGGTATTGTCCTCTCCCAGATATGGGCCGAACGCAAGCGTAAAATCCTCATCATCGTGCCGTCCAGCCTGCGCAAGCAGTGGAACCAGGAGCTGCTGGAAAAATTCTTTCTCCCTTCAACCCTCCTCGAATCCAAGTCGTTCAACCTGGAATTGAAGCAGGGCAAAGGCAATCCCTTCGAGCAAACCGAAATTGTCATCACCTCCTACCAGTTCGCCCGCAACAAGGCGGCACAGGTCGGAGCCGTCAAATGGGACCTGGTGGTGATCGACGAGGCACATCGGCTGCGCAACGTTTATAAGACCTCCAACAAGATCGCGCGTGCCATCAAGGACGCCCTGGCAAATGTGCCGAAACTCCTCCTCACGGCTACCCCGCTGCAGAATTCACTGATGGAACTCTATGGCCTGGTCAGCTTCATCGACGACTACGTCTTCGGCGACATCAAGAGCTATAAGAACCAGTTTGCCCGCCTGGCCAGCGAGGTCAATTTCGACGAGTTGAAGGCCCGCATTGCTCCTATCTGCAAAAGGACCTTGCGGCGGCAGGTGCTGGAATACATCAAGTACACCAACCGGATACCCATCACGCAGGAATTTGTCCCGACTGCGGAGGAAGCGGTCCTCTATGACCTGGTGTCGGATTATCTGCGCCGGGACAACCTCCAGGCGCTGCCGGCGAGCCAGCGTTCCCTGATGACGCTGGTGTTGCGCAAGCTTTTGGCTTCCTCGACCTTCGCCATTGCCGGCGCGCTGGATTCCATGGTGAACCGGCTGAAGGCCAAGCTGAAGCACGCAGATCTCCAGGCGCCCGTTGCGGATGAACTGGCCGACGACTTCGAGACCCTGGACGAGATCAGGGACGAGTGGGAGGAGGACGAGGTCGAGGAGCGGTTGACCGCTGAGGACAGGGAGGCCATCCAGCACGAGATAGTCGATCTTGAGGCTTTCAGGGATCTCGCCGTCTCCATAACGGAAAACGCCAAAGGGAAATCGCTGATTCAGGCGCTCAGCGCCGGATTCGCCAAGGCTGCCGTATTGGGAGCCGGCAAGAAGGCCATCATCTTCACCGAATCCCGTCGAACCCAGAACTATCTGGTCAGGTTGCTGTCGGAGACCGAGCACCAGGGAAAGATCGTCCTGTTCAATGGCTCCAACAACGATGAGCAATCCAAGCAGATTTACCGCCAGTGGTTTGAGCGGCATAAAGGAAGTGACCGCGTCTCCGGTTCCCGCACGGCCGACATGCGATCTGCCCTGGTGGATTACTTCAAGGAAGATGCGCAGATAATGATAGCCACCGAGGCGGCTGCAGAGGGGATCAACCTGCAGTTCTGCTCTCTGGTAGTCAACTACGACCTGCCCTGGAACCCGCAGCGCATTGAACAGCGGATCGGGCGCTGCCACAGGTACGGGCAAAAGCATGACGTGGTGGTGGTCAACTTCCTCAACAGGAACAACGCCGCGGATCAGCGGGTCTTTGAACTGCTGGCCGAGAAGTTCGCCCTGTTCGACGGGGTCTTCGGTGCCAGCGACGAGGTGCTCGGGAGCATCGAGTCCGGCGTGGACTTTGAGAAGCGGATTGTCAGGATCTATCAGGAGTGCCGGTCCTCTGAAGAGATCCAGGCATCGTTCGACGAGTTGCAGAGGGAACTGGAAACCGAGATCGATGAGAGCATGAAACTCACCCGCAAGAAGCTGCTGGAGAATTTCGACGAAGAGGTCCACGAGAAGCTGCGAGTTAACCTCAAGGAAAGCATCGAGTACCTGAACAAATACGAAAACTGGCTCTGGGCGCTTGCCAAGTATGCGCTGCACCCGCATGCGGAATTTCACCCTGCAGAGACTTCCTTCCACTTGAAGAGTAGCCCCTTCAAAAGTAACACCGTCCCTCTTGGCCAGTACCGGATGGGGCGGCATGTGGAAGATGGTCACGTATTCAGGATCGGGCATCCGTTGGCTCAGCACATAATGGACGACGCCGCGGGAAAGAGCTTGCCCCAGGCGGAAATCTCCTTCGACTATTCCTGCCATCCGTTGAAGATATCCATTCTGGAGCCGTTGGTGGGCGCATCCGGTTACCTGTCGCTTGCCAGGCTGTCGGTGGAGTCTTTTGAGGAAGAGGACCACCTGATATTTTCCGCCGTCACCGATAACGGGACCATCCTCGATGAGGAGCAGGCAAACCGGCTGTTTTCGCTGCCAGGGACCTGTCGCGAGCTGAAGGGCGCTATTCCCCGCACTGCCCAACTACAGGAGATATTCGAAAACGGAAAAGGTCGGGTAATAGAGGCGATCAGCGTCAGGAACTCGGTGTTTTTCGATGATGAGATGGAGAAACTGGAGAAATGGGCCGAGGACTTAAAGAGCGGTTTGGAGTATGAGTTGAAGGAGCTGGACCGTGAGATCAAGTTCCTGAAGACTGAATCGAAGAAGATTCTCAAGCTGGAAGAAAAGCTGACTGCACAAAAGGACATCAAGGAACTGGAGAAAAAGCGCAATACCAAGCGTCGGATGCTGTTTGAGGCGCAGGATGAGATTGACGGTCGGAAGGAAGGGCTGATTGAGGGGGTCGAAGCAAGACTGCGGCAGAATATTATAGTGCATGACTTATTTACTGTCCGATGGAATGTGATGTAGGCATGTATTGCTGATGCTGCAATTTGGTTGCAACCTTAACTGATTCTGACTTATTATGTCGCACCCTGTTGTTATGCTATATTGGCGATAGCGCACCTGAATTTTTAGGGGGGAGAGGAGAAAGCCATGCCAAGTGGGAAAGTATTAAGACAATTGATAAAGGCAGGGGCCACTGGCGATACGGGCGCATTTCGTGAGGTCTCCGAAGAGGTGATACGCGAAGAGCGCCTAAAACAGCATCATTTGCTTGCCAACGACCTGGAGCTGATCCTTTACGGAAACTCGAAACCCCTTGCTTCAAATAGTCTGTCACGATTGATGCCCGCAGTGCCAACGGACAAGGAACGCGGCCTCCCTCTCTTCGACATCAGACAGCCGCAACGCTCCCTTGAGGAGCTTGTGCTGTCCCGGCTCCCTCAAACAGCTATCGAGGAACTGCTTGAGGAGCATCGCAGAATTGACGTTTTGCGCACCTATGGCCTGCGAGCTTCTTCTAAGGTCCTTTTCTTCGGGCCTCCCGGTTGTGGCAAGACTCTGGCGGCAGAAGTCATAGCCTGTGAATTGGATATGCCGCTTGCTGTCGTCCGGCTTGATGCCATGGTGTCCTCCTATCTCGGCGAGACGGCGGCCAACCTCAGGAAAGTTTTCGATTTTATCGCCCAGTATCCCTTGGTGGCACTGTTTGACGAGTTTGACGCGCTTGGTAAAGAGCGGGCCGACGGTAGCGAGCATGGTGAGCTTCGCCGGGTGGTCAACGCTGTCCTTCAGATGATGGATGCCTATCAGGGGAACAGCCTCCTGATCGCAGCGACCAATCACGAACAGATCCTCGACAGTGCCATATGGCGGCGCTTTGATGATACCCTGGAATTCCCTCTGCCCGATTCAAAGCTGCTCCCTCAAGTCCTGCAACTGAAATTACGCGGTGTGCGGCGCCAGTTTGAGACAGACGCAAGCGAGGTCGTCCAGATTTTTGCAGGCCTGAGCCCTGCCGATATTGAAAGGGTGGTACGGCGTGCAGTAAAACGTATGATCTTGAGAAATCAGGAGTTCCTGGCAGTAAAAGACTTGGTTCAAGCGAAGGAAAGAGAGTTGCGACCCGCTAATAACGCCACATAGGAGAGTTAATGCCTGGCATCTATGAGCACCTTCGCATTGAAAAAGAACCTCTTGTTAATGATAGACGCAGAATCGACCGAAAGATACCGGCTGTACCGCGGGGGGATCTTCGTGAACACGGCCAACGCCTGGGAGATGAATTGCTGAGGGCATCTGAAGGCGCGCGCAGGCAACCTGGCGCCGAAGACGGTCGTTATATTCTGAAGCTCCATTATTCTGGCAACCTGGATATTAGCCATCTGACAAAGCATGGCATCGAATTTTTGAGCCAGGAAGACAAAAGCATCTGTATCGTTTTTACCTCCGAGCAAGGTCTCGGTGAATTTGCTGATCATCTTTCCCGCTTGGGAGTCCCCGAAGGGGAAGAGTTGACCTATCGCCAAATACTGCTAGCGGTGGATGGCGTTGGCAATTGGAGCCGCGAAGACCGCGAGAGCTGGGCAGTGAAGCAGTTCGGGCTGCCTGATGCAGTCACGTTCCGACTTGATGTGGAGTTGTGGCCAATAAGCATGCAGCACAGTCCGCAACGGCTGGGAATAATCCAGACTTTTGAACAGTGGTGTTTAGTGCATGGTGTCAAGCACGTCGACCGGATCAGCAGAGATAGTCTGCTGTTGTATCGAGTGGAAGTGAACCGTGTTCAAGCCAATTTATTACTTGAACATCGCGATGTAAGAATGGTCGACCTGTTGCCTCGCACCGGCATCAATTACCAGCAGATGGATGTAGGGACGGATCAGTTGCCTGAACTAATTCCAGCTCCTGCCGCTTCCGCAAGCCGTGTCTGCATTCTTGACAGTGGCATCAACGCCAATCATCCGCTATTACGCCCGGCATTCGCCGAAGCAGAAAGCTTTGTCGCAGGGCAAGGACCTGAGGATGAAATAGGGCACGGAACCGCCGTAGCCGGGATTGCGCTTTATGGGGATCTGGAAAATTGTCTTTCTGCTCGCCATTGGGTGCCGGAGGTGTGGCTTTTCAGCGGCAAAGTCATGAAAAAATCTCCCGATATGGAAGAGGCGGTATTCGATGCCGACACTATCGAACACGCGATAGATAAGGCAGTAAGCTACTTTGCAGGAGAGCTTGGGTGTCGGATCTTTAACTTGTCCCTTGGGAATGAAAACTCCCCGTACGATGGCCGGCATATTAGAGGGATTGCCTATACCATTGACAGACTCGCAAGAGAGTATGACGTACTCTTCGTGGTATCCGCCGGCAATTTCCGGGGCACAGAGAATCTTCCTCGATCTGACTGGAGAACGGAATACCCTGAATACCTTCTTGCGGATGAATCACGCATCATTGATCCAGCCCCGGCGTTGAATGCTATTACAGTGGGGGCTTTAGCAAACCACACTGCGACTGCAACAGAGCAACGCTATGGAGATCGCGAAATTAACGAACTTAGCCCTGCCTCGGAGGATCAGCCCGCGCCCTTCACCCGCCATGGGCCATCGATAAATGGGGCATTTAAACCTGACCTTGTAGCACATGGTGGCAACCTTGCATCACCCATGAGGCGCCAAGGTGAACAATACAAAGCAATCCGACGCAATCTTGGTGTTTTGACTCTTAACCATAGCTTTGTGGGGTCAACTCTACTGAAGGAAATATCAGGAACCAGTTTTGCTGCGCCCTATATCACCTACCTTGCTGGCCGCCTTCTCAATCAATATCCCACTGCCTCAGCAAATCTGCTCCGCGCGCTGCTGATCAATCACTCAAATGTACCTGAAGCATGCGAGTCCGTCTTTCCAGGCAAACTCCATGAGAAGCTCAGGCATGTTACTGGGTATGGAAAAGTAGACCACGATACGTTATTTCGCTCAACTGAGTACGAAGTCGTGCTGATGACTGAAGACAGCATTGAAAATGATACCCATCAGTTCTACGAGCTGCCTCTGCCAGCATCGTTTCTTCGCAGTAATCGCGCCAAACGACAATTAAGGGCGACCTTAAGCTATTGTCCGCCTGTTCGCACAACCCGTATTGAGTACATCGCTACCAAAATCAACTTCCGCCTGGTTAAAGGGGAGTCCCTAGCCGAGGTGCAGAAGCATTTCAAGCAGGAACTAAGAAAGGAAGTCAGCACTATAGGTGACAGCTCAGTCAGTAACCGAGAGATTACCTGTCAAGAACGCGAGAAATGCACAGTGCAGTCCTCTGTATGGAGCTTCAAACAGCTGTCGCCAAAAGATAAGTGGTTTGTTGTTGTAACCAGGCAGGACAAGGATTGGGGGATTCCTCTTTGCAACGAGACAGAAACATATGCGCTGGTGGTTACGGTGAATGACCGGGAAAATCAGGAGGCGCGGCTGTATACCCAGATTCAGGTCCGCATCCGGGAACAGGTTCGTTTACGTGATCGCATCAGCGGTTGATAGGAGAAGGAAAGACAGTTGGAGGGAGACGAAGTAAGACTGCGGCAGCAGGTCAGTACAAGCGAATTGTTTACCAGAGGCTAGCGGGTGATTTAGGCCGCTACCTGCCCTGCTTAAGCAGAGCAATCTTACGCAACGAGATGGATGGAGCTATTAATGTCGAAGAATCAAAAACTTGAATTGACCTGGATCGGAAAGGATGTCCAGCCGAAACTGGAACCGAGGATTCTGATCGAAGACCCGGATAAGTCCTACGGTGACCGGAACACCGATAATATGTTGATCTTCGGTGATAACCTGTTAGCACTCAAGGCATTGGAACAGGAGTTCGTTGGAAGTATTAAATGTGTTTACATTGATCCTCCGTTTAATACTGGTGAAGCTTTTGAACATTACGATGATGGAATAGAACATTCTGTTTGGCTTGATTTGATGGCCAAAAGAATACAATTTATACATAAACTTTTAGCACCAGATGGCACACTTTTTATTCACATAGATGACAATGAATTGGCTTATTTAATAGTGCTGTGTGATGAAATTTTTGGACGTGACAATAGAATAAATGTCATTACATTTAAACAAAGTTCTGCGTCTGGCCCAAAGGCCATAAACCCAGGATTGGTTACTACTTCAAATTACATCGTATTTTATGCAAAGGACCGTCGCAATTGGAAACCAAATAAAATTTATCAAGCTATACCAAGGGATAGCCGCTATAGCAGTTTTATAGAAAATTATGATGAAAATTATACTCGTTGGAAGCTTTGTACTTTACGTGAAGCTTTTTCTAAGCATCATAAGTTAAGCTGGAATGAGGTAAGGACAAAATTCGCTGAGAAGCTTGAAGATGAACTGCTGAAGTTCGTCATAAATTTTAAGGATAGAGTTGTGCAGCCTGCTCTTGTTAGAGATAAAGACATTAATGGAGATGCGAGGGGCGTACTGCAATTTTCTCGTGAAAATATAAATGTAGTTCATTGTAGTGAACGAAAGGACAAGGACAACTATTACTTCCTAAATGGAAAACAGCTACTTTTTTATAAGAATAAAGTTCAGCGAGTTGGTGGTGTTGAAACTAGTTCTCTTTCAGCGTCGAACATTTGGGATGATATTCTTTCCAATAATGTTCATCAAGAAGGAGGTGTGTCGCTGCCGAATGGCAAGAAGCCGGAGGCATTACTTGAACGGATATTTAGTTTTGTGACTAACCCTGGGGATTTAGTATTAGATTCATTCGGAGGTTCCGGTACTACTGCCGCCGTTGCCCATAAGATGGACCGTAAATGGATAACTATAGAGTTGGGAGACCATTGCCATACACACATTCAGCCTCGGTTACAAAAGATATGTGAAGGCACCGATCAAGGTGGTATCTCTAAAGCCGTCAACTGGCAAGGCGGAGGTGGCTTTAAGTATTATTACATGGCTCCGAGTCTGCTGAAGAAAGACCATTATGACCATTGGGTTATCAATGAAGAATACAACCCAACCATGGTTGCCGCTGCCATGGCGAAGCATGAGAGTTTCCGCTACTGCCCGGATGAGGTCTATTACTGGAAGCAGGGGCAATCGTCGGAGAAGGACTTTATCTTCACCACAACCGTGCATCTGTCGCCGGAGCATTTGGTCCGAATTCATGAAGAAATGAAGCCGGACGAGAGCCTGCTGATTTGCTGCAAGTCCCACTTCGAAGCTGCCGGCGACAGGTACGACAACATCACGGTGAAGAAGATCCCTTCCATGCTGCTGGGTAAATGCGAATTCGACCGCGACGACTACAGTCTCAACATAGTCGATATGCCGCGTAATCCCGATGATCCGGAATTCGTACCGTCCGGTCCCCCTGTTGTTGAAGCAAAGGAAAAGAAAACGAAGGCTCAGCAGGCCGGTCAGATGAATATCTTTGCGGGTACGGGAGAGTAAATGGACAAGCACGCCACCAACATCAAGAACCGATTGAGCCTGCGCCCACCCCAGACTGAGAGCTTGAATATACTGGCGAACATAGCCAATATTCTGCCGCTCAGCAAAAATGCTGACCTCGCCGCCGAGCGGGAGAAAGTGCTGGCCTACACAGGCGAACTGGCATCGGAAACGGGTTCCGAAAGGGTTTTTACCGATTTTGAGCGTGACTTCCCCTGTGTCTGCTTTGCCCTGGCAACAGGCGTCGGGAAGACCCGGCTGATGGGCGCGTTCATCACGTGGCTCAACCAGGCCAAGGGGATCAAGAACTTCTTCGTACTGGCCCCGAACCTCACCATCTACAACAAGCTGATTGACGACTTTTCCAATCCTCGTAGCCCCAAGTATGTCTTCCCCGGGATAGGTGAGTTTGTGCATCGCCCACCGGGTATCATTACCGGCGACAACTATAACAGCACGAGAAACCGTTCTCTTTTTGATGAGTCGATCAATATCAACGTCTTCAACATATCCAAGATCAACTCGGAAACCCGCGGTGGCAAACAGCCGCGCATCAAGCGTCTGTCCGAGTACATCGGCCAATCATATTTCGAGCACCTGGCAAGCCTGGACGACCTGGTCATCCTGATGGATGAATCGCACCACTACCGGGCCGAGCGCGGCATGCAGGTGATCAACGAGCTGAAACCGGTCCTGGGGATCGAACTGACCGCAACGCCGAAGACCGAGGCCGGCGGCACCAAGCAGTTCAAGAATGTCGTCTTCCAGTACGGGTTGGGAACGGCGATGGAGGATGGCTTCGTCAAGGAGCCTGCCGTCGCCACCCGGAAGGATTTTGATCCCTCGAAATACGGCCAGGAAGAGCTGGACCGGATCAAGCTTGAGGATGGCATACGCATCCACGAGGACACCAAGGTTGCCCTGGAAATTTATGCCCGCGACGAGAAATGCCGTCAGGTAAAGCCGTTTGTGCTGGTGGTGACCCGTGACACCGACCATGCCGCGAAGGTCAAGGCGCTTATCAAGTCGCTTGCCTTTTTCGAGGGGAGATACAGCGACAAGGTGATGGAGATCCACTCCAACCAGAAGGGAGAGGAGAAGGAAGAGAACATACAGCAGCTCCTGACCCTGGAGAGCCCCGACAACAAGATCGAAATCGTGATCCACGTCAACATGCTGAAGGAGGGCTGGGACGTCACCAACCTCTACACCATCATCCCCCTGCGCACCTCGGCCTCCGAAACCCTGACCGAACAGACCATCGGTCGCGGGTTGCGCCTGCCCTATGGCACGCGCACCGGCAACGACAAGGTGGACAAACTGACCATCATTGCCCACGACAACTTCCAGCGCATCATAGAAGAGGCCAACAAACCCGGTTCCATCATCAACGAGAAAAACATCATCGTAATCGACCCCGCGACCTTCGAGGGGAGCAAAGAGGTAGTCGTCGCCAAGAACGCCTTCGAAGCAAAGGTTGAGGCCGAGGTAAAGAAGATCGAGGCGATGCCGGAGTCGAAGGAGAAGGCGAAGGCCGCAGCAACCCTGGAGATCAGGAAGACCATCTATGCGACCATTCCCCAAGTGAACAACAAGGTGAGCAGCGTCGCGGACCTGAACAAACAGGATATCAAGGACCTCGTGGTTGCCAAGGTCAAGGCTCAGCTGCTTGCCTCCCCGCAGCCGGGTTTGTACGATGCCGAAGTGGTGAAGGAGATCGAGGCAGTCTATCAGGCCACGGTTGACGAGTTTGTTCAGAACATCATCGAGATCCCCCGCATCGTCATTCAGCCGACCGATGAGGTCGATTCCGGCTTCAAGGATTTTGACCTGACAGTAAAAAACCTTAATTTTGCACCGGTATCGGAAGAGATCCTGATCAGATTTCTTGCGCGCAAGGACAACCGCGACGAGTTTCTGATCAGCAAATATGGCATCGTCGCCGACAAACCTGAAAACCTGATCCTTAACGAATTGATCAACCATTCGCTGATCGACTACGACACTCAGGCCGACCTACTCCACAAACTGACAGGTCAGGCCATTGCCAAGCTGAAGAGTTACCTGAACGACGAAGAGTTCGTCAATGTAGTGAAGTTTCATAAAAGAGATATAGCCCAGTTCATCTTCTCCCAGATGAAGCCGCACTTCTACTGCAACACCAAATCGTACGAAAAGCCCGTGGTCAAACCCTTCACCCAGATTGAAGGACACAACCTGACCAAAATCCAAGCCGACAAAGTCCACCACTACACCGACACGATAACGCCGACCAGCACCATTCCGCTGAAGGTCTTCACCGGTTTCAAGAAGGCCTGTCACTCGCTCTATAAATTTGACACCAAGGGGGAGAAGGATTTCGCCGGCATCCTGGATAACGACAAGGCCGTTCTCAAGTGGCTGCGACCTGCGCCGAAACAGTTCAAGATCTATTGGGATCATAACGCCCGGACCTATGAACCGGATTTTGTCATTGAGACGGACACGATTATCTACCTCACAGAAATAAAGGCGGATAATCAGATGACTTCGGAAGATGTTTTGGAGAAGGCAAAGGCCGCTGTTCAGTACTGCAAGCACGCGACAGAACATAACCTTAAGAATAACGGTAAGGCGTGGAAATACTTGCTGATTCCGCACAACGAAGTTCTCCACAATACGAGCCTAGGGCGCCTCGCCAGTACGCGAAGTGTCAACTGAAGTGGTAACGGAGTAGAACCTTCACATATGACTCACACCAGGTTGCTGGAGCATCCATGAAAAGCAAACTATATGAACTGCGCAATATACTGGACACAATTCTCAATTCCGATGACGAGTATCAGGATTTGAGATATGTACTCTCACAGGTCGAAACCTGCAGCGACCCGCGAATTGACATTTTAACGTGGATGCTCGAAAACGATGCAGGCAGGGGCCGGAATGACATTCAACCACTCCTGGACAAAATTGCCGACGAGCGAACCTGGCTAATGGCGTTTGAATTGGCAGGAGACCATGAGTCCCTGATGAAATACCTCGACTCCGATGATTGTAAGGTGCGCGACCGAGCAGTATTGTCCTTAACTGCGCTGGGGGGGCAAGTGGTCGAACCCCTCCGCGAAGAGTTCAATCGACGGAGAGGTGAGGCTCAAACAATGGATTCCTTATCTCAGTGCATAACGTGCAAACAACGGGTCGATGAAAAGCTGGAATTGTTTGCCTTGTCAGCCGTTGACGTGGTGAAAAGTGTCGATATCGAGTCGGTTCCGACACAGTTTCTGGTAGAACTGTTTGAAAAATTTGATGGTGATGATTGTGCTGTAATCGATTTATTGGCAAAAAAGGAAGATAAAGCTGTTGTGCAGCTATTTTTAAAAGCATGCAAAGTTGAATATAATTTCGATATGGCAGATTACTTATGGACACATGGTGTCTACAGATTTGTCAGACAAATCATCGAAAACGATGGCGACTGTATCAGTCCGCCAGAAAATGACGGTCAGATCGAGTATCTCATCGATTTTCTAGAGAATTTGAAATACGAATCTGATGTAAACTTCGGTTATGATCTCGCCGACACTGATTGGGGAGATACCGTTGTCGACCTACTCTCCAATGCTGAGTGTTCCCCTGAATTAAATGGCAAAATAGATGCGGTACTCATGTACCGGGTCGGGACGGACGACATCTTCAGGGAAGGCGATGGGACCAGGCATTGATATATTGAGTGCGGCCGGGCAAGGTCGCATAGTCTAGCGGGTGAGATTCCCGCCCCGGAAGGCAGGCCAGCCACCGGGCAGCGAGTCCTTGGAGGCTTGGCGGTAACGTCG
>Ga0209317_1001307_pt1 | contig 22462 bp, 17 predicted proteins | sample RifGroB2_FD_183994 | JGI IMG/M metagenome (GOLD analysis project Ga0209317, IMG submission 183994) | Soil microbial communities from Rifle, Colorado, USA - Groundwater B2 (SPAdes) (version 2) | ecosystem: Environmental > Terrestrial > Soil > Unclassified | place: Rifle, Colorado | collected...
AGGGGCTATAGGCAGAACCGGGGCTATAGGCAGAACCGGGGCTATAGGCAGAACCGGGGCTATAGGCAGAACCGGGGCTATAGGCAGAACCGGGGCTATAGGCAGAACCGGGGCTATAAGCTGAAAGGCTAGGGGCTGAAAGGCTGAACCGGGCTAAGGCGGGGCTGAAGGGTAGGTCGGGTTAGCCGGGACGGCGTAACCCGACAGCCTACCACCATCATCAAGCCATCCCAATCATCGGTGTCGGGTTACGCTACGCTAACCCGACCTACGAGAGCGCCGGGTTCCCTTTTATCCCCCAGTCCCGGAGTTGCCTTTAGCCCCTAGCCCCGAAGTAGCCTTTTAGCCCCTAGCCCCGAAGTTGCCTTTAGCCCCCAGCCCCGGGGTTGCCTTTTAGCCCCTGATTTCCCCAAGAGGTACCAGATGGAACTCGCACAGCATGCCGATACCGTAGAGACGCTCCTGAAAGGACGACAGCTGGATGGCTACGAGATCATGGTCTCGCAGTCCCGCGACCTCAACATCGAGGCGAAGGGGGGGAAGCTGGACGCCTTCAAGTGCGCTGAGCCTTTCGGCCTGGCGCTCCGGGTCCAATGCGGCGAGGGACTGGGCTTCTCCTTCTCGACCACCCTCGATCCGGGCGCCTTGTCCAGGATGGTGGACGGGGCGGTTGTGGCGGCCAGGATGCAGACGCCTGACCCGTGCAACTCTCTCCCCTTGCCGTACGCCTCATACCCCGAGCTTGCCGGGCTCTACGACGAGGGGCTCGCCCTGGTTCCGGAAGAGCTCAAGATCGAGCGCGCCCTGGAACTGGAGCGACTGATGCTGTCGCGGGATCCGCGGCTCAAAAGGGTGCGAAAATCCTCCTATGGCGAGTCGCTCTACCAGGTTTTCATCAGGAATTCCCACGGCCTCAATGCCGGGTATCGCGGCAGCTATCTCACCTGCAGCGTTACCGCGGTGGCCGAGGCGGAGGGCGACGCCCAGACCGGCTGGGATTTCGGTTTCGCACGCAGCTTTTCCGGGATCGATCTGGAGAGCATCGCTGACGGCGCCAGCCGTAAGGCGACCTCGCTTCTCGGCGCGCGCAGCATCCCCACCATGCGCTGCCAGGTGGTCTTCGACAACCGCGTTGCTTCCGATCTGCTTGACGTGGTCTCGGCATCCTTTCTGGCGGAGAACGTGCAAAAGGGAAAATCTCTTTTCGCAGGTAAGCTCGGGGAGCGGCTCTTCTCGGAGCTGATCACGGTGCGGGACAACGGGGTGCTTGCGGACGGCATGGCAAGCGCTCCCTGCGACGGCGAAGGGGTGCCGCAGCAGGATACCCTCCTGGTGGATGGCGGGGTGCTGCAGGGCTTTCTGTACGATAGTTACTGGGGCAAAAGGATGGGGTGCCGCTCCACCGGGAACGCCACCCGAAGCGGCGTAAAGGGACCGCCCCGACTCGGGGTGCATAACCTCCTGATTGAGCCTGGGGACCAGCCTCTGGAGGCGCTGTTAGCCGGCGTTGCCAAGGGGGTATTGATCACCGATGTGATGGGGATCCACACGGCTAATCCGATCTCGGGTGATTTCTCGGTGGGAGCCAGCGGTTTTTATCTGGAAGGTGGGGCGATCCAGTACCCGGTGAAGGGAATTGCCATTGCCGGGAACCTGCTGCAACTGTTCAAAGGGGTCGATATGGTCGGCAACGATCTACGATTCTTCGGATCGGCAGGCTCGCCTGCTCTCAGAGTCGGCGAGTTGGACGTAAGCGGCTCTTAGAAAATAGTTACTGATTCTCGATGACGTCCATCAGCCTGCGTACCAGCGGGCTCACCACGGCGTAATGCACCTCAACCCCTTCCCTGGTCCCCTCGATTATCCCTTTGTTCTTCAAAAGAGCCAGATGCTGGGAAACCGTCGCCTGCGGCAGCCCCAGGCACTCCCAGATATGCTTCACGTTGCATTCACGGGTGCAAAGTCCTGCCACTATCTTAAGCCGAATCGGGTGCCCGAGTACCTTCAGAATTTCCGCTTCCTTGCTATATACCTTGTCTTTATCAAATGCCAACGCTGTACCCTCCGGTTTTGCTGGTTAAGAACACTTTACTTCACTATCGAAGAACTCAAGAACCCTCGAAAGGATTCTTAAAAGCTCCGGTAAACTTTGTCAGAATAATCTATATGATTGAATGTTGGGTTTGTCAATGAAAAGCTTCAGCGCTGGCGGTAGATCTTTGCGCTGAAATGGCAGGCGGCCCGGTGACCGGGCTCTTTTTCCAGAAGCTCGGGGCGCACCCGACTGCAGAGTTCTTCCGCGTAAGGACAGCGGGGGTGGAAGGGGCAGCCTGACGGGGGTGAGAGCGGGGAGGGGAGTTCCCCCTTGGCGATCAGGCGGCGTCGGCGCTTTTCCGGGTCGATGCTCGGGATCGCGCTCAGTAACGCCTCGGTATAAGGGTGCTGCGGATTGTCCAGGACGTCGTCACGGGTCCCGGTCTCCACGATGCGCCCCAGGTACATGATGGCGATCCGGTCGCTCAGGTGCCTCAGCACTGAGAGGTCGTGGGTGATGAAGAGGAAGCAGAGGCCAAGTTCCTCTTTCACCTCCTGCAGCAGGTTGATGATCTGGGCCTGGATGGAGAGGTCGAGAGCCGAGACCGGCTCGTCGGCGATGATCAGCTTGGGCGACACCGCCAGAGCGCGCGCTATGCCGATCCTCTGCCGCTGTCCCCCCGAGAACTCGTGCGGGAAGCGCGAGAGATGATCCGGGGAGAGACCCACCCGCTGCATGAGCCAGGCGACCCGCTCGCGCCGCTCCGCCGCGCTGCCGATCCGGTGGATGACGAGCGGCTCGGCAAGGATCTCGGAGACGCGCATCCTCGGGTTCAGCGAGGAGAAGGGGTCCTGGAAGATCATCTGCACCTCTTTCCTGAACACGGCGAGCTCCTCGCGGTTCATGGTGCCGAGATCTTTCCCGGCATAGCGGATGCTCCCCTCGGTGGGTGGGATCAACGCGGTCAAAAGGCGCGCCACGGTCGATTTGCCGCAGCCGGACTCCCCGGCCAGTCCCAGGGTCTCGCCGGGGAATAGTTCCAGATCTACGCCCGCTACGGCGGTGAGGATCCGCTTGTCGGCGAAGAGCCCACCCCCCACCGGGAACTGCTTTACCAGCTCTTTTACCTCAAAGAGTGCCCTCATCACGCTTTCAGGCAGCGAACCAGATGGCCCGCGCCTGCCTCCTTCATCTCGGTTTGCCCTTTGGCACAGCCGTCGTCGCCGATCGGGCAGCGCTCCCTGAAGGGACAGCCGGTAAGCTCGCTCTTCAGGTCGGGGACACTCCCGGCGAAGGTGGCCAGTTTCTGTCCCGGGGTGCCGAATTCGGGGAGTGAGGCCAAAAGCCCCCGGGTGTAGGGGTGCAGCGGGTTTTTAAACAGTTCGGCGGTCTCGGCCATCTCCACGATCTGTCCGGCGTACATAATGGCGGTCCGGTGCGCGCGCTCCGCCACGATCCCCAGGTTGTGGGTGATCAGGATGAGCCCCATCCGGTTCTCCGTCTTGAGCCGGTCCAAAAGCTCCAGGATCTGGGCCTGGATGGTGACGTCCAGCGCCGTGGTCGGCTCGTCGGCAATCACCAGTTCGGGATGGCAAACCAGCGCCATGGCGATCATGACGCGCTGGCGCATGCCGCCGCTTAGCTGGTGCGGGTAGTCCCTGAGCCTCTCCCTCGGTGCCGGGATGCCGACCTGCGCCAGCATCTGGACCGCCTCGCCTTCCGCCTCGCGCCGGTTCAGGCCGCGGTGGATGCGCAGCCCTTCGGCGACCTGGTGCCCTATGGTGAAGACCGGGTTCAGCGAGGTCATGGGATCCTGGAACACCATGGCGATCCGGTTCCCCCTGATGCCGCGCATCTCGTCTTCGCGAAGTCTCAGAAGCTCCTCTCCCTTGAAGAGCACCGAGCCGGAAACGACCTGGCCCGGCGGCGGGACCAGCCGCATGATGGAGGCGGCCGTGATGCTCTTGCCGCAGCCGGACTCGCCCACCAGAGCCAGCGTCTCTCCGGCGTTAACGCTCAAGTTGACGCAGCGGACCGCCTTCAGCACGCCGGTAGCCAGGCGAAACTCGGTGCAAAGGTTTTTGACTTCTAAGAGCGGGGCCAAGGGAACTCCTGAGGTGAGCCGGGTCGGGGCCGGGGGCAGTCGCTAGCGAATCGGGAGAGGGCGCGCCGGGCCTTTGACGGCAGCGGCGCCCTGCGGACCAGAGGCTTTTATACCATTATTTGGCTAAAGGGGCAATGCCAGCGCCAGAGCGGGGTACTGGCTCTCGGGCATCTCGGCGTAAAGCTCGCGCTGCGGTAGGAAGTTCGGACTCTGCAAAAGCTCGATGAAGATCGGCACCAGGGCCGGATCGAACTGCGTCCCCGCGTTTTCGGCCAGCTCCCGGATCGCCACCTCGACCTGGAGCGCCTTACGGTAGGGGCGGTCCGAGGTCATGGCGTCGAAGGAGTCGGCGATGGCAAGGATGCGGGACTCCAGGAGGAGATCCTCGGCGGCGAGGTTATTGGGATAGCCCAGCCCGTCGTAGCGCTCGTGGTGCTGTCCTATGCAAAGGCGCACATCGTGGAGAAATTCGATCGGCTCCAGGATCTTCATGCCGATGGTCGGGTGCTGCTGCAACTCGGCTACGTCGTCCTCGGTAAGGAGCGCCTCCTTGTGCAGCAGCGAGAGATCGATGCCGATCTTGCCGATGTCGTGCAGGATGGCGGCCCGCTCGATCACCTTGAGCCTGTTCTGCGGCAGCTCCAGTTTTTTGGCCAGTGCCAGCGAGAAGCGGGTCACCCGCTCGGAATGGCCGCTGGTGTAGCTGTCGCTCGCCTCGATGGCGGAGACCAGCGCCTGGATCGTGTTCAGGTAGGTCTTTTGCTGCTCGTCGTAGAGCTTCGCGTTCTTGATGGCGATACTTGCCTGGGCCGCGATGGTGCTCAGAAGCTCCAGTTCTTCGTGGCTGTAGGTGGTGCTGTTTAGCTTGTTCACCACGGTGATGGTGCCGATGATCTCGTCCTTCACCATGAGCGGCGCGCAGATCAGGGTCTGGCGCTCGTAGCCCAGGGTGCTGAAGCGGTCGAACTCGCGGCTCTGGTTGATGTCCGCGATGAGCAGCGGCCTGCGGTTCTCAATGACCCAGGTGGAGACACTGGAGGGTTTCATGGGGACCCGGAAATCACGAGGCACCGGTTCCCGCAGTCCCAACAGATTGGTGACCTTCAGCTCACCCTGGTCGGCGTCGTAGAGTATGATGTAGCCGATCTGCGCCTGCAGCGTATCCATGGTGGTCTTGACCACAAGCTGGTACAGGCTCTCGACCTCGATGGTTGAGTTGATGGCGAGCCCCAGCTTATAGAGGGTGGAGAGTTTGGCCACCGCCTTCTCCAGGTTGGTGTTCTTGTCTTCCAGCTCTCCCGCCAGGTCGGCGATCTTGTAGTTCGCCTCCTCGATTTCCTCGATCCTCTCCTCCAGCGTGATGTTCAGGTTCTCGATCTCCCGGATCTGCTCTTCGAGCCTGCCGTTCATCTGGTGGGTCTCCCGGTGGTGGCTCAGCTTCTCCTGGGCCCGGGCCAACTCCCTTTCGTGCGAGATGGTCGCCTCCATCATGCTCTTCAGTCTGAGCACCATCCGGTTGAAGCTCTCGCCCAGGCTGTGCATCTCGTTGCTGCTGGTCAGGCTGATCTTGTGGTCGAAATCGCCCTGCTCCACCTGCTCCATGTAGCGGATCAGTTTGCGGATCGGGCGGTCCACGTAGCAGATCAGGAAGATGCAGATGGTGCAGACCGTCAAGAAGATCAGCAGCAGACTGGAAATTACCGCGATATCGCGTTCCTTGGAGATGAATCCTGCCATGTAGTCAAGCGAGAGCTTGATCTCCAGAAGGCCCAGGGTCTCCTGTGAGGCGGCGTGGCATTTATAGCACTGGGGGGCGTTAAAGATGCGGGCGTAGGAGACGTAGACGCCGTTCTCCGGAGAGACGCTCACGTTTCGGGGGGGGGACACCTGCTGTCCGAGGCCGGGGATCGAGGTGCCGATCTCTTCCTGGTCGGCAGAGTTCAGCACCTTGCCTTTCGCATCGACGATTCTGATCGATTTGACGAACTCGCGCGACTTGATTCTGGTGAAGATGCTGCGGACCTCGTTGGAGTGTCCGGAGAGCATGGCATTGCCGATACTGCTCCTGATGGTTTCCATCAGTACCGAGGTGTTGCGGTTTGCTATCTCGTGCAACATCTCCTTCTGTTGACGAAAGTTTATATAGCCGACTGATGAGATGATGAAGACCACTATAAGTGTGACAAGGGTTAGGATCTTTATTTTCAATGAATTGATCATGTACCATCCGGGCTAGATTGAGTTGCGTGTGCCAAATGACTGCCTGCTAGCCATATAACGTACTTTGAGCCTCAGGGCAACAGATATTTCCCTTCCGGTAAAGCATCTGGCCGCTTAGCTACTGTGGTAGTAGATCTGGAGCCTTAGCGGGTTTTCTCGCAGACGGTACCAGATTCGATGGGCCAGCCGTTCCTTTAATGAGGCCATAAAGCAAATCACTTGCCAAGCGGCCTGCTACGGCGCTTCGTTAGAACGATAAAATTATTGACTTTGCAAGCGGTTCCATGGTTTATATCTAAGGCTTTAAAGGACGGCCCAAACGCATGTGTATACCGATTAGATGAGTTACTTCAGGACTTTCGTCATATTGTTCATCTGCCTGGCTGCCGGTGGCAGTGCCGCCGCCACGCGCCCCGAGACCATCAGGGTTGCCCTGGTCAAGGGGGCCGAGATGGTCAGGCTGGACGGTACCGGCGTGCTTTTGACCGACGCCAGGGGCGAGCCGCTCAGGCTCGAGATGCCGCTTGAAGTTAGGCGGGCAAAAGACGGTATCACCGTGAACGGCAGGAGCGTTGCTGGGCTGATCGCCTCGGCGCCGGTGCGCATAACGGTGAATGGCAAGGGTTACCGCTCTTTGATAGAGGTTTCAGCGCTGGATAAGGGGCTTTTGGTCGTTAACGAACTGCCGCTCGAAGAGTACCTGATCGGCCTGATCAACTGCGAGATCTCCTCGGCCTGGCCCATGGAAGCCGTGAAGGCGCAGGCAGTAATCGCCCGCTCCTATGCAATGTTCCAGAAAAACGCCCGCCGCGGAGCCGTGTACCAGCTGGAATCGAGCGTCATGGACCAGGTCTACGAGGGGAGCGACGTCGAGGACAGCCGGGCCGCTCGCGGCGTGCAGGAAACCGCCGGCGAGGTGCTCGTCTACGATGCCAAGATAATTCAGGCCTTCTACCATTCCAATTGCGCCGGTCATACTGAATCATCGAAGAACGTCTGGGGGCTCTCCATACCCTATCTGTTGGGCGTGCCATGCGACTATTGCCTGGACGCCAATCTGATTCCCTGGCAGCAGAAAATCCCTCTGAAGAAGGTGGAGGCGGCACTGCGCGCTGCCGGGTATCCGGTCGCGGGAGTTAAGGAGCTTAAAGTGCAGGGGCGCAATCGCAGCGATCGTGTGGATCAGGTAGAGGTGAGTTGCGCCAGGGGGAGTGTCGCCGTGCCGGGGGTTGCCTTCAGGAAGGCCCTGGGATACGGCGTGGTGAAGAGCACGCGCTTCGAGATCAAAATGGCTGGCGACGATTGTCTGGTCTTTGGGGCCGGCAGTGGCCACGGTGTCGGCCTTTGTCAGTGGGGCGCCAAGCAGCGCGCCATCGAAGGCTTTGAGTACCGCGAGATCCTCTCGTACTACTATCCGGGCGTCAAGCTCGCCAAGGGGTACGGGCAATGAGCATGCTCCTCTCCGATTTCGATTACCAGCTCCCCGCCGAACTGATCGCCCAGCACCCGGCCGAGCGCCGGGACGCCTCGCGGGTCCTGACCCTCGATAAGGAAAGCGGCGCCCTGGGCGAGCTTACCGTGGCGGGGATCGCCTCCCAGTTTCGTCCGGGCGACCTGCTGATCATCAACGACACCCGGGTGATTCCGGCACGCCTGAAGGGTCAAAAGGAAAGTGGCGGCGCGGTCGAGATTTTCCTGGTGCGTCGCCATGCCGGCGAAGGTGAAAAGTGGAGCTGCCTGATCAAGGCCTCCAAGTCTCCCAAGCCCGGCTGCCGGGTGCTCCTCTCCGAAGGGGTGGTCGCTACCGTGCTGGATAGGGAAGCTGGCGATTGGCGGGTCCTGTTCGAAGGTAGCTCCGACTTCATGGGATGGCTGGAGCAGGCGGGGAGCATGCCGCTTCCCCCCTATATCAAGCGCGCCCCCAAGGGGGAGGACCAGGAAAGGTACCAGACCGTTTTCGCCCGCGAGAAGGGGGCCGTTGCCGCTCCTACCGCAGGGCTCCATTTCACCCAGGCGCTATTGGACGAGATCCGCGCCTTGGGCGTAGTGATAGCGCCGCTCACCCTGCATGTGGGGCTCGGGACCTTCATGCCGGTCCGGGTCGAGGAGCTTTCCGCCCACACCATGCACCGGGAGCTGTACCGGATACCGGAGTCGACCGCGCAGGCAATTCGCAGGGCCAAGGAGAGCGGAGGGCGTGTTATTGCGCTCGGTACCACCTCGCTGAGGGCGCTGGAGCATGCGGCAGCTTCCGGTGAACTTGAGCACGGGGAGGGGGAGGCGGACATCTTCATCCTCCCCGGATACGGTTTTCGTGTGGTCGATGCGCTGATAACGAATTTTCATCTCCCCAAATCCACCCTGTTTATGTTAGTGTGCGCCTTTGCCGGTAAGGAGAAGATGCTGAACGCCTACCAGGAGGCCGTCTCCAGGCGCTTTAGGTTCTTCAGCTACGGCGATGCGATGTTTATAAGTTAGCCTGCAACGGTCTGCCGGCGCTCGCGCGAACAGGCAGGGCAGGGCGAACACAAGGTTCGCCCCTACCGAAACGAGCCATTTAGGCATCCTTGGCAAAATCAGCACTTTGTAGGGGCGAATCTTGTATTCGCCCTCAGTCACCGCTACCAGTAACAAATTGCACAAGTCACAGTTTTTCTAGAAACGGGATATTTTTGTCTGCTACTACGTTTGACCTCATAAAGAAGGACCCCGGCTGCGCTGCTCGTTTAGGCTCTCTGACAACCACGCACGGTAAGATCGACACCCCGATTTTCATGCCGGTCGGCACGCAGGCTACGGTAAAGGCGATGACCCCCGAGGAATTGGTGCAAGTCGGCTCGCAGATCATCCTGGCCAACACCTACCACCTATACCTGAGACCGGGACACGAACTGGTGCAACGACTGGGCGGCTTGCACCGCTTCATGCACTGGGACGGCCCCATTCTCACCGACAGTGGCGGCTTCCAGGTCTTCTCGCTGGGCGAGTTGCGCAAGATCTCCGAAGAAGGGGTTAAATTCCGCTCCCACATCGACGGCTCCAGCCACTTTATCTCCCCCGAAGTCTCCATCGCGATTCAGGAAGCGCTGGGCGCCGACATCGCCATGTGTTTCGACGAGTGTCCGCCTTATCCCGCAGAATACTCCTACATCCAAAAATCGCTGGAGCTTACCACCCGCTGGGCCAGGCGCTGCAAAGATGCCCACAGCAGGCCGGACCAGGCGCTCTTCGGCATCGTGCAGGGGGGGATGCATCCGGAACTGCGGCGCGAGAGCGCACGGCAGTTGACCGACATCGGTTTCGACGGCTACGCCCTGGGTGGACTTTCCGTGGGAGAGGAAAAAGCGGTGATGCACGAGATGATGCACGCCTGCTCCGACATCCTGCCGGAAGACAGTCCCCGTTACATCATGGGCATCGGCGCCCCGGAAGATCTGATCGAGGGGATCTACAACGGCTTCGACATGTTCGACTGCGTCATGCCGACCAGAAACGCCAGAAACGGGGCGCTCTTCACCAGCTTCGGCAGGATCAACATCAAGGCCGCCATCTACGCCGAGGACCAGGGTCCCATCGATCCTGCCTGCAGTTGCTACGTCTGCAGGAATTACAGCAGGGCCTATCTGCGGCACTTGTACCGCTGCCAGGAGATCCTGGCTTCCAGGCTCAACAGCTGGCACAACCTGCACTATTACCTGAACCTGATGCAGCAGGCCCGCGCTGCCATCGCAGAGGGGACCTTCACCAAGTTCAGAAGCGATTTCTACGCCAGCAGGGTGGTGTAATTGAGATGTCTCCATGCAACCTTTAAAGGGGAGTGTAGGGTGGGCAGCCCCTGCCCACCTCGATGAGGCAAGTCTAGGGGCAAGAGGTACGGGATGCCTGGGGTCGTGCTGGTCGCGTGGGCACTCTGTGCCCACCACAATGTGGCAAGGCATCGGGCAATAGGTACGGGATGCGCGGGTCGCTGTCCGTTTAGATTTTTAAGTTCATTTTGGGATTCATTCAGTTCACTGCTTTTCACCCTCCCCCAACCCCTCCCATCAAGGGAGGGGAGCTTAAAGTCCCCTCGCCCCTTGTGGGAGAGGGCTAGGGAGAGGGAGGATGAAGCTGACTTCAAGAGTGAAAGAGTTATTGGCTGAAAGCTGTAGAGACTTGAGATGCACATAAATAGCTGAAGATTAATTACAATAGCTGATCGCTGCACTGAATGAGATGTAATGAAGAATGGAAATTCAATCCAGGAGGTAACAAAATGTTTGGTTTAGCGTTCGCAATGGGAGCACCGGAAGGCGGGGCTGCAGGTGGCATGATGGCACAGTTTCAGGGGTTGATCCCGCTGGTGTTCATGTTTGCCATCTTTTACTTCTTGCTCATCCGTCCGCAGCAGAAAAAAGCGAAGGAGCACAGGGCTCTTCTGGACGCGCTCAAGAAGGGGGATCAGGTGGTGACTGCCGGCGGTATGCATGGCAAGGTGAGCAGCCTGGACGATCAGGTGGTGACCCTGGAGATTGCTCCGGGCGTCAACGTCAAGATCAACAAGGGCTTCATCTCAACCATCACCAAGAAGGACTAGCAGTAGTCCCTACTTTTCCCGAAAGGAGCTTTTCCCATGAACAAGGGTTATACCTGGCGCATCACCCTCATTCTTGTTTTTATCATCGCCTCGTTCGTCTACCTGACGCCGACGCTGGTCTCACCGCTACCCTCATGGTGGAGCGGGCTGCTTCCCAAGGACAAGATCAGTCTCGGTCTTGACCTGCAGGGAGGAACACATCTGGTGATGGGTGTGGATACCCAGAAGGCCGTGGAAGGGTCGCTCGATCTCATCGCCACCGATCTGGAGGATTCGCTCAACTCCCAGAACCTCCGCTTCAAGAACATCGCCAGGCTCGGCGGGGACAAGGTGCAACTCACCATGTACGACCGCAGTTCCGCCGATGCCGCACAAGCTTTGGTTAAGAAGAAGTATCCTGATCTGGAGTTCCTGCCGATCTTCGACGAGGGTGGCTTCGTAAACCTGCAGCTGCGCATCAACGAAAAAGAGGCGCAGGTGAGAAAGGACCGGGCTGTGGCACAGGCCCTGGAGACCATCAGAAACAGGATTGACCAGTTCGGCGTTTCCGAGCCGGTAATCCAGCGCGAGGGTATCGACAACATCGTGGTGCAGCTCCCCGGCATCAAGGATCCCAAGCGCGCTATCGAGCTGATCGGCAAGACCGCAAGGCTCGAGTTCAAGCTGGTTGATGAGAACGTCAACGCAACTACGGCCACTGCCGGGAACATTCCCGAAGATGCCGAACTGCTCTACGAGAAGCGGACCGATCCGGCTACCGGCGCGGTCTCCGAGACCCCGCTCGTGGTCAAGAAGAAGGCGATCATCACCGGCGATCTGCTCACCGATGCCCAGATCAGGATCGATTCGCAGTACAACCAGCCTTACGTCGCCATCGATTTCAACTCTACCGGCGCAAGACTGTTCGACCAGGTGACCGCTGCCAACGTCGGCAAGCGCTTCGCCATCGTGCTCGACAACAACGTCTACTCCGCTCCGGTAATCCGCGAGAGGATCTCCGGCGGAAGCGCCCAGATCTCCGGTTCCTTCACCGAGAAGGAAGCGGCCGACCTTGCCATCGTGCTGCGCGCCGGTTCGCTACCGGCACCGGTCAACATCCTGCAAAACGTGACGGTAGGACCTTCCCTGGGTGCCGACTCGATCCGCAAGGGACTCATCGCCGGTCTGATCGGCGTAGGCCTGGTCATCGTCTTCATGGGAATCTACTACAAGCTGGCAGGCATGGTGGCCAACCTCGGCATGGTGCTGAACATCCTCTTCCTGATGGGTGCACTGGCCGCCCTGGGTGCCACGCTGACGCTCCCCGGCATTGCAGCAATCGTGCTTCTGGTCGGTATCTCGGTCGACGCCAACGTGCTGATCTTCGAGAGGATCCGGGAGGAGCTGAGGCTCGGCAAGACTCCTCACGCGGCGCTCGACGCAGGCTACGACAAGGCGTTTCTCACCATCATGGACTCGCACGTAACGGCGCTTATCACCGCGGCAGTGCTGTTCCAGTTCGGCACCGGTCCGGTCAAGGGGTTCGCTGTCTCCCTAAGCCTTGGTATTATAATCAACCTTTTCACGTCGCTTTTGGCTACGAAGGTGCTCTTTGACGCCTTCCTTGATCGCGTGCACGTGAAGAGACTCAGCATATAAAGGGGGGGACAATGCAACTATTAGGGAAGACAAACATAGATTTCATCGGGATGAAGAAGTTCACCTTCATCATCTCGGGCATCATTGCCCTGATCGGCATTATCGGCATCGTCCAGATCGGCAGGGGAGCTGCCAACATGGGGATCGACTTCTCCGGCGGCACCTCGATGCAGCTCAAGTTTGCCCAGCCGTTAACCATCCAGGCCGCCCGCGAGGCGCTTGCCAAGGGTGGCGTGAAAGAGGTTGAACTGCAGGAAATCACCGGGGGAAACCAGCTCCTGATCAAAATGAACAAAAGCGAGATCGGCGCCGGCAAAGCGGCGGATAACGTGCAGGCCATCCTGACCCAGGCTTTCCCGGCCAACCCGTTTTCCGTGGAAAGCTCCACCGAGATCGGTCCCTCGATCGGCGAGAAGCTGAAGAAGGACACCCTGGTCGCGGTAGCGCTCTCCATGCTCGGGATCATCATCTACATCGCCTGGCGCTTCGACTACAAGTTCGGAGTGGCAGCAGTTGCCGCCACCATGCATGACGTGCTCGCCATCATCGCGGTCTTCTACGTGTTGGACAAGGAAGTAAACCTGCTCCTCATCACGGCAGTGCTCACCATCGCAGGCTACTCCCTGACCGATACCGTGGTCGTTTTCGACCGCATCCGGGAAAACATGCACAAGAGCCTGAAAGACCCGCTTTCCGTGGTCTTCAACCGGAGCATCAACGAAGTTCTCTCGCGTACCATCATCACCTCGCTCACCACTTTCATGGCTGCTATCTCGCTCTTTCTCTTCGGCGGCGAAGTGATCCACGATTTTGCCTTTGCGCTGGTGGTGGGGGTTCTGGTAGCTACCTATTCGTCCGTCTTCGTTGCGAGCCCGATTGTAGCACTCTGGGAAAAGTCCCCGGTCGAGTCGAAGGCATAAGGAGGCTTTGTGAACAAGGAGAATATTCTCACCATCGTTGTGGCAGTGATCGTAGGGCTCCTCGGCGGATACCTGATCTTCAACATCGCCGGCAACAAGGAACTCCCGCAGAACGTCTCGGTTCCGCAGGGCGGCGGGTCTCCTACCGACTACCAGCGGCGCATCGTTGAGGCGGAGAAGATCGTGGCCAAGGATCCGCAGAACGCCCAGGCCTGGCTGCAACTTGCCAACGATTACTTCGACACCGATCAGCCGCAAAAGGCTGTGAACGCCTACTCGAAGGTACTGGAACTGCAGCCTGACAACGTGAACGCCATGACGGACCAGGGGATCATGTACCGCAAGATCGGCTGGTACGACAAGGCGATAGCCAACTTCGAGAAGGCGCAGACCGTCGATCCGAAGCACCTGCAGAGCCTTTACAACCTGGGTGTGGTCTACATGGTTGACCTGAAGCAGCCGGCCAAGGCGCGTGAGATCTGGACCAAGTACCTCCAGTTCGACTCGACCAGTCCGACGGCGCAGCAGATCAAGGCCGACATGGCCTCCATGCCTGCGGAGATGGGGAAATAGGCAGAAAGATATCGGCCGGATAGATCGGTTGATATCGACTAGCTGGACAGTTTGATATGCAAAAGATTAGATCGACAGATAAAAAGGAAAACCCGCTTCGGCGGGTTTTTTTTCGACTTGATTTTGCCTGCTGGTGCAAAGGCCGGGATAGCGGCAGGGATCCCCGCAATAGAGGATAGGTTTAAAAAGTCCCCCTTTGGCAAAGGGGGATTTAGGGGGATTTGCCTTTGCCTGCCGGACCGGCTTCGTGGCACCTAAAGGCAAATCCCCCCCCGACCCCCCTTTTTCAAAGGGGGGAGGGATTTTCAAAAGGTGGGGGTAGGTTTAAAGTCCCCCTTTGGCAAAGGGGGATTTAGGGGGATTTGCCTTTGCCTGCCGGATCCGCTTCGTGGCACCTAAAGGCAAATCCCCCCCGACCCCCCTTTTTCAAAGGGGGGAGAGATTTTCAAAAGAGGGGAGAGATTTCCCAAGAGCCCGTTCAGCCACCCTCTCCCGGGGGGCGGGGGAGCCATGATCCCTTCTCCCCTCGGGAGAAGGTGCCCCGAAGGGGCGGATGAGGGTGCTTGCCACGGAGTGCAGGAAACAAATTGGGCAGCGCAGTGTCTTTAGTTCCCCCCCGTTTCGCCACCTTTTTTATCTCTCAAACCCGCAGCCATCGTGTTATCATGCCTGCGCGCTAGCCCCTGGCGGCTCTGGCGACTGCTTTAAATATGGAGAAATGTTGAATGCAACCGATTACCGAAAGAAGCTGGCGCATCCGGCAGAGTGACTCTGAAGTTGTTCAAACACTGAAGCTTTCCGGCGTGCCTGCACTCCTGGTGCAGCTTCTTGCCAACCGCGGCGTCTGCGAGCCCCAGCAGGCCTCGGCTTACCTGAACCCTACGCTCTCCACTTTGCACGATCCGCTGCTTTTAAGCGGCATGGAAGCGAGCGTCACCAGGCTTTGCCTCGCTTTATCCCGCGGCGAGCGGGTCTGCGTCCACGGCGACTACGACGTGGACGGCGTCAGCTCGGTGGCGCTCCTTATGACCTTTTTCCGGGCCATTGGCCTGGACTGCTTTTCCTACATCCCGAAACGGTTAACCGAAGGGTACGGACTTTCCTCCCAGGGCGTCAGCGCCGCGGCCAAGGGAGGGGCAAGCGTGCTGGTAACGGTTGACTGCGGCATCACCTCCCTCCCTGAGGCTGTCCTTTGCCGCGAGGCCGGCATCGATCTGATCATCACCGACCATCATGCCCCGCCCGAGCAGTTGCCTGACGCTTTCGCCATCATCAACCCGCTGCAGCCCGGATGCCGCTTCCCCTTCAAATCGCTCGCCGGTGTCGGAGTCGCCTTCCATCTGGTGATCGCTATGCGCGCCAGGCTGCGCGCCGATGCGGCGTATCAGGGGGCGGAGCCGGATATCAGGGAGTACCTCGACCTGGTGGCGCTCGGCACCATTGCCGATGTGGTGCCGCTGCTCGGGGCAAACCGGGTCCTGGTGAGCTATGGCCTGAAGCAGCTCTCGGTCGCGCCGCGGGTTGGGGTGCAGGCGCTCAAGACTGTGGCCGGGGTAACCGGCGAGGTCGGCTGCGGCGCCGTCGGCTTTCGACTGGCCCCGCGCATCAATGCGGCAGGAAGGCTGGAGGATGCCGCACTTGGGCTGGAAATGCTGCTCACCTCGGACGCGGTCAAGGCCGGGATCATTGCCACGGCGCTCGACGAGAGCAACGCCGAGCGGCAGTCCATCGAGCGCGCCACTCTCGAAGAGGCACGCGCCATGCTGATGGACGGGGCCTGCAAAGGGAGAAAAAGCATCGTGCTCGGCTCCAAGCTCTGGCACCCCGGCGTGGTCGGCATCGTCGCCTCCCGGATCGCCGAACTCTTTCACCGCCCGGTGATATTGTTCGCCTTTGAGGACGGTACCGGGAGGGGGTCGGGGCGCAGTATCTCCAAATTCCATCTGCTGGACGCCATCAAGAGTTGCGCCGGGCATCTGCTCCGCTATGGCGGTCACAGCCATGCCGCCGGGCTTTCCATCGCCGAGGAGGAGCTGGAACGCTTTGCCCTGAGCTTCGACGAGGCGGCTGCGGGCTCGCTCGATGCCGACGCCCTGATTCCCAGCGTCCCCTACGACGCGGAGTTGACCTCGGCCGAAATCGTTGAATCGCTCCCCTTGGAACTTGAGCGGATGAAACCTTTCGGGATGGGTAACCCGGAGCCGGTTTTTATGCTGAGAGGGGCCGAGGTTTCGGAGAGCCGGGTGCTCAAGGGTGGGCACCTGAAGCTGAAGCTGTCCTGCGGCGGGCGGAGCTTCGACGCCATCGGGTTCGGCCTGGCAGAGAAGGGGATAGCCACCGGGCGCATCGATCTGCTATTCTCTCCTGGGATCAACCTCTGGAACGGCAAAAAACTGCTGCAGCTGATCGTCAAGGACCTGCGCAGGGCGGAGGAGAGTTCGTGCTGAGAGTTGAGCGATTCAATAAAGCGGACCGGGTGATCCGGATCGGCTTCTGGATGAACGCAGTGCTCATGATTATGAAGTTGAGCGCCGGGCATTTCGGTCATTCCGAGGCGGTTTTTGCCGACGGCGTGGAGAGTGCCTGCGATTTCATCGCCATCGGCATGACCCTCTTCGCGCTCAAGGTTGGACGCAAGCCGTTCGACGAGGATCACCCCTACGGTCACGGCAAGGTGGAGAGCCTCTCCGCCATCCTGATTTCCATCATCATCTGCGCAACCGGCGTCTGGATCCTCTACGGCGCCGTATCTACCATCGCCTCCGGAAGCTACCAGGAACCCGCCTTGATAGCCGTCCTGGCCTCTTTTGCGACCATCCTGATCAAGGAATCGCTGTACCGCTACTCGATCCGCGTGGGCGGATCTCTCGGCAGCCCAGCGCTCCTCGCCATCGCCAAGGATCACCGGAAAGATGCGTTAACCTCGATCGCCACCTTGATCGGCGTCGGCTGCGCCTATTTCGGGGCCGGGATCATGGATCCGATCGCAGCCGGTCTTACCTCCTTATTCATTTTTCATATCGGCTACCAGACCTTCCGCACCTCGGCGCACGAACTGATGGACGGTCAGCCCCAGCTGGAACTGCTGAGCGAGTTGACCCAGTTGGCCCAAGCTGTGGAGGGGGTCGATCAGGTGCACGAGATCCGCGCCAGGCGCTCCGGGCAGTATCTGATAGTCGACCTCAAGCTCGACATGGATCCGGAGATGACGGTGAAGCGCTCGCACGAGATCGCCACCGAGGTGAAGCGGCGCATCTTCGAACATTTCACCAATGTCGGTGATGTGATGATTCATATCAACCCGTCCGACGAGCCCCACGAGGACCTGATTCGCCTTTAATTTGCGCCAGCCATTGCCAACTACGCTTCATTCGCTCTGCAAGGGTGAATCTGGAGCAAAAGCTTTAAACTGAGACGCTGGGAAAACCAAGAAGGTGAATCGGAAACAAAAGCTTTAACGCGGAGACGCGGAGACGCGGAGACGCGGAGAAGACCTGAAAGGGTGAACCTGGAGCAAAAGCTTTCAAGCTGAGACGCTGGGAAAACCAAAAGGTGAATCAGAAACAAAAGCTTTAACGCGGAGACGCGCAGAACGCCAAGAATGGGGAGACCGAAACCAAAAAATATCTTCTGCTTGTTTTGATGTTGTCTTTCCCCGCGTCTCGCCTGAGGCTGTTGATGTTTGCCTGGGACTCTATGAAGTTGTTTTTCCCTGCGTCTCCGCGTCTCCGCGTTAAAGCTTTGGCCTTTGATGCCTGGAACCGATCCGACAGCTCCCGCGTTAACTGTAATCCGCCGTCTGGTTGCCATCTCCTGATAGCTATATTTGCGTCTTATCACACAACTTTCTTGACAGGTACTTTGCTTAGGTAGTATTAAGTTCAGTCGAACTGTAATTTATTTATGTGTTATTAGGGAGGAGAAATGATGAAAAGAGTAGGTACGACGCTGGCTAAGTCCTGTCGTCTGTCGCTGTTTCTGGTGTCGCTGGTTTTTGCCGCTTCCACGGCTTTTGCAGCGAAGAGCGCGACCGTTGATATCCCGGTGCAGGCAGATCTTTATGCCGCCACACCGGCCCCGCTTACCCCTACCCAGTGTGCCCAGTGCCACACCTCGGTGTTTGCCAGCCTCAAGGATAAAGGGGGAAAGCATCGCTTTGGCTGTGCGCAGTGTCACAAGGCGTTCCACTCCTACAACCCGAAGAAGAACAATTACGACGAGCTGATGCCGAAATGTTCCTCCTGCCACACGGACATCCACGGCCCGGCCAACAAAGACTGTGCATCCTGCCATGCCAACCCGCACACCCCGCGCGTAGTGGCCATGACCCAGAGGCTCACCGATACCTGTGCCACCTGCCATGCCGGCCCTAAGGCCGAGCTGGTGAAGTTCCCTAGCAAACACTCGCTGCTTTCCTGCAACAAGTGCCATACTTCCCACGGCTACAAGCCTTCCTGCTCCGCCTGCCACAAGCCGCACTTCCAGGGTCAGGAGTTCAACACCTGCGCTAAGTGCCACCCAGTGCACCAGCCGAAGCAGGTCACTTATCCCTTGACCGAGCCGGCAGCGACCTGCGGCGCCTGCCATACCAAGGTTTACACTAAGTGGAAGGCAACCCCGAGCCGTCACTCCAAAGTGAACTGTGCCGTCTGCCACAAAGAAAAGCACCGCTTCATCCCGCAGTGCACCGAGTGCCACAAGGCGCCGCATCCTAAGAATATTCTGGACAAGTTCCCGAAATGCCTGAGCTGCCACCTTGACGTCCACGACCTGCCTAGCATGAAGTAGTAGGTGATGGCACGAAAGAGCAGAAAGAGTAGTAGTTGGAAAAAGTAGAGACCATTTAGTTGCCGTTAAAGCCCCGGGGAACATCTCCCCGGGGCTTTATTTTTGGGTGGGTTCGGGATGAGCCAAAGGACGGGCGAAAAGGTTATAAGCTCCCCTCCCTTGATGGGAGGGGCTGGGGGAGGGTGGAAATGCACTGGTCTTGTTAAAGCGGGCCACATCCTCCCAAGCCGACGTAGATCCTAAACCAAGGCAAATCCCTAAACCAAGTCAAATCCCCCCCGCCCCCCTTTGTCAAAGGGGGGAGTTTTTTCTCTCGGCTTTGTTCTTGTGACCGGCATAGCTCTTCTCCCTTTTTACCCATAGCAGAGCCTACCAATCTGTGTAGAATTACCGGGTGGCGGCTCACGGCGCGCCTGACATGATCACTGACACCTGGCTGACAGCATCGGAATGCAAACGGGAGGATCTATGATTTACCGAACCCTGGGCAGCACCAATGAGAAGGTATCGGCAATAGGAGTCGGCGGCTGGCACCTGGCTCTTCCGAAGGTCTCGGAGTCGCTTGCCATCAGCATCGTCCGCGCGGCTCTCGATCGCGGCATCAACTTCATGGATAACTGCTGGGATTACAATGAGGGCGCCAGCGAAATCCGCATGGGCAAGGCGCTTCGTGATGGTTACCGGGACCGGGCCTTCCTGATGACCAAGATTGATGGTCGAACCAAGAAAGAGGCTGCGAGGCAGCTTGATGAGTCACTGCGCCGGCTGCAGGTCGACATGATCGATCTGGTCCAGCATCATGAGATACTCCGTTTCGAGGACCCGTACCGGGTATTTGATGACGAGGGTGCCAACGAGGCTTTGATTGAGGCCCGTGCTGCTGGCAAAATCCGCTACATCGGCTTTACCGGCCACAAAGATCCTCAGATCCATCTGCACATGCTCAAGGTTGCCGAGGAGCGCGGCTTCAAGTTCGACGCGGTGCAAATGCCTCTTAACGTGATGGACGCGCATTTCAGAAGTTTTGAAGTTAAAGTGCTGCCGGAACTGGTCCGGCTGAAAATTGGCGTGCTCGGCATGAAATGCATGGCTAACGGTACCATCTTGAAATCGGGCACGGTGACCGCTATGGAATGCTTGCAGTACGCGCTCAATCTTCCCACTTCGGTGGTGATAACCGGTTTGGACAGCATGGAAATTCTGAACCAGGCCTGCCAGGCGGCGGAGAGCTTTCGTCCCATGACCGGTCCGCAGGTCGGCTCCTTGCTGGCCAAGACCGCCGAAGCTGCTCTGAGCGGGAAGTACGAGCCGTTCAAGACCTCTTCCCTGTTCGACGGCACCGCTCAGAATCCGCAGTGGCTCGGAGAGGAGCCCGAGCACGTGCAACAGATGATGCTGAAGTAGTGGCGCGAAAAGTCCCCCTTTGACAAAGGGGGATTTAGGGGGATTTGCCTTAAGGCGCCGTCGGCACTCCGTAGCATCCTGGGTAAAATCCCCCCCGACCCCCCTTTTACAAAGGGGGGAGGTCTTATAGCTGCAGATCAGCACATCAGAAAAAAAATTGAGATAAACTGTTTGTTATTTGAAGTAATTTCGGTTTATACTCCAGCCTGCTCTTTTAGCAGCAATTCCTGCCTGATTTCCCCCAATCCCTTCTCTATATCCGGCTTTGTTGCAGAGACTATATTTATTCAGTTGTCGAATATGGTGATGTGCATCACAGACCTTTTCCGATAACTAGAGTACCTTACAGCCAGCTTGATCATCAAGATACAGTGCTTAGGTTGGTGTCGTATAATTTTATTCCTTTAATGCCTAGTATGCAGTATCTCGCTCGGACGTTTTACAGTTCGCTGGTCGCTTCCTGGAACATAAAGGTCTCTCGTGCGTATATTAATTACTCTCCTCATGCTGTGCTCATTTTTTTCCCCTGCTCTGCTTCGTGCCTCCGATCAAATGCCCCCTGTCGGCAACTCCGCCACGGCCGGAAACGCCGCCGCGGCCGGCAACTCGGCCACGGTCGACGTCCTTTTGGAGCGAGCCATTGCAGAGAATTTGATAGCTGGTGGCGTGGTAGTCATCGGCAATCACGATGGCATCATCTCCACTTCAGCCAAAGGACAGTTGAACACTGCGCCCGGATCCCCGCTGCTTGACGAGCGTACCGTCTTCGACGTCGCCTCGCTTACCAAGGTGATTGCTACTACTCCGGCCGTCATGAAACTGCTGGATGAGGGAAAGATCAGGCTTGACGATCTGTTGTCGCGCTGGTTTCCAGAGTTTGCCGATACCGAGATCACCGTTCTCCATCTTTTGACCCACACCTCTGGGCTCTCCGACGTCTCGGTGAACTCCGAACAGTCGATGCATAGCGCCATCAGTAAGGCCGCGGCACAGCGGCAACGGCCCGGCACCCACTTCAGTTATGCCGACATCAACTTTATCCTGCTGGGAGAGTTGGTGCAGCGCGTTACCGGGGCAACACTGGATCAGTTTTGCCAGGATCAGATCTATAGGCCGCTCGGCACCCAGGAAACCATGTTCCTACCGCCGCGCGACTTCACCTTTCCTATCGCACCGACCTCCGGATTGAACGGCGGGGTGGTGCAGGATCCCAATGCGCGTCGTCTGGGCGGTGTTGCCGGACACGCAGGTCTCTTTAGCTCCGCATACGATCTGTCCCGTTATGCCCGCCTGATACTCGGCCGCGGCATGCTGGACAACCAGCGTATCCTGTCGGAGCAGGTGGTGGCCCAGATGACCACCCCCTATCTTTGCAACAATGGTCGTGTTATCCGCGGCCTTGGCTGGGATATCGCTTCACCGTTTTCGGCCCCCAAGGGGAGCTTTTTTTCCGGGACCTCCTTTGGACATACAGGTTATAGCGGTTCCTCCATCTGGATAGATCCTGCGCAGGACCTGTTTGTGATTCTGTTGACCCGACGGGTGAACTACCGTGATACCAGAAGTTTCAATCAGTTGCGCCGGGATGTTTCCACCTTTGCTGTCGCAGATCTCAAGATGCCGGAACTGGTTCCCGGGCTGACTCAGACCTGGCAAGAGGCGAGGGTGAAGGTAAAGCCGGTTCAGGTTGCAGAAGTTCCCAAGCGGGTTGCTTCTTCTCACGCCAGGAAAATGGTTGCCAAGGCCGAACCCAGGGTGAAGTTACAGCGCGCCCATGGGCGTTCCGCTAAGGCAGAGAGGATGTTGGCAAAAGCCGGTGCCGGCCGCCGCGCCGCCCGTGTCGCCCAGATCGCTCGGGTAGCCAAGAGTGAGAGATGCAAGACGACGCCCGCTAAGAAGAAGCGGATTTTGCCGAAGAGCTAAGTAAGACTGGACACCCGAAAGGGTGCCCCTAGTAACCCGAAGAGTTCCCGCCGGTATCAGCCCGGCGGGAACTGAGCCTGCAATGTCAGGTTGTTAGGTCACAGCTCGCGCTAGTGGCCTTTTTTTTGCCCGATTAGCGCCAATCTTCCGCCAGCCCCCATAAGCTCTCCCTCTCCCTCCGGGAGAGCAACTGTGTTAAACGTCAAGAGGAATTATGCTGGTTGCTCAGATTTTGGGTTCCAAGGCGTCATGGTTTTAATCATGGCATTGAGAACCGTCAG
>Ga0209317_1001310_pt1 | contig 22417 bp, 22 predicted proteins | sample RifGroB2_FD_183994 | JGI IMG/M metagenome (GOLD analysis project Ga0209317, IMG submission 183994) | Soil microbial communities from Rifle, Colorado, USA - Groundwater B2 (SPAdes) (version 2) | ecosystem: Environmental > Terrestrial > Soil > Unclassified | place: Rifle, Colorado | collected...
CATAGACCGACTATTAGCAAAATTCTTTATAAATCAGCAAGATACTAAACGACGCCACAATATCGCATACTGACAAACTAGCAAACAATATGACAAGAAATGTCAGTTTTGCATAAAATGTCGTCATTTTCGTTCAAAGCTATCATCTTTTCACCAGCTCGTTCACTAGATCAGAGCTCGATGACTCATTACCGCCCTTCGACTCCGCTCAGGGTGGTGAGCAAGTCGAACCACAGCCTGATAGCTTTTCAACCAAGAGGTTGGTAAAGCGCAATTAACAGTTCGCCGAAAAAAAGGTAAACGAGAGCACCGAAGCAGAGAAAGGGGGCAAAAGGAAGCGCATATTTGCTATCCACCCCCTTCTTTAGCATGAAGGCAACCCCTACGATGGAGCCGATTAACGAGGCGAAAAATAGCGTCACAGGAATAGAAGGCCAGCCCAAAAAGGCACCGATCATGGCTAGGAGTTTGATATCCCCACCCCCCATGCCCTCAATGCCGGTAAAAAACTGGTACGACCAGGCTACCAGCAACAGAGAACCCCCTCCAATAATAATGCCAACTAAGGAGCTCACCGGAGAGGGCAGGTTTGAGAGAGCCCCTAGTGGCCAGTAGTACTGGATTATGGACGCTAGGAATCCAAACCCGATGCCAGGGAGGCTGATGACGTCCGGCACAATTCTAACATCCAAATCAATAAAAGTGATGATAATGAGGGCGGCAACCAGGACAAAGTTCACAAAAAAAGCGAGCCCGAGGCCTATACGGCTGAACAAAAGCACGGCCAAGACCGCCATCAAAAACTCAACAACAAAATAGCGCGGGGAGATTCTTTCTCCGCAAGAGCGGCAACGGCCCCGCAGATGGAGATAGCTGATTAAGGGAATGTTATCATAAAAGGCAATGGGGCTCTTGCACAGAGGACAGTGGGAGGGGGGTGAAACGATGGACTCTTCCTTCGGCAAACGGGCAATGCAAACATTGAGAAAGCTGCCGACGACGGCGCCAAAAATAAAAACGATCGAGGAAATCAAAAGAAGAGCGGGCGAAAGATTCATCGTTCCGTCAGCATCCTGCCCAGAATCGCCCGTACTCGCTCGCGGTCCTTGCCGGCAAAGTACCAGTCAATCGTTTGGTGCAGGCCCTCCATGAACGGCGTTCTGGGTTCCCAACCAAGGAGTTGCCGAGCGAGCCTATTCTCTGCCACCCGATTGAGCGGGCCGGTCGGCATTTCGGGTTGTACGACGACACGCGCCTTATGACCTGTATAGCGCAGGACCTCCTCCACGGCATCCATCACCCGGATGCGCTCCATCGTTCCTAGATTGATAGCCGCGGCGTTGTCGATTTTCTCTGCGGCCAGGATAGTACCTGATACGATATCATCAATGTAGGTCCAGTTGCGCACCTGCTCCCCGGTACCCCAAACTGCAAATGGGTCCTCGCCGATAAAGGCCCGGGCGATCATGGCGATAACGGCATGGTTTTCCACGCCGCGCGGACCATATACTGTAAAGTAACGACAGCTCGCTGACTTCATGCCAAATTGATCGTAGTAAGACTTGAGGGTTAGCTCTCCCATGAGTTTCGCCCACCCGTACATATTATCCGCATCATACGGCGGGCCGACCATATCCTCGGTAAGGTAGAGCTCTTCGTCAGGGTTCATCTGCATGTGATTGGGATAGACACACCCGGAAGAGGCATAAACGACCTTTTTCACGCCTATTTCGCGGGCAGTCCTAAATATCATTCCGTCCAGGATCAAATTGGTAGAGCACTCGACCTGATGCAGATCTACGTAACCGCGCCCTCCATGGTCCGCCGCGAGATGAAAAACAATCTCCATCCCGGCCATGGCGTGACTAATGACAGCGGGGTCAACCAGATTTTCCCCTAGAAACTCGATCTTTCCTTCTTCGATGTGTTTTTTGATGTTCTCCAGCCTGCCGCTACTCAAGTTGTCCACGACCCGAACTTTCGCGCCGCGCTCCACCAGAGCATCCACCAGGTGGGAGCCAATAAAGGAGGCCCCACCGGTAACTAAAACCCTAAGTCCTTTCCAATCCATATAGTTTCCCTACCTGGTCGTTACCAATATCCCGCGCACCGAAATATATTTACATAACCGCCCAAGATCGACTATATAATCCGCCCGTTGAAAGCAACAATGTAACTTTGAGTAAGAACAAATCTGGCCGCATGGATCACCCGCTTCATCAATCTTACTGGACCGCATGGTTTAGGAACCTGTTGGGGAGATGGTGACCCGGCCATCTGGCCCCTTATACCGTTGCGAGAGGAAACCTCTCCCAAGAAAGGCGAAACTTGCTTGTCCGTTTTCATAAGAACCGCGATGTAGGGCGCAAAAACGCTTCGCAGCACCGCTTTGGACGGTCTAACTTTGTAGGCTGCCAGGTTAGGGTCGTAGAGCCAGTTCCTAAGTTGTTTAAAACCATGGTAATGAAAAAACAGTAGGGGCTGTCCGTCAACGAGAACCCGTTCTCCGTCTGTTTCGATGGTGTAATTGGCAAGGTTCCAAGGTGCTAAATTCGCTCCCTTGTGACGTAAGACGGCAACGCCCGGAAAGCGATCTGGCCAGTCGTCCAAATACTTCTGATCTGCGAATCTCCCCTCTTCGAGTCGGTCATAGCACCACTCAATGCATTGCTCCCGCCACCAGCGGAGACAGGAAAAAGCGCGCTCGTCACGCCTGAATGAAACCCACCCCACATTGTAGATCCCGTATTTCCTATTGCCCAGCAGGTATGAAGGGAAGCGGTGTTCGATGATGGCTATTGAGTGGTCAGCGATTTCTTTATAGAGGGCAAGCGGATCTGCAAAAAAGAAGAGATCCGCGTCTAAGTACGTAATCATGTCTACCTCAGGATAGCTTTTGAAGATAAACAGCGGCAATGAAGGGGTGCAGGTGAAGTAGTATTCGACCCGGCTCCGGTTCTCTTTGGCTCTCAGGAGCTCTTCATCCCCTTTCTCGAAATCCTCCAGGGCAATCAAACAGACATCGGATAGACCTAGTCGGGAAAGCGCGCTATGGCTCTCTCGGTCCATGCACAGCACCCAGAGCCGGAACGAAGGGCAATGGCCTCTCAATGACTGGTAGAGAGCCAGCCCTCGCGCCAAATAATGACGGTCAAAATAGGTACAGAAATAGTACATTAAACCTCGCTCTTTGTCCGCTCGTGCCACCGAATAATCAGGTCGCTGACTCGATGAGCCTGCTCATCCGTCATCTGGGGATGCATCGGAAGGCTTAGTATCTCCCGGCACACCTGCTCGGTATTTTGGAGCCCCCCTGGACCGATGACGAGCCGACCTCGATAGGCCGGTTGCAGGTGAACGGGCATCGGATAGTGAACCGCGGTCTCGACTGCGTTCTCTTTGAGAAACTGCCGCAGATCATCGCGTCGCCTGCTGCGCACGACATATTGATGATAAACATGATCAGCATCACGTACCGTTTGAGGCAGAATAAGACCTGTGGTTGCAAGCATGGCATTGTAAAGACGGGCCAGTTGGCGGCGTCGGCCGTTTTCTGCGTCCAGGTATTTAAGCTTCACTCGCAGAATAGCCGCTTGGATCTCATCCAACCTGCTATTCACGCCCGGAAGTTCGCTGACATACCGCTCGCGCCACCCGTATTCCCGCAGCAGGCGCACCCTCCGAGTCAATTCATCGTTATTCCCCACCACGCTTCCTCCGTCACCGAACGCTCCCATATTTTTAGTAGGGTAGAAACTGAACGCCGCCAGCTCTCCCCAGGTCCCGGTCTTTCGCCCTTGAATGGACGCGCCGTGGGATTGAGCGCAGTCTTCAATAACAAATAGGTCGTAACGTCTAGCGATGTCCACGATGGCGGGCATATCGGCTGGAGCGCCATAGAGGTGAACGGGAATGATAGCCTTAAGACGACCGTTGGCAGTCGCACGCTGGCCCTGTCCGTACGTCTTGACTGCATCCTCTAGACGGTTGGGATCTATAGTGAAGGTCCGATGATCAATGTCCACCAGCACAGGGACAAAGCCGGCTCGTTCAATAGCTGCGATTGTGGCTACAGCGGTGTGGGAGACAGTGATCACGCCGTCGCCGGAACCGATGTCACAAGCGCTTAGGGCGATCTCCAGGGCGTCTGTGCCGCTGCCGACACCAACGGCGTGGCGTGCACCGATGTAGGCAGCAAAATCCTTTTCAAACGCCTCCACCTCCCGTCCCAGAATATACCAGCCACTCGCCAAGACCCGGCTTATGGCGCTATCAATCTCTTCTTTATGAGCCAAATAACCAGCCAGAGGTTGAGTAGACAGCATCAGGCGCGTGTGAGGATCTTTACGCATGACTTTTTTCACGTGCTATCCTTACCAGTATTTGTCACGATGTTCCCGGTAATAATCCAGGGTGCGGCTCAAACCCTCCCGCAATGCCACTTTCGGCGCCCAACCTAATACCGAGCGAATCCTCGTGTAGTCGCCGTAGTAGTCACCAATGTCGATTGGCTTACGTTCAGAAGGGAAAGGAACGAGGCGACTTTCACCCCCGCCATTGAGTTCAACGAGCAGCTCGGCAAGATCTCTGAGACAAATGGGGTCATCGGCCCCTAGGTTAAACACCTCTCCATTCGCTTCTTCTCTGGCTCCAGCCAGCAAAAAAGCTTCCACGACGTCATCCACGTAATTGAAATCACGCAGCTGCGCGCCAGCGCCGTAAACTTCAATGGGCTTGCCTTCAATCAACAGACGAATCCATATGCCCAGGAAAGTTTGGCGGGCATCCTTCACTCGCATGCGCGGTCCAATAGTGTTCGTCAGGCGCAGAGCGCAAGCGCGAATACCGTATACGTTGTTGTAGAGGATGTGATACCACTCGCCAGCCATCTTATTGATGCCGTTCACATCTGCCGGACGGAGCAAGTGCCTCTCATCCACTGGAAGGTATTCGGGTTTACCATAAAGCTGCCGAGTGCTCGCAAAGACAACCTTGATATCAGGATTGTACTTACGACAAGCTTCCAGTATCGAGAGTTGCGCACGGCAGTTAATCTCCAGGTCGCTGTATGGATCCTCCATCGAGTCCAAATGACTGGTCTGCCCGGCTAAATTAAAGAGGTAGTCCTGCCCTTGGACAAGACGGCGCATGCTGTGTTCGTCCCGCACGTCAGAGATATTGACTTTCACCTGACCCTCGATCTCGGCAATGTTGAACAGGTTGCCTCCGTATTCCGGAATCAGGCTGTCCACTAGCGTTACCACCGCTCCAAGGTCCAGGAGGCGGCGTGCCAAGTTGGATCCGATAAACCCTAAGCCGCCTGTGATGAGGACGCGACGGCCGGAGAATTCTTGCCCGCTCATCTGCCTATCGGACCCCCTATTGCAGCAGTCCTTGGAGCCACCTTCTGATTCGGCGCTTTGCGCCGGTAGGAAGAACATGCCTGGCCACCGAGAACAGTAAGGTACCTTTTGGTTTTCTCAAGCGTAGCGCAACCTCCTGCCGCATCGTTTCCAAGACGGCGTCCTTGCCGAATCGCCTTTGGTATTCCACCGTTAAATCAGCGGCAAACCCTACCTGGTTATCCAGGAGAGCAAAGATCCAGAGCAGAACATAATCGGGTTTGCCAAAATCCCCACGAGCTAAGGACTCGTTAGTCCGTAGATACCGCGCCTCGCACCACGCGGGACTCTTCTTTAGCGTTTTCTCAAGCAGACCGTAACTGCCATCGCGGGCGAAGCCGCCGAGCGCTTCACAGGTCGCCCTGCGGAGCCTCACCGCGCCGTAGACCTCCAGGTTGGAAAGCCAAAACCCTTGTTGGGTTATTTCTCGATGCACGTCCACGAACAAGTCCTCACCGACGTACGCGTTTATCAAACCCGGCTCCATATCCACGGCCAAGACTCTGTTGCGGACCTCCTCTCTCAGGCTGTTAAACAGTCGTAAATCGGTTCCTTGGGAGTCCGTCTTAAACCAGTCCACACGAGATACAGAAAACCGCTCCAGCACGGAATTCAACGAGGTTATCGGGACCGTTCCTTCCCTTTCAACAACAAACAAGTCTGAGAAGAGATAGTGGGACAGAGACTCGGCGTCAGGCCTTAAAGTGCTGGAACAGGAGGGAGATCTGGTGAAATAGAATAACGCTTGATCTGTCCCCTGGCCGCTGGTGACCGCGCTATTGATAATGATCGCCTTGTAAAAACGGCCTGTTGCCGACTCCCGGCTCTCTGCCTGGCTCGGGTCAAAGCCGACATAGATGCAGTGCCGGGCGATCTTGTCCCAAATAGCCGGCGGTCCTCCAGATGAGCCGACATCAAGGAGCACGGGATGCATATCCGACTTCAATAGCAGCTCGTCAATAACCTTTTTTTGCATCTTAAGCCGACTTAGCCTCACACAAGTAGGTTTGAACGGAAACAGGCTCGTCCAACAACCGGTCCAGATAATCGTGCGGGATGTTGTCGAAAGCTTGGCGCAGAACCAGTCCATTACTCTCAATCAACTTCGAAAATTCTTCTATATTCAACACGACTTCTACTACTGGGCTACCATACGCGAACTTCTTAAGGACCGTCGTTGGCCGCTTTTTCACGGTAGGAATAGTGTGAAAGATGCACCAGCGCCGCGTAATGCGGCGACTCTCGGCGATTGCCTCCCGATAGCCGAGAAGGTGCATTAGCACGGTACCCGATAGCAGAATATCGCAGGTACCGCTCTTGAACGGAAGCGCCAGGGCATCGCCCACGACAAACTCCGCGCTGGGGCAGTGCTGTTTTCCGCAGGCCGCCATGGCTGGCGAGTAATCCAGGCCAACGTAACGGATCGGGCTTTTCAACAAATGGGCCAACACCTCTGAGTTCCAGCCGCTGCCGCATCCGACCTCGATAACCAACGGATCTTTCAAAGCGGTTTCTTGGACGGCGGCAGCCACAGCAACAAAATCCGCCCGCGGCTTGCCCTCCCGCATCGCTCGCAAAAGGGGCGCAAAAGCCGCATGCTGCCTCCTGGCAACCTCCGTGTCCTTCCAGCCATTGAAGAGCTCCGCGGAAAGTTTCCCTTCGACAATTTCGTAGCCAGAGGAGGCTGGCAGGCAGTCGCCGCTCCAGAACGCCCACGCCCGCCTGGCACGAGCAGGCAACAGTTTTCGACCGAGAGTTTTTAATGTTGAACTAAAGGCGGGCATGGACGATATCTCCCAGCTCCTGCATCCGTTGATAGTAGGTATGTTCCCGGAGCGTTCGTTTCTGCCCTGCCCGAGCTATCGCTTCCCGTTCATTGTCGTGTTCTAGAAAATACCGCACAAGCTCCGCGCATTCCTCGGGAGTGCGATAAGTGACCACCTCTTCGCCTTCCTTAAACATCTCGGCCAGGTTCGTCTTCCAGTCGGTGACCAACAGGCTTCCTACGCCTGTGGCCTCGAACAGACGCATGTTGTTAGCGTACGACTCTGCCACCCCGATGTGGTGGTTGAGCGTCATTTTGGAATTGTAAAGAATCTGATACATTTCAATCCCCCAGGCCCTCCCCATATAGCATTGACGAATAGACGAATTTTTGGATAAGCCCCCGGCCTCTCGCCCCCACACCTTGAGACCCAGCCTAGCACAAAGATGTTCCAACAATTGCACCCTGGTTTGATGATCTTGTGAAAGGCTACCCACAAACGAAATAGCAATCTTTGCATACCCATCGCTCAGGTGACTCAATACCTTTGGCTCAAAAGCAAATCGATGCAGCTCAACCGGAACCCTCATACGGCGAAAGTGTTCGACAAAGTTTGGCAATGATGAAATTACCAAGTCGTAGCAGCCGAATTCTTCCCCCTCGGGAAGCGGAGAGGCAATTTGCCCCACCAGCATCCTAACATGGGGCTTCATTTCGTTGAGGAACCGGCTGCTAATTCCCATATCCTGATTAAGCAAGACATCGGGCTTGTAGTGTTTAATCTGCGCTTCCAGGATATCGTAGAACCAGCGTGGACGACCATTTATGGAATCCACGAGTGGATGTAACAGCCGCCTTAGATAACGCACCGGAGCCTTGGGCATGGCACGCTTTGTGGCCTGCAACATTCCTATCCAATGCTGAAGGATCCCGGATGGCTGGTCCGAACGAATCCCATGCTCCCGCGCCCATGCCCTCTGCATGAACTCATTGTTGGCATGGATGTCCCAAGCCTCGTGTCCAAGCCTTCGAAGATTACTTGAATAAAAGTCTGCCACACCGAACAAGCTCTCGTTGCGCGAGCGCATCTGCTCGTCGTAGGGCTCATTCTCCAGACCCGGGTGCTGGGCGTAAAGCCAGCAGAGGAACTCCGGATAGTCCGTGTTAAGAATAAGAAGGCGAAAGGTCCTACTCATCCGTTAGCCCACTGCCGTTTAAAAACCCTAAACCCTGCACTGATGAGATTGCTAGCCCTCTTCCATGCTTTAACGACCGGCACAGGAAGAGAGGCCCAAGTCCTTCTTAACTCAACTCTTCCTACACCCCTGGACGTGAGGGCGTGCGTGGCGTCTCGAATGGTAAAAAAATATTCCCAGCCGCCGATGAGTTCCCTGTTGCGCTGCGCCTCGGGACCTTCCACGGTGCCATCCACTGATTGGTGCACGTGGTCAAAACCATGGTTCTGATGGACAACCATGGCTACCTGGGTAGCATCGACAACGGGGAGGCCAAGCGAACGTGCCCTATAGATGAACCAGTTATCCCATCCCGGTCTTCCGACAGCGAAGGGAGGCAGTTTTCCCACGGTGCCGCGCCGGAAGACAAAGTAATCGATTCCCGTGGGTGGATGAAGGACTCCTTGCCTGGTTCGTAGCTGCTCCAGGCACCCTTGCGATCCGTCGGCTGAGAAATCTATGGCTTCTTTAAGATCGACATCCCAACGCTGGCCAACCATCAGAAACTTCCCGAACGGAATGGACTGCACAGCCGCAAGGAAGTCTTTGAGTAAAATGATATCGGCATTCACGTAGCAGAGGAGGGGATGACTGGCCTCGCGCTCTACGCTCTCAAAGACTGAGTCTAGCAATGGTGTGCCAAACTCATTCCGTGTAACGCCTGGGATATGTCTCGTGCGAAATTTACCAGCCGCCTCGCGGACACCATCGTCATCTCCGCAGAGAATGATTTCGCAGTCGGGGTGAAGCCGGGTCCAACTTTGGATGGCATTGCGCTGAATAACCGCGATATGCCCCTGAAACGGCTTGGGAATAGAGAATATGGTTAGCATCACTCCATTGAGAAATTTCTTGCTGCCGCTTCATCAGTCTCTGGCATATTTGACCTGCCTCCTTCACGGTCCTTGTAGTTTTAGAAGGATCTTCCGCCGTATTTTTTTCGGGATGAAATACGGCACCACTCTCTCAACGAAGCTAAGGCTACGCCATTGTGCTCCGAAACGATACTTGAAGCACGCCACAGTTGCTATAGCTCCGCGCAGTTTATCTAAGAAACTAATGGGGGCACAGGCCAAAATCTGAAGATGCTTATGACATAACTGGAGAAATAAGTCCTCAAAAGATGTCTTGTATTTTTCATCTGCGTTCATAGTATCCAAAGAATAGAGTACCCTTCTTTTTCGCGTTTCGTCTTCTTCATCCGGCCTATTCTTGCGACGCAAAAACAGAGGCTCAGCTATTTGGGCAAATGACCCTCTCAGAGCCAATTCAGCCAATAGCGCATGATCAGCCCCCCACACGTTTCTAAATCGACCGCTCTGGCCAAGCACCTCCCTGCGAATAAGGCCGTACACCATATTGTTGGCCCCAATACGGCCAGCACGCTGCAAGATCTTTCGAAGACTCTGTGCTGTTGGCGTAGATGGATCGATTCGGATGCCATGCTCCTGCGCCCACGCCTTCTGCATAAACTCGTTATTGCCATGAATATCCCAAGCCTCGTGTCCAAGTTTACAAAGATTACTGGAGTAAAAGTCCGCCACACCAAAAAGACTCTCCACCCGCGCCCGCATCTGCTCTTCATAGGGTTGCTTCTCCAGCCCCGGATACTGGGCGTAAAGCCAGCGCAGGAACTCGGCGTAGTCGGTGTTGAGGATAAGGAACTTCATCGCTCTCTTTTCCTCACAACCTGGCCGCCCGAGTCACTCCTCAGCAGGGTATGCCGTGGCTCCTATTCCTAAGGGCTTGTGAAGGAGGCGTTAATTCCCACATCCTTAAGGGTCTCCTTCATGTTCAGCACGGATTTTTTCAGCAGATACTCTTTCCTTGAAACGAGGGCACCGCGCATACGCTCCAAAGCTTGTTCATTGGTGCTCAATGCCTGCTCCAGGGCATGGGCTAACCCGTTATCTTCGTATGTAATCGATTGATCTTCGATCCCATAGATGCAAGCCAGTTGCTTGTGGATGATCGGAACGATTCCTAACGAAAGGGCTATACAAAGCGAGGTACTACCCTTCTCAAAGAAATAGGGTCTGTACTCACTTCTGGTTGTATCAATTAGTGGCAGTATGAAGTGCGCACTTGCAATGGAATCGTAGTAATCCTTGTATGGAACCTCGCCTTTACTGAACGTGAAGAAACTGTCCAGTTTTCTATTCCTGACCTGCTTCTTAAAGATTAACCCTTCTTTAGTATCGTTTCTGCCAATGATCATGACGTGAAAATTTCTAACATTACTAGATGTAAGTTGTTCAACGTCATCTAGCAACGAATCGTAATTGCGCCTATCAAATTCCATATTGCCTTGCACGCAAAAGCATATTTTGCCTTGTCTCTGAGCCTTTACTTGATCTAGAGTCTGTGCAGGCCAAACCCAACGCGCGATTAGTGTATCTGATAAGAAACGCGAAATGTGCTCTGCCAAAACAAGGGGCGCTCGAATTGGTGCGGTAAAGAAACGGGCATAGTCAGGGTCATTCTTTATCAGACTCCCATTGTGAATTATGGCAATAATGGGAATTGGAATTCCTGAAACTTGCTGCAAAATCTCTTTGGGTTCCAGGCTATTGAGCACTAAGAAATCGTAGTCTCGAAATTGCCGCCGTTCCACCCACTGCTTGAAGAAGAGCCCATCAGTTTCTCGCAGGGTGCAGTTCAGTCCAGTACAGTAGATGAATGGGTCATTGTGCATCACCCTTCGCGAAACATACACATCAACGCTGATGCCGAGAGCATTGAGAACATAGACTAACATCGGCAGGATTTCGCCATGATAGTAGTTGTATTCAATCAGTGCACACTTCAAGCCCTGTTTTGCCTTACGTGGACTCCATTCTACATACACGTCTCTGAGAAGTCCAAGCACACGTCGGGGAGCTTCAATCACACGCTTGAGACGTGTACGCACCCTCAGCCGAGCACGAAGTGAATGCAAACTAGGCACTCCAAGCCGAGTACGCCAAGCCGAGCTGCGAAAGTATATGGATACTAACTCTAGAGCGACCAGGATCTTGGTAAACGGATGTAGATTGGAAATCAGTACGGTACGCACCAACTCGCGGCTCAGGTTGCTGTACGACGGTTTACAGTGGCCTGCAGGATCGATGCTGCTTGCTCTATCTTTTTCTGTCTTAGTATGATATTGCCGGTAATAAAATAGTACCTCTGGAACTTTGAAAAATGGTCCAATAAGACAGAGTTCCATCAAAAGAATCACATCTGCTCCGTAAGATGTTCTGAAAAGACTCGTTTTTCTCAGTACATCTGAGCGAACTAGGCCATATATCGCATACCACCCGTGGCGTGAGGCCAGAATGTGCATGCGCTCACGCACATTCAAGCTGGACATGTCCGGATTATCATAATTGTCGTAAGGTATATCTAGGAAGGAGCCGCTTTCTTCAATAAACCTGAGTGACGTGCAGCAGAGAACTAGCGAAGGATCATGTTCAAGCACGTCTACACATTTCCTAACGTAGGTCGCGTCCCACAAATCATCATGCGACGCCCACATAAAATACTTGCCCCTTGATAACTCGAATACACGGTTGAAGTTTTTAACCGCACCCAGATTCGTCTCGTTCCGATAATACCGAATTCGCTTATCTCTCGCCGCATATTCCAAGCAGATTTCCTGTGTCCTATCCGTCGATGCATTATCAGAGATGATCAACTCAAAATTCTCGTAATCCTGCGCCACCAACGAGTCCAATGCTTGCCGGATGTACTTTTCGGCGTTGTACACCGGCATCCCAATGCTAACCAGTGGCTTGTCGTCTGTCATGCTCGCAGTATCTCCTTCAGGGTGTCACACACATAGTGAACTCTCTCCTGCGTCATATTCAGTGCACACGGCACATTGACCCCATACGGGCTGATCTGGTAACTGACCCGATTGCGTTGGCGGTCTTGCCGCGCCTGCCCCAAATACTCATAGGCCGGTAGCGAACTCAGGGGGTAGAAGAACGGCCGGGAGTCAATGCCGCGCTCGCTCAGCAGGGCCATCAACCGCTCCTTCTCCATGCCCAGCGACGCATCCAGCACCGCCGTCACCATCCAGTAGGTGTTCTTGGTGCCAGGCGCTTCGTAGTTCAGCGTCAGGCCGTCCACGCCGGAGAGCGCTTCCTGATACCAGGCAAAGATCTGCCGCTTGCGGGCGATGATCTCCTCGATCCGCTCCAATTGCGCGAGACCGAGGGCTGCCTGCATGCTGCTCATTGCGTACTTGTAGGCTACTTCCGCGTTCCAGAACATCTTATCGCCGGGTTCGCGACCATGATTCCGTAGGAACAGGGCGCGGGGATAAACATCCTCTCTATCAGTGACCAGCATGCCACCTTCGCCTGTGGTGAGGGTTTTGGACCCGTGAAAACTAAAGACCCCCGTATCCCCGAAACTTCCTGCTTTTTTTCCCCGATACTCTGAGCCTATTGCTTCCGCAGCATCCTCGATGATCGCTATGCTGCGTCTCTTGGCCACATCTCGAATACCATCCATATCTGGCATGTTGCCGTAAAGATCAACCGGGATCACTGCCTTGGTTTTTGAAGTGATGCATTCCTCAAGAGACTCAGCTGACAAGCACCATGTTTTGTAATCAATGTCGGCAAAGACCGGTGTTGCCCCTACATAGGTGATGGGTCCGGCTGAGGCAATCCAGGTTATATCGGGTACGATCACCTCATCGCCAGATCCAACACCAAGGGCCGCCAATGAAAGGTGAATCGCCGAAGTACAAGAAGGCAGCGCAATGGCAAAACGCACGCCCAGATAATCGGCAAAGGCTTTCTCGAACCGCTCATGGTATATGTTGTGATTGCCGTACCAAGCGTTGGTGACTGCATCGGTGACGTAGTCTATTTCTCTCTGGGTAATCCAGGGGCCGGCAATGGGGATGCGCTCCATGTCACTCCTTTACGCACTGTAGGTAGCCGTCCGGTGCAACGGTAATCAACACCTTGTTCTCGATGTCTTTGTCTATCTCGAACCGATCGTTGGTCTTCAGGAATTCCCACACCGCTGTTTTCGGATTGTTGCCCTTTCCCCACGGTCTATCAGAGAAGAAATCATGCGGCATATCTTCGATGATTGTATCGAAAACCACCAGGTAACTTCCCTTCGTTACCAGAGGCGAATACAGTTCCAACTCCCGGAGCACATGCGCATGGGTGTGGTTCGAGTCCAATACTACAAGTACGGGATTCCTGCCTCTGGCGAAGTCATAAATCTGCTTGATCACATCTTCGTCAGTAGAAGAACCTTGTACCATCGTGATCCGTTTGAACATCGGGTGCTTTTCGATCTCCACTCGATTGTGCTCGCGAATGTCTACATCCACGCCCAATACCTGACCATTACCGCCAATCAATTCAAGCATTGAAGCATAAAAGATTAGTGAACCGCCATGAGCAATTCCTGTCTCAATAATCAGATTCGGCTTGACACGCCAGATGATCTCCTGCATAGCGATGATGTCTTGCGGAAATTGGATGATGGGGCGGCCAAGCCAGGTGAAATGGTGCGAATATTCAAACTTTGAACTGGCTATGAACCACTCTCTCGTCAGCCTATGTAGGGATACGCCCGAGGGCATTTTCTCGATGAAACAACGCTTTCTCTCTCCAAACTCCTTCACTATTGGCCACCCCCTTTGCCATCGACTCTGGTTATCTGTACTCGGACCTCATACTTGACTCCCTTGTCGATAAACCAAGCGCCTGGATAAGGAGGAAAAGTTCGGGCTCGGAGAATGTTCAGCAGATCACGTGCTTTGTAATGCTTCTCCAACTCAATTCTTGATGCGTGTTCAAGCTCATCGCTTCTATGAAAAATCCCCCTGGCAAGATCTTGCGGTATTCGGGGGATGTTTCCCTGCTTAATCTCGGGAAACTTTTGCCTGAACAGCTTCACTATCTCCTCTTGTGCTTTGTAGTACAGCGTCTCACCAGTGTCTCCCCAAAATTTCTCAATCGGGGACTGAAAGGCTATATCTCCAGCATCAATCCCCTCATTGACCCAATGTAACGTTACTCCAAACGGTGCATCTTCAACTACTGTCCAAAAGTTGTAATGCTTTCCTCTGTTGTAAGGTAGGTAACTTGGATGGAAATTCAAGCATCCCATCCGCGGGATTTCTATCAAGTCCTTCTTCACAATGTATGGCCACCATGCGAGAAGTATCAGGTCCAGTTCTAAGCTTCTAAGGGCATTCGGCGTTTGTTTCTCATACAGAGAGTCACTGTAGAATATCTTGCGAGGATCCGCTATTCGAGAGTTTCTTATTATTTCCGAGTTGAGCCCCTTCCTATCTTTGGAGTCCAAGACCAAGCAAGCTAACGGTTCCTTGTTTTCCCCAAAGAACTTTGCTGTCTCATTACCAACTATGTCAGCGGCAAATAACCCGATCTTCATGGTTGTAACTCCTCCGCATTCGTTCCGCTGGCCAAACGGTCCGCAAGTCTCAAACTCTCTCCGACAAAAACTCCGTGCAAAGAAACCCCGCTCGTCCTCCAGTAATTCCGGTTCGATGATAAATACGCCCTTGAGTTTTGTCTCCGTGAAAATCATGACCCCAAAGATTTCACGAACACCCAAACTCTAAACCACCTTCACCTCTGGAATAGGCAAAATAAACTTACCTCCCCGGTGGCGATATTCGGCCTGTTGTTCCAGGATCTCCTGAGAGAAATTCCATGTGAGCAAAAGCACATAGTCCGGCACCATTTCTAGCAACTTGGTCGGGGGGAATATGGGTAAATGGCAGCCAGGTAAATAACGGCCTTGCTTGTGGGGGCTTAGGTCCACTACAAAATCCAGCACGCTTCCATCAATCCCAAAGGTGTTCAATAAGATACTGGCCTTCGCCCCTGCCCCATATCCAGCGATCCGGCGCCCTTGTGACTTTAGGCCCAGCAACAGATCACGCAGCGTAGACTGAAGCCATCTGACCTTGGCTCCGAAATCACGATAAAAATCAAAGCGCCGTACGCCCCAGTTTGTCTCCTCCGCGAGCAAACGCTGCGATGCCTTTCTATCATCGCCACCCGCTGCTGGGTGCGTCACAAACAACCTCAAAGAACCCCCGTGGATATCGAGCCGTTCCACATCAGCAATGAACAAGTCATGCGATCTGAAGAGGGCATCTAAGGCGGTAAGCGAGAAGTAGCACAGGTGTTCGTGGTAGATCGTGTCAAATTCACAGCGGTCAACCAAGTCCTTCACGTAGGGCACTTCAAAGACGGCTAGCCCATCCCTCTTCAACAGAGTCTGGATTCCCTGAACAAAGCCATTCAAATCAGCCACATGCGCCAGAACATTGTTGCCAATAATAACATTCGCTTCTTTCCCTTGCCCGCGCAGTTCCCGGGCAAGATCAGAACTGAAAAACTCTGTCAACGTAGGGACCCCTCGCTGCTGAGCCACCTTAGCAACATTCAGGGCCGGCTCAACGCCCAAGACGGGAATGCCCGCGTGGACAAAATACTGTAGGAGGTACCCATCATTGCTGGCCACTTCAACCACAAAACTGCCAGAGTGCAGCTCTCGGGAACGGATCAATCGATCCACAAGCTCTTTCGAACGCTGCAGCACAGTTGCTGAGACAGAGGAAAAGTAGAAGTAGTCCCGAAAGAGGGCCTCCGGAGAAACAGTCATTGTGATCTGAACCAGAGAACACGTAGGACAAAATACCAGATCAAGCGGATACCTTGGCTCTGGTTGCGAGAGTTGGTCATTGGTGAGTAAAGAGTTAGCAAGAGGGATCTGGCCTAATGAGATGATCTCCTCCAGTCCTGAACTGCCACACGAGCGGCAGAGTGTAGACAGTGTCTTCACGCGCCTGTCCCCAAGAAACTTCTGTACCAAGCGATGGTTCCGCAGAGACCAGACCCCACGTCAAACTCATCATCCAGGCGCTCGGCCAGACGAAGAATAACGACTTTCATGGCACAGTTTCCTCGATGATAGCGTTAGTTCGGTGACTATTCGGACTGAACTGGGTAGTCCAGCACAGAAGCGGTCTTACGACCCCCGGCATGGGCCCAGCGTAGTCCCCACGTGCTGAGTTGCCGTCAAGGGTGTCAATCACCTGGAAGGCCACAGCATCGCGCTCATAGATGTGAACAATAACCGGATTCATTGTGCTGATGGCTGCACCTACTATCAGGCTGCCCTCTGAGAGAAAATTACCTGGAATCCATGCCGTGCTTACATAGCGACCCTCTGCCCTGGGTTTCCCTCGCCAGGAAGGATCGTAATCGGCAGCAACAAACACGCAGATCCCCTCTTCGTTGTAAAAGTGAAGATTTGACACCAATAGAGAGCCCGACTTGAGCACTTCATACTCCATCTCAATAGCAACCGGTCGCCGGATGTCGACTGTGTCTGTAATCCGACCATCCTCCGTCCGTACACGCACCGCACGTAAGCGAACTATGTCATTCCCGGGTGCCTGGCTCAAGTCCGGCCACTCACGCGCTGCTGTCGTACCCAGACCAGAGACTAGATAAGTACTGACCACCCGGTGCGATGGACCATCTCGCAACACCCCCCCTTCCTCAAGCAAGATAGTTCGCGGACATAGACGCGTGATCGCCGGCATATTGTGGGAGACAAAGAGTACGGTGCGGCCCTGCTGTCCTATGTCCTGCATCTTGTCCACGCATTTGCGTTGAAAACGAGCATCGCCTACCGCCAACACCTCATCTACCAGAAGGATCTCGGGCTCCAGATGGGCGGCCACGGCAAAGGCCAGGCGCAAATACATGCCGCTGGAGTAGTGCTTGACCGGAGTGTCGATGAATTTTTCGACCTCGGCGAAGGAGACGATCTCATCAAACTTCTGGTCGATCTCCCGCTTCTTCATCCCTAAAATGGCACCGTTTAAGTAGATGTTTTCCCGTCCCGTCAGTTCCGGATGAAAGCCGGTCCCGACCTCTAACAGCGATCCGACCCGCCCATTGATCTCCGCGCAACCTTCCGTGGGCTCGGTGATACGGGAAAGAATTTTCAGGAGCGTGCTCTTGCCCGCACCGTTGCGGCCAATCACACCCACTACTTCGCCTTGTTTGATCTCAAAGGAAACGTCCTTGAGGGCCCAGATGGTTGTTGCGCGACCGTTGACGGATGACCGGGGACCGAGGACTGCAGAAGCAGCCGTCGTCTGTCTTCCGTCTCCCGTCTGGAAGAGGCGGCGAAAGGGAGCAACCAAAGATTGGGCGAGGCTGTCCCGAAGCGTATAGTAACGCTCTCGCTTTCCAATGCGGTAGAACTTGCCCAAACCTTCAACGCGAATAGCGATATCGCTCATCGTTTCACCTGTAGTTTGCCCCGAAACGCCTGTAGTTTGGTGAACAGCCGATGACCTAGCTCCCTAACAGGAGCTGTAATACCAGAAGCAAGATAGCCTCGACGCTCTGCAATATCCAAACAAGCCACGGTTTCCATATAAGACCGTAAGGCCAGCCCGAGAAAACGATTCTGCTCGGCGTCAGTTTGGCCAGTAGACCCTTCAGCGATATTTAGAACGATCGAGGTCCCAGCTCGTTCCAGCTGAGACCGGAGGTTGAATCGTTCAGACTCTGGTAGACGGTTTGTTAAGCCGTAAATCTGGTCGATGTAATCCAACGCCATCTGATAGACTGTTAGCTGCTGAAATTTATACATTCTTCAGTCCTGGCTCCGGTCACCTGTCTTCCGTCGCCGGTCATCTTAGACCACATCCGCGAAGCTTTTCTCCATTCGGCGAAAATAGTAGAGGCCTCCAACCAGGAGGGCCAGCACCACCAAGATCGATACAGCCAGCACCGGTCCTGGTGCTTCAGTTTTACCCAGCAGGGCCCAACGGAAACCTTCAATGACTCCGACCATGGGATTTAGGCTGTAAAAGAAGCGCCACGGCTCAGGTACGATACTGCTCGGGTAGGCCACAGGGCTGATAAAAAGCCATAACTGGGTGATGAAAGGTACTGTATAACGTACGTCACGATACTGAACGTTCAGAGCCGAAAGCCATAGGCCAACGCTGAGAGCAGTCATCACAGCCAAGAGCACGAATAGTGGGAGTGTCCATACGGCGCTCGTGGGCTGGATACCGTAGTAGAACATCATGGCCAGCAGCACAAAGAAGGCAAAGATGAAATCTACAAGCCCAGCCAAGACCGCTGACAAGGGAATAATTAGACGAGGAAAATAGATTTTCGTGATCAGCCTCTCATTCGCCACAACGCTGTTGCTGGATTCTGTAAGGGCGTGGGCAAAGAGCTGCCAGGGAAGGAGAGCACACAACGTAAAGATCGGATAGGGAAACCCATCCGAGGGCACTTTGGCCAAATGGCCAAAAAAGATGGTAAAGACCACCATGATCATTACAGGCTGGATGATGGCCCAAGCCACGCCCAAAAGGGTCTGTTTATAACGAACCTTGATGTCCCGCCAAGTCAGGAAATAAAGCAGCTCGCGGTACTCCCAGAGAGCGCGCAAATCCAGGGGCACCCACCCGGAAGTAGGTCTGATCACGAGGATGGATGACTGTGACCTTTCAGGCTCCAAAACCACCTTATTTCCCCAACCTAGACAAACTTTGTCCCGGCCCCCAATCCCGTTTTTCGGCAACTACTGAGAAAGAAGCGGACAATGCCAGCAATTAGAGGGAGATTATCGCTTTTTTAAAGGGATTTAGCAATTTCTGGGCCAACGGTATCATTTCGACTCGGTCATTGACTTAAAAAGCTCTTCGTACCTGCGAATGATCGAATCCCAGCCAAACTGTTCCCTCACTCTGTTCTGCGCATATTGGCCCAAGGCCAGCCGGGCCTGATCGTCCCGCAAGAGTCTTACAATCGCTTCGCTCATACGATCTGGTTCCTCCGGATCCACAAGTATCCCGCTCCTGCCGTCCTCGATCGCATCGGGAATTCCTCCCACACGGGTTGCCACTGTCGGCCTGCCGGCCGCTGCGGCTTCCAAAATGACGATGCCAAATCCCTCGACATCGCCTTTCGTGGAGAGGGCCGGCAACACCATCAAGTCGGATATCTGATAAACCTTAGCTAGCTCGATATCCGTCAGCCAGCCGAGCATCCGTACATGGCTTTCAAGCGCCATCCCCCACACCACCCTTCTGATCTCGCTCGCGATGTCCTCGTGATGGGCGAGGGAATGCGAAGGGTGTTCCCCAACAATTAAGAAGTACGCCTCCGGGACTTCCCTGACAATCCTAGCAAAAGACCTCTGTAAAAATTCGCCGACCCCCTTGCGCCTGGCCAAGCGGCCTACAAAGAGGAGGACCTTCCTGCCATCAAGTCCCATCGCCTTTTTCTCTTCCCTTTCCACAGGTAGAGCAAAAGAGTCCCAATAGATTCCTGGAGGAATGACATGAACGGTACCCTTTCGCGCTTTTATTCTCTCAGCCAGCGAGGCGGTATACAAGCTGTTAGCCACTACCCGATCACAATGTCTTAGCCAGCGGAGCCAGAAGAGGTGATAGAGCATGCTCGGATAGACAAGATCTAGACCGTGGACAAGAACAACGGACCTGCGGCGAAAGAGCTTAGCCAAAAGAAACACCACCGGGGCGACAAGCGCGCTCCCCCCCACGATCACCCGAATCTCGGGGTGTCTCGCCAAAAGGATGGAGCCGCGGTAAAGGCTGTAAAGGAAGAAGGCGAGGAGACCGGGGCACCGAGGCCGGAAGACCGCCTCCTTGCCATTGGCGCGGGAGGCGAAAGAAGTAACGACGAACAAGCAGTGGTTCTTCCGGAGTCCGTCGGCGAGACCCGCGATCAGGTTTTCCATCCCGCCCCGCCGGGGAGGAAAGTTCCAGGTGATGATCAAAATACCCATACCGAGCGGAAGCCTCTAAGTTCGTCGCCTGTTGTCTGATTTCACAAGCAACCAAATATACGTCGGACAAAGGGCATAGGCATATCTCACCATAAAATTGGCCAGCCTGAATTTGAATGTCCCCTCTTGGATCATATAGTCAGCGTGGAATAAGCGGGGACTTTTGACAATCCTTCTCGTGTAGTCAACCACAAGAAATCGCTCAACAAGACCGTGAATTTTTTTATAGGTCAGCAGGTTTTCACGATAGATTGTGCCCTTTTTTGTCAAACGAAGGTAGAGATGAGAAAGCCTTCTAGGCAACATAGACAAAAAAGGCAGACGATAGTGTGGTTCTCGGATGCTCAGTCGATTGCAGGCAGCGAAGTAACACACCCCCCCCGGTTTCAAGACACGATAAATCTCATCCATCAATCGCCTCGCGTCAGCCACATGCTCGTAGATGTGAGCGCAGATAATGACGTCAAATGCATGATCCTCAAAGGCCATGTCCATGGCATCCCCGAGAGCAAAATTTAGATTGGCTTTCTTAAAATTTCGCTGTGCGAAATCGATCGCCGACCGATCAACGTCGATCCCGACCACTCGACCAAAGTGCTCCGAAAGATAGCGGGCAATGATGCCCGTAGAGGAGCCGATGTCCAGAAGCGTGAGAGAGCCGAGATCTACTCCAAAAAAATCCCGCAGGACTGCGACCATGGTGCTTGCCTTCCTCTCCCGCAGTTCCGCAGAATACACTGCTTCCGGGAAAATTCGGGAGAAATCCCGCTGATCCGGTCTCGCGCCGAGACCCCGACGATTGGAGGGCATCGCCATAAAGAAGCTAAAAAATGATAGCCCAGCGCCGGGAAAAAGAAAAGAAAAACTTAAGGCCGAAAGGCGGGGCATTCTTAGATCATTGCATACGAAATCCCTTCTCCGTTATCATCGGGATTGATGAAAGTCTGGTTCCCCCTCATCGAAGGCGGAAGCGGGACGGACGTATTTACCCGCCGGCTCGCGAACGCCCTGGAGCGACGCGGCATTGCGGCGGAGGTTACGTGGTTCCACCGGTACTACCAATTTGCTCCCTTATTGCTTCGCCACGTGCGGGTGCCCGACGGCACCAATATCATCCATGCCAACTCCTGGAACGGTTTTGCATTTAAGCGGGCGGGAATCCCGTTGGTCGTGACCGAGCACCTGCCCGTGCTGGACAGCGCCTACCGGCCTTACAAGCGCCTCGCACAGCACATCTTTCATCAAACTCTTGTCCGGCGGTATGAGATCGCCTCGTTTCGAAGTGCTTCGGTTATCACAGCAGTGAGCCGTTCTGCGGCTTCGAGCTTGGCCAGGACCTTCGATATCGACACCGCCCAGGTGATTTCCAACTGGGTTGACACCGCAACGTTTTTTCCTGACAGCGGGGAACCACCTCGTACGGCTCGACCCCTCCGCCTACTTTTCGTTGGAAACCTCTCCAGACGGAAGGGTGCCGACATGCTCCTTCCCATCATGCAAAAGCTCGGACCTAAATTTGAACTCCGCTTTACCTCGGGTCTCCAGACCCTAAGGGACATTCCCATCACGGAAAACATGATCCCGCTCGGCCAACTCAACGGAGATGAGGATTTGCTGCGTGCTTATTACGGCTGCGACGCCTTCCTCTTCCCGTCTCGTTTCGAAGGATTGCCCCTAGCGCCCCTGGAGGCCATGGCCTGCGGCAAGCCAGTCATAGCGACGAACATCTCCTCGCTGCCAGAGGTCGTACAGCACGGCGTCACAGGCCTTCTTTGCCCAAGGGATGATATTGCTGCCTTTGTGACCGCCTGTAGAAAACTGGCTGATGATCCCCATCTCCTCCTGAGCTACGGAGAGGCAGCGAGACGCCGCGTCGAGGAGGTATTCTCGGAGGAGGTCGTCATTCCCCAATACATCGAGCTGTACGAAAAATTGGCCCAGGGATAGAGGCAACGGACGAAAACTATGGACAAAATCCATATCGTCATCCCGGTCTTCAACGGCTGGAAACAGACAGAGATCTGCCTCGATGCTTTGCGGGCCAGCCTTTATCGAAATTTGGAGATTATCGTCGTGGACCACGGCTCTACGGACGAAACGAAAGAAGCGTTGCCTTCCCAATATCCCGAGGTCGTACATATTTTGGGAGAACCCACGCTTTGGTGGACAGG
>Ga0209317_1001311_pt1 | contig 22412 bp, 19 predicted proteins | sample RifGroB2_FD_183994 | JGI IMG/M metagenome (GOLD analysis project Ga0209317, IMG submission 183994) | Soil microbial communities from Rifle, Colorado, USA - Groundwater B2 (SPAdes) (version 2) | ecosystem: Environmental > Terrestrial > Soil > Unclassified | place: Rifle, Colorado | collected...
TATGCCGTTCAGGTCGTTGGGGGAGGGGATCGAGGCGGGCATCCGGGCGAAGTTGGAGAACTCGTCCACCAGCCCCTTCAGTTCGTCGACCGACTTGATGATCATCGCGGTGCACTCGTCGAACACCTTCTCCTCCCCCTCGAAGCGGGACAGGAAGCGTTTGCGCAGCCGCTCCGCCGAGAGTTGGATCGGGGTGAGGGGGTTCTTGATCTCGTGGGCGATTCTTCTTGCCACCTCGCGCCAGGCCGCCATGCGCTGCGCCTTGATCAGCGAGGTGAGATCGTCCAGCACCACGACCATTCCCATGAAAACGTCGTTTTCATCCTTCAGCACGGTCAGGTTGGTGAGAAGGGTAAGCTCCGCGTCCCGCATCGGGATGACGATCTGCCTGGTGATGGAATCCTGCTTAGAGAGCACCATGTCGCGCAAGAGCCCCTTTACTATGTCCAGGTGCTCGGGACGCAGCACTTCGCGAAAGTTGTGACCCGTCACCCGGTCCATGCTGATCAGGAGCAGTTTCTCGGCGGATTTGTTGACGGTGGTTAGCAGGCCGTTCTTGTCGGCCGATATGATCCCCGCCGTGACGTTTGCGAGCACCGCCTCCATGTAGCGGCGCCGCTGCTCCAATTCCAGGTTGCTTTTCTGCAGCTCCTCGTTGGTTTGCTGCAGCGCCAACTGGTTTTCCCGCAGGTCCTGGGTCATCCGGTTGAACGAGGTGATCAGCATGCCGATCTCGTCGTGCCCGCTTTCCCCCAGGTGCACGTCCAGGTTCCCCGCCGCCACCTGCCTGGTCGCCTCGGCGAGCTCCTGTATGGGCAGGGTGAGACTTCGGGCCAGGTACACGCCGAACCATACTGCGAGGAAGGCGATCACCATGGTGATCAGGAACAGGGTAAGGATGTAACCGGTGGCGATCGGGTCCTTCATGATCTTCAACTGCAGGAACTCCTGGTAGGAGGCGGAAATCTCGCGCATCTTGGAGACCAGGGAATAGGGGACGTAGTAGTTAACCACGATCACCCCGACCACGTCCTTGTCGTTCCAGTTGGACAGGATAGGCACGATCCCCCGGATCAGGTCCGCCTTGCCGATTGCGTTCACCCGCGTCAGCTGCTGTCCGGCCAGCCCCACGTTTATGTCCTCCGAGGAGGGGTTGGTGAACTCTCCCAGCGGCAGTTTCGGGTTTGCCGCCCGGATCAGTTCCTCGCGCTGGGAGGAGAAGACCTCCACCACGCCCAGGTTGTATTCCTTTTGTTTCTGGCGCACCAGGGCCTTTAGCTGCGGCAGGTTCTCCTCGTTCAGGAGCTTTCGTTCCTTGATGGTATCGCTTATCTGCTGGCCGTAGTAGAGCGCATTGGCGGCGGAGGTCTTGTAGTAGACCTGGGCCACCTCCATCGATTCGGTCAGGGAGGTCTCCACCTGGTTGTTGAACCAGTTCTGGATGCTGTTCGTGATGAAGCCTGCGGAGACGAAGAACAGCAGCATGGTCGGGACCAGGGAGAGGGTGACGAAGGCAAGCACCAATTTGGTGCGCAGCTTCGCGCCCGGGACGTTCTTGCGTCGCTCCAGGAACAGCTTGGCGAGGTTCCTGAAGACGAGGTAGACCAGGAGTATGATGAGCAGGATGATGATGTTAATGATGCCGAAGATGGTGATGTTGCTTCCCATCGGCACCTCGGAGCTCAGGCGCGACAGGTGCATCTCGAAGTAGGTCAGTACCAGGATGGAGAGGAGCGAGAGGCAGACGATGACCGCCTCGCGTTTTCTCTTCCTGAGTTCGCCGGCGGGGAGATCGGACCCCTGTTTTTGCAGGGGCGTAGCCCCGTTTTCATCTGGAATCGGCATCAGGTCACTCTATACGAAAGGTTAAGGGAATTCAAGTCCGGCGCCGCCGGCTGCGGGAACTAAAAGAGCAGCCCCGCGTAACGGGGCTGCTCTCAAATGAAGCGATGGCGATGTTGTCGGTGCTTAGGCAGACAGCCTCGATCTTAATCTTAGTCTGGGTTTCAATCTGCCTTTAAGCCTCAAGCCAGGAAAACTCGGGCAGGGAGAGGTTGAACGGCGCATTGAAGGCCTGTGGGGTGAATTCTATCAGGGCGAAGCAGTCCGGGCGGTTGAGCAGTTCGGTGACCAGTTTGTGGTTCAGGTCGTGTCCGGATTTGCTCGCCTTGACGTGCCCGATCAGGCGGTGTCCGGCGAGTGCCAGATCCCCTACCGAATCGAGGATCTTGTGGCGCACGAACTCGTCCTGAAACCTGAGACCTTCGGGGTTCAGGACGCCGTGGTCGCCTATGACGATGGCGTTATCCAGCGAGCCGCCCAGCGCCAGGCCGTGCGCCTTCATGGTTTCCACCTCGGCGAGAAAGCCGAAGGTCCTCGCGGCGGCGTACTCCTCGGAGAAGACGCCCTGGGTGAAAAGCATCGACCTGGACTGGCTTTTTACCGCAGGGTGAGTGAACTGCATGTCAAACGAGATCTTGTAGTGGCGCGAAGGGATGATGGAGATCCTCTTGTCACCCTCGACGACGCTGACCGGTTTCTTCACCACGAGGAACTTGCGGGCCTTGTTGGATTCTTTGGCGCCGGCCTTGACGATCTCCGCCACGAAGGGGGCGGCACTGCCGTCCATGATCGGGACCTCGGGGCCGTTGATGTCGACGTGGGCGTTGTCTATGCCGCAGCCGTAAAGGGCCGCCATCAGGTGCTCTATGGTGGAGACGCTCGCATCGCCGTGGCCGATGGTGGTCGAGAGCCTGGTGCTGGTTACGTTGGCCGCGCACGCCTCTATGGAGACGGCGGGGGAGAGGTCCACCCTGTGGAAGACGATCCCTGTGCCGGGCTGGGCAGGGCGCAGCGTAAGGGTGATCGTTTTCCCGGTGTGCAGGCCGATGCCGCTGAATGTCGCTTTATTGCCCAATGTTTGTTGGAATATCATCTGCGTGCTCCCGATAGTCAGTATGCGGACTATCAAGCAAGGAGCAGGCCAAATCGTGCCGCAACTTCTCTTCGGGCTAAAGCGTGCAGCACCGCGGCCGTAGCTCTACAGGAGTGCAGCGGAGGGAACTTGCAGCGGGAGAGTTGTGGTGTAAAAGCAACTACGAGTGTGGCGTTTTTGCGACAGTTACAGTTTCCCGGAACGCAGGATGGCGATCATCCACCAGATCCCGACCAGGCCGGCGCAGCTGAAGCCGAAGAGGGCGAAGGCGGGGAGACCCAGCAGCATCGGCCCGCGGTTGGTCTGCATGGCGATGGATGAACCGATCAAGAGGGCGGCTATGATGAGGCTCAGGCAGAGGCGGTTCGCGGAGCGGTCGAGTTCCTTGCTGAAGCGGTCCAGACCCCGGTGTTCCAGATCGATGCGGAACTTGTTGCGGTTGATCTTGTTCAGGATCTCCCGCAGGTCGCGCGGCAGATTGCGCGCCAGCGAGAGGTATCCCTCGAAGCTCTGTTCGATCTCTTTTAGCAGGCGTCCGGGAGAGTGCTGCTCCCGGAACTCCTTTTCCAGGAAGGGACGCAGGTGTCCCACCATGTCGAATTCCGGGTCGAGCTCTCTTCCCATCCCTTCCACGGTCACCAGGACCTTGACCAGCAGCGTCAGGTCCGGGTGCACCTTGATGCGATGCGTGGAGACCAGGTCGATGAACTCAAGCAGCATGCGTCCCACCTCGATCTCCTTGAGCGGGATCTCCAGGTAGCCGTCGATGAACTCCGCCAGCCCCTTTTTCAACGCGTTCAGGTTCAAGGTCTCGGCCGGATCACCCGCCACCACGATGGTGTCGGCGAGCTGGTCCACGTCCCTTGTGATCACCGCGCCGAGGATGTCGGTCAGGTAGCGCTTGACGCCGGGAGCGAGCCTTCCCACCATGCCGAAATCGAGCAGGCAGATCACGTTCCCCGGCATGATCAGCACGTTTCCGGGGTGGGGGTCGCCGTGGAAAAAGCCGTGCTCAAGCACCATCTTCAGGAAAGCGACCGCGCCGCGCCGCGCTATCTCGCGGCGGTCCAGCCCCGCCGCGTCGATGGCCTTGGTGTCGCTTACCTTGATGCCGTGCACGTATTCTGTGGTGAGCACCCCCTTGGCGGTCGCGGCCCAGTACACCTGCGGGAAGTAGAGCGTGGGGTCCCCGGCGAAGTTGTCACGGATCCTCTCGATGGCGTGCCCTTCGCGGGACAGGTCCATCTCGCGCCTGATGGAATAGGAAAATTCCCGCACCACCGCCACCGGGTCGTAGATGTCGCTTCTCGCCATATGGCGCTCCAGCAGCAGCGCCACCCCCATCAGGATGTCGATGTCGGTCTCCACCGCCTCGGTAACGCCGGGGCGGCGCACCTTCACCACAACGTCCTCGCCGGTGATCAGCCTCGCCCGGTGCACCTGCGCTATGGAGGCCCCGGCGATCGCCTTCGGCTCAAGGAGCGCAAAACGGCTCTCGATCGAGACGCCCAGTTCGCTCTCGATCTGGTCCCTGATCTCCTGGAAAGGGATGCAGGGGATGTTGTCCTGCAGGTGCGCCAGCTCCAGGACGAAGGGGGCGGGAATGATGTCGGCACGGGTGGAGAGAAGCTGTCCCAGTTTTATGAAGCTCGGGCCCAGCTCCTCCATGGCGAGACGCAGGCGCTGCGGGGCCGAGAGGTGGGCCGCCTTGGTGCCGGAGCGGCGCAGCATGCGTCGTGAGAAGGCGACAAACTGGGACAGGTTGAGATACTCCAGCAGATGGCCGAGACCGTACCCCCCGAGCACCGTGATGATCTGCCGGTAGCGCCGGATGCTCCTGACGTTTCGGTTTATCTGCATGATTCTCAGCATTCGGTTCCCGGTTCCTCATCCTGCACTTGAAGCGCTTCGAGCGCCCTGACGCGCCGCTCCAGCCGGTCGAACTCCTCGCGCGGGACCATCCCCATCCGGTCCAGTGCTTTTTTTACCTCGGTCTCGGCCAGCTCCGCCGTGCGCTTCTGTCCGGCCCGGGCCATCTCCTGGATCCGCTCCAGAAAAGCCCTCCCTTCCTCCTCGCTGATCTTGTAGCGCGCCTTCATTTCCTGCACCATTTCCTCGCCCTTTTTCTGGGTGAGCGCGGCCGCGCCAAGTGCCGTGAGAACAGCCTTTTCAAAAAGCTCGAACATGATACCCTCCCTTGCTTAATTAAAGTTGCTGCCGAAACGGCAGGCACGATCTAATGATACCGGCGACCCGGCCAAAGTCAAACTTGGAGCCCCTTGACATTACACGGGTTCTCGCTGATACTCCGAAGCTTAAGCGTCATGAGAAAGGAAGAGGCATGCACAAAAAGAAGATTGTCACCGTAAAAAACGTGGCACAGATCCTTTTGCAGCGCGAACTTATCGATCCCGAACAGTTCGAGGAGCTTTCGGCCAAGGGCGAGGCGCAGGCACAGCGTCTGGCCGGCGCCCAGCAGGCAGGCTATTCCCGGCGCCTGCAGCAGACCCCGGAAAAGGCCTCCCCCGCCGAGGTGATCGCCTCGCTGAACCTGGAGATACCGGGCTCCGCCGGCAAGCTGCTTACCGAGGACGCCATCACCGAGGTGCTCGCGGCAGCGGTCGGGCTCCCCTACCTGAAGATCAACCCGATGAAGCTCGACCTGGAGCTTGTCACGGCGCACATCTCTCGCCCCTTTGCGCTGAAGCACCTCATCGTTCCGGTGGCCTTCTCGGACGGGGTGGTTACCCTCGCCGTGGCCGACCCCTTCAACGATCAGGTGATCGAAGAGTTGAAGGCGATCAAGAGGATGGAGTTTCGCCGGGTGCTCGCCTCTCGAAACGACATCCTCAAGATCCTGAGGGAGTTCTTCGGTTTTCGCGCCTCGGTTCAGGCCGCGGAATCAGAGGTGGGCAGCGCGGTGGATCTCGGCAACCTGGAGCAGTTCGTCCGCATGAAGCCGGGGCATGAGATCGAAGGAACCGACCGCAATATAGTCTCCGCCGTCGAGTTCCTGCTGCAGTACGCCTTTGACCAGCGGGCAAGCGACATACATATAGAGCCGAAAAGGGAGAAATCCCTGGTGCGTCTCAGGGTGGACGGGGTGCTGCACAACGTTCACGTGCTCCCGAAGCAACTGCACCCCCCCATCGTCTCCCGGATCAAGATGCTCTCCCGGATGGACCTGGCCGAAAAGAGGCGCCCCCAGGACGGCAGGATCAAGACCAGCCACCAGGCGAAGGAAATCGAGCTGCGCGTCTCCACCCTTCCGGTAGCCTTCGGGGAGAAGGTCGTCATCAGGATCTTCGACCCCGACGTGTTGATGCAGGAGCTTGACCAGATAGGTTTCTACCCGCGCGAGTACCAGCTCTACAGCTCCTTCCTGCGCAGGCCCAACGGGATCATCCTGGTCACGGGGCCTACCGGCAGCGGCAAGACCACCACGCTCTATTCATCGCTTAGGACCCTCTCCTCTCCGGAGGTGAACATCGTCACCGTCGAGGACCCGATCGAGATGGTCATGGAGGAGTTCAACCAGGTCGGCGTGCAGTCGGCGATCGGGGTCACCTTCGATAAAGTATTACGCAACGTCCTCAGGCAGGACCCGGACATCATCATGATCGGCGAGATCCGGGACCGGGAGACCGCCGAGAACGCGGTCCAGGCGGCGCTCACCGGGCACCTGGTGCTCTCGACGCTGCACACAAACGACGCCCCCTCATCCATCACCAGATTGATCGACCTGGGAGTTCCCCCCTTCCTGATCTCCTCGACCGTCATCGGCATCATCGCACAGAGGCTGTTGAGAAAGATCTGCCCCGCCTGCAGGCGTGAGCGGCAGCTCTCAGAGGACGAGCTTGAGTATCTTGGGCTGAAGGAGGCCGGCGGGGTGTGGTCCGGGGAAGGTTGCGGCGAGTGCCGCGGGACCGGCTACAAGGGGAGGACCGGGATCTTCGAGGTGCTCGATGTGAACGAGACGGTGAAGGGCGTTATATCGGAGCGGCTCGATCTTGGCGAACTGCAGGCGGTAGCCCGGCGTGACGGCATGATCTCGCTCAGGGAGCAGGCCGTCAGGAAGATGCTGCAAGGGATCACCACCTATGAAGAGGTAATCGCCGTCACCGGATGACCTGGGGGGAACGGCATTGCCCGGTCCGTCCGGCAGGTCGGACCAAAAGGGGAGGAAACATGGAACCGGTCACGGAGGAGAAATTCGAGAAGGCCATCTTTGCCGGCGGCTGTTTCTGGTGCATGGAGCCGGTGTTCGACAGGATGCCGGGAGTCCTTTCGGTATCGCCCGGTTACACCGGCGGAGAGACGCGGGATCCGAGCTATCAGGAGGTATGCGCGGGCGGGACCGGTCACGTAGAGGCGGTGCAAATCGTCTTCGACCCCTCTCAGGTCAGCTATCGGGAGCTTTTGCACCTTTTCTGGCGCAACATAGACCCCACCACCCGGAACCGGCAGTTTTGCGATTTCGGCACCCAGTATAAAAGCGCCATCTTCTATCTGAACGAAACTCAGAAGAGGGAAGCCGAAGAGTCGAGGCGCGAGGCGGCGCAGGCCATGCCGGACCGCCCCGTCGTCACCGATATAGTTGCCGCGGCCGAGTTTTACCCCGCCGAGGAGTACCACCACCAGTACTACAAGAAGAACCCGCAACAGTACAAGCGGTACCACGAAGGGTGCGGCCGCACCAGTCGTCTGAAGGAGATCTGGGGCGAGTGATCCCCCCGCTCCATCCCTTTTCCGTACCTCGACTGACTTGGGGGCGGCATTCCTGCCGCGATTGCCGCGGCTTAAGCGCGGCAGGAATGACGCTCCTGCAGGGTCTCCTTGACACGAAGCCCCCCCGCACCACCCTCTTGCAGACGCAAACATCGCTTGACTCCCTGCTTTACATTTCAGGACGACCCTTTACAATCTTTAGCGTCGTTTAATGATTGACGGGCGGACCTATGACTTACCTGCTGGCCAGACTAGGTGCCTGGACCATCGACGGTCTGGCGGAGATGGGGAAGATGCTTAACTTCTTCCTCTACGCCGTCTATATCTGTGTGAGATCACCGGGATACCCGCGCCACATCCTGAAGCAGGTGAACTTTATCGGTGCCAGGTCGAGCCTCGTCATCGTCCTCACCGCCGGCTTCACGGGAATGGTGCTCGCGCTTCAGGGTTACTACACCCTGACGAAATTCGGTGCCGAAGGGATGCTGGGCGTTGCCGTCTCCCTCTCCCTCATACGCGAATTGGGCCCGGTCCTCTCGGCGCTGATGGTCACCGGGCGGGCGGGGAGCGCCATAGCCGCCGAGATCGGGATCATGCGCATCACCGAACAGATAGACGCTCTGGAGACCATGGCACTCAACCCGTTCAAGTATCTGGTCGCGCCGAAGCTGATCGCCTCCGTGCTGGCGTTGCCGCTTTTATGCGCCATCTTCGACGTGGTGGGGATCTGGGGCGGCTATCTGATCGGGGTGAAACTTCTCGGCGTGAACCCCGGGGCGTATCTCGGCGAGATGGAGAACGGCGTACAGTGGAAGGATCTCTACTCCGGCATGGTCAAATCGGTAAGCTTCGGCGTAATCATCGCATGGATCTGCTGCTACAAGGGGTACTACGCGGGGCATGGCGCGGAAGGGGTCTCCCGCGCCACGACCTCGGCGGTCGTCATGTCGAGCGTGCTGATCCTGATCTGGGACTACTTCATCACATCGGTGCTCCTGTGAGGCGGCCATGATAGCACTGAAAGGGGTAACGAAATCGTTCGGGAGCCAGGTCGTGTTGAACGGGGTAAACCTGGAGATCGCCAAGGGGATGATCACTACGGTGATCGGTCCCTCGGGCGAGGGGAAAAGCGTGCTTTTGAAGCACATGATTGGCCTCATGCGCCCCGACAGCGGCAGCGTGACGGTGGACGGCGAGGAGATCTCCGGTCTTGGAAGGGGGGGGATGAACCGGGTGCGGGAGAAATTCGGCATGCTGTTCCAAAATGCAGCGCTCTTTGACTCCCTGACCGTCTTTGACAACGTTGCCTTCCCGCTGCAGGAGAAGACCAGCCTCACTGATGCCGAGATCGCACAGCGGGTGCGCGATGCGCTTTTGCAGGTGGGTCTTTCCGGGGTCGATGCGAAATACCCGGATCAGCTCTCGGGCGGGATGAAGAAGCGGGTAGGTCTCGCCCGAGCGCTGCTGATGAACCCGAGGATAATCCTCTTCGACGAGCCGACCACCGGTCTCGACCCGATCATCTGCAGCGCCATCCATCACATGATCAAGCAGACCCACGCCAAATTCGGCTACACGGCCGTGGTGGTATCCCACGAGATACCGGAAGTTTTCGACATCTCGGACAGGGTGGCCGTCCTGTATCGGGGGAGCATCATCCTGTCCGGGACACCTGAGGAGATACGGAATTCGCCAGATCCCGCGGTACGGCAGTTCATCAGCGGGAGCCTGGAGGGCCCGATTCAGCCGATTTGAAGCTGGCAGGACCGATAACAGGGTATAACGGGTGGGAAATGAAAAGAGCGACTCTCAATGTTGCGGTGGGCATCTTCATGCTGATCGGTATCCTCTGCCTTACCTATCTGTCGATCAACCTCGGCCGGCTGGAACTCTTCAACGGTAACCAGTACCAAGTGCGAGCCGATTTCGACTCCGTGGCGGGACTGAAAAGCGGCGCTTCCGTTGAGATCGCCGGGGTCGAGGTGGGGCGCGTGGAGAGCATCACCCTCGAACCGACGCAAAAGTCGCGGGCAAGGGTTTTTCTCCAACTGCGCCGCGACATTCAACTGCAGGAGGACGTTATCGCATCGGTACGCACCAGGGGGATCATCGGGGACAAGTTCATCCTGTTGAGGCCGGGGGGATCCGAAACGCTGATACCCCCCGGCGGGGCGATCCGGGAAACCGAGGGGGCTCTGGACCTGGAGGAGCTTTTCAGCAAGTACGTTCACGGTCAGATGGATTGACGCCAGGAGAAGCACGGAGACACCGTGCAAGGAGGGGGAGATGGATGGTTCCTCAGGTGGGACTAAAGGGTTCCTGACAGGTCGTTCGCCGTCGACTGCGGCTCCATGCGCGCCCGGTTTGCGTTTCGGCGCGCTGCTGCTGGCTGCCGTCCTGCTCATTTTCTCGGCGCGAGCCGCAGCCTTGGCGGAGACGCTCACCCTGAAGGAGGCCATCTCGAAAGCGGTGGCCGCCGCCCCTGAAATCGGGGAGGCGCGGGCGGATATCGATCTGGCGTCGGCGAAATTAGCCGAGGCGAAGGGACACCGGCTGCCTCAGATCGACTTTCTGGGTCTCACGGGGCCGGTGCCGAGCGCGCGCGGGGATCAGGTGCGTTCTCCGGACAGCATCAACGACACCGGGGACCTGACCTGGTTCGAGCGGGGCGACGTCACGCTGGTTCAGCCTATCTACACCTTCGGCAAGATAAGGCACGCCATGTCGGCTGCCAGGCACGGCATCGAGGTGGAAAGGGCGCGTCTGGAGCAGAGGCAAAACGAGATCGCCCTGAAGGTGAAGGAGTACTATTACGGCGTGCTGCTCGCCCGCGAACTGAAGGCACTGTTGGGGGAGGTGCGCGACGATCTGGGCGATGCCAGGGAGAAGGCGAAAAAGCTCCTGGATCAGGAATCCGGCAACGTGGAGGAGGCGGATCTCTACAAACTGGACTCCTTCACGGGCGAGGTGGAAAGGTATATCGCGGAGGCGACCAAGGGGGAGACCCTGGCTCTCGCAGCCCTGAAGGCGAAGATCGGCGTCCGGCCGGAGACCCCGCTGGAACTGAGCGACGATAGGTTGGAGCGGGCGGAGGAACGTCTCGGGGATCTGGAGGAGTACCTGTCGCGCGCCAGGAAGGGACGACCCGAGTTCAGGCAGGTACGCGAGGGGTTGCAGGCGCGCAGTGAACTGGTGGCGGCGGCCCGGGCCGCGCGCTATCCGGACATCTTTTTCGGGGGCAATTTTTCCGCGGCGCATTCAGCGGGACGCGACAAGGTGACCAACCCGTGGGTGCCGGACGAGTTCAATCATGTCTGGGGCGGGGTGGCGCTCGGCCTCAAGTGGAAGCTGGATTTCGGCATCAGCACCGCCAAGATCGCCCAGGAGCAGGCCCAGTACGACAAACTGGTCTCCACCGGCAGGTTCGCCGACCAGAACATACCGCTTCAGATCAGGAAGTATTACAACGAGGGGGTGGAGGCGGTGAGCAGCATGGAGGCGACCAGGGGCGGGTATGAGAGTTCCAAGAAGTGGGCCGTAACGGCGATAGCCAACTTCGATTTCGGCATCGGCCCCGCCAAGGAGATCTTCGACTCCCTGCAGCAGTACGCCAAGATGCGCGGCTCCTACTTCCAGTCGGTCTACAACTACAATCTCGCCCTGGCCAACCTGGGGTACGCGGTGGGGATGAGGGAGGCGGATTGAGTTAAGGTTGAGGTTGAGGTTGAGGTTGAGGTTGAGGTTGAGGTTAAAAGCGGCCGCTCGTTGTGGAGCGGCCGCTTTGATTGCCGGTTCTTAGCGCTTGCTGGAGTTCCGCGCAGCGGTACGGCTTGACTACGGCGGCGCAAAAACCGTACTCGGCATGCTGCGCCATGACAGGATCGTTGGAGTAGCCGCTGGACACGATCAACCGCGCGTTCGGGTCGTAGGCCAGGATCTGCCTGGCGGCCTCTTTCCCGCCCATCCCCGCAGGCACCGTCAGGTCCATGATGGCCGCCAGGAAAGGCATTCCCGACTCCCCTGCCTCCTTGTACAGCCTTACCGCTTCCTCGCCGGTGCCGCAGGTGACCGTAGAGTATCCGAGATATTCCAGCACGTCGTTCGCCAGGATCCTGATGGTTTCCTCGTCATCCATGACCAGAACGGCTCCCTCGATACGGTTCTCAATGCAAAGAGGTGCCGGCGGGCTTTCGGGTTCCGGGGACGCATCTCCCGCGGATGGGATGTAGAAGGTGAAGGTGGTCCCCTTGCCCGGAGCCGAAGCCACCTCGATCCTGCCGGCGTGCTTGCTGATGATGGAGTGCACCGAGGCAAGCCCCAATCCGGTCCCACCCGTTTTGGTGGTGAAGTAGGGATCGAATATGCTCTTCTGCTCTTCGTGGGGGATGCCGCACCCCTGATCGGTGAAGGAGATCTTTACGTAGTCCCCGGCCGGCAGTGCGGTATCGTTATGCGCGTCAAGGAGCACGTTACCCACCTTCACGCGCAGGGTCCCTCCCTCCGGCATCGCTTGCTGGGCGTTTATGATGACGTTGTTGAACGCCTGGTTTATCTGCCCTTCGTCAGCCTTTATGGCGTGAACCGATGCCGGAATGTCGACCTCGGCCTGTACCTTGGACCCGTGCAGTGACAAAGAGAGCGATTCTCGCACCAGGCCGGCTACCGAAACGACTTTCTTGACCGGCAGTCCCCCCTTGGCGAAAGTCAGCAACTGGTGCGCCAGTTCCGCTGCCCGCAGCGACGCCTTTTCCGCCAGATCCAGGGGCCTGCGTGCCGGATGCCTTGCTTCTATGAGCAGACCCGCAAAGGAGATGTTGCCGAGGATGCCGGTAAGGATGTTGTTGAAGTCGTGAGCGATGCCGCCGGCCAGAATCCCGAGCGACTCCAGTTTTTGCGCTTTGAGGATCTCTCCCTGCATCGCCTCCCACTTGGTGATGTCCGTGAATATGAAGAGGATCCGTTGGTATACCAGGCGGGTGTTGAGTATGACATGCCTTTGGGAACCGTCGGCGCAGCTGATCTTCGCTTCTATCGGGGGGACCGGCGCGCCGCTCCCCTTGGCCAGGTCGATGCCGTCGCGCCAGGCCCTTTGAGTCTCGGCTCTGTAGGTCGGGTCGGGCAGGGCGCGCAGCATAAGGTCGTCCAGGGTCGGCGTATCGACCGTGGTGTAACCGAACCAGTCGCTGATGCAGCCGTTCAGATACTGGATGGCGCCGCTTTCGTCGGACCACCCCACCCCGGCAGGCATTTCCTCCATCAGCACCTTCAGGGTTTCCTCGTTTTGCCGCAGTGCCTCTTCTATCTCCTTGCGGGCGGAGATGTCGCGAACCATGACGATGATCCGCTCGTCTCCGTTGATCCTTGCGCGACGCAGATTTACCTCGGACCAAAAGAGCGTGCCGTCCTTTTTTTTGCTGCGCCACTCAACCGTCTGCGGCACCCCGCTCGCCGCCAGTTCCAGCAGGTGCTTCGCCTCGGCGCCCGAGTAAGGGGGGACTCCCAGGCTCAATTGGCTCACCTGCAGTTGCAGGGCCTCGGACAAGCTGTAGCCGAACATGTTGCACATGGTGCGGTTCACGTCCACCAGTTGCCCGGTCGCCGCATCGTGAATGAACAGGGCGTCGTTCACGTTGTGGTAGATGGTCTGGAAGCGGGCCTCGCTCTCGGCCAGCTGATTGACCGACTCCGCCAGGCGCCCGACGAAGCGCGCGATCAATTGGTACAGCAAGGCGGAGGTAACTATGATGAAGAGCAGTCCCTTGAAGACCTCGACGCGCGCTGCGGTGGCCGGGTCGGTTATCAGCCATGACAAGAAGGTGCCCGAAAGATAGATCCACGCACTCCCGAACAGGGCATAGACGCCGACGATCTTTTGTATCTCGAGTCTTGCCCCTTTTTTCGTGCCTGTCCGCATTCGCGCTCCCGTCGCAGAAGAAGTCCGGTTCAGCCGGCCCCCGCGTCAATTCTCACAGCATGCCACGAAGCCGGCTTCATCGTCAAGGTTCGACGCCGCGCCGCTCCCCCGGCCCTGCCCTTCGAGACTACGACTTCATGTCCGCGTTGGAGACCACGACGATGCCCGACTCCGTCACCGTGTACCCCTTGAGCCTGTCCTGGTCGTGATCGTACCCGATTTCCGCGCCGTCGGGGATGACGATGTTCTTGTCGATGATCGCCTTCCTGATCTTCGCACCTCTGCCGACGGAGACGTTCTCGAAGAGGATGGAATCCTCCACCAGGCTGTAGCTGTTCACCTTGCAGCGCGGCCCGAGTATGGTCCGCTTCACCGTCCCGCCGCTGGTTACGCAGCCGGCGCAGACATAGGAGTCGATGTTCAGGCCGCGCCTCCCCTCTTCGTCGAACACCGTCTTCGCCGGCGGGAGGTTCCCCTGGTTGGTGAGTATGGGCCACTTGTAGTTGTACAGGTTCAACTGAGGGGAGACGTTGATCAGGTCCATGTTCGCCTCGTAGTACGAATCGAGGGTCCCCACGTCCTTCCAGTACCCCCTCTCCTCCGCCTTCATGCCGGGGATCAGGTTGTCGTTGAAGTTGTAGGTGAAGACCTTGTCCCGGTTCTCCAGCATCATCGGGATGATGTGCTTGCCGAAATCGAGATCCTCGTAGCGCTTCTTCCCCTCCTGCAGCACTTCGATCAGCTTCTGGGTGGAGAAGATGTAGTTCCCCATGGAGGCGAAGCAGGTATTTCTGCCCGGTATGGTTTTGGGATGCTGCGGTTTTTCCTCGAAGCCGGTGACACGGAAGTCGTCGTCCACGGCGAAGACTCCGAAGCGCCTGGCGTCGTCTACCGGCACCTCGAGCGCGGCCAGGGTGAGGTCGGCGCGGTTGTGGCGGTGGTAATCGATCATCTGGCTGATGTCCATCTTGTAGATGTGGTCGCCGCCGAATATCGCCACGTAATCGGCGTCGGAGGATTCCACGAATCTGAGGTACTGCAGGATGGCGTCCGCTGTCCCCTTGAACCACTCCTCGCTCTCGCTGCGGGTCTCCGGCGAGATGGCCACGTAGAACTCGCCCAGTCCGGTCCACTTGCCCCAGGATTCCCGGATGTGCTTGTTCAGAGAATAGGCGCGGTATTGGGTCAGGATGTAAACCTTCTTGATTCCCGAGTTGAACATGTTGCTGAGCACGAAGTCGATAATCTTGTACTTCCCGCCGAACATGACGCTCGGCTTTGCCCTTCTTATGGTCAAGGGGCTGAGTCGCTCCCCCTTCCCTCCGGCCAGGACCATCGCGATGGTGTTTTTACCCGCATTGCTCATAGAATACATAAATGCTCCTCCCTCTAAAAAAATGGCGATTTGCTAAAGCCGGTCATTGCAGTGCCGTCTTTCGTCGAGACGACTTCATGGTTCGCCGTGCAGATGCGGCTCCCCTTCCTTAAAAACAACCTCCATCGTCAAGGGCTCGCCTTGACGCTCCACCTTCAAGCTGCCTCGGTCGCCTGCCTGCTTCTGTTTCACGGCATAGACGAGATCGATGCTCTCGGTCAAGGGCTCGTCGTCCAGGGAAAGCAGCAGGTCTCCTTGTTTCACGCCGGCACGGTCGGCGTTGGAGTCCGGGACCACGTTCTTGACCAGGAGCCCGCGCCCGCCCGGATCCGGCTCAAACATCACGCCGAGAAGGACACCCGATTTGGGGAGCTCCTCGTAAGCCATATAGACCAGGAAGTCGTAAGGCACGGTGGGAAATTCTGGCAGATCGACGTTCATCATCTCGGGTTTCTGCTTTCTTGAGACAACGATCTCATCGCCGCCCATGGTGACGTACGAGGTCGGCAGGCGGCGAAAGACGCGGCGCGGGATGCCGAACCCGTGCCTTATATGGTTCCCGCCGGCCACGACCAGCAGGTGCCGGTCTTTTCCTTCCGGGCTCGCCAGGTAATCAGCCGCGGACTCGGCCATGGTCTCGTCCCAAAGCGTCTGCGCGCGCAGGAACCCTTCGATGTGCATCTTGCCGTGGCTGTGCCCCCCGAAGATCCCCTCGGTCATGGCGCGCTGATAAGGGTCCGAAAGGTCAAGCTCCGGCAGTTGGGCTTTTTCCTCGGCGCTCAGTTCTTCAAGCATTTTGCTGCGCACCGCCTGCACCAGGCTCTTTTCCGCATTGAGGGCTATCACGGGGATGTGCCGGTCGCGGGCGAAGATGAGCAGGTCGCGGTAGTAGGCAAAATCCATCCTCCAGTTGTCGAACCAGCGGGAGGCCTTGAGGAAGGCCTTTTCATCCAATTCGCCTGCCACCCAGAGGTCAAGGACCGGCTGCTGCGAGCGGGTAAACATCTCCATGCCGAGAGCGGTCCTTCCCGGGTGGCGTTCCTCAAGGGCCTTGAGGGTCTCCAGTTCCAACCGATGAGAGGCCGGGTTGTCGTGCGTCTCGCCGACATAGACTACCCGGGCGTCTCCCGCGATGGACATCATCTGCGCGGAGGTTACCCGGGTGCCGGTGGGGAGGTGGACGATATCGCCGACTTTCGCGGGCGAAAGAAGCGGATATGGATTCTCGGGATCCCCCATGAACTGCTTGGCGGTTGGAGCGCAGGCTGTCATGATGAAAAGAGACAGGGCGGCTGCCAGAAGCCTGGTGCGGGGAGAAGGTAGCATTTTGCCTCCACATTAAATGATGATGCCCCGTGGGGGGGGTGGTGTGATTTCAAATGAGCCTCCTGCCTGCCCGAAACAGCGCCTCCGCATTTTTGCATCTCCTTGCAGGGGGCGGGGAAGTGAAATGCCCAAGCTTTCGGTACGATGAAGTATAATAGCGTCTTTAATGAGCTTGTCTAGATGCATTTTGGAGCAAAGGCATTTTAAACAATTTAAACCGCAGGGGGAGGGGCAGCCTATCGGATAGAGATGCCGGCAACAGGGACAAGTCTCGTTCAGGCTGCGGCTGGAAATGCAAATAAGCCGCAATAACAGCCGCTTACCCCCGGTTGATTAAGGCCGGTTAAATGATATGCTGTACCGGTGCCGGGGGGAGACGGTGGAATGTAACACAAGATTTCACGAAGATAAACCGTAAGATTGGATTGAGCTAACGCATGGCCGAGGAGGAGAGCTAATGAAAGTTGCGATTTCCCTGTTACTGGTGGCCATTTTTCTTTTGATAGCTCCTGTGCCTCCTGCTTATGCCTCGCCGACCGAGGAGGTGAAGCGGGTAGTTGACGAGGTCTTGCGTATCGTCTCGGATCCGGAGCTGAAAAGACCGCAGAAAGAGCCTCAGCGTCGCAAAGCGCTGAAAAGCGCGATCGGAAGCATCTTCGACTACAACGAGATGGCGCAGCGCTCGCTGGCGACGCATTGGAAGGGGCGCACGGAGGCGGAGAGGAAGGAATTCGCAGGCTTGTTCGAGACGCTCCTGGAAAACTCGTATTCGGCGAAGATCGAATCGTATAAAAACGAAAAGATCGTCTACCTCAAGGAGACCATCGACGAGAAGTACGCTGAAGTTAAATCGAAGGTGATCGTCCCCAAGGGTGACGAGTATGCGTTGGATTACCGGCTGATGCAAAAGGGTGGCAAGTGGATGGTTTACGATGTGGTGATTGAAGGGGTGAGCTTGGTCTCCAACTACCGGGGGCAATTCAACAGGATCATTAACAATCAGGGATATCCCGAACTGCTGAAGAAGCTGCGCACCAAAAGCGTGGAAATAAAAGCACCCTGAAAAAAGGGTCCGCACTGCCCGGGTATCCGGCCGTTAAACGTACGTTTAACGGCCTTTTTATGTTGACAATAGTGCTCCCTCGCTAATAGAATCGCCACTTTAATACATATTTGGAGGTTTGCGGATGGGAAAGCTTTTTAAAGTGGCGGTTCTGGCGGGTGACGGCATTGGCCCCGAGGTTATGGCAGAGGCGCTTAAGGTGCTGGATGCAGTCGAGAAACGTTACGATGTCACCTTCGAGCGGACCCGCGCCAACGTAGGCGGGGCGGGAATCGATCTGGAGGGGCGTGCCCTTCCCGAGACCACGGTAAACATATGCAAAGCATCGGACGCCATCTTGTTCGGCTCCGTGGGCGGGCCCAAATGGGAAACCTTGCCGCCCGACGAGCAGCCAGAGCGCGGTGCGCTGTTGCCGCTTAGAAAGATCTTCGGTCTCTACGCCAACCTGCGTCCGGCCATCATATTCCCTTCCTTGACCAGCGCTTCGTCTCTCAAGGAAGAAGTGATCGCGGGCGGCTTCGACATTCTTGTCATCCGTGAGCTTACCGGCGGCATCTATTTCTCTCAGCCCAAAGGGATCGACGGCGCCGGGCGCGACCGGGTCGGCGTCGACACCATGCGCTACAGCGTCCCCGAGATTGAGCGCATCACCCATGTCGCCTTTCTTGCCGCCCGCAAGCGCGGCAAGAAAGTGTGCTCCATCGACAAGGCCAACGTGCTCTCCACCTCCGTCCTCTGGCGCGAGATCGTCACCACCATCGCCAAGGAGTACCCGGACGTCGAGCTGTCCCACATGTATGTGGACAACGCCGCCATGCAGTTGGTAAAGTGGCCCAAGCAATTCGACGTGATCCTGTGCGAGAACATGTTCGGGGACATCCTCTCCGACGAGGCCGCCATGCTGACCGGCTCGCTCGGCATGCTCCCCTCCGCGTCGCTTGCCGAGGGAACCTTCGGGATGTACGAGCCCTCCGGCGGCAGCGCACCCGACATCGCCGGACAGGGGATCGCCAACCCGATCGCGCAGATACTTTCCGCGGGTATGATGCTGCGCTACTCCTTCGGCATGATCGAGGCGGCGGACGCCATCGACAACGCCGTAGCCAAGGTTCTCGATCAGGGTTTCCGCACCAGGGACATCTACATGGAGCAGGCCGGCGAGAAGCTGGTGAACACCAGGGAAATCGGCGACGCGATAATCGCAAACCTGTAATTCCAGCTGAAGCGGCGAGGACGGATCTAATACTGATAGAGATAACGGTCCTCTGGAAAACGGTTAGACAGGAGGTTGCAGGCCATGGGACTCCCAGCCGAGAAGATAATTGCTGAGGCGTTGGAACTACCTAGAAACGTTCGTGCAGACATTGCCGAACGCCTCATCGAGAGCCTCGAATTTGAAGAGCCTCTAGAACTTTCCGGCGAATGGCGGGAAGAGATCCGCCGACGTTGTAGAGAAATTGATGAAGGGACCGCAGAGTTTGTCGATGCAGATAAGGTGTTTGCCCAGCTTCACGCATCATTGGAATGAGGAAGGTCTTTTTTCTTACAGCCGCAGTGTCTGAAGTTGCCGCTGCTGCTGAATTTTACAACAGCCAGCAAGAGACCCTCGGCAAGCGGTTTGTCGGAGCTATAGAGGATGGGGTGTCGAGAGTGAAATTCGACCCTTTTCTATACCCGGTTATAGATGAAAACGTGCGGCGCTGTCTTGTTCGCACCTTCCCGTTCTGTATTTTATTCAGGGTCGGTAAAGGCCGTATTGTAATTGTTGCTGTGATGCACTTGCATAGAAAGCCGGGCTATTGGAAGAAGCGAGAAAAGTAGGCTAGCCTACCATAATAAATTACCTATTAAAGAAAGGAACGTACCTATGAAAGTCGGACTTGTCGGTTGGCGTGGCATGGTAGGCTCGGTTCTCCTCCAGCGCATGCAGGAAGAGAATGATTTTGCAGGAATCGAACCTGTGTTTTTCACCACCTCCCAGGCTGGACAGCCTGCTCCCATGAACGCGGGGATATTGAAGGATGCCTCGGACATAGCGGAGCTGAAGAAGCTGGACGTGATCATCACCTGCCAGGGGGGCGATTACACCAAGGCGGTCCGTCCGGAGTTGCACCAGGCGGGCTGGCAGGGGTACTGGATCGACGCGGCCAGCACGCTCCGCATGGAATCCGATGCGGTCATCATCCTCGATCCGGTGAACCGCGACGTCATCGACGCGGCGCTTGCCAAAGGGGTGAAGGACTACATCGGCGGCAACTGCACGGTGAGCCTCATGCTGATGGCGCTGGGCGGTCTGTTCCGGGCCGGCGTGGTGGAATGGATCTCCTCGATGACCTATCAGGCCGCCTCGGGCGCAGGCGCTCCCAACATGCGCGAACTGCTCTCCCAGATGGGCGTTCTGCAGGGTTCGGTAGCCGACCTGTTGCGGAACCCGGGATCGGCGATCCTGGAAATCGACCGCAAGGTGACGGAAACCCTGAGAAACGGCGACATGCCGACCAAGGAGTTCGGCTTTCCGCTGGCAGGGAACGTGCTCCCCTGGATCGACCGGGAAGTGGAGGACGGCCAGAGCCGCGAGGAGTGGAAAGGTTTCGCCGAGACCAACAAGATCCTCGGCACTACCTCGCCGATTCAGGTTGACGGCATCTGCGTGCGTGTCGGCGCCATGCGCTGCCACAGCCAGGCGCTGACCATCAAGCTGAACAGGGACGTCCCGATCGCCGAGATCGAAGAGATGATCAAGAACGACAACCAGTGGGTGAAGTTCGTGCCCAACAACAAGGCCGACACCCTGGCGCAGTTGACCCCTGCCGCGGTCTCCGGGTCGCTCACCGTGCCGATCGGGCGCGTGCGCAAGATGAAGATGGGGCCGCAGTACCTTTCGGCCTTCACCTGCGGAGATCAGTTGCTTTGGGGCGCCGCCGAGCCGCTGCGCCGCATGCTGCAGGTGCTCAAAGAGCGTTAGTAATACCATCGGTCGGATCGTCAAGCAGCATCACGGAGCGCGTCCCCGGGCAACAGGGGGCGCGCTCCGGTTTTTTTCTTTAACAGGAGAACCAGATTATGAGCAGGCTTTGGAACATTGCAGTAGTAGGCGCGACCGGTGCGGTCGGGACCCAGATGATCGAGTGCCTTGAGGAGCGCAATTTCCCCGTGGGCAACATCAAGTTCCTGGCCAGCGGACGGAGCGCCGGACAGGTGCTGGAGTTCAACGGCAAATCGGTGCTGGTCGAGGAACTGACGCACGATTGCTTCGAAGGGGTCGATATCGCCCTCTTTTCCGCAGGGGGCGCGCGTTCCGAGGAGTTCTGCCCGTCGGCTGCCAAGGCTGGTGCCGTCTGCATCGACAACTCCAGCGCCTGGCGTATGGACCAGGACGTCCCGCTGGTGGTGCCCGAAGTGAACCCGCTCGCCATAGCAGGCTACAAGAAGAAGGGGATCATCGCCAATCCCAACTGCTCCACCATCCAGATGGTGGTGGCGCTTAAACCGCTGCACGATTTCGGCACCGTGAAGAGGATCGTGGTCTCCACCTATCAGGCGGTTTCCGGCACCGGGAAGAAGGCGATCGACGAACTGCGCGTTCAGGCGGGCGAACTGCTCAACGGGCGCCCCACTAAAAACGAGGTTTACCCGCACCGGATCGCCTTCAACTGCCTGCCCCAGATCGATTCTTTCTGCGACAACGGTTACACCAAGGAAGAGATGAAGATGGCGAACGAAACCGCCAAGATCATGGAGTCCGACATCAAGACCACCGCTACCTGCGTCAGGGTTCCGGTTTTCTACGGGCACTCCGAGTCGGTCAACATCGAGACGGTGCAAAAGATCTCGGTCGCCAAGGCAAGGGAGTTGCTGCGGAACGCTCCCGGCGTGGAACTGGTCGATGACCCGGCCGGCGGCGAGTACCCGATGGCGATCAACGCGGCTGGAGAAGATCTCATCCTGGTCGGGCGCATCCGGGAGGACGATTCCATAGAGAACGGTCTGAACCTCTGGATCGTGGCGGACAACATCCGCAAGGGTGCCGCCACCAACGCCGTGCAGATCGCGGAGATCCTGGTGGAGAAATATCTGAAGTAGGCTCGGTTCCGACCGCGACCAACATCTTGGAATTTATGCGCAATATCAAGCTGATCATCGAATACGACGGCACAGCCTACTGCGGCTGGCAGGTGCAGCCTAACGGGATCACCATCCAGGAGGTCATGGAGGGGGCGCTCGCGCGCATGCTGGGCGAGCCGGCCAAGCTCCGCTCCTCCGGGCGCACCGACGCCGGGGTGCACGCGCGCGGCATGGCGGCCTGCTTCAACACGGAGAAGGGGCTGCCGCTGCGCGCCTTCCGGGAGGGGCTGAATACGCTGCTGCCCAACGACATCGCGGTGCGCGAAGCCTGCGAGGTGCCGCTCCCTTTCAACCCCCGCGCCGATGCCCTGGCGAAGCACTACCGCTATACGATACTCCTGGACGGCCTGCGCTCGCCCCTCTCTCGCCACATCGCCTGGCGCCTGAACGGGGGACTCGACCTCGCCGCCATGCGCGAGGCGTGCGACCTGTTCGTGGGGGAGCACGATTTCGCCGCTTTCCGCGCCTCCAACTGCGCGGCCAAGACGACGGTGCGCCGGATAAACTCACTGGAACTGGTGCAGGACGACCGCTTCATTCATCTGGACGTCAACGGTAGCGGTTTTTTGAAGAACATGGTGCGCATCATCGCGGGCACCATCGTGGAGGTGGGGCAGGGGAGACGTGGCTCTCAGGACGTGGCAAAGCTGCTCCTGGAGGGGAACCGGCAGGTTTCCGGCATGACGGCGCCGCCGCATGGACTTTGCCTGATGCAGGTTTTTTATCCGGCGCAGTTGCTGAGAACCCCGCGTTCACTTTGACTTTTGCCGAGACGTCTATTGTTCCCCTGTGTTTTTATCTTGACATGCACGGTTAAATCAATTAAATTCTCAACTTTCTGTAAGTCCGAGTGATAATTCCAGATAGCTGTGAGGTTTCGATGAAGACGACGCAAGTTGCCAAAAAAGAAGATGTGACCAGGGATTGGTATCTGGTTGATGTGGAT
>Ga0209317_1001312_pt1 | contig 22391 bp, 25 predicted proteins | sample RifGroB2_FD_183994 | JGI IMG/M metagenome (GOLD analysis project Ga0209317, IMG submission 183994) | Soil microbial communities from Rifle, Colorado, USA - Groundwater B2 (SPAdes) (version 2) | ecosystem: Environmental > Terrestrial > Soil > Unclassified | place: Rifle, Colorado | collected...
CCAGCTAGAAACCTAAGCACCCCAAAAGACCGACGCCGACCCGCGGAAGCACTCGTGGCCGGCGCCGGTCGTCTCATGCATTTTTAAAGCGCCACTTTTACTACATCCTCACGGAGCCCGTAGCAAGGCGGCTCCCATCTCGGCTACCAGTTCTTCCTTGCTGTATTCATGGCTACCGAAGAAAGAGGGTTCCAGTATCCCTTTCCTGCCTACCCTCTTTGCATGGCCCGTTGCATGGATGAGCTCGTGATAGTAGGTTGCGTAGTATTCCTCTGGTGATTCAAAGGATTCTCGTACCGGCATCTTTACATAGTCCAAAACAGGACTGTATGCTGGCTGGTTACCCCCGTAATGGATATCTGGCCTGAGGGGCATTGCGGCTATGATCTGTTCTGCCCTCTCTATGGGAGTGAATGGTTGGATGATGGTCTCTGGTATCGGGGGTGCTTCAATCCCCTCTGTCTGCTCCAGGTTGAACACCGAGTAATACCGGAGCATAGGTATCTTGCCATTCACAGTCACGGTATCGGCATCGTCATTGCCAGCATCATTCCTGTCCAACCACTTCCAGAAGATCACCGGAGTTGACTTCTCTCCCTTCCTGACATGGCCGCCCCTATCCTGACACTGCTTGAAGGTCATCCAGTACTGGGAGCCATACGGCATACAGGCCAGCATGAAAATGTTGATCCCTCTGTACTCCTTCTTGCTGATAAGGTTCTTGGGCTGGTTGCTGGTAGCGTTCCATGTCTTCCTCCATGGGACCGTACCTTGCTGTAGTAATTCCATGATGCGATTATTGATTAGATCGTATACTTTACACATGGTTACATCCTCCTTTGTTTAGGACGCAGATATCCCTGTACGGGAATACCGCTGGGTTGTGGTGCTTAGATTGTGAATGGTGGATTGGTACTACAGATAGGGCTGAGAGGAAGGGTTGATGCTGCTCTACAAAATCACCTCCTTGGAAATGAATAAAGCCATGATCAGTTAAGACCATGGCTCCTTTTTTGACCTACCGGGGTTCCGGTTTTTACGAATTCAATGTCTCTTATTTCATCTGCCTACTCGGATGGTATGAAGGTTTTGAATTCCCTACACGTCATGATTTAAAGTGTTAAAACCCAGACAAATGCCATATGCATAATTGCCGTTTAAGGCATTTTTTTAAAGAACAACTTCTTTGGTAAAACAATAAATGCCAATAGCGACATTATATTAACTATTATAGTACCTGCAAAGTACATATAATCAATATAATATATAAAGGTTGACTTATAGATCACTATTTGCATTGGTTGTATATATTTAAATCCTTTGTAAATGCTATACACACACATCCACGACATCACTCACTGGTATTGCGGCAATCAAATATATTCTATTGGTAAACCATAACTTTTTAGCGTATTCAGTTTTATATGTGAATGTACTGCCATTCGTAAGCTGTTTAATCCCATATTCAACACTACATATGTATTTTGCTATATGTTGAATATTAAGTCTTATGATATTGCATATGCATAACCATGCAGCAATTAAGTAAGGTACGGTTAGAAAAAGGTATTCGTCTTCAAAAGCTTTGTAGAAAGTAACAAATATTCCTGTCATAATAATGCCAAAGAATAATGAAAAAAATTGTCCGTAAGCGCTTCGTATTTCATTGCGCATTTCTTTGTACTCTTCAAGCAAAGCTTTTAGTTGTTGCTCTTTTATGAAATTATCATTTGCACTATTATCGAGTGGTTTATCTGGCAAAGCCATAATTGTATGCCTCAGATAGTGTACTGACTGGCCGGGTTAATTGCATATATATTGACTGTAATTTATTTGTAAGCGTATCAGAATCAAATTGCTTGGCAGTAATTTTATTATTGATATGGTATCTTGATAACTGTAAAGAATTGCTCAATAATTCACAGACTGCCTCAGAGAACTTAATCACATTATCTGGGGTTACAATTCCTGTTTGCAGATCGCCGACTAGCTCATTATTTGCAGGCGATTCTATTGATACAACGGGCAATCCAAAATGAAGTGCTTCAATAATTGGCAATCCCTGTGTCTCTGTTTTAGATGAATTTACAAAAACAGTAGCTATTTGATAATGTTTGGCTACATTACAGTGGTTAAGCGGTCCAGCAAAAATCACGTTATTTTCTAATCTGAGATATTTAACTCTTCGTTGTAACTTAGTCAAGCTCGGACCGCCACCAACTATTAAAAGAATTACATCAGGCAATTTCATTTTGATTAGTGCTAATACCTCTAGTATAAACCCAATATTTTTCTCATCTGCTAAACGGCTGACACTTAACAACACTGGAGTATTTGTTGTTATATTATACATATTCCTTAATAAGGCAGTATCTATTTCGTTTGCAGGGATTTTCAAACTTTCAGATATCCCAGTTGGCAATATGTCAATATCAGCCTTGCACCCAGAGTTTATGAGCATATATTTGGTTGCTTTTGTTGGCGCAATTACTAAATTGCATTTACATGCATAATCAATGGCAAGCTTTTTAATATAATATCTTGTAAATTCAGTATTTGGAACTGGTAAGTAGTGGCAATAGTGTTCATATAAAGTATGATATGTAAATACAAGTGGCTTATTTAAGGTTTTAGCTGCTTTTAAGGCAGGAATTCCAAGGCCGAAGGGATGATGAGTATGCAATATATCAACACACAAATCTTCACAGATACCAGCTAGTTTAGTTGAAGATATAATTGGGATAGGATATTTTTCTTTATAATATAATTTAAAAGATGGCACTCTAATAACGTTATACATTATGTCGGCGAACTTTGGAAATTCTGGCGCTATTATTGTGACATTATGTCAAAGCTTTCGTAGTCCAGCAGCATACGAATTAACTGAAACAGTTATACCACTGATAATAGGCTCATAATTATTGGTGATGAATGCTATATTCATTATTTCTCACTTCTGGCGGTGTACCTACTCTAGGACAAGCATTTTTCAACCTGCAAGAAGGTAGAGAATCAGGCTATGAGTTTGTTTGATTTATTGGACAAAAAGCACAAAGAGAATTACTGTTCGGACACATAGAGCATTAGCTTTTGTACAAGGAGCAAGATGCTTGATTTACGAAACTAATAGCAACCGCAAGCACCGAAGTCAACTCTCAACTTATCAATAATTGGGGTAACTATCTTACTTATATTACTTGGACGACAATCGATGTCTTTGGCGCCATCAGGCACTAAGCAATTAATTAGAGTCGCATAAGGCTGCTCCCTGAGTACATAATCACGATACACATCGAATGGCATGTTTACGATATCAAGCTGCTCAATTCCATTTGCTAAGAAATAAGAGGCAACGCCTTTACCAATAAATTCCGTCATGGCCTCATCTCCACTATAGTTTCGCAACAAAAGATAAAAATATTTAGCAGGTATTTCGCTGCGAAAATATGGATACACTCCTGCAGACAAACAACTCAGAATTGTATCTATAGCTTGTGAATACATGCAGAATAGAGCTAGTAAGAATCTATCGCATTCGCTACCTGAAGTCACATTGCCAGTGAGTGGCTTCTGGGCCTTCATAAACGCTTCAACTCGTTCACCGAGGGACATATTTACATCATTGTGATCATTGAACAGTAACAACTGACAAATATCAGGCCCCAACCGCTTTTCAATAAGCTCATATGTTGGATATTCCTGTGATAAGCAATCAATTCCTGTCTTACCAAATATTTCTTTCAAAAGATTTTCATAACCTTGGTGAATAGTGTCAATTTTATCATCAGATACTGACCCAATAATACTCAATTGAATAAAGAAGAAATCATGACTATAATTAGTTAAAATATCAATCGTATCCTTCATAACATGTCTGAATTGCAACTCCACCTCTTCAGCATTTACACTTCCATAGGGTGCCCTTAAAAAATTCTCAAGCTTAAGAAATGGGTCGTGCAATAACTGATAATCCCCAATTGCCCTAAATGGATAATGGTTGCCAGACTTCACCTTTAGATTTATAGCTGCTGAGAGCACAAAGCAGTCATTGCGGTCACTTATTCTATCCCAACAATACTTCAATATCTCTCTATGTTGGAGCCAGAAGCTTGAAACCTCATCAATAAACCACAGGCATTTATCTAATGTAAAATAGTGTAGGTCCAAGATTTTATATCCGCGATTGACTAAATCACGATATTTATCTTGAATGGTGATCAATTCAGAGATTAGAAATTTCGAATAGCTCATGATTTGTATTTCTCTATATACCATTCGGGGAGTTCGTACTCTTCCGACAATAAAGTCAGCGTTCGCTTCATAAGCTTGACCATATCTGGTACAACATCAGCACAGTTCTGTTTCAGTGAAAAGTCTGGCACTGCGTGAAACATGTGAGCTGCATTATCGCATTTCACCATGGCAGATTCTCGCACAGCTCCCCATAGCCCGTGAGCATAGTTTGAATCATAATCATACATTAAATCAAATAGCTCTTTCTCGCCTACAAAAATACTTTTGTCACGTATTCCCATCTGATCAAAGTATCTTAAATCTGCATCGATAAACTCCTCCCATGTTTCTTCGTTTACAAGCATCTCCAAAATGTCTGGAATAACATGAGAATCTATCGCAACTTCAACTTCTCTAGCTTTGAGTAGAACCAGCTTATATTTGCCAACGCCGTATTGTTGATAATCATTCCAGATGTTTGGCTTTTCCGCTGCCATCTTTATCAGATATTTCAACATTATAAACACCTCTGCTATTATCCTAACTGAAGATCTAGCAGCAATAGAAGTCCCAACATTGTTGGTTACAGTCTCATGCAAAACCTTATATGAGTACGTAATCAACGACATAATTACAGTAAGCTTACCGTTTTTTATACTTTCTTCTTTATTCTTACACCAAACATACTCCAAGACTTCTGCAATATCTCCAATAATTTCATCTGATTTCATACCATGGTCCTTGTGGTTTATATAAAAAAGTTTACATTCGGTGCTCATACCAATTTGTTTCCAAAAACTCTCTATGTACTCTTTGTTACTCTCTCCCATATGCATTTCTGCGGAACGGACCATTGGCCGATAAGACCGCATTTTCTCGTCTTCGTGATTAGTGTTTGGATACTCTTGTAAGGCTTCAATTGTTGAGGAGCATTCTCGACTGAAGAAGATTTTCTCCTGATACACCATATTCATTACTACAAGAAATCTAATATCTGTTGCCTCATTGGATTGATGGAAATAATTGGTCTTGATAATTGATTGTAACTTTAATAACCTGCTATCAAGAGAGTGTTCAGGAACATAAAAGTAGGACCAAAAAGTCTCATTTTTTTCACCATCAATAACTGCTGTCAATGGTGATAAAGAGTCCTTCCCTATTCTTTTTAAGATAGATTTATATATACTTTCTTGGGCTGAAGTGGGCAGAGACAGTATCTTTGACAACCTTGGCGTATCTAAGCTTTTTTCGTAAGAGGAAATCTCTTGTAGAATTGTTGCTGCAAGCCGAAGCCCCTTGTCTCTCTCGTAAGTATCCAAAATCAAAGCAAGCCAAATATACTCTGGAAGTCTATTTAAAGCCCAAGAGGAGAACTTCATCGTCTGCCCCATGGAATAATTCCAGGGTGAGATTACCCTCCCACTTCTTACTTTATGATCTTTTATCCGACTTACGGTCATTGCTAATGATCCTTAACTGTTCGGCAAATTCACGTTGATTAGGTTGCGGAGGCTACACTCTTCAAGATAGCCTTTATCTCTTCTAAAGTATGCGCAGGCTGCTTTGAGTGGATCATCATATGGCAATTAGGGCACACGGGTCGGAGGTCTTTTACAGGGTCAATTTTATAGGTACTCTTGATAGTCGATATTTCCACAAGATGATGTACGTGGATACGTCCTTTTCCTGTCTCGCCATACCGCTTTTCGAAATTAAACCCACAGACTGTACAGTCATGCCCATAATACTTTAAGCAAACAGTTCTGGCTTCAAAGTTTCTCTCATACACATTTACCAATATCTGCTTTGATTTACCTTCTACATACTCTGAGCCTGTTGGTAGGTCATCGGGATACACAGCCCTATCCTCGGTAGCCAACTGAGTGCTATATCTATCTCGAATTTCCCTAATCTGTAATAACTTAGTCTTTCTTAAATCCTCGTAGTACTCAAGATGCTGCGACACGGCATATATAGCTTTTGCAAGTATTACATCACCTAGCTCTTCCTTTATTTTCCCGAGGAAATAGTCTGTGGTGTAGGAATTGTTGCATCGCGTATATCTGACACCGTTGACCAAGATCGGATAACGCTTCCTCCCTCGTAACCTCTCCACTATATACAAGCTTTGCGGCCTCATAAGCTTCAACGATTCCACTCTCAGGAATTCTCACAAAGCCTCCTTGCTCTTCTGATCATCTGGCAGATTTACAGCCTTATATCACGGAGACAGACAACATGAAAGCAGATTCACGCTACATATCACCTGCCTTCCAAATTTGCCCCCTAGCTGCACTTTACCCTCACGCCCAGGGTTACCACCGTCAAGCAATCTGAACATTGTATTTTATTTAAATATTGTGTATATTCCCTTCACTCATAAAACCATTTAGTCCCAGGAGGTTTGTTATGTCCGAAGGCAGCACTCACACCAAATATAAGAAGGGTAAGATATACGAGATCGACCTGGATCAGCTATATAGGGACATAGACCAACCTCGCAAGCACTTTGACAAAGCAGAACTTGAGTCCCTTAAGCAATCAATATCAGATAAAGGGTTGTTGTACCCCATCATCATCCGAGTTGACGATACTGGTTCCAACATAATCGTATCAGGGGAAAGAAGGTTCAAGGCTTATAAGGCTCTTGGTAAGGCAACTATCCCTGCAATGTTGGTCAATGATGACACTAAATGGGATGAGATTGCTGTTATCGACAATATCCAGCGTAGTAGTCTCAATGTGGTCGAAGAGTCTGAGGCTTTAAACCATCTGGTTGAAAAGTATGGCCATACTCAAGAGCAGATGGGAAATTTAATAGGGAAGGCACAGAATACGGTGTCTGAGATACTAGCTCTAAAGGGACTGTCAGAGGACATACGGAAAGAAGCTAGAGAGAGGAAGGACCTTAGTAGGGCTGCACTCCTTAAGATAGCCAAGAAGAGACCTACATCTCAAAGGAAGGCATATGACGCTCTTGTTGCCTCCCTGGCAGCACCTAAGAAGGAGATCAAGAGACCTAGGCTCACTATCACTAAGAGGGCTATTGCTACTACCGACAATAGCCTTAAGTGCCTTAAGGAGATAGACCTTGATACCCTTGGAGATGATAGGGATGTAGTGGTCTCCAAGCTACAAGATTTGTTGCTAGAGATACAGAATAAGCTCCGTAGTATAGGTAGTTAGATTGTATCGGTGCACCGATACTGTTGGCTAAAGTGGGAACAGGAAACCCCTGTCATTATTGGCATCAGTACTTCTTTTGTCTGATCGTACAGGTCTTTAGGAGCAAACTCTCAATCTCCTAGGTTGGAGCATCCCTGACACTGAGCCACCGGCAGAATTGGATATCAACTTTTTGCAGTGTCATTTGTAGCTGATTTCAGCTCTTGGAGTTTTTTTAGTAGTTCTTTTTTACCTACATTAGGCACCTGACTTTCGTCTACATCAAGATTGAAGCTACAAGACGTTACGCCAGGCGTGTGAGTCCATGGGTCATTAAAATCTGAATCTTGAACTGGTCTAGTGAATTTGCAATTGCCAGCATCAACTCCGTTTATGAATTTTAAAGCGTTTGTTACATTATTGATTGACATTGACACTAACTGCAGCAACAGTGCTACCTTCTCTAGCTTCCAGTTAATAGATATTCTACGAGAAGTTAGTGCTCGACTCCCTTTGTTGCCGACCTCTCGCAGAACAAAGAACGAAGATCCATATTCACTTTTACCTATGAGCTTCATTTCAGACGCCGGTGGCGCAACACCGTACTCCTTCTCTTCAGCCATTGACAAGGAAAAGCCACCAGACCTGATTCTAAACCCATGCTTTATACTGTTATATTCATTTATATGATCTTTGTCGCAAAATTCATATGACAACCTTTGCCAGAAAGCTGCAAATAATTGACTTGTGCGTTTCTGCTTCTCCGTCCCAGGCAGGTAGCATTGAAAGACAACCTCTGCAACAGCTTCCCACGTAAGAACTGGCAGGTTGTAGGACACAAATAGTGTAGCATCTTTATCAGTTATTCGTTTTAATATGGTCCGCAACTCTGAGTTGCTGCACTTGCTTGCCCAGGCATATACAGCAAATGGAGCTTGAAGTAGCGCACCAATGAGAGTGAATAATGTTTCTGATGCGTGATGAAGTGATGCACGAAGAGCTATTGAGGCTCTTTTACTATCCTCACTCTTTTGATATATTTCGTTCAAGAACTGAAAATAATCAACATCAATCCCTTCAATGTACGCAAGGTTTTTCTCTGAGAGACTGACCTCCCAAATGCTATAAGGCTCATCATTTACAACAATTATAGCGCTATCCATTACTTACCTTCTTGCTCAAAATTCTACCCATGTATAGGTGCCGCCTCCCAAACCACCGAAGATATATTACACAGCTTGGATATGCTTCTTTCCTTGCAAATGTATCAGCCAACGATCAGCACCCCTGCCTCTATTGCGAGTAGAGATAGTCACCTTACCTCCAGGCTCAAAGGCGATATCGGTCTTAACGCATCTGCCAGATACATAGTCTGATTCATGGCTAAGGATACCACGCTCAAAGTGTAACCCCTCAAGGAAGTATCCAAGGTTGTACTCCTCGTCTGGGATGAAGTCGTTGAAGGAATAGCCTCTTGGTGCTGCATATGTGAAAGACATGAGGGCCAAGCAAAAGAGGACTCCGATAGCCGATATGTCAGGTTCTTCCTCAGTGATCTGGAAGACGATCTTGTGAGAAGAGTTAACGGTGCCATCTTCAAGAGGTAGTTCTTGGTACTCGTTCTCCAATAATTCAAGCTCTATGCCGATTGTCATATCCAGTAGGTTAATACCCACCTTCTTATTATTGTCCATTATCATATCACCCCCAGAATATACCTGTAGCGTCTTTGTCTACCTCTTGGATCAGTTGTTCTAATGAACCCTTGGAATAGGGTTTACGTTTGTCATTTCTGTCGTAAGCATATAGTGACCAAGCCTTAGCTGATTCGTCATACTCAAATTGCGCTATCGGCATCTCACTCCATGTGGAAGGGTCATTATAGTACGGCCTACATTCAGATAAGGTTACTCTGTTACCAATGGCTTTGCAGACCAACTTAACTTGATCCCTAGCGTGTGGCGGCACTCTCTTCTCAATGAAGGCCTTGAATAGTTTATCGACTCTATGCTGTTCAATTTCTGGTAGTGGCATTACTTTACTCCGGTCCTTATTGTTGAGGTTCCTATCACACTTTATTTATGGTGGCCCAACAATACAGTCTGTATGTCTTCAGGTTGTACACCTAATTCACTGCCTGAATCAGTACGCATTATTGCAACCATCTTAGTAAATGCCCGGCGCTGTTCATCACTCCCCATAGATGCTCCGAGTTTTTCAAAGGCCGAGAATGCCTGGATCGCTTCGTTTGACCCATAGAGACAGATTCTCGCTTTTGCATCTGCGGTTCTGGTGAACAACTCTTGCCTTTCTTTAGTGCCCTCTTTGTGCATGAATTGGGCTTGCTGGCAAACGCAGTTCAAATAATCCATATAGGCTCTTGAGCGAAGGTCGCGAAGATGCCGTTGTCTTTCAATGTGGCGGGTAAAAATATATTGAAGGCTTGCACCTACCATGACACCTAAAAATGAAAATATAGCGGTTAGCATTCCCGAACCTCAATATGAATTTTTCAAAACTTGGTGAACAAGTGCTGTTACTTTACATAAACTTGGAATACAAGAACTGCAATATTTAGCAAACCCACGATCACTAGAAGTAAAGTCAACCAATTCAATCTGGCTCCAATCTTAAATTGCTCCTGAGCAAGAAGTACCTGAAGCTTTCTATCATCATTGAGCCTTGCTTCAGGGTCGCCATAACCATTGCCGTCAGCAACTCTATCGAGCAACTCTCTGATATCTTCTTTATTATTCATAAATTTCAAGCTCCATAAATACAAACGTCTCCTAGGGACACGTCAGACATCTGCCATAGCTTCTTTAAGTCGTTCCTTTGGGTCGTTAAATACAACTTCACTCGGATCAAAATGCTCAGAGTCAAAGGGTCCTCCCTTTTGTGACTCAACCCATTGCGTGGTATCTTGGCATTCCTTATGCTCTGGGTCAGCTAGGATTTCAAGTAGGTCAGGGTATCTCCAAGCGCCACCACAATCCTCCGGTGGACATGCACGTTTACCCTTTATGCACCTTGGATATGTGACTCCAGGCTCGGCAGGCATGATAGCTTCGAAATCAATTTTATGTCTCCAGTCGTCTCCGAAGTCATAGGCATATACGAATGTTGAAGGGATAACGCTCTCGTATTTTGATATCCTGTGCTTCCATCCTGGGAGGGTTCGCTCGTCAATCAGCATGAAATCATCATCTTCACTTGGTATGCCGAACACTAAGGTCTCCCCGGTCTTGGCTCTTATCCTGAATTCGTGGAGATGGCAATCTAACCAGCCCATTGCATCCTGAATGGAAACGTGTAAATCCCAAAAGGTGTATGTCGATGGAACTTGGATTCTGCGCCAGATAGCGGGCTTGGTTTCCTTGAGGGTAATCTTGAACTGATAGATCAGCTTCTTTGGGGGCATGGCAGGTATCCTTTTGGGAGCGACTGTTAGCTTTGGCTTATAACATGAAGTCGCCCCAAGAGGAAGTAATTACCTCTACAGGCTCAAAATCTAGGTTCTGACGGGACTTTATGCTGTCGTCAATGGGTTACCATGGGGTTCCGGTTAATCTACTAACACAAGTCAATTCTCAAACAGTCCACTCGGATGCCATTATGGTTTGAACCTGGCCTAGGACCTTAATACCCTTAATACCCTTTTTTCCTAGCAGTATGAATTACACTGAGTATGGAGTTGATACTGTACAAACAATATAAGAGGACTTAATTCCCTTAATTCCCTTAATTCCCTTAGAGTAAAATTCCTGAGAGGTTTAATTGTAGGTCTGATTATTAATTAAGTTAATAGATGATGGAATATTTTGTATCTAAACAAAATATTCTTACTAGAGCTATTAACACTCTAATTTAACATCCAATCTATTAATGCAACATTAGTACTACATACTACCAGTCAGCACCATGTAAGTGCTTCCTTGAAATTAATACTATTATTGAATTTAACTTAGAGTTTAAATGTAACCTTTAATTTAATATTTACTTAGGGCAACATTTTATCCTCTAATAGAAACAGAAACTTCTTACCTAGAGGAATTAAGGGAATTATTGGTAAGAAGCTCTGTTTCATACAAGCAATTAAGTAGAAATCAATTCTCTATTTGAATTAATTAAAAGTTTATACAATGAGGAATTAAGGGTAAAAAGGGTATTAAGGTTCAGACTCACCTGTAAACTTCAACATCGGATTACTGATGTAGTTAGCTGCGTCTCGCCCTTTAGTCGGAACCATCAGCTCTCTCAGAATATTCCGCTCCTCAAGGGCTTTGAGTGCGTCATCTATATCAGACATCGACTTGAATGCCCTACTACAAGCAGTCTTTGTAAACACCTCAAATCCGTTCCTCTGCATCCACAAGAATATTTTCTTGGCATCGCTGACTTCCTCGTCAGCTCCGATTAAGCCGTATGCCGCTTTAGCATGACCGATCAAGATGTCACATAACGCAATTGACCTATTCAGCGTATCAGCTCCGATTGTCAGGTTTTCAGGGCCATGCTCTACCAGATGCATTATCCCTGCAATCCTCAGTGCTGTACCAGGGAGCTTACCTCCCCAGTCATCCATCGACTCCAGCTCTCCACCGGGACCAAGCATCCCCTCTACTCTGGCATCGAACTGCACCCAGACGCCGAGTGCATCCTGGTCCAGTACCAGCATACGAGGGACTTCCTTACCAGCATCGTTTAACAGCTTCGGGACGGATAGCAATTGTCGGATACCAGCCTCGTATCTGGCCTTAACGTCAGCTGGAACTATTGTCCTGTCACCAGCAATCCTCTTGCCAAGCATTGACTCAGGAAGACAGAACAGGAACCGTCCTAATGCACCTTTACCTTTAAACTCTGTCTTGTTGCCTTTCCCAAAGGTCTCGATCACAACCGGCTGAACTGCTAGTCCGAAAGTCAAAGCGGGCTTATCAAGATCAACCTTCCTTGTCTTCCTCATGATCTTAGTTGGGCTACCGGAATACGCCTGTAAGAAAATGTCGATATTGATCTTTCCTTCGTTGTACAAGCCAGCCATGATCTCGAAGATGTTGCCCTCGTCGGAGAGGAGCGCCATCTTCTCATCATGCTCAGCCAACATATCTTGAAGGGCTTCAGGCGTAACGTCGGCAGTCCATAATACCGGTGCTTTTACCTGTACCGGCATACTTGCCCTTATCTCAGATATTTGGCTAACAAGACCTTGCCTTTTAACAGGATCGGGTTCATTGCCAGCCTCCTTCTGCAACTTATCTATCCGCTTCTGAGCAATGTTAATGGCGGTGGCTGTATCCTGGATCTGGGTCTCAAGCAACTCGGCCTGCTCCTTCTCCCAGACAACTAGAGGATTTCTCATTGGGTTCAGGATAGCCGACTTCCTTTCGCCCGACTTCAGGACAGTAACGGTCCAAAGAGATAACTGCTCGGTATAATCATCGTCGCCATAGGGAGCCACGACAAACTTCTTCTGGACACTCGCTGCCACTATCGACAACCCAAGCATAACAGCAAGCCCTTCAGGTGTCTGCTTTGATTGACTAATTGCACCAGCATACCCACCAAGCCAGGACGGCAACATCTCGGCCTTAATGTGTTCAACTCCAGGGCCATCGAAGAGCACTGGGGCTTTCCAATCCTCAAACGGTAACGATCCAGTTTCACCTTGCACCTCGCCGGCAGTGTCGATTGCTGTCAACGGTCCCGGTTCAAAAGGAGGTGAATCTATTTTGGTATCGGCTACCTCCGAAACATCCTCCGCCACCCTTTTCTCCCTTAATTCCTTAATTCCCTGCCGTTCGTTGATCACTTTCTCTTTCTCTTCTGCAACGTCTACCACCGGTTCAACAATATCAGAATCACCACTAATCGAACCTGCCATCATCCATTCTGGGACATCTGCAAGGTCAACATCCTCGAGTCCTTTACCATCAAGCCAAGAGAATACATTGGGTCTGTCAAACGCTGCCCCTGGGTTCTCGCTCAATACTGACGGCGGAGCAATCACATATCTTCTATCTCCGATCAGTATAACACCTGAATGCATGTCACCTACCAGAACATTGTCAACCACTCCCTTGTACTTAAAATAAACATGGTGGCCTTTATTTACTGCTGCGATAGGTGTTACCGGCAACCCTTTCTCCTGAGCAAGATTCCATGATTCTTGGGTCAGGAAATGAGCTACTGCAACTCCCGACTTTGGCCCAGTAAGGATACCTATATTGCTATCAGTGGTTTTACTCCACCACTCGTTGATCTGGATCGGGTCGGTAGTCGCAACCTCACTCCATTTGACTGCCACAATGTCCCTGTTCCGCACGATAGGGAAAACCGGTATACCTTTACTCGCATACTTGATAGCCTCCTCATGAAGGCTTGACCTTACTGGTACTATTTCACTTGCCACTATCCACCTCTCACGATTTTAGTATCGCAAAACTCTTCAGGATTGAATGCTATCGGGAAGAGGAGAAGGCATTGCGCCCTCTCCTCCTCAGCTCCAGTTGTAGGCTACTTCTGCTTGTCCCGCCAGACCTTGAGACCGGCCTCGATGTAGGCATTGATCTCGGCAAGTGTTGGAGCTACATACTCGCCTCTCTCTTCCGCCTTTTTAGCAGCATCTGCCCGAAGCTTCTTGAATGCGTTGGTCTCCAACTGTGCACGGACTCTGGTCTCGGGGTCTACCAGAGTAAGGGCGGCGATGATCCTCTCCACCTTCTTACTGTCCTTGACAAATTCAGCATTGCTGATTGCCGTCTTGAACACTTTCTTCAGGGTGATGACGTGTTCGGGGTAAGTGGTGCCTGCCGGTGCTCCTACCAGTACGTTCAACTCTTCCATGTTTACTTCTCCTTTTTGTCCTGCTGAGATGTGCGGCCGTGCCGCTTTAAGTAGGTCGGAACATAGCTCAGGGCCAAAACGTTTGCAAAAGCACAAGGTGGTCAAAGGTAGTAAGGGGTGGGTATCCGTCGCCGAATGACCGCAGGCAACAAAAACGGGAAGGTCCATGATTGGGACCTTCCCGATTGTAAGAACAGGGTCGACATCTGGGTGGTACTTTTAGCTATTCATTTTCTTCAACCTCAAGCTTCATCACAGCGGCAATGATTTTCTCCATGATACCATCATCAGGAATTGCATATCCCTCTATTGCTAGACTTTTACTTAGAGACTTTACGTTCATACTAGCCCTATCACCGGACTGTGCACCGGCCAATACCGCAGCCATTATGATCGGGTCAACATCTGCCTTCTCAATAGCCACCTGTCCACCATCAGTTGTCCTCCTGTATCCACCAGGGAGGTGTCTGTACAAGCGTTGAATCGTTGCCACTGGAAGGATCGGCAACATATCTAAATGCTTCATGTATTCTGAGACAAACAACTCTTTAGTGGTTGGCTTTGTAAGTCCTAGCTCATAAAACAATAAACCTATTTTCGCACAAGCTATTATCGTTGCATCATTTTTCTTCTTTTCGGCAGCTAATATAGCAACTTGCTGCTTCATCTTAGGTAATGGCAATTCCTTTAACTTTAGTATCGTCTCATCTGATATTACATCTTCATAAAATGGATCACTAGAAATAGGTAAGTCCGCAACCTTGGCACCTTTATCAATTGGAGCCTTGCTCACCCGTTTGTCATTACCAACATTAATACTAACAACACCTTCAAGCTCTGGAACATCCTCTCCTACCAAGAATCTTTTTAAATTAATTATGTCCACCTTTATTCTGTTATTATTATCTATATAGCCAAGAATATCATCTTGTTTAAAGCTACCCCTATCCAAGTCAAAACTCTTTATTGCACCGTCAAGCCTACTTCTTTCTCTATCATCATCACTTAACCCATCATAAAACTCAATCGTACTCTCAATGAAACAATCCCAGATATACCTATCAAATCTATCATATATCCTTGAATAGATATCTGCACGATCCTCTCTATCAAAGTACTTTTTTTCTTCCATCTCAAAGCTAGTCAGAAGCAATATTGTATTTCTTATGTACCATCTACTGGATGTTCCCATATTTTCATAATCAATGTGGTCAAGCCTTCTTCCGTAATCGTAATTAAACATTACCCCTCCAACAATTCCCCATCAATTAAGGTTTAGTTGCATATGAAAATCAATCTGTCTTCTTACCATATCGGATCAAGACAAACAACACCTTACCAACCCCTTAACTGAAACGTAACATCTTATTTACCCAAAAGAAGCAGACGTGTCTGGTCAAACCTATTCTCTCTCAATCCTGGCTGCTGCCCATCAATCAAATCATCACATAGGCTCCGGCCCTGTAGGGGCCTCCGCCCTCACTACCATACCCCCTTATATACCCCCCTTAACTCCCTCCTCGGGCTATCAACCCGATGACTACTACACAATATCAGGTAGTTACCTTAAACTGTCGTGGTTTATGTCGCTATTAGTCTGTACTTTCCGATATAAAAGCACCTATGATGTCTGATGGTTACATGTCCATTACCATCCTCCGGCTCGGATCGAAGGTGATCGTTTGCTTGCAAATGATCGACTGAGACCGAACAAAGCGCCAGCTTTGATAGATGGCACTGACCATGCTGCCCACTATCCTCCTAGCCAAGCATATGCTCCACCTACCATATCAACTCCACCATTAGGCACCATGAAAGTTTTTTTGGGTTGTGGGATAGGAGCAACGGTGCCTTGAGTGGTCAACCTGATAGCGGCCAACCTCAAGGCAGAGGGTTTACTACATATAGTGGTTAAATTAAACTTCTATCTATATATAGGGGGTGTAAGACTTGATCAGCATACCCCTGAGTAAAGGATCGGGGCATGCTCGCTTTACCGGGACATATATGACCGATACATGCATGGATAGCGGTTATATGAGGATTATGGGTTGACAGTGGTATGTGATGTACTGAGGATATTGCTTGTGGTGAGAAAAATAGGTCTGTCGCTACATATGACCTTTAGCTATGGGTAATCAACTGGTTACATGGTTCTACTGCGATACACTTGCGACAACACTCACGACAGGGTAACAAAAAAGGACCTAGGCAATTAAGCCTAAGTCCTTGATTTCTTTTGGTTGCGGGGACAGGATTTGAACCTGTGACCTTCGGGTTATGAGGGCGGCAAAATGGGGACAGAGAAATCTGCCCCCATCGTTACTCATCGTTTTCATTGGCTAAAGAGGCCGGTTGTATATTGGGATTTCGTTCTGCTTTGCCCCTACCGCCCTGATGTGTAGCACAAAATCAGCACAGTGCCCCTCCCCTACCCCCCCACACTCTCCCGGCTCCATCCAGAGCAAGGGCAAGGGTATTATCTCATGGACCCTATCGGGCAAAGGTAACGGAGACAACAGCACAACGGAGTCGGTGGGGATGGTCAGTCATCCTTTGTGAGAAAGTATAAACTTAAGGCGCTGATACCATATAAAACCACTCCCGCCACCAATATTTGCCCTGTTATTGCCCACTCACCCTTCAGCATTGATGCAAGGCAAACTATTGGGACAATACCCATTTTCCCGCCGAACAGCAATCCTACGATCATCCAGACTACGATCATCCAGAAGACACCGACAATCGAAGACCCCACAAGGAAAGACCAGATCCATAGACTGAAGCCTATAGCGTAAGAGGAAAGGTACAGCCCGACGCCGCCTATCTTTCTACTTTTCTTGAAGATGGTAAAGCAGAGAGAGCAAGGGACAATAATAAAGATTGCCACGCTTCCGATCATTATCGCTACTGGATACATATTTCTAGCAATCCACGGAACGCCCTCAAAGAATATGGCTATTAATACCACTGCGCCAATCGTTATGAATGCGAGGTTCTTAAAACGGGTCCTAACAGTGTTTTCAGCAGGATCGTTTTCCATAGGTCACGCCCCTAACCTTCTAAGATTGTTCTCACCGCAGAATGTGCCCCTACCCGGCGAGATGCAAACAGCCCCCCCCACACTCTCCCGGTTCCATCAGGAGCAAGGGCAAGGGTATATTCACTGAACCCTCTCCCTGAGGTTCGCATCGCCCAAAAGACGCAGGGAGAGGCCACGCCGCTCCCAAAATCACCGAGCCCGTACCCTGTGCGTGTTGCCGTCTTGGTCTCTCATTCGGCCATATCCGTCGTTGTCAATAGTCCCAGTAAGCGTATTGCCATTGAAGTCGTGCGCCCGCGTGTAGCCATCGCTGCTCCTCCAACCGGAATAATGATTTGTAGGATCACGGTCGAATGGGTCCCTTATTTGAACCGAGTGAGGGCCACTATCGCTGTTCCGGCTGTGACTGTAAGAACTGCCGGTGTCGGTTCCCCACCGATCTCCCCCCCACAGGTCTCCCGCTGTGGCAATAGCTGCTTGTAGTAGCAAGGTTAAAGCTAACGCTGCAATTATCCTTGTCATAATGTCCCCTTTTGCATCTGAGATTGGATGTACTGAACACCTGTCAAACAAACGAGGAACTGAGTCTCTTGCTGCTACAATATCACCTCCCTTTGGTCCGACTCGGCGCACCAGTTACCTTTCAACTGCGGTATGTTACAGGATTTATGCCAAGATTAGACATGGCTAATTTCACAGGTTCTTTTCGCTAAATGGTTGTTGCGAAATGGTGTTTGTTGAGAATTTGCTGAACAGATAGATGCAGGATTTGAACAGGGGATGTGCTCTCGGGAGTATTCCCCCTTCCCTCGACTTCTCCGGCCCGACCCGACCAAGCATTGGCTTGCGTCAATCAGCCTGCGACGAGAATGATGGTCAAGTCTGCCCATCGGCAGGTGCAGGTCAATCTACATGTAGTATCAGGTAGTTGCCAGTTTGCCTTTGCCTTTCCAAGTTTCGGATGATAAGCCTTTCCACAGTTAAATCTCACCAATCTAACACCTTAAAGGCTGTGAACCTTTGCAACCTCTGACTTTACTGTACTTTGTGAAAAGGCTACTGGAAATGGAGGTAACAAGATGGACGGGGTATCGAAGCGACATGGCTCGGGCAGTCTCAAAAAAAGTATCGAATCTAAATAGTGTTGTAATTTAAGATAGTTGTGAGATTAAGTTTGACCAATAGCAGCAACAAATCTATCAATATTATAGGCAAACCATCAGGTAGCGGTTGCCAATTGCTTGGAATGCCTGCGGCAACACTGAGGGCGGGGCGAATAACTACAGTAACTGCAAGTGAGAGGGCCTGAACAGATAAGGATGACAACGATGACAAACTTGATTTTTGAGACGATCAATATCGACCTCGCCTCTTTTCTTGAGGCTTCCATCGGGCGCACCCCCTCGGTCTTCCGAGATACAGGGACCGGACTTGCGACCTTTCAATTCAGCAGTACCCCCGGCATCGAGTCGCTGATTGTCGCCTATTCCTCCGGCGTGGCGGTTTCCAATGTCCGGCGGTTACTTGCGGCGCGGCGGCGTCTGTTTCACGAAGTTCGCCGGGTACAGCGGGAGGAACAGTCATGAACCCGAACCGCATCCGAAAAGGGAAGGATTTGCTGCCCAACGGCAGGAATGCCAAAGAATTGCCGAAGTTCGAGAATTGGCACTGCCGGATTTTCCCAAAGGATATGACCTACCCGAGTTGGCGGCATCTATCAAAAACAGCCACCGATGTGGCGAACGTCTGCCGGGCAAAAAGCGATCTTGCAGCGGCTTGCGGGAAAAAAGGGGCAAACGGAAGACCTGTTTTCGAGTTCACAGCGACTGAAGCGCAAAAGGTCTTCTCCATTCCCCGACCGACATTCTCCTGTGCCATCAAGAGCTTGATTGGAATCGGCTTTATCGAGGTGGTGCGCTATGGCGGAACACTCGACGGCAAAGGCATAGCTGCCCTTTATCGGCTTTCCGGCAAATGGAAGGAATGGACGCCGCCGCCCCGTGACAATACAAACATCCTAAAAGCCCGTGCGGCAAGAACACGGGGAGGTATGGCTAAAGATATAGAGACATATAAGGAGCCTTAAACAGACAATGCAGCTTTTTCGTGTAAAGAGCTTTAAACGAAAAAGCGGATTCAAACAGTTTCCCTGTTTAAGAGTCCTTGCACGAACCTATTTAAGATTTCTTACATAGGAATCTGATTATCTGTAACAGAAAAATCTACCGATGGAGGGAGTGACGATGAGAAAGGAAGCGGCCTTGGTGTGGGCAAAAGGGCTTTCGCGTCGTAAGGGTCAGGCGGAGTTGATCAAACATCAGGAGGGTGGGCGGCTCACCGCACAGCAAGTAATCAATGGCATCTGCTACCGTTGTTCAAGTGGCTATGATACCGGCCTCGGCTGCACCGTTGCGGATTGCCCCGGCGTCCAGCGGAATCCGTACAATACCCAAAAAAACAAGGTCACTGTCGAGGTTGAGGCTGAGCCAGAGGAAGAGGCTGAGGAAGGATTTATCAGATAGGCTTTCGATTAAGGGAGGAGGCCAGTCATCTCAGGAGGAGCAGGGTTTGTGTTGTACGTCTGCCAGCTCTCAATGCCGTCCTACTCCCGGCTCTCTGCATAGAGGAGGTCCGCATATGTTAACGCCGAAGCAGGAGAAGTTCTGCCTTACCTACTTGGAAACCGGGAATGCGACTGAAGCCTACAGGCAAGCATACGAGGCAAAGAACATGAAATCGGAAACCATCAACAAAAGGGCAATCGAGTTGGTGAAGAACGGGGCGATTGCGGGAAGGCTTGAGGAGCTACGCACCCCGATGGTCGAAAAGGCACAGGTGACGTTTGAAGATCATCTCCGCCATCTCGGCGAGTTAAAAGAGCTTGCCGTCGCTGAAAAACAGTTCTCGGCTGCCATTAGGGCCGAAGAGCTGCGCGGGAAGGCTGCGGGGTTATACAAAGACAGGACGGAGCACACCATCCAGTATGAGACCCATGAGCAGCGGATAGCCCGGCTCATTGGGGGAGGCAACGGTTGAGGCCGGGGGTGTCCACTGGTCCGACGCTCATCAATGGCGTTTTGGCGGAAAATCGGGTTGAATTAATGCCGAAATCAAGGGGTTCGGAATTTACCCAATAGTAGGAACAGGGGTAGCAAAGCGAACATAGGTTTTTGCGGTGATAATCAGGGATGTCTGAGGGGGTGTGGTGAACCATGAAATTTGAACTGGAACATGACGACATAGCATCTATTGCCTCTATGGTGGCAGATCGCCTTCAGCCTTTGCTTAGGGCCGTTCAAGATCATCATATCCCCGACCCGATCATGGACGTGAAAGAGCTGGCGGCACACCTTAGGGTAAAGCCGACGTGGGTGTATAAGCAGGTCGAGTACAAGACCATCCCGCACTTCCATGCTGGTCGTTACCCACGGTTTCGGCGGAAGGAGATAGACGCATGGATCAAAACGCTGTCGGTCCCGGACACGGCCCCACCCTACCCGGCAATGAAGATTGCCAAAGCATAACCCACCATCGGATGTTCAACCCGATACAGAGATGAAAACCACCGTGATTTCTTCATGTTATGCGAAGGTGTGCTAGTGAATGTGCTAACCACATTTACGATTTTGAGTGAAGTTAGCTATTTTTTGAGCTAATAAAGATGCTACAATTACAGCATACCATGCACTCAGGAGGGACACCTTGAAATTCATCACCGTGTCGGAACTACGCGCAGATGCACCCAAGATCATCACAGAACTCGAAAAGACCGGGCAGGAGGTGGTGATTACGAAGAAGGGGAAGCCGGTGGCGATACTGCAACGGGCGACTCAGGAGAGGTTCATGCTGAAACCGGAGGAGGACGAAAAACAGAAGGAGTGATAACGATGGCAACGAGGGGAGTCTATCGAAGAGGAAAGGTGTGGTGGATACGCTATACCGGCGTCGATGGCAAGCAGATACGGGAATCAAGCGGAAGTGCCAAGCTAAAAGCTGCCGAAGACCTGATAAAGCTCAGGCAGGCGGCGGTGGTAAAGGGCGAACAGCCTGAAGTAGTGAAGACAAAGAACTCCAACTTCAGGGAGCTTGCCGAGAAGTATCTTGGATACTGCATCAGTCAGCGCGACTACGTGAACAAGAAAAGCATCGTGGGGATGCTGGTGCAGGAGTTTGGCAACCTTCCCCTGAAGTCGTTTACGCTCGACCTCGTAGAAAGGTATCAGGCAAAGATACTGCTAACGAAGGTAACTCAGACAACGGCGAACAAGAGAATCGGCATCCTGAAGCATATGTTCACGAAGGCGACTGATTGGGAGATGGTGTCTGAGTCTGTCAGCAAAGCGGTCCACAAGGTAAAGCTGTTCAAGGTGGACAACACCCGGACAAGGTTCCTATCCGATACGGAGATCAGGGAACTATTCCAAGCATGTGACTACGTGAGGGTATTGAAAAGCGGGAAAGTCATGAAAAACAGCCGGGAGCACCTGAAATCCATCATAGCAGTTGCTCTAAATACCGGTTGCAGGCGGGGGGAAATACTGTCGTTAAGGTGGGAACAGATAGACCTGAAGCACGGGTTCATCAACCTGATAAAAACAAAGAACACAGAGAAGAGGAGCATCAAGATCAACGACACCCTGCATGAAACGCTGTCAGGCTTGGTACGCAGGATCGACATCCCGTGGGTGTTCTACAACCCGAAGACGGGAAAGCAGTACAAGGAAGTGACCCACTCCTTCAAGACGGTCTGCAAGAGGGCGGAGATTGATGATTTCCGCTTCCACGACCTTCGGCACACCTTCGCCTCCCATCTTGTTATGAAAGGGGTGGACCTGACCACCGTCTCCCGCCTCATGGGACACAAGTCTCTGACGATGACCCTACGCTATGCCCACCTCGCGCCTAACCACCTCGCCAACGCGGTCAACGTGCTGAATGGCACGATGAACCCGACTAGCACAAAATTAGCACAATTGACAACAAAAAAGGACCTAGCTGCTTGAGCTAAGTCCTTATAATGTTTTGGTTGCGGGGACAGGATTTGAACCTGTGACCTTCGGGTTATGAGCCCGACGAGCTACCAGACTGCTCCACCCCGCGTCAT
>Ga0209317_1001315_pt1 | contig 22327 bp, 14 predicted proteins | sample RifGroB2_FD_183994 | JGI IMG/M metagenome (GOLD analysis project Ga0209317, IMG submission 183994) | Soil microbial communities from Rifle, Colorado, USA - Groundwater B2 (SPAdes) (version 2) | ecosystem: Environmental > Terrestrial > Soil > Unclassified | place: Rifle, Colorado | collected...
CGCCCCCCCAGCCGATGACGGTTCGAAACGAGATCGAGCGGCACGCGCCGCGCTTTCTGCAACCGAGGACGTAGGCGGGGACCCTCACGCCGTAGGAGGGGGCGTACCACCCCAAGGGGGAGTCCTCCCCCACGTGCAAGAGCTCCAGGTCCGCCTCTCCGAAGAGTCTGATCCAGATCCGGCTCTTCCCCCTGGCTACGCTCCAGCATTGCTTTTCCCTGGTCACCACCGCCTGGGGATGCAGGTGAAAGTGGAGCGCGAACTCGTGCTCCCCGGTCCCGGAGAAGCTGTCGCTCACCACAAGGACGTCGGAGGCCGCCAAAAGGAGGGCGCGGCGGTGAAGCACCGGCTCCTTGAGCCGCCGGTAGCCGTCGTGCTCCGCATCGACCAGATACCCCAGAGGGGTCTCTTTGGCCTGCAGCAGTTGACAGCCGTAGGGGGAGCTCCAGATGAAGCCGGTCTGCTGGACCGCCTGGTCCAGGGCGTCCACGGCGACCGTGTTGTGGGCCGCGGTCCCCTTGAAGTAGCGCCGCCAGAGGGGGACGCCGTTGTAGCGGTAGGTCCCCGGATCGACCAGCAGGGCCTCACCCGCGACGGAGAGCGTGATGGAGAGCGCGTCGGCGTGGCCGTGGTTGTTCAGGGGAGGCATCCCCAGCGGGCCGTGGTCGAAGGTGATTCTGGCGTCCCCCCCGGCGTTCAGCACGGTGTAGCCGGCAGCGGGGAAGGTCCGGCACCCCTGCCGCGGGGAATCCGGCAGCTCGCGCGCGGGGAAGAGCCCCGGCGCGAGGGCGTGGCCGTCGTCGGAGTCGCCGATGAGCGGGTACCCTCCCCGGTCGTCGGAAAAAGCGGCCAGGAACTCCTCCCCGAGCCTTAGGCGCGTCTTCCACCCCGAGGTGTCGTGGAGCGCGTTTTTGCCGAGGAAATCGGCCGTGAGCCAGTAGAGGTCGAGCACGAACCGGTGGTAGGAGAGGGACTGCTCCAGCGCCCCCCCGTCCTCCAGTACCTGGCGGGTCAGCTCCCGATCGAGAAGCCCGGTTCCCCTGGCAAGCCAGCGCCTCCCCCGGGGTGAGTCGCGGAAGACCGCCCCGGCGAAGACGAGCCCAACCGCTTCGCAGACGGTGTGGTTGCCAAGCGAGCTGTAGAGGGAGAGGTTCGCCTCGGTCCAGAGGGCGTGAGTCCAGACGGCGGCGGAGATGCGGGCGAACTCCCGCGCGTCGAGGTTGTCCAGAAGCCTCAGGGCGTAGAAGAAGACCGGGATGCGCAGGCCGCATTCCATGGCCGAGCGGTAGTGGGGCCCGGTCGGGAAGGGATTCCCGTCGAGCCAGGCGAGGAGTTCGGCGCGGGCGAAGCGCGCGAGTCTGTCCGCCTCCTCCCCCTGCTGCAGGGTGGAGAGACGGGCGAAAATGAGGGTTAGGTGCTGCAGCCTGGCCGGTTCCCAGACCGCCCTGATATCCTCCTCATCCGCTGTCTCCGGTCGCAGGCCGGCGCCTGCGAAGGCGAACCGTTTTCCGGAGAGGACCGCCTCGACCGCGAGAGGGTCGACGGCCGGTTCGAAGGCAGGAAGCGCGAGCGACAGTATGGCCTCGGGGCGCGTGTCGGGAACCGGAAACGGCAGTCGCCCCCTGCGGGCGGCCCGCCTGATGCGGGCCGCCCGCGCCACCTGGCGCGCCCGGCAGCAGAGTTCCGGAAGCGAGGCATGCCTGAGGCGGGAGATAAGGAATGTGTGCATGGTCGCGCCGCCGTTCCGGCGTCGGGGCTAAAGGCCCGACAGGGTAGTTGGGTACGGACCGGACAGTAGCAGAGCAATGTTACATCGGCACGACAGATCCCTTAAAGTTTTCCCGATCGGCGACGAGTTTCCGGCGGCGTCCCTCCCCCTTCAAGGGGAAGGACAGGAGGGATGGGGATGGGGTGGGGATGGGGTTAGGGAGAGCGGAGAACAGTCACAGGCGACAGCTCTCGCCGGTGCGGATCGATTCTAGGATCTTGAAGGTGGCGAGGGTCGCCGCGTGTATCTCGCGGAAGGGAACCGGCGCCTCCCCACCGCCGGACACGGCCGCGACGAACTCCCCGACGCATCCGGCCTGACCCTTGTCCTGGCTCCCCAGGCGCTTCTCGGTCCTCTTCCCGCCGGCAAAGACGGTGAGGGAGCGGAAATCGTCGAGGACAAGCGTGGTGCGGTTGGCGAAAACCTCAACCCTCTCCTTGGGGCACCCCTTGTCCCCTTCGGCTAGGTAGCAGATGGTCCCTATCGAGCCGTTGGCGAAGGTGAGGGTCACGGTAACGGAATCGCAGAGGTTCCCCGGCGCCGTGAGGGCGGCGGCGTGCACCGAGACCGGTAGCGATCCGGTGAGGAAGATGAGGAAGTCCACGAAGTGGCATACCTCCCCTACCACCCGTCCCCCCCCCACCGCCGGGTCCTGGATCCAGGAGTCGGCGGGTATGGCGCCGGCGTTGATCCGGTAGAGCGTGGAGATGGGGAAATCGCCCAGCACGCTTTTCATGGCCTTAGCCAGCGGGGAGAAGCGGCGGTTGAAGCCGACCATCAAAAGCGGCTCCTTCCCCTCTTCGCGGGGCTGGGAATACAGCGCCGCTATCCGCTCCAGTTCCGGCTCGGTCAGGCAGAGCGGCTTTTCCACGAAGACGTGCAGACCGGCCTCCAGCGCCTGCATCACGTAATCGGCATGCGAATCGTGGCGGGTGGCGATGAAGACGGTGTTGATGCGGGGGTCGTTCAGGATCTGGTATGCATCTCCGCTGCAGGAGGCGAACCCGAAACGGTCACCCACCGAACGCGCCCCGGCGCCGGTGCCGGTGGCCACGGATACCAAAGAGACGCCCCGCTCCTTGGGGACGTTGGGAAGGAGATGACTCTGGGCGTAGGAGCCTGCGCCGATGAAGCCGATGGCGACGGCCGGCCCCTTCCCCGCCGGCGCGGGAGAACAGAGCCGTAGCGGGGTGCGCGAGGCGGAAAGCTCCTTGACCACGTCGTAGCGGATCAGGATGCCGACGTACGGCTCGCCCTTCCCCATCATCATGTCGTACGCCTTCTGCGCCTCCTCTATGGCGAAGGTGTGCGTGGTCAGGTAGCCGACGTCGATCCTCTTTTGGGCCAGCAATACCTGGAACGCCTGCATGTTGCGGTTCTCGGTCCAGCGCACGTAGGCGGCCGGATAGTCGATCCCCTTTTCCTCGTAGTTGGGGTCGTAGCGCCCGGGGCCGTAGGAGCAGGACATCCTTATCTGGAGTTCCTTCCTGTAGTAGTGCGGATCGCGGTCGAAGCCGGTGGGGACCGCGCCCACCACCACCACGGTGCCGCGCTTCCTGCTGATGGCACCGGCGAAGTTGATCGGATCGACGGACGAGGTGGCGGCGGTTATGATGACGGCGTCGCAGCCGATGCCGTCGCAAAAGCGCATGATCTTCCCCTCGACCCCCGCGTCGTCCCGGGTGAGCGCCAGGTCGAGGCAGTGCTTGCCCGCTGTCTCCACCATGGCCGGATCGATGTCGATTCCGACCACGCGCACCCCGGCCGCCCTCAGGATCAGGGCGGTCAGCTGCCCCAAGAGCCCGAGGCCTATCACCGCGCAGCTCTCGCCGAGCCTCAGGTCCGCCTGGCGGACCCCCTGCATGGCGATCACGCCGAGCGTGTTGTAGGCAGCCTGGCGCAGATCTGCGTCGGGGGAGAGGCGGACGCAGAGCTTTTCCGGCACCGCCACGATCTCGGCGTGGCTCGCCGTGAGCCCGGCGCAGGCGACCAGGTCCCCCGCCCTGAAGTCGCGCACGTCCGGCGCGACGTCGACCACCTCCCCGGCGCTGGAGTAGCCAAGCGGCGAATAGGCGTCCAGCTTTTTCATCACGGCCCGGTAGGTCTGGGTGAACCCCTGCGAGCGGAGCGTTTCCACAACCTGCTTCACCTGCTGGGGACGCTCCTTGGCCTTGGCGATGAAGCCCGCGCGTGCCGTCTTGACCGTGCTCCCCTCCGTGCCGGCGCTGATGAGCGAGTAGTGGTTTCTGACCATGACCATCCCCGGGGAGAGCGCGGGCCGGGGGACCTCCAAAACCTGCATGGAGCCGTTTTTCAGTTTCTGCGTCAATTGCTGCATATCACCGCCGTGTCCTCTTATGAAATCGATCTCAAAAAATCGTAACTTCCCGCCACCTTCTGCTTGACGACAGTCCGCCGTACCGGACAGTAGCAGCGGATTGTTACAGCGAAACGACAGCGGCCTTAAAGTTTGCCAAGAAGATGGCGCAGAATACCAGACGGGAAGCCGGACGACCTCTCCGGTGCGGGTCGACTCGATGATCTTGAAGGTGACAAGGGTTGCGGCGTGGATTTCCCGGATCGTTGCAACAAGGGGTCAGGATCATTTCAACTGCAGTTCGGGATTATCCTGGACAATATAAGCCGGAGGGGAGACGACGAAGGATGGATTGCGGTCTTTCATTCCTGCACCGCGTGAACGACGGAATTTGTTTTAAGCCAGTCCGAAAACCCGGACTCCTGCATTTCGCCTGCTGCCAAAGCCAGCACAGCGGCAACAGCTTCACCTTCTGGTGCCATCAGTTCCCACCCGTTCATATCAAGAAAAACGTAGGCGGCAAGAAATCCTGTGCGTTTGTTGCCGTCCACGAAAGGATGGTTCCGCACGATGCCGTAAGCATAGGCGGCGGCCAGACCAAATACAGAAGGATCGCCGTAAACTGCTTGGTTCCGGGGACGGGCAAGAGACGACGACAACAAACCGGCGTCACGGATGCCAACGCCACCGCCATGCTCGGCAAGTTGTTCGTCATGCAGGGCAATGACAACCCCCTCCAAGAGCCAACGCCAAGTCACTTGGCAAGCTCCCGTAGGGCATTACGGTATTTGGACATACCGCGCTGCGCCGATTCCATCTGCGCCTCAAATTCCGGGTCATAAGGCGTGATAGTGTAGCCATCGGGGGTTTCTGTTAAAAACACGCTGTCCCCCTTCTTGACCTTGAGGCGGGCAGCGGCCTCCTTCGGCAGGATAAGGCCGGTTGAATTGCCAATTTGTGTCACGGTCGCGCGCATGATAGCACCTCCATTGTTATACCATAGGTTATAACAGAATAAGGCACCAGTCAAGAACGCTTCCGCGCCGTAACGCGCTCATGTCCAGTTGGACGACAGGATGGTAAATCTTCGATGAAACCGTGAAATACCGGCAAGCGGGGCGTTGCAGATCCCGGTTATCGCCCCAGGAATTCCCGCGTCTCCAGCTCCTGCTCCACGAGTCTCGCCTTGCCTATCGCCGTCTTTTCCGTCGTTTCCGCAAAGCTGAACCGGATTTTCATGCGGTTGCCGATCAGTTCCGTCATCCTGTCCTGCATCTGCAGGCATAAATCGTCTCTGAACAGCCCCCCCTTCACCAGCACGACCTCGATCTCCCCCGGCTGCCTCTGGCGCAGCTTTATGGACTCCAGCCCCTGGAAGGCCGGGTAATGCTGGCCGAAGATCAGGCTGGTGGCGCTGATGAGCGAACCATTGATATCGACGATGAATTCCTGCTGACGGCCGACGATCTCGTCCACCAGCAGGTAGTTTCTGCCGCAACGGCAGGTCTGGGACTCCGCAGGCACGGCGTAGTCGCCGGTCCGATACCGGATGAGCGGCATCACCGGGTTGTTGAACCCGGTCGCCACGATTTCGAGCAGCTCGCGCCCCCGCTCGTCAAAGACCCCGGACGGTACCAGCTCGGTGCAGCCGTACTGGGGGTAGAAATGCAGTGCATCCGAGTATTCGCACGCCCCCCCGAGGGAGAGGCACTCGCTGTGCCCGTACCAGTGGTAGGCCCGGCAGTCGAAAATCTTCTCGATGAGCGCGCGCTGGTAGGGGAAGAGCTTCTCCGAGCCGCAGAAAACGGCGGCGGGCCTGAAGGAAAGCCTTTTCCCCGTGGCCTCCATGAGCGCCGCCAGCTGGTACATGGTGGAGGGATAACCGTGGAGAAAGCGCGGGCGCAGGCCGTTGATGGCGGCGACGTAATCCCCGACGGTGGCCTTTCCCAGATTGAACGAGGAGGCGAAATGGATGTTGAACAGCCGGTCGTGGTGCACGAACTTCCCATCGGACGGGGTGCGCCCGCGCAGGTTGAAGATCGGATCGCCGAGGCGGTAGCCCACCCTCCCCCACTGGTCGAAGATGAAGGCCTTCTCCACCTGGCGTGTCAGCAGGCGGTCCATGTAGAAGAGAAACGGCGCCCCCGTCGACCCCCCGGAGGTGGCCTTCAGCCGCCGGTAGTAGGGACCGGTCAGGAAGCGGTCGAGCCGCTCCCGGATGGTCTGTTTGTCGATCGTCGGAAAGTCGGCCAGACGGATCCCCCCTCCCGCGTCGGGGGAAATGCCGAGCTCCAGGTAAAACGGAACCCTGTCCACTGCGTGCCCAAGCGTCTTTTGCAGCAGGCGGGCCTGAAGCCCGGCGAGCTCTGCCTCCGGCAGGAATTCGGTCGCGGCGAGGGATCTCTTGGCCGACAGGTAGTTGTTACCGAGCAGCAGGTTTCTCAGCACGTTCACGTCCCTTTTTTGATGGGCTTCATCCGGTTCCCAAGCTCCTGCTTGGGAACCCACAGCGTGAAAAGCTCCTGCTTTGCGGCAGGAGGCGAAGCAGAGTTCTGGTGGCGCATGCGTTCCCAAGCTGGAGCTTGGGAACGAGAACCGAAAAGGTTGAGGGGAAGTGTCACCGGGTCTGGTAGCAGGCAAGCCTCCCGCCGGCGGAGCCCGCCAGGAGGAGTTCACCGCTGAAGGCGAGGGAGCGAACCTCCTCGCCAAGGGAAGCGGTGCGCAGGGTAGTGCCGGAACCGTCCAGAAGCAGGAGCGTCCCGTCGGCGCACCCCACGGCGATCCGGCCCGTCGCCTCGCTCCCGGTCAGAACCGACGGTTCCGCGCCGAGGCGGCGCCGCCACAGCGTAGTGCCGCTGTGGTCGAAGGCGAAGAGCCAGCTGGCCCTCGTGGCGACGACGACGTTTTTGCGGCCGCTGCCGTCCACATCCAGGAGCTGCAGCCCCCGCATGAAACCACCGCCGGCGCGGTCGGGCCCGAAGGATTTCATCCAAAGCGCAGCGTTGTCCGCGCCGTAGACGCGCAGCTCGTTCCAGTGGCCGCTCAGCGCGAGCACCACCTGCTCGGAACCGCCGCCGGAGAGGTCCGCAACCGCCAGGTGGGACACCCCCCTCTGCAACCAGGCATGCATGTCGGCAAAGCCGGGGGGGAGTGCGTCGAAAAAGCCGTCCGAGATCTTTCGGCGCTGGGCGGAAACGGCGGTCACGGTTGGGTTTCCCGCCACCCCCTTTCCCGCCAAAAGCGTCCGGCCGAACCTCTGAAGGCCGGGCCGTTGCAAAAGCGCCAGCGTCGTGTTTGTCCCCCAGCGGGTGCCGACACGAGCCTTGAGATCTCCGGAGAGGGTCAGGAATTCAAGCGTGCTGGGGCGGCCGAGGATGATCTCCTGTCGCCCCCTCCCCTCGAGGTCAGCGACAAGAAGCGATGACACCCCGGACACCGTCAAGGGGTCGGTGAACCAGGGGGCCTCGTAGCGCTCCCCCTTCCTGAACTCCGGGCTCACCTCGGCCCTACGGCGCCACAACTCCCCCCCGTCCGCTGCAAGGGCGTACAGGGTGTCGTCCCTGAACCCTGCCAGCAGCGAGAAGGAGGAGGCCTGCGCCTCACCGCGCGCCCCCCAGAGGGTGAGAAGTTCCCCCGGGATCACGCACCGCCCGAGCTCGGCCCCGCCTTGGTCCAGGTGCAGCAGTGTGGCCCGCCCCTTCTCCTGGGCTGCGGCCCACACCGTCTCCCGGGTGCCTCTTTGTGCAACGGCGACGGCGCGGACCGCCCCCGGCAGACGCTTTTCCCAGAGCGGTTGCCAGTCGACCGCCACAGCGGCTTTTGCCCTGGGTGGCGGGGCCACGCCGCTCCCCCCCCGTTCCAGGGCGCGCAGGAAGCGGTCGACGCCACCCTCAAGGCCTGATGGGGGGAACACCCCCTCCAGGGTGGAGTCACCCGCGGGGATGGTACGGGTGACTCTCCCGTCTGCGCCGGCCATGACGAGCGTGGTGCCTCGCTCCGACCGGACGCTCAGCCGGCCTGCGGCGAGTTCCCAGACGAGGGTCACCGGTTCCGCCGCTGCGACCAGGGTCACCCCTTCCAGCACCACCTTCCTGCCGCGCGACACGACGAGCCTGCTCCGATCGAGGAAGGTGAAGGCCCCGTCGCTTGACAAGGGGCCGGAATCGGCCGGGGCATCGATCGCGAAGGCGGTGACGGTCCCCGTCAGGAGGTAGCCTCCCCCGGGTACCGGCTTCAGGGCGACCGGCCTCGACTCGGGCGCGAGCACGGCGCCCAAGGTCAGCGCGTCCCCCGGTCCAAGCCGCCGGGAAAGCCGCTCCCTGAGGACCCCGTCCTCCCCTTTCTCCAGTTCCGCATCGGCCGAGCCGAGCGCGACCGCGCCGCCAAGCAGCACGCGACGCCACCCTGCAGCACGAGAGGGTGCCGCAGGGTGCCAGGAGCGTACCAGGTCGAATTCCCCCGGACGAACCGGGAGCAGACGGTCGATGACCAAGAAGACCCTGTCCCGAAGCCCCAGGACGCTGCGCCGCCAGCGCGAGGCGGTCATGTCCGGCACCTCGCTTTGCACCAGCACGACGCCGGGTACTGCAGCCGCCTCGAGGAGGGCCGCGCCGCGGGCAGGCATCGCTTCGGCCATGCCGTCGCGCCAGACGGCCACGCCGCTCTCCCCCCCGGCCAGCAGGTTGCGGCCGCCAAAGAGGCGCAGCCGGGAAAGTGTGTTGACCCCGTAGGGGTGGCGTCCCCTCCCCTCGAAGCCGTCCAGCAGCAGGTAGTCGTCACCCTTCTCCCACCCGGTCCGGTAGGACAGGATCTGGAAGGCGTCCTCGAACGGCACCGGGGTCCCCGACTCGCGCCAGTCCGAACGGGCCAGGGGTAGCGCGGTTACCCTCTCCGGCTTCCCTTCGCTGGAGACGGGGCCGGCTTCCTCCGCGCCCCGGAAGGACTGGCCGACCCGGATCCTCCCCGCTTGGTACCCCATGCGCCCGCGCAGCAGGGCGTAGCTGTTTTCCCCCGTCAGGAAGGCCCCCTTGTGCAGCAGCGAATCGGAGAGGTAGCGGTTGCCATCGTCGAGTTCCTCGCCGCTCGACAGTATCTCCAGGCCGAGCATGTAGCTGCGCGCCGTGCCGCTGGCCACGAACTCGTCGAAGCCGTCCATAAGGAAGAAATCGAAGACAGCCTCGAGGGAGGTCGGCACGAAGTGGAGCGTGTCGCGGTCACACCAGGTCGGGTCCCCGAGAAAGGAAGCGAAGGAACTCCTCACGTTGGCGAGCCTGCGCCGCCAGGAGGGGTCAGGGTAGTAGGTGGCGAAGTAGCGGCTCCCCGTGTAGATGTTCAAGAGGTGGTAGGCCGCGTGGCGGTCGCCGTTCCTCGCGCGGTAGGAATCGTCCGGATCCAGACGGAGCTGGTGCTCCCTGAGCTTGCGGGTTATGGCCAGGCGCTCCCGGTCCGTGAAAAGGGGGCTCTCCTCGATCAGATCCCAGATCAGGGGGACCAGGTGGGAGCGGTAGTGGTCCACCTGCACCAGGGGGTCGAGGGGGTCGCTGAAGGAGGAGTCGGCCCGGTTCGCCTGCGGCACCCGGGCCGGGTTCGGGAGCGCCAGGGTCTTGAAGCAGTCGAGGTAGGCGCGCTCGCCGGTCATGTAGTAGAGCGCTCCTGCGATGCCGACCGAATTCCAGCCGAAAAAGGTGCCAGGCGCGTAGCCCGTCTCCCTCCCGTTGGAGAGCCTGCGATGGCTGTCGTTCCAGGTGAAGACCTCCCACCCGGCACGGGAGGGGTCAATTTCGGGCGCACGCAACCCGGGAGCGAGCCTGGTCTCCATGAGCCAGCCGACGGAGAGTTCGCCGCGGCCGGGCTTCAGCAGAGACAGAAAGCGCTCGGCCCCGCGCTCCAGCCCCACCAGGTCCGAGCCACCCACGAACAGGACGTTGCGGCCGGTGCTGTAGGGGTCGTGGAGGCTCCTGAGCAGGTAGCCGCCCGGCCCGGGGTGGGTGGCGTCCAAGATCACGCGCCACTGCCGGTAAAGGTGGGCGATGAAGCGGTTGTCCGCCATGCTCCCCAAAGCGATGACGTTGCCGCGCGCCAGGAGCCCCTCCGGGCTCTGCCGGTCGGAGACGATCTCGAGGCTCGCACCGGTACCCAAGCGTATCGCCGAGCGCAGCCTCTCGGCGAGGGCGCGGCCGGCTGGTCCCTCCGGCGCGACCAGCACCGCGGCAGGTTTGCCCCGGCGCACCAGATCCGTCCTGAGGTGGAGCTTCTTCAGCTTACCGACCGGTGGCGACACGGCGTGCGCCGGAAAAGAGGGGAACCCCAGCAGCACGAGCGCAAGGAGCGCTACGAAAAGGTGCGACGGACGTAGCGGCATCTCAGCTCCGGCACCCGCCGTCGCCCGCGATGCGCGCCCGACCGATCCTGGAGGCCACGGATCGGAGTTCCCCGAGCGGCGTCTTCTCCAGGTCAACGCCCATCCGCCCCTCCCTTGGCCGCTACCCGAAGCTCGTCTTGGGCAAGGAAGAAGGAGATGGCGCGGCCGACGTTGTACCGGTACGCCTCCAGCGAATAGTGCCGGTGGAAGAGCTCCCGACCGGCCTCCCCCATGCGGCGGCGCAGCGCCGGGTCGCGCACGAGGCCCAGGACCCGCTCGGCCAGCAGGGGGATGTCGTCCGGCTCCACAATAAACCCGTTGACCCCGTCCCTGACCACCTCCGGAATCGCCCCGACCGGGGAGGAAACCACCGGTACTCCCCACTGCATCGCCTCGAGGTTCACAACGCCGAAGGTCTCCTTGCCGAAGCTGGTCGGGAAGACGAGGACGTCGGCCGCGCCAAGGAGCGCGTCCTTCGCCTCGCCGTACACCGCTCCGGGGATGGTCACGCAGCCGGAAAGACCGCTGTCGGCGACGAAACCCCGCAGCTTCTCCAGGTAACGTGTGGATGCATGACGCCCGGCCAGGATGAAGCGGACCGCCGGCTCCTTTTCGCGCACCAGCCTGGCCATCTCCAGGAACCGCATCGGCCCCTTGGCGGGGATCAGGTTGGAGAGAAAGACCACGCTCGCCTCTTGCCGGCGCGGCCGGGGAACCGCACGCTGCCCCTGGTCCAGCGCCGGGATGCCGTTGGGGAGCACGAAGAGCCGCTCATCGGGGATCAGGTGGTTCACGTCCTTCTTGAGTCCCTCCCCCAGCACCAAGCCGCCCAGCGCCCCGGAGAACGCCCTCCGCACGATGCCACGCACCGGGAGGTAGCGCGGCGACTCGTACACGGGGTACCCCTTGCCGTGGAAATAGAGGACGTAGGGGATCTTCTTGCGGCGCAACAGGGACAGGAGCAGGCAGTCCACCAGTAGCGAGGTTATCCCGACCGAGATGAAGAAGACGCAGCAGTCGGGCCTCACCCGGTCCACGGCCAGCTCGAGGCGCCGGCACAGCGCCGGGACCATGAGCGCCTTGCGCAGCGAGGCCCTCCCCACTTCGGTCATGCTGCGCGAGAAGCTCTTTTCCACGAGCTCAGCGCGGTGCCCCGCCTGCTCTAGGGCCGCAAGAAAGCGCTCCGCCATCACGTTGGAGCCGTGCACCGGCGGGGGGAGCTGTGCCACCACCAACAGCGAACTCATCGTTCCCCCCCACCGCGTGTCACGCGCGCGAAGATCGAGGACAGCTGAGCGGCCACCTCCTCGGCCCCCCACCTTTCCACCGTCGCGGCCACCTCGTCACGGCTCCACCGGTGCTGCGAGGACTGCATCAGGGTGGCGGCGATCACCTGCGGGAGGCACTGCCTCAGCAGGAAGCCGTTCTCCCCGTCTCTGACCAGTTCGGGGATACCCCCTACGGCGGAGGCGACCACCGGGGTGCCGCAGGCAAGCGCCTCCAGTATCACCATCGGCGCCCCCTCCATCTTGGAGGGGAGAGCCAGGGCGTCGGCCATGTTGTAGTAGCCGGGGAGCCGGTCGTGGGGGATCTGCCCCGTGAACAGTACCGACCTCTCCAGGTCGAGGTTGCGCACCTGCGCCTCGAGCGCCTCGCGGCAGCTGCCGCCCCCCGCCACGAGTAGCCTCACCGGCAGCTTCCCCTTGAGAAGCGCCACCGCATCGACCAGGCGGTCCACCTGCTTGATCTCCTCCAGGCGCCCGACGAACAGCACCATCAACTCGTCATCGCGGCAGCCGTGCTCCCTCCTCAAGGCCTGGCGAGAGGCCTGGTCGGGGCGGAAGCGGTGCCGGTCCACGGCGTTCATGATCAGGCTGACCTTGTGCTCAGCCCCCCCCGCACGGGCCTGCTCCAGACAGAGGGGGTCGATGGCGACAATCCAGTCGGCACGGCTGTAGATGATGCGGTGCATGCGGTCGAAGAGCCGCATGAGGAACGTGTTGCGCGCCCAGGGATAGGTTGAGGTGGCCACCGGATTTCCGGAGCCGTGCTGATGGAAGACGACCGGCAGACGGCGACGGCCGAAGAGAAACGGCAGGGCGCACTCCGGGGAGTGGACGTAGATCAGCTCGACGCCACTGTCGAGGATGCGGCGGCGGTGGCGGAGGTATCCCCAGAAGGCGCATATGCGCAGGGGCACCGAGGAAGGAAAGCGGATCGGGTAGACGGCAGTGAAGGTGACGCCCCCGACTTCGCCGGGGGACCACAGCGGGGTGCCGTTGGCACCGGCGCCGAAGATCACAGTCCGGGACGACAACTCCCCGGCGAGGTTCTGCACGAAGCCGCTTGCCCCCCCGAAGGGAAGACGCTTGATGAAGTCGTTCGGGACCACTATCCCGGTCTTTACGCTATCTTGCATGGCGCACCAGGAGGACCGGCTCGGGCCCCGCCTCCCCCTCTTGAGGCCGCGGAACCTCGTCCGGCCGGGTCAGGCCGCAGGCGTAGACGAGCCCCAGGAGGAACCACAGGAGCTGCGCCATCTGGAAACGGACCACGTAGCTGTTGCTGACGAAGTTCATGAGCAATACTGCGAGCATGACGGCCAGGGCCAAGCTGCGCAGCTCCTTGCCCCAGGGGCTGCGCAGCGCGGCTAGGAGGAAACTACCGTATATGGCGAGGTAGAGCGCAAGGCCGAAGACCCCAACCGTGACCAAGAGGGACATGTAGTCGTTGTGTGAGCCGGCCCAGGTCAGGTGGCTTCCCGGAGCGCGCTTGGTCTCCTGCCCGAGCCCTACCCCTAGAAGCTGGCTTGACACGGGAAGTCCGGCATAGAGCGCCAGGTTGTGCTTCCAGAGCTCCTCCCTGCCGCTGCCGGCGGCGTTCACGTCGTAGACCCCACTTTTAACCTGTTTCTGCATCACCATGCTCTGCAACTTGGGGAGTTGGGTGAGCGACACTGCGGCAAGGGCGGTAACGAGGAGAACAAAACGTTTCCTGCTGGTGAGCAGGAAGTAACCGGACCAGAAGACAAGCCCCCCCAGGAAGACGGTGCGCGTAAAGGTCTTGTACATGCAGAAAAGCGAGCCGGCGAGCAGGAGCGCGAGCAGCAGGTTCTTGATGGGCCCGCCCTTTTTGTCCAGCAAGTGGTACAAGGCGAAGGCGAAGGAGAAGAAGAGCATGAGGTGGCCCGCGGTGTGCACCCCGGAAGCGAGCCCGGCCTGGCGTTCCAGAAGGCTTCCGGTGACGGTGACCTGGGACCGTCCGGCAAGGATCAGGTAGATGCTCCCCAGTACCGGCAAAAGGTAGCCAAGGCTCAGCATGCCCAGGAGAAATTTTGCCTGTCCCTCGCTCCTCACAGCGGCCAGAACCAGGAAGAAGGAAAGAAACGGTGCAACCGCGCGCACCACCTCTCGGTACCCCGAGCCCCATGAGATGCTCAAGATGCAGTAGAAGGCGTAGAAGAGGATGAAGTAGCTGACAGCCGGGAGCCTGATGTTCCTCAGGTTCGCCAAAAGGGCCAGCAACATCAGGTAAGAAGAGGTGACGCCGAAGAGGTCCAAAAGGCTTAGCGTCCCCAGATGGTGAAAGGAGACGGTGATCGGCCGCAACAGGGCGAAGATCGCCAGCACCACCATTGCGAAGGTGGTGCTGGCGCTGCCAGGAGTTTCGTTTTGCGCGTACAGTCGGTAGGTCATCGCTATTTCATCACCCCTTGAGCGTTTGTATTGCTGCGAACCCGGCCCGCAGCAGCGGCGCCGGGGCCAAAGCGAAAAGCCGCAACCGGCAACGGTCCCCTTCCCCCAAAAGTTCCCGGAACTCCTCGACCGCCTTCAGTGCCGCCCGGCGGTACCCCGACAGGAGCAGCTTCTTGATCCCCGTTGCGACAAGACTCCGCGCCAGCAGGCGCAGGTGCCCGCTCCGCTCGGGGGGGAGCGCCAGGGATGCCGGGAGGTGCTTCCTGGCGAAGAGGAAGTGCGGCAACAGCTCCGGGTCCGCCACCCGCTGCTTGGTGAGGCTGCCGGGCACCTCGACCGTGTAGGATGCCAAAGGCTGCGTGCAGTAGGCGAGGCGCGGGTAGCGCAAGGCGATTCTGAGCCACATGTCCAGATCCTCGGCCGTGCGCAGGGCAAGGTCCATGAAGCCGATCTCGTCAAAGACCTCCCTTCTCACCATCACGGCTCCGGTCCAGAGATAGCCGCGGGGAATGAGCGCGAGTGCGTCGCGCACCACCTCGCCGTCCAACTGCGCCTTCAGGAAGTCGAGGTCCAGCGAAAGCTGCTCCCTCCCCCCCTTCAGCCGGTGCCGGAAGAACCCGGCGCACCACTTGAGGTCCGGGTTCCTTTCGAGGAGCGCCACCTGGCAGGCAAGGTTGTTCGGAAGCCAGACGTCGTCGGCATCGAGGAAGGCGACCCATTCACCGCTGGCGGCCCTGATCCCGGCGTTTCGGGCAGCGGACACCCCGCCGTTTTGCTGCTCTATCAGCGTCACCCGCGGCAGCGCCATGGTCCTGACGATCTCGGCGCCGCAGTCGGTGGAGCCGTCGTTGACGACGATCACCTCGAAGTCCTGGTAGCTCTGCAGCAGGACCGAGCAGAGCGCCTCGCGTATGCTGGCTTGCTTGTTGTAGAGAGGCACTACCACGGAGATCTTCATCACTTCCCCTTTTTCGCGATGCGGCCGATTATTTCCCGGTACTGCTCCAACACCGTCTCCTCAGCATAGCGGCCGAGGAGCCGACGCGACCCGAAAAGCCGGTCCAGTTCCCCATCCAGGTAGCGCCGGTAAAGGGTCTGCAAGGCGGCCGCGACCTCCTCGGCGCTCCCGCCGTCAACGGCGATTCCCCCCCCATGCTCACCCATGACGTCGGCGATGGTCCCCACTTCGGGGGAGAGCGCCAGGATGGGGCGCCCGGTCCTGACGTAGTCGACGAACTTGGAGGGGAGGAAGATCCCCTCCTGCACCGGGGCCTCGACGATGACCAGGACTTCCGCCGTGGCAAGGAGCGGCGGCATCTCGCTGTAGGGGCGGCTCCTCTCGATGCGCACCAAGTCCTCGACTCCCTGCGCCTTAGCTGCGCGTCTCACATCCTCCGGGCGATCCACTACGAAGACGACTGAGAGCTCTTCCATCCCGCCGTTTTGGTCCCGGAACAGGCGGACCCCCTTCAAAAAGGGCTCGGGGGAGCGAGGCGGCAGAAGGCTTCCGGCATGCAGCAGGGTGAAGCCACCCCTGCCCTTTTCGGCCGGCCTAGCCGTCTCGTCCGGGGCGATGTGAGGGATGACGGAGCTTTTACGGTAGCTTCCCTTCGGCAGGTAATCGGTTATGTAGCTTCTGAGCCTCTCCGAGGGAAAGGTGTGCCAGTCCGCCTCCCTCCCCACCGCGTTGTAAAAGCGCTCCTTCCAGAAGGAAAGTGACGCATCCTTGCCGCGGCCGCCGGCGTAGGGAGGTGGGAACTTCTCCGCCGGCGCCGGATCGTTCCAGTTGGCGATCCACGCAAGCCCGGTGCGCCGCGCGGACAAAAGCCCGGCCAGGTGCGCCATGGACGGCAGCGCGCGAGAGATGATGCAGTCGTACTCCGTGGTGGCGCTCAACCGCCGGGCCTCATCCGCGGCGGGGAGCGCCCAGCGTCCCCCTCCGACCAGGTGTCCCGAGCGTAGCAGGGTCCTCGCCGCAGCGGCGAGGAGGGTCGCCGCGCTTTTCTCCCATTCGGCCACCGCAACGCAGCGCTCGCCCACCCCGGGCCACCCGGCGGCATCGCCGGGATACCACTGCCCGGCTCCCGCGAGGGTCACCACGTCAACCTGCCAGCGCTCCGAAAGCATCGCCTGAACGAGGTTCGCATTTACGAACGCTTCCGGGTTCCCCGGCGGGTAACAGGAAGGGGCGAACATGAGGATGCGCGGTGGCATCGTAGCCTCGCTTTTCATACAATCTCCCCGGTAGCGGCCGCGGCGTACCCCCCCTGGAAACCTCGCGCGACCGTCCAGAGCACCGGAATGAGGGAAACGAGGACGAGGGCCGCGCCGGCAAACGGGGAGACCGGCGCCAGGGCCAGTTTCGCCCCGGCGGCGAGCACGAAGAGCGAGAACAGGATCAGCTTCCACTGCGACACGACCGGCGAACACGCCAATTTGAGCTCCAGGTACAACATCTGCCAGCAGGTGTGCAAAAGGTACGCAAGGAGATAGGCCAGGGCCAGCCCGAAGGCTCCCATCCGGGGCACCAGCAGCCACGCTCCGGCCACCAGCGAGACGCCCCAGGCGCAGTTCATGGCGAAGCCGGCCCACATCCTCCCGGAGCCGGCCAGGGCGGCCCCGACCGTGTTGTTCACGATCATAAAGAAACAGGAGATCATGAGCAGTACCATCACGGGACCCGATCCCGCATAGGCCTTGCCGAAAAGGGCGGTAAGCTGCCGGTTCAAGACCATGACCGCCACGGTCAAGGGGAGGCAGAAGAGCCAGGTTCCTTTCAGGTTTAGCGAGACGGCGCGGTCGAACTCCCCCTGCCCGGCACCGTGGGCGGCGGACAGGATCGGAAGCATGACCGAGGCGAGCAGTCCCGGGACCAGCATGACGACGGCGCGCCACTGGTTGGCCGCGTTGAACAGGCCCAGTTCGCCGTAGCCGCCCGGCAGGCTCACCAGAAATAGGTTGGCAAGCCAGGTGACCGGGGCCACCATCAGCCCCGAGAGCATGGTCGGCAGCGAGAAACGCCAGAGCACGGGCCACTCGCTCCAGAGGGAGGGGTGGTAGGCGGCGCTCATGGAGTGGTCCCGGTAGTGGCCGCGCAGGGCAGCCGCGCAAAGGAGCGTCCCGAGGGCGGCGTTCACGGTCAAAGAGGCGACCGCGCCGTCTACGCCGAAGGCCAGCACGAGCAGGATGGCCGACGGCGGGGCGGCGAGTCCCTGCCAGAGGTTGATTCTCGCCACCTGGCGGAACGCCTCGAACCCGGCGAGAGTCCCCAGCATCACGTTGTTGAGAGCCGAGCAGAAAAGGAGCAGGGAAGCCGCCTGCAGGAGCCCGGAAAGCTCGGGACGCTGCAAGGTCGATGCGGCGAGCCAGTGCGAGGATAAAAAGGTTGTCGCGGCGAGGAGCGCGCCGCTTGCCACGGCCACCAGCAGGGTGAGGTTGGCAACCCTCTCCGCCCGCGCCGGGTCGCCGTGGCGCGCGTCGGCCACGAACTTGGTCGCCGTCGCCCCCAGCCCGAACCCGGCGAGGACGCCAAGCATCCCGATGGTGCTCTGCACCATTCCGTATTCCCCGAACCCTTCTTTGCCGATGATCCTCGCCACGACCACCCCGGAGAGGACGGTGAAAACGCGCGAAGCAACTCCGCCGAGCAGGGACCAGAAGGCGCCGGTCAAGAGTCGATGGGCGATGGGGGAGCCGGAAAGCGACTGGCGCATGACGCTTTCGCTTCGCGTTAAGCGGTGGTCAAACCTCTTCATCTGGGAGCAGCCCCGCCGATGATCCCGGCGATCCTCTGCGCAGCCGTCCCGTCGCCGTAGGGGTTGTGGGCAGTACTCATCTCCCGGTAGAGATCCGCGTCGTCAAGGAGCTGCCGGGCGCCGTGCATGATCGCCATCCTGTCGGTCCCAACCAGCCTCACCGTGCCGGCGGCCACCGCCTCGGGGCGCTCGGTGGTCTCTCGCATCACGAGGACCGGCTTCCCCAGGGAGGGGGCCTCCTCCTGCACCCCGCCGGAGTCGGTGATGATGATATGCGACCGGTTCATCAGGTAGACGAAGGGGAGGTAGTCCACCGGCTCGACCAGGTGCACGTTGGGAAGCGCGCTCCCCCCGAGGATGCGCCAGACGGGCTCCTGAACGTTGGGGTTCAGATGGACCGGGTAGAGGATCTCGCAGTCGGGGTAGCCGCCGGCGATGTCGGTGAGCGCGCGGCAGATGTTCTCGAACCCCTCGCCGAAGTTCTCCCTGCGGTGGCCGGTGACGAGGATCAGGCGCTTTTCCCGGTCGAGGTAAGCGAACTGCCGCTCCAGGCGCTGCCTGACCCCCGCGTTCCGCTCGATCCTCTGCACCACGTCAAGGAGCGCGTCGATGACCGTGTTCCCCGTCTCGAAGATCGCCTCCACCGCCACCCCCTCCCTCAGGAGGTTCTCCCGCGCGTTGGCGGTCGGCACGAAATGGAAGTCGGCCAGCACACCCGCCAGCGACCGGTTCATCTCCTCGGGAAAGGGGGCCAGCTTGTCGTGGGTGCGCAGCCCCGCCTCGACGTGCCCGACCGGGACCTTGCAGTAGTAGGCCGCCAGGGCCGCGGCCATGGTGGTCGTGGTGTCGCCGTGCACCAGCACGAGGTCGGGACGCTCCTTTTGAAGCACCTCCCCCACACCGGTGAGGACGCTGCAGGTGACGTCGGAGAGGGTCTGCCCGGTCTTCATGATGTTCAGGTCGTAGTCGGGCTCGATGTCGAACAGGTCGAGGACCTGGTCCAGCATCTGCCGGTGCTGGGCCGTGACGCAGACCTGACAGGAAAACCTGTCATTTTGTCTCTGCAACTCCTTCACGACCGGGGCCATCTTGATCGCCTCGGGGCGTGTTCCGAACACGGCCATCACTTTCCTTGGGGTAGCGGTTCTCACGGCGGCACCTTCGCTTCCTTTTATTTTCAACGCGTCCCGAACGGCGCGTAGCAGACGAACCAGGCGAGCTTTACATACTCGCTCAACATGTTCCTGCGCCGGCCGGGGTCGAGCCAGTCCCCAAGTGCGGGACGGGTCTCCCCCCGGGAGGGGGCCAAGCCGAGACGGCGGCCGTCCCCGGCGAACGCCAGGCCGGCGATGAGGCCGATCCTTCTCATGTGATACGGGGAGCTGACGAGCAAGGCGGAGCGAAGCCCCAGGTCCTGCATGATCCGCCTCGCCTCGAGGGTCTCCACGTGGGTGTTCTCGTAGTAATTCCGGTAGTAGGCGGCCTTGCGCAGGAGAAACAGGCTTCCCGGTACGCGGGCCGGCGCGACGATCCGGCTGAGACTTCCATCCCCCTCGACGCGGTACGCCTCGCCGTGGGCCGGAACGATCAGGAAACGGGCGTAGCCTTCGCGCAAAAGCAGCCGTGCCTCCTCCATCCTCTCTTCGCGCTCGGGCCCTACGTAGAGCACCACGGCATCGGCCGGGGCGAGCGGGTCCGAGCGGTCGAGAAAGCCCGGCGCGCCGAGCGCGAAAACGAGCGCAACGACCAGGGGCGCGACCGGTAACCAGCGAAGCTTCTTCAATAGTGACCCTGTAACGATGAGATGGCGCCGGCCAAGGTTCACCCCGGCCGGTTCTGCGAGGAAGGTAGCATCCGAGCATTTTAATGGGGTTGCATTTGCGTCACGATTTCATGGCAGCGCATTTTTCTTCACGCATGTCCCCACCCCTGCTGTGGAAGGACCCCTGCCCGGCGGGTAAAGGCCGCAGAATTGACGAGTTTTTCAGAAAAGAAAGACAGGGCTGTAACATGGAGATGGCATTATGCGGCTCACACAATCACATTTACCCCCAGCAGGGGCGAAAACGACCAAGGAGCGCGGAATCATGAACGAGGAAGATCTGGGACCTTTTCCCAACTACTGCACCAACGTGTGCATCGTGAACAAGAAGACCGTGGACGACGACAGCCTGCCGGAAATCCTCGGCGTCACGCCGTTCGAGCAGCACCCGCTGATCTGCATGGGGGACGTCCTCAGCGTCTACTACTTCCACAGCGGCTCGCTTAAAAATTCGGGAACGGTAACCATCTGGCACAACCGCAACCATGCAGCCATCAGAACCTATGCGACCACCCTGTCCGGCGAATGGCACCAATCGCTCAGGCTGATCGTCTCCGACGACGAGGAGGTCGGCTGGACCGAGAACGGCCAGCTTGTGACCGGCCGGGTCGCCATGGACATCAACGGCACCGAGGGGGTCTACAGCTGCGGGGAGTTCTTCCCGGCGAACGCGCAGTGCGCCATGGGCTTCTAGGACAGAGCACGCCCCGTCGAAAGCAGCGAAGGAGCAGAGAGGACCCTGAGACGGCGTTTCGCCGGGGGGCCTCCATGCTCCTTTTTGTATGTATCGACGAGCCGTCCCGATGGAGGGCTCTTTTCGTTGCGGGATCGCTTGGCTATTTTGCCGCCTGCAAATACTTCCGTATCTCTTCCTTCCCCTTGGCGCCGGTGAGCACCCTGCCGTTTGCAAACGACACGGTAGGGGTGACTCCGATGCCGAGCCTTACCCCCGCCTTCTTAAGCTCGCCTCCCGCGCCGCTCGCGCAGGAGAGTTTCGGCATCTCCTTCTTCCCGTAGCTTCTCTCCAGCATGGCGAGGGCGCCCTTTTGGTCGGTCTTCGCCTTGCAGACGATGGACTCCGTCTTCCAGAGCGAATCGGGATGGATGTCAAGCGGGACCAGGATGATGTAGACCTTGAGCTCCGGCTCCTCCTCGATCAGCTCGCTCACCGTCCGGTGCAGGGTGGAGCAAAAGGGGCACTCGGGGTCGGAGAAGAGGTAGAGCACCTTGCTCCCTTTGGGATTTCCCGCCACCAGCGCGTGCTCCAGCGGGATCTCCTTCGGGTCAATCGCGGCCGACTCCTCCACCCGCTCCTGCGTAAGGTTGCGCCGGTTCTTGATGTCGATCAGCGTCCCGGCCAGGAGGTACTCCTTGGAGTAGTCGAGGTAGGCTACCAGGGGCTTCCCCTCCTTCCTCAGGGTCACCTGGTACAGGCTGCGTGCCGGCGCCGGCGAGACGTCCTCGACCACGAGCGTCGGGTCGATGTTCTTGAAGATGCCGCGCACCTCGTCCAGCGAAACCTTGTGGCAGGCGATGCAATCGCCGGAGCAGCCTTCGGCGCCGGTGCCGAAGGCGAAAGCGGAGGGGGCGGAAAGCAGCAGAAACAGTATGGCCAGGATTGTTCTTCTCATCGTCATTACTCTCCTCGGGCCCGCCTACGGGGCTGAAATACCCTTTCTCTCGTTCCCAAGCTCCAGCTTGGGAACGCAAAAGCTGCAGGAAGCTCCGCTTCGACATCGCAGAAGCTGGAGCTTCCTGGGCAGGTGGGTTCCCAAGCTGGAGCTTGGGAACCAGATAAACGACTGACTGAAGCCCCCCACCCTGCCCCTCCCCCTCCGGGGGAGGGAACAGTATGAAGGCCGAACTAGAACTTCGCGTTGAGGTTCAACTGCAGTACGTCGATGGCAAGCGGCGGGCCGGAGATCTCGTTGGTGCTGAGCCAGCGGGCGGAGAACCAGACGTTGTTGGCCACGCCGAGGTCGCCTCCGAGGATCCACCCCTTGGCGTTGGTCCCCCCCAAGTGGAAGTCGGACTCGGTGAAGGCGTCCATGACGGCGTCCGCCTCCAGGCGCTTGTAGTTCACATACGCGCGCCAAAGCCCTTCCGCGCGGGTGTCGGGGTGCCCCACGCTGACGCCTAGCTGATAACCCTCGTTTTCCCTCTTCACGTCGAAGCCGGTCAGGGCGTTCACCCAGTCCCCCTTGAAGCCCATGTTGTAGACGTAATCGGCCATCAGCACCACGCGTACGGGATCCCAGAAGCCTAGATCGAGCGAAGCGCCGACGTTCAGCTCCTGGAACTCGGAGGCGTAGGCGGTCTTGATGGCTTCGCTCGGGTCAATGTCGAACAGGGTGTTCCCCTTCTGCTGGAACTGCGGCGCGGTCCAGTCCGTCAGCCCGGGGTGCGCCGGGTCGTTTGCCCGGCCCAGGATGTGCTCGAAGTGGTAATAGGCGACGGCCACGGTACCGGTCAGCCTCTCCCGATCCTTGTACTGCATCCCGAGCTGTCCGGCGTAGAGCCACTTGTCCTTCCCGGAGAGTTCCACCTCCTGGATGGGGAAGGCGCCGCCGGTGAGGAACATGCCGAGCACCGGGGTGAGCCGCGGCCGG
>Ga0209317_1001316_pt1 | contig 22326 bp, 11 predicted proteins | sample RifGroB2_FD_183994 | JGI IMG/M metagenome (GOLD analysis project Ga0209317, IMG submission 183994) | Soil microbial communities from Rifle, Colorado, USA - Groundwater B2 (SPAdes) (version 2) | ecosystem: Environmental > Terrestrial > Soil > Unclassified | place: Rifle, Colorado | collected...
CGGTTCTATTCGGTTGCAAAGAGCTGCGCTGCGAAGTCAAACTTTATAACAAACGGATCCCCTACCGTCAACCCTTTTCTACCAACTTAATGAGTAATTTCCTCTAACCGAAAAGAAGCAGCAAAAGCTTCCACTATATATAGGACCTCGGCTATACTCCCCCCATGTCAAACCTCGCCTTTAGCCTGATCATCATCTCCGCCGTCATGCATGCCATCTGGAATGTGCTGGTGAAACGCAGCCGCCACAAGACGGTATTCATATGGTGGATGTTTCTGACCTCCAGCGTGCTCTTTACAGCAACCTTGCCGCTATCCCACGAGGCTTTCAACTGGCCAGGCGGGCAGACCATGCTGATGATCGCGGTCGGCGCGGTAAGCTTCGTGCTCTATCATCTGCTCAATGGGCGCGCTTATCAGGATGGCGACCTCTCCGTCGTCTATCCGCTCTCCCAGACCTCGATGATATACGTGCCGATCTGGGGGATCGCCCTGCTCGGGGAGCGCCTGTCGCTAACGGGGGTATGCGGGATACTGCTCGTTATCCTCGGCACCTTCTCGGTGCAGATGCAGCGCGTCTCTCTTGCTGAACTCGCCCGCCCCTTCCGCGACCTGAAAAGCACCTCGGTACAGGCTGCGCTTCTAGCGGGCTTTATCTACTCCATCGGGTCCATTGCCGAGAAAACAGGGGTCAGGTATTATCCACCCCACTATTTCACCTACTTCCTGATCCTCACCATGCTGGCGCTAATGACGATCAACCTATGCCGTGCTAAATACCGCGACCTGATCTTCGAGGAACTGCGGGAGAACTGGCGCCCCATCCTTATCAGCGGCCCCATCGTGGTGACCTCCTTTCTCACCTTCCGCTACGGCCTTAACTTGGCGCGAGTAGGTTATGCCGTACCGGTACGGCAGGTGAGCATCATGGTAGGGGTACTGATAGGCATCTTCTTCCTGCGGGAATCATTCGGCAAGGTCAGGTTGCTCTCGGCCGCGCTCATCGTAGCCGGCGCAATATTGATCAGATTCGGGTAACACTCCGTTGCCTTGCCCCTTAGTTGAAATGAAGAGGCCCACTGGTTTTCTCCAGTGGGCCAATTTACCCCTCGGTGGGTTTTCAAATTCAGCAAATTGCTACCAATGCTCCTTCCGTCTTAGTTAGTGCCGAAAGTGCATCATTTTGTTGGCCTTCCCCGTCATTGTGTTCATTCTCTCGGCAAAATCGGACACCGTTTCGGAGAAATCCCGCACCATCCGGTCGCTCTTGCTGCTTACCGTTTTCCCCATGCGCGCCATTTTCTTGCGGCTCTTGGCTCCGGAATACGGAGCGAACAAGAGGCCCAAACCCGCGCCGACTACCCCGCCACCAACCAGCCTCATTACGTCCGCCATCGATTTTTTCATCTTGCTTGCCATAATGTGCCTCCTTTGAGACAGTTTCTACTGATGACCTATTGTAACTCCGATCAAAAAAGGAAGTCCACCTGGAAATGGCTTTCGCGGATCCCCATTTGTCACGTAAGGCGCTCTGCCGCTATCAGTCGCAGGTCATCCCGGAAGAAATGCCGCTCCCACCCAACGCCTGTTGATATTCCCGTGATTCGCAGTATGTTATCTGTTGCGCTAAATCACACTTAAGGAGTGGGCTATGCTACTGGAGGATTTGGTTGAGAAGGCGAACCAGAAACCGGAGTACGACTGGGATGCATATTACCAATGGCTTTTCAGTGAAGATGCCGGTCACGATGTCAATGGGTTCACCTTCTGGGAATGCAAAAAGTGTCTGTCCATCAACCTGCTCTATCTGCCGGCCCGCTATGGAAAATGCCGCTGCTGCTCACTTATCTATCTGGCGAATTCGAAGTAGTCTTCCGACAAGGTTCTTACCTGACCAACGGGCTAAAATTAAGAAAGGCGACGCTTTCCCAAGCGTCGCCTTTCTGTTTTGCGGCTTTATTTTTATTTGCTATTTGATGGTCTTTATGGTTTTCCTTACCATCTTCTGCACGTTCTCCGGAAGCGGCGCGTAAAGCATCGGGGAGGCCATCGCCTGCCCTTGGGTCATGCTCCAGGTCAGGAATTCGACCAGCTTCTTCCCCTTGAGCGCGTCCTTTTGCTGCTCGTATACCAGGAGCCAGGTGAAGCCGACTACGGGGTAGGCCTCTTTCCCGGGCTGGTTGACCAGCGAGATCCGATAATCCGCCGGCATCTGCTTGGCTGCACCGGCTGCCGCTGCGCTGGTGGACTTGATGGAGGGTTCCACGAAGACTCCGACCTTGTTCTTCAGGAAGGCGTAGGCCAGCTTGTTCTCGAAGGCGTAGGCAAGTTCCACGTAACCGATGGAATTGGGCGTGGTCTTTACCTGCCCTGCAACCCCCTCGTTACCCTTGCCCCCCAGGCCTACCGGCCACTTGACCGAGGCTCCCATGCCGACGTTTTTCGACCATTCGGCGCTTATGCCGGACAGGAAATCGGTAAAAATGGCGGTGGTGCCGCTGCCGTCGGAGCGGTGTACGACTATGATCGGCTTGGCGGGGAGCGCGATCCCCTTGTTGTCGGCGGCGATCCTCGGGTCGTTCCACATGGTGATCTTGCCGAGGAAGATGTCGGCTACGTCCTCGGAGTCGAGCTTCAGCCCCTTGGCCACGCCCGGCAGGTTGTAGGTGACGACCACCGCGCCCATGACCGTCGGGATGTGGATCAATTTGCCGGGGGCCGCAGCCAGGTCCTTGTCGGTAAGGAACTTGTCGCTGGCGCCGAAATCTACGGTTTGAGCCGTGATCTGCTTGATGCCGCCACCACTTCCGATCGACTGGTAGTTGAATTTGACGCTCTTGTCGATCTTGGCGTACTCGCTGAACCATTTGGAGTAGAGGGGATAGGGGAAGGTGGCGCCGGCGCCGTTGACCAGGATATCGGCCGACGCCTGTCCCGCAGTGCCGGCTACCACTACCAGGGCGAGCGCCATGATCGTCTTCTTTATGCCATGTAACATTTTGTTCTCCTTGTCTGCCTGTTGTTGTGTTTGTTGTTGTGTCTGCTCTTTCGTTTTGTTGAATGATAGGCCAGCGATGTGTCGTCCCGGTTACAGACTATGCAAGAATTGGTGAACAATCTCGCCGGCGCTTGGCTGTCGGGACGATCCCGGCGAGGGGACCTCAAGCTGCCTCTTTCATCCATGTAACCTAAGCCACCAACGGTCTTGACACGAGCTGCCATCGGCGCCATTTTTGACCCTTGGTTCCCTGGGGTCACTGCTGTTAATTCGGAGCAAAACCAATGATCAAACAAGGTAGTTGCCCGGCGGTCTCCATTTTGATGCCGGTTAGAAACGAGGAACGCTTCCTGCCGGCGGCTCTGGCTTCGCTTACGGCCCAGACCATGAAGGATTGGGAGTTGGTGGCGGTGGGCGATGGTTCCACCGACGACACCCCGCGTATTTTGGCCGAGGCGGCGCACGGCGACCCGCGCATACGCCTGCTCGGATGCGCCGGGCAGGGACTGGTGCCGGCCTTGAACGCCGGGCTGGCAAGCTGCCGGGCTCCGCTCATCGCTCGCATGGACGGCGACGATGTCGCGCATCCCGCGCGGCTTGCGGCCCAGGCAGCCTTTCTGTCGGCCCACGCCGAGGTCGGGCTGCTGGCCTGCTCGTTTCGCCACTTCCCCCGGCACGAGGTCGGCATGGGGATGGCCGGCTACGAACAGTGGCAGAACCGGCTCCTGAGCCATGAAGCTATACTGGCCGATCTTTTCGTGGAATCTCCCTTTGTGCACCCGAGCGTGATGTTCCGCCGAGCCGTGGTGGAAGGGGTGGGCGGATATCGGGACATGGGATGGGCGGAGGATTACGACCTCTGGCTGCGGCTGGCTGCCGCGCGGACCAGGTTCGCGCGTCTGCCCGGAACCCTGTTCTTTTGGCGGGAGCGACCGGAGCGCGCCACCCGCACCAGCGCGACCTATTCACCGGAGGCGTTCAGACTCTGCAAACTGCACCATTTGATGAAAGGTTTTCTGAAGGGGGAGCATGAAGTGATACTTGCCGGGGCCGGACTGGAAGGGAGAGCATGGTACCGCGTGCTCCGGGAGGCGGGGATACGGGTTTCGGCCTGGGTCGATGTTGACCCGCGCAAGATCGGGCGGGAACTTCACGGCGCGCCGGTACTCGCCACGGACCAGGTGGCGCCCGCCGGTGTAAAGATGCTGATGACGGTCGGCGCACGAGGGGCGCGTGCCGTCGTGCGGCAATCTTCCTTGCGAGCCGGATTCGTTGAAGGAGTAAACGCTGTCTGCGTGGCCTGAGCTGGGACCGCTTGCGGAAAAAGAGGTTAAGGCCAAGGGTCAGGGAAAACCTTCTCGAGCTCAACCTTGATCTCAACCCGCTTCGCGGGCGAAGAGCCGTTCGCCCCTACGCCTTCTTGTTTTCGATCCCCTTGATCACCTCCGTCAATTGGGAAAGCCTGTAGGGCTTCTGAATGAAGCTGGTCAACCCTTTCCCCAGGAAGCGCTGGGTCACTTCCTGCTCGTTGTAGCCGCTGGACATGATCACTTTGGCATCTGGATCTAGCTGCCTAAGTTCCCTGAAGCACTGTTCCCCGTCCATGTGAGGCATGGTCAGATCCAGAATGACAAAGGCTATGTCCGGCTCTTTTCTGAATATTTCCACAGCCTCCCTGCCGTCATTGGCTATGATCGGGGTGAACCCCAGTACGCGCAGCATCATGCCGCAGGTTGCCTGGATCGTCTCCTCGTCATCGACCAGCAGCACCTTGCCGCTCCCCCTCCAGTCGTCACCGGTTGCATCCGGACCGTTTTCCTCTGCGCGTTTCCTGCCGGCGGGGATCAGCAACTTGAAGGTAGTGCCTCTCCCAATTTCGCTATATACCCTGATGGCGCCCTTATGACCGCGCATGATGCCGAGAACGGCAGCCATGCCGAGCCCGCGGCCTGTGAATTTGGTGGTAAAGAAAGGGTCGAATATCTTGGCCATGGTCCCGGTGGTCATGCCGCATCCGGTATCGGAAATTTCCAGGTATACGTAGGTTCCTTCGGGGATCCCCTCGTCCAGCCAGAAATTTTTCAGATATTCCCGATCGCACTCCATGCTCCCGGTGTTTATGGCGATGACGCCGCTCTTGTCCCCGATGGCTTCGGAGGCGTTTATCACCAGGTTCATGATGACCTGCCTCATCTGGGTGGCATCGGCCTCCACCGTCGGCACGGAACCCGACCTGTTGAGACACAGAACCGCCTTCTTCGAGATGGACACCTTGAGCATGTGCAGCATTTCTTCCAGCAACCGGTTCAGATCGATGGCTTGAACCACGAATTTACCCTTGCCGGAATAGGCAAGCATCTGCTTGGCCAGGTCGGCGGCCCTGGAGGAAGCCAACTCGATGGAGTGCAGGTTTTCCGCGACCGGAGATTCCGGGGGGAGTTTCATCAGGGCCAGGTCGGCATTGCCGATGATCGCCATGAGAATATTGTTGAAGTCGTGGGCGATGCCGCCGGCCAGCACACCAAGGCTTTCCAGCTTCTGGGTCTGCAGCAGTTGCAGATCGAACAGCTGCTTGTCTTTTTCCGCCCGCTTGCGCGCCGTGATATCCTCGATCATGCAGAGATGGCGCGGCTCGCCTTTGTCCTTCACATCAACGGGCGCGATGGTCATACTGATCCAGACGGGATCGCCGTCAGGAAGCAGGTAACGTTTTTCCATCTGAAAACCGCTTGTCTCTCCGGAGTTCATCAGCGCCATGTTGTCCAGGTCTTTCTGGATGTCATCGGGATGCGTGATCTTCAGCCAGTCGATCCGAACCATTTCTTCCATGGTCCTGCCTGCAATCCTGGCGAACATCGGGTTCACCTCGCATATCCGTCCCGAGAGCGAATCGATCAGGGCAATACCCAGGGGCGCTTCCAGGAACAGCTTTCTGAACCTGTCCTCGCTTTGGCGCAGCGCTTCCTCGGTGCGTTTGCGCTCGGCGACCTCTATTCTCAGTTGCTGCGTGGCGCGGGCCAGTTCCTTTGCCTGGGTCACCGCCTCGACCCGCTGCGAGTTCAGCCTGATCTGCATGGCATAGTGGTGAAGCTGTACCAGTTGCTTCTCAACCAGCGCGTCTTTTATTTCCTGTTCCGCGTTTCCCGCCAAACGACCGCCTGCCGGGAGACTTCCGGCTATCAGGTTCCGGTAGTCGGCTTCCATCAGGTTCACCTTGGCCGAGGCGCCCCAGCAGACGTAACCGACGTAGGCCTGCTGCCAGTATGAATGCGCCAGGCGCTCGTTGCCGATCTCGCGCCAGAAGGCGCAGGCCCTTTCGTTGGCTACGGCCAGCCACTGCACGAAATTTCCGGCCTGGGCCGCCTCGATAGCTTCATCGTAGAGCTGCACGGCTTCCAGGGGCCGTCCGTCGATCCTGGCCAGTTCGGCCGCAGCCAAAAGGTACTTGTGCCGGAAATTGTCCGGACAGTTGTCCGCCCAGATGCGCAACCTGTCGGTGGTCCGGTCCAGTTCCCGGCGCCACGCGGCCTTGAGGTCCGGGGCGGCCTGGGAATAAAGGGCGGTCCGTATCAGGAAACGGGCGAAAACATGCTCCGGCCAGGGCAAAAGCCCCTGGGTTCCCACCGTGTATATCAGCGGTTCAGCCTCGTCTGACAGCGCCAGGGCCCCCTGGTGGTCGCCTAGCAGCAAGAGGCAGCAGGCCTTGATCACCTTGTATATGCAGACTACCTGGATATTGTGATGTTCCTCGACCCTCCCGAGATACTCCTCCTCGGCCCAGGACTCGTAGCCGGCAAAAGAGGGGGCCTCGCCCGACAGTTGACCGAAAAGGTGCATCCCTCCCTCCAAAAGATCAACGGCCCATTGGTTCAGGCGGGTCCGGCTGAATTCCAGGGAGTGCTGCGACTCCAGCATCAATTCGCCAAGCGACACCCCCTGGTAGAACCGGCAATACATGTTGTGCCCGAAGGCGTATGCCGCGTACTGCAGATTGCCGGAGCGCAAGCCGATCTCGTAGGCGTCCCGGTAATCCTGGGATCCGTACTTGAGGTGCCTGGACCAGTGCCGGATGGAGCTTCCGATCATGAGGTAGAAAACGCTCTGGTCGGTGGGGTTCATGAAGGTATCGGTCATGAGACGTGTTGCCAGCGCGCCGAACTCCTTTGCCGTGGCGTAGTCGTCATCCACCCAGCCCAGCAGGCCGCCGAACGCCGTGTGGCTATAGCCTGTCTGGGGAATGTTGCCGTAGCGCAAGGTCAGGTTCACCACTTTCGGAACGATGACGCTCCAGAGCCGCTGGTGTGAACGGTAGCAAGGGGGGCCCATCGTGATCAGGATCTTGGTGGCCATGAGCATCTCCGGATCGCTCATGACCGGCAGCTCGGTCAGCGAAGCTACCGGCCGCGTCCCCAGTTCCTGTCGAACCTGCGCTATCTCGCTGTCGCGCGCGATCCGGTAGTCGCCCTCGGGCAAGATGATATGCAGGCTCTCCAGTGCCTGGCGCCCCGCCGCAATAGCCTCAGGGTACCGGGCCAGCAGGGTGTACTGGACGATGAGGACGCAGAGGGCATCGGCCTTTTCCAGGGCCGATGCCGACCGGGCCACGGACTGCCGGATACAGCCTTCGGCGGCGTCGCGGTCTCCCACCAGAAACTCGCACACCGCAAGCTCCTTGAAAAACCCCATGGTCATTTCATGGCAGTCGCGCCAGAGGTATTCGGCGAATTCCGGGTCTTCGAGAAAGCGGGCCGCCGCCCGGTAATAAATAAGCGCCGCGCTGTAAGCTGTGGCATCGTACGCCTTGCGCGCCGCGGCCATATTCAACTCGACCACCCTTGCCCGCTCCGCGGTATCCTGCAGCAACCCGCACCCCGCATTCAGGTCGTTTACCACCTCGAACAGCCTTTCGGCAAGTTGCTCCGGATGAAGGCTGTTCAGCAGGAGCCTGCCGATTTTAAGCAGGATGTGCGGACGCTCGTCGGGCTCGATCAGCATATAGGCGGCCTGTTGCAGACGGTCGTGCAGGAACGCGCAATGGTGCGAGTCGCGCGAGGAACCGGAGCTGTCCGCGCCCGCGTCCGGCATCAGAAAGATATCCCTGGCCTTTTGGGAAGTCAGCAGGTTCAGGCATTTTTCGACATCCAGGCCGCTTACGATGCTGAGGGTTTCGACCTCGAAGCGGTGGCCAAGACAGGCCGCCAGTGAAAAGAGCTCCCGGCTTTCAGCGTCCAGCCGGCGCAGCTTGAGGGCGAACAGCTCGACGACATCGCTGGGCAGATCGGCTCCTGCATCCATGCGCCAGCGCCAACGGTTTGCCTCCTTATCGAACCCGATGGCGTTCGACTCATGCAAAAAGAGCAGAAAGGAACGCACGAAAAAAGGATTCCCCAGGGTCTTGCCGTGGATGATCCGCGTGAGGCTGTCGACATCCTCGGCTGCCGGCTTTAGCGTATCCTCCACCATCTCACGCACATCGCCTAGGGCGATGTTGTTGACCGCGAGAGCGATCACCGGGACGGAATGAACGCGCAGGTCGGAGACGGTTGACAACAACGGATGGCCGGAGTCCACCTCGTTGTCGCGGTACGATGCGATGGCAAGCAGATAGCGCTGGGTGGCGCCTACCTGTATCTGTTTGAGCAGTTCGAAGGAAGCCGCGTCGGCCCATTGCCAGTCATCGATGAACATCACAAGGGGGTGTTCGGGGCGGCAGACGGTCTTGAGGAAGTTGCGGAACATTTCAGCGAAGCGGTAGCGGGCCTCCTGGGGGCTCACCACGCCCAGAGAGGGTTGAGCGCCCAGGAAAGCAGCGAATTCCGGGACCAGATCGACAAGCAGCTGCCCGTGGTTCCCCACCGCTTGCAGGATCTCGCATTTAAAGCGCGAACGCTGCCGCATGTCTCCGGCCTGCAATTCCCGGCATAGTTCCGCCAGCGCCTGCTTGAAGGCGAAATAGGGGATATTCTGCTGGTACTGGTTGAACTTCCCCTTTATGAAAAAGCCGTTCCGGGCATGGATCGGCAGCTGAAGCTCGTGCACCAGAGCGGTCTTCCCCGCACCGGAAAGGCCATGAACCAGCATGACCTCACCATGTCCGCCGCTGATCCGCTCAAAGGATTCAAGCAGCGCGGCGATGTCCCTGTCACGGCCATAAAGCTTGTTCGGTATGGTCAGATTTTCCATTTGGTCACCCCGTACAACATCTCAGGCATCAAGCATTTCCCTGATCTTCCCGGCGAGCTGCATCGGGGAAGCAGGCTTCAGCAGTACGTCAAACTGTCCATCGAGCTTACCCTGCTTTTGCAGCACATCCGCCATGTAGCCGCTGGTGAAGAGGACCTTCATGCCGGGCTCGACCGCCTTCACCTCGTCATAGAGTTCCTTGCCGCTTTTTCTCGGCATGATCAAGTCGGTGAAGATCAACTTTATGCTCTCCCTGTGCAGCAGGAACTTGTCCAGCGCGTCCTGGCCGTCCAGGGCAAGGATGGTCCTGTAGCCTAGTTCCTTCAGCACCGAATCGACAAGTTCCCGGACATGTGCTTCATCTTCGGCGACGAGAATCGTTTCCGACCCCCCTTGGAGATTTTCCAGGGCATCCTCGCTTTTACGTTCAAGATGCTGATTGTGAGACAGCGGCAGGTATATGTTGAAATTCGTCCCCTGCCCGGGGCCGCTTTTTACTTCTATGTACCCTTTGTGTTGTTTCACGATCCCGTAGACTATGGAGAGTCCCAGCCCCGTCCCCTTGCCGACCTCCTTGGTGGTGAAGAACGGCTCGAATATCTTGCGCCTGACAGCATCGTCCATCCCCTCGCCGTCATCCGAAACGGAGATCACGGCGTACTTCCCCGGGACGCCATAGCCATGGGACTGGATGAACTGTTCGTCAAATTCCATGCGGCCGGTAGCGACAGCGAACACGCCGCCTTTTTCCATGGCGTCGCGGGCGTTGGTCGCCAGATTGATGATGACCTGCTCTATCTGACCCTTGTCCACGCGTACGACGAGGGGTTCCGGAACCAACTTCGTGCTGAAAGAGATATCCTCTCCGATGATTCTTCTCAAAAACTTCCCCACGTTTTGCACTATTTCGTTCAAGCTGCTATCGGCGGCATGCATTTCCTGCTTCCGGCTGAAGGCCAGCAGGCTGCCGGTAAGGTTCGCAGCCCGCTCCGTGGCAGCCAGAATCTGGGCGACCATCTCCTTCTTGGGATCATCGGGCTGCATCTTCATTTCCAGCAACGAGCCATAACCACCGATCACCGTCAGGATGTTGTTGAAGTCATGGGCAATCCCTCCGGCGAGGTGCCCCACAGCCTCCAGCTTCTGTGAATGCCGAAGCTGCTCTTCAAGACTCTTGCGTTTGGTGATGTCGCGGACGAAGACATGGATGGCGGGTTTGCCTTGATGCATGATCAAGGTAGCCGTTTCCTCTCCAAAGAAGGTGCCGCCATCCAGTCTCAGGTATTTAACCTCTATTACCGGAAGTTTCCCCAGCTTGCCGACCGCTTCCATGTGGTTTTCAACCAATGCCTTCGAGTCCGGATGAACAAAGTCCAGCATAGCCTTCGATATCACTTGCTCCGGGCTGGCGGCTCCCAGCATGTTCAACCCTGCGTCATTCATGAAAACGATCTTCCCCGCGCTCTTGATGAAGATGATGTCCTGGGACAGCTCCACCAGTTGGCGGTAGCGCTCTTCACTCTCCCTTAGCGCCTCCTGGGTTTTGCGGTCAAAGGAGAGGTCATGGCGCGTCACCAGTATGCTGACCGGGTTCCGGTCGCCGTCGCGCACCATCTTGATGCTTACCTCCACCGGCCTGCCTTGATGGTTGTCGGGGTGATCGGCCTCAAGCACCGTGACATAATCGCAGAGCGCTTCTTCGGCATCGCAGAGCGAACACGGCCCGGGATGTCCGGGATGAACGATCTCGGTTATCGGGAGATCTATCGAGTTCGCAGGGGTCCTTCCGGTCATGATGAAGAAAGCCTTGTTGGCGCGCAACAACTTCCTGTTCAAGTCAAGCAGGTAGATGGCATCGTTGGAGGCGTCCATCGCCGCCTTCCATTCGCTGGCCGCCTTCTCGAGCAAGGCTTCGGCCTTTTTGCGCTCAGTGATGTCCTCCCCGGAAAAGAGGACGCCGCATATCGCCTCGGCATCGTTACGTAACAGGGTGTTGTGGAATGCGATGACCCGCTCTTCGCCGCTACAGGTACGGATGGCGTTCTCAAAGAACTTCACCGACTCGATTTCACCTGCCATCTGTTTGGCGAAGACTTCTTTCACGACATCCACCACGCCCGCCGGAAGACATAGTTCGAACCAGTTGCGCCCCAGGAGTTCGCTCTCCTTGTAGCCAAGGATCTCGCACCCCTTCTTATTGATCATGATAATGTCGCCGGAATCGTCAATGGCGGTGAACATGACGCCGGCGATATCCAGGTACAGCTGGGCGTTGTTTCTTTCGCGGATGATGCTGTCGAGGATCATCTTCTGCTCGGTAACGTCGGAATTGAGCCCGAGCATTCTTACAGCCGCACCGTCGGCACCCCTTATGACGCTCCCTTCGGCTTTGATATACCTTATCTCACCGTCAGGGCGCACGATCCTGAAGGACATATCGTAGTCTTTCTCGCCACGTAAAGCCGCGCCTGTGGCTGCTAGGGCCATGACCTTGTCTCCGGGATGCAGCCCGTTTTTCCATGCCTCCAGGCATCCTTTGAACCCGCTTCGGCTGCACCCGTATATTTCATACATCCGGTCGTCCCAGACCAGGATGTTATGCAAGATGTCCCAGTCCCAGATGCCGAAACGCCCGGATTTCAAGGCAAGCCTGAGGCTGCGGGCCGTCTGGTCGTCCGATTGCCGTTTCTCGTCCAGACTGCTCAGGAAGAAATAAAAACTGGCAAATATCAGCGTCACGCATACGAGAAGCAGCGCGGCGGTCAATGGCAGGAGATAATCGGGGACGGTGGAATGAGGAGTTGACAATTCCCCGGTGAATTCGGTACAGGTTTCAATCTTGCGATAGGCGAAGGCGAGAAAACCGAGGGAGACACCCAGCAGGGTAAAGAAGAGACATATAAGGGTGTAGCGGGTTCTACGCGTCATAGTTCCGCCTCAGCACACAGAAATCACCGTCAAGTGGGTTTCGTTAACTGTCATATCATTTATCGGCAGCTTCTATGCCAGCTTTAATTCCATTGATTTATAAGAGATCGCACACGACAACCAGGGCAAGCGCGGGCCTTTAACTGGATCAGTGCTCAGCCAGAGCGGCTGAGAGGGACGAACGTAGTCTGGTGGCTTAAGAGGGCGAGAGGTCAGACATTCGAGAGGAGGTGGGAGTCACTTGAGTGATAGGCGGCGGAGCGGAAAAATCATATGAAGCGAACCAGCAGGAAGAGCCCGATCATGGCGATACCTATGGCGAATTTGCCCGCCACTCCGATCGCCAATCCCACTACGGTTCCGAAACCCGCGCGGCTTGCCTGATCGAGGCTGCGTTGCAGCGACAGCTCTCCGATCACAGCCCCCGCAAATGGGCCGAACAATATGCCAGGTATCCCGAAAAAAAGGCCGATGATGCCCCCGATGACCGCACCCGCCATGGCCCGTCGCGAGCCTCCGAACCTGTTAGCCCCCAAGGCGGAGGCCGCTAATTCCACTAAATAGGTCAGCCCGGCCATCAGTGCGAGGATCAAGAGGGTCCACACCCCGACATATTGGAAATCCTCCGCCCATGCCCCGAAAACAAGCCCGAGAAACAACAGCGGAGCGCCGGGTATCATAGGGAGCAGCAGTCCTGCCAGTCCGGTGAAGGTCAGGATGGCGCCGATTATCCAGAGTATCAGCGAATGTTCAGGCGCCACGCCTCCCCCTAAATCCTCATTTGGATCTCCAGACTGGCCACCGCAAGTGTATATCCTGCCGTCAGCCGTCTGTCAATGGCGCGAAATCTCGGATGCTCAGGAGGCCGCAGCAGCGGCCCTTCAGCCGCGCTCGCCTCATCCTTCCCGCGCTCACTTCCATCGTTCCCACGCTCCCGCGTGGGAATGCAGCCTGCCTAAGCGGGCCGCCTATGTGGACCGCCTCATCGTTCAAGCCTCAACCCTCATCGTTCCAGTTAATCGAAAGGGACCATACTGCACCGGCCTTGCTGCGTCAATTCTCGTGCATCTATCGCCTTTGCCCTGTCCAGCGTCCTGCGGATGATGGTCGCCAGTTGAAGGATGTCGTACGGCTTCATCAAAATCTCGCTGATCCCGGCAGCCCGGGCACGTTCCGGCAACCCTTCCCCCACATACCCGGTGTAGATGATTATGGGAATTCCGGGCCGGATTGTGAGGATTTCGCGGGCCAGTTCCTCCCCGGTAAGGGACGGCATGGTCATGTCCGTTATTACCAGATCGAAAGCGTCGGGCGCGGCTCGGAACTCCCCCAGTGCCTCCGCGCTGCTGGTCCGGACTGCCACTTGGTACCCGAGGTTTTCCAGAAGGTCATGTCCCAAATCCGCCAAAGCCTCTTCATCGTCGACAAAAAGGATCCGTTCATTCCCTCCAGGAGGGGTCTCTGATATCGCGGGTTGCTCTACATTCTGATTGGTCGCCTGCGGAAGCAGGATGGTAAAAGAGGTTCCTTGCCCCGGCTCGCTGTAGACGTTGATGGCGCCGCCATGGCTTTTGACGATCCCTTGCACCACGGCCAGCCCCAGCCCCGTCCCTTCGCCCGGCCCCTTGGTGGTGAAATACGGATCGAAAATGCGCTCCGTTGTTGCCTCGTCCATGCCGTGGCCGCTATCGCTTAGCACCAGTTTCACATAGGTGCCCGGCTGCAGTTCCGGTGCATGGGAAGGGAACAGGTGATCTTCATGGTAGGTCGAGAGCGACATGGTCAGCACTCCACCGTGGGCACGCATGGCATGCGCTGCATTGGTGCAGAGATTCATCAGCACCTGGTGCAGTTGGGTGCTGTCGGCAAGCACCACGTCCTGCTGAGGGGCGATATCGATCTGCTGGCGAATCTCGATGGTGGCCGGCAGCGACGAGCGGATCAGCTTGAGCACCTCCTTGACGATCAGCGAGACCTCTTCCGGTTTGCGTTCCTGCTCGGTCTTGCGACTAAAGGCGAGGATCTGTTTCACCAGCTCCGCGGCCCGATGACTGGCGTTTAGTATCTGCTCCAGATAGGAGCGCAGAGGTGTTTCCGCCGGAAGTTTCAGTGACAGGATCTGGGTAAATCCGAAAATGGCGGTGAGTATGTTGTTGAAATCGTGGGCTATGCCGCCGGCCAGGGTTCCCATGGCCTCCATTTTCTGCGCCTGGCGCAGTTGGCGCTCCAGCTTGATCTCGTTGGAGATGTCGTGCTGTATGCCTATGAAGCTGATGATGTTGCCCGACTCGTCCCGCACCGGCGTGCCGGTGGCATCGACCTCGTACAGCGATCCATCCTTCTTCTTGTTGATCACCCGGCCGGACCAGACATCGCCTCGCAGCAGGGTTTCGCGGATGTTCTTATAGAACTCGCCGTCATGCGAGCTGCTCTTGAATATACCCATGGGGAGGCCGACGACCTCGTTTCTTTCATAGCCGGTAAGCTGCCCGAAGGCGGGGTTGGCGTACTGGATGACCCAACGCGTATCGGTCAGTATGATCCCCTCGGCGGCCTGGTCGATGATCGTTGCCATGCGAGCGATCTTTTCCTCGGCCTTCTTGCGCTCAGTGATGTCGTGAAAGGTGCAGACGGCGCCGACCATCACGCCCGCTTTCTCGACAGGATGCGATCTGTACTCCACCGGAAATGAGGAACCGTCCCGGCGCCAGAACACCTGGTCGCTTACCTTTATGGGGACCCCGGTTTGGCAAGGCCTTAACGCTTCACATTCGCGGGACGGGTAGGACGAGCCGTCGCGCCGGGTGTGATGAATAAGATAATGCAGGTGCTTGCCGAGGAATTTTTCAGGGTCATCGTAGCCCAAGGCCCGCAGGGCGGCCTGGTTGATGAAGGTGCAGCGCCCCTCCAGGTCTACGCCGTAGATCCCTTCTCCGGTGGAATTGAGCAGGAGCTGGATCCGCTCCGCCTTTTCCCGCAGCTCCGCTACGGCCTGCCGTCGCTCCGTGATGTCCAGAAGCGATGCCATGCTCTGCCGGGTGCCGGGCATGATGGTCACCGAGGCCACGAGATCCTTAAGCTCTCCCTTTCGTGTCATCATCTGGAACTCATAGGTCTGGGGCGCGCTTCCCGGACTGCTGCGGCGCAGATCGTGATACTGCTTCATCCTGAGGAGATCTTCCGGTCGCGCCACCAGTTCGGTCCACTTGGTCCGATTTTCTATCTCGTATTTTCCCGCGCCGTACAGTTTTTCGAATTCCTTGTTGCAGATGGTGATGGTGGTGTCTTCCTCTATGAAGATCAGCGCGGTGCCGCAGTTCTCATAGATGGCGCGATAGTGCTCCTCCGAGGCCCGCAGGGCAGCCTCGGCCCGCGCGCGTTCCTGGTAAAGGGATGCGTTCTCCAGCGAGATGGCGGCCTGCGAGGCCAAAAGCTCCAGCACCGCGATCCGGTCCGGCGTGAATGCGCCCGGCGCCAGGTTGTTTTCCAGATACAAAAGCCCGATCAGGCTTGACTGCCTGTTGATCGGCAGGCAGAGCACCGAGAGCGGCTTGGTCCGGACCAGATACCGGTCTTTCGAGAACAGGGTCTGACCGGAGGCGTCGTCAAGGATGACGCTCTCCCCGGTCCGCTGAACATAATTCAGCAGCGACAACGGCACCGAGTCGCTCGATAACGGCATCATCTCATGCTGGACCGTGATCTCGTTCCCCGCCACCCGTGCCGTGGCAGCGAAGGATAGTTCGTCCCCATGCGAAAGGATGAGACAACCCTGCTGCGCGCCGGCATTCTCGACGACGATGCGCATCAAGGAGTCGATGAGATCGGGAAGCTGAATCTTGCCGGAAATGGCCTGCGAGGCCTTGACCACGGCAACGGCATCAAGTTGCCCGATGGAGGCGTCGATTCCCTGGATGGCGCCCAGAGGCTCGGATGCAACCAGCAAGGGGAATTCCCGGTCAAGCTGCTTCACCTTCCCCTTCCCCCCCCAGCGCAGGTAACAACGACGCGCCTGACGCAGATGAGCCTCCGCGCTCGTTGCATAACCGCGCTGCCGGTAAAACCGGGAGGCCAGCTCGTGGGCGAGCCCCTCGTCCTGAGGGAAGCCAGCTTCTGCGGCCGCCCGGATCGCCTGCTCGTATAAACGCTGCCCCTCCAGCTCCCGTCCGGCCAGCCGGGCCCGCTCGGCTTCGACCAGGAGATAAAGATGGCTGAAGTTGGCGGGACAGTGGTCGGCCCAGATGCGCATCTGCTGTTGGTTAGCCTCTATGGTCGCCAGGCAGGGATCCTTCCGCTCCGCGGGGAGCGTCTCGAAAAGAGCGGCCAGGGCCAGGGAGTGGTAGAAATTGAGCGCGGCCACCGAAATGGAGCTGGAATAGAAACCCTGCAGTTCCAGGGCCATGCCCGCAAACTCCAGCGCCTCCTCATGGCGGCCGTAAAGGAACAGGATCTGCGCCTTCAGGACCAGGTAGCGCCCCTTGGCGCCGAGGCTGCGGTGCTCCTGGCAGTCGCTGAAGAAGCGCTCCTGGTCCGGACACCCCTCGGGCGGGCCCTGCGAACCGTCCAGCTCGCAGAGCGCCAGCTGGAGCCCCAGCAAGGTGTCCGTTGCCCACTGGTTCCTCGTCTTGCGGGTGAAAAAGAGAAGGTTCGGGATCTCCTCGCCGATCCGTTCCAGATCGGCTCCACGATAGAAGGGCTGAAACAGCTTGTAGGCGAAGATATACCCGGTCCATTGCATCTCGCCGGAGGCTAGACCCGCCTGAACTCCGCCGTTCAGGGTCTCGTCCGCCCATTTGAGATGCCTGACCCAATGGTTGAGATAATGGCCGATCATGAAGCAGGCCTGGCACTTCTGCGCCAGCGCCGTGAAACGATCGCTGAGCCGCAGGGACAGCTCCCCGAATTCGAGCGCCTCCCGGTACTGCCCCATTACCGAGTTGAGCACCATGCCGTAGGCGGTGTAACCGACGGTCGATTTCGGCGTCAGTCCGAACCTGAGCGAGATGTTGACGTTCAGCACCGTGATCAGGGCGAAGAGAGTGCTGTCGGTGTAGCGGGCCGGCACCACCATGTTCGACAGCAGTTCCAGGCTGATGATTTTAACAGGGTTGGACATATCGGGATCATCCAGCAGGGAGGCTATCTTGCGCTCTCCCAGTATCCGGCTGTTCTGTGCCAAAAGAGCGCCCAGCTCTTCCTTGAGATTGGTGTCGGGCACGACGATTTCCAGAAGTCGCAACGCTTCCCGTCCGGATCGTATGGCATCCGCGTAGTTGGCCATCAAGGTGTACTGCACGATCAGGATGTTGTGCAGTTGGGCCCGTTCCAGGTCCGACCTTGCCTTGCCCAGCAACAGGTCGATCAGCTCCTTGGAATGAGCGTAGTCGCTGTTCAGATACTCGACCACCGCCAGCTCTTTATAGAGATTGAAGCTCAAGGCATAATGCAGCTTCCACGCCTCCTCATCCAGCAGTCTGGTGCCGGCCGTGAAGTAAGTGAGAGCGGCCGTATAGGCCGTCGAGGCCTGGGCCTTCCTGCCGGCCAGCAGGTTCAGCTCCGCCACACGGTATTTCTCGTCCCTCTCGCTCAAGAGCACCCTGCCCAGGTTGAACTGGTGCACGATATCGAATACCCGCTCCTCGACCTCGATTTTCGTGGCACTGTTCAGCATGAGCCGCCCTATGCGCAGATGGACTTTCTGCCGCTCCCTCTTCGGGATCAGGGAATAAGCAGCCTGCTGCACGCGGTCATGGAGGAAGGCATACTCCCCCTCCTCCAGGAGCAGGACCAACCCCTCCCGCATCGCCTCCCACAGGCGCGCGCGGATCTCCTCCGCCCGATCCATGCTGATCGCCGCCAAGGACCGAAGCTCGAACCGGTTGCCGATGCAGGCCGCCAGCTTCAGCGCCTCCTGAGCCCCGGGGGAGAGCTTGCGCAACTTCGACACCACGAGATCCACCACGTTTTCGGTATATCCCTGGGTGTGAATGCGATCCACGTCCCAGTGCCAGCACCCCTCCTGCCAGTCGAACTCGACCAGCCTCTCGCCGTGGAGCGCCGTCAGGAACTGGATCACGAAAAAGGGGTTGCCGGCGGTTTTCCGATAAATCAGCGCGCTGAGAGGTTCCAGCCGCGCCTGATCATTGCGGAAGGTTTCGGCCAGAAGGCGGCTCAAATCCAGGGGCAACAACGGGGCCAGGGTAAGGGTCGCGAGCCTGGTTCCGCTCTTTCGAATATTGTCGAGCACCAGCATCAGCGGATGGGAAGGATCGACCTCGTTGTCGCGGTAGGCACCTATCAGCAGCAGGTGACGCGTTTCGGCATGGGTCACGACATCCTCGATCAGCTTGAGACTGGCCGGGTCCACCCACTGAAGGTCATCGAGGAACAGGACCAGCGGATGCTCTTTTCGGGTAAAAACGCCGATGAACTGCCGGAAAACCATGTTGAAGCGGTAGTGCGCCTCGCTGGGCGGGAGTTCCGGGACCGCAGGTTGTTTCCCCAGGATCAACTCCAATTGGGGGATCACCTCGATGACGACCTGGGCGTTGTCGCCGAGCGTGCCCAGAAAGCGCTCCCGCCAGGAAGCGGCCTGGACCCCGCTCTCGGTGAGGATCTGCTGGATCAGTTCCCGGAACGCCTCCGCGATGGTGAGATAGGGTATATTGCGTTTGTACTGGTCGAACTTGCCGGAGATGAAGATCCCCTGGTCCCTTACCACCAGCTTGTAGAGTTCGCGGACCAGCGATGTCTTGCCTATGCCCGAATACCCCGCCACCAGCGCCATCTCGGAGGCTCCCTGCGTGGCGACGCGCTCGAAGGCATCCTGCAAGGTCTTAACATCCCGTTCCCGCCCGTAGAGCTTCTGGGGGATCAAGAGTCGGTCCGAAACGTCCTTGTCCCCCAGGATGAAAGGCTCGATACCGCAACCCGCCTTCCAGCCTGCCAGACATTTCTCCAGATCCGACTTGAGACCCGAAGCCGTCTGATAGCGATCCTCAGCGGTCTTCGCCAAAAGCCTCATGACCAGGTCCGAAACCGGCAACGGAACAGACGGAATCAGCAGCGCCGGCGCCTTTGGGAGGCGGGCGATGTGGCAATGCACCCATCCGGGCGCGTCGCTGGCCTGGAAGGGGTGCATCCCGGTGAGCATTTCGTAGAAGATCACGCCCAGGGAATAGAGATCAGTGCGATAGTCGATCACCCTGTTCATGCGCCCGGTCTGCTCCGGGGAAATGTAAGGGAGCGCCCCCTTAAGGATGCTCAGGTTATTAACGGAAGGGTATTCGTAGGGAAGCAGTGAAGCCGAGGAGAAGTCGCCTATGGAGACGGAGTTGCTCCGTTTATCGACCATGATGCAGGCGGGGGTAATATTCTTGTGGATGATATGCTGCTGGTGAATATCGCTCAGGGCGGCGGCAATCCCTATAGCAAGAGTCAGGAATCGTCGCATTTCCATGGGGCTGCCGCAGAGCGCGCCCAGAGATGAAGCATCCGGCATCTCACGATCCGTGCAGCCGGCAAGGTGTTCCGTCATAACCTTCCATCCTCAGTATTGCTGCGGAAAACTTTTTCCAAAGTCGCACAAGCGAACGGTTGTTGATGCAGCACCCGTGTCGTCTCGTCCTCTTTGCACTGATCGCCGTTGATCGTTTTTATGCGCGTCCGGCCCCTTGTCTGACACAGGGAAACCGGAAAGAAGAGGCCTGGATACTCCTTTAGATTTTGGCAGCATTATAACTGAACCTGGATTGCTGGCGCATACACCATACCCACCGCGCACTGAGCGCAACCGTCCGGTTTCGTACCATACGCCGGAGCGTCAAGAGCAGCGTTCCCACGCTTGAGCGTGGGAACGATACGTGATTTCAGCAGCGCAATCGCGGCAGCAATGCCGCTCCGGAACCTGCCTGAACGGGCCGTCTTGCGACCGCGCCCGGCCGACCAGGAACCGTCGCTCGGCCGTTACAGCACAACCGTCTCCCGATGGGTCCCGAAAGCCTCCCTGAACACATCGGCGATCTCTCCCAGCGTGGCGTAACTCTTAACCGCGGACAGAATCGCCGGCATGAGGTTGCCGGTCCCCCTGGCGACAGTCGCCAACTCGGCCAGAGCGGCCTCGACCGCCGCATGGTCCCGCCCCGCCTTCATGGCGGCCAGCGACTTCTTCTGGGCGATCTCCACCGCTTCCTTCACCTTAAGCAGTTCCGGAGCGACATCCCCCTCGACGGTGAACTTGTTGACCCCGACGATGACCAGCTCTTCCTTTTCGATGGCCTTCTGATAGGCATAGGCCGAATCCTGGATCTCCTTCTGCTGAAAGCCGCGGGAAATAGCCTCGACTGCTCCCCCCAGCCTGTCGATCCTGTCTATGTACTCGAGCGCACCCTTCTCGATCTGGTCGGTGAGCGACTCGACCAGGAAGGAGCCGGCCAGCGGATCAATGGAGTCGGCCGCGCCGGATTCGTATGCTATCACCTGCTGAGTGCGCAGCGCTATCCGGACCGAATCCTCGGTGGGGAGCGCCAGCGCCTCGTCGCGGGAGTTGGTATGCAGCGACTGCGTGCCGCCGAGAACCGCTGAGAGGGCCTGCAGGGTGACGCGCATGATGTTGTTGTCGGGCTGCTGGGCGGTCAGGGTGCAACCCGCGGTCTGGGTATGAAAACGGAGCATCTGCGATTTTGGATCCTTCGCGTTGAAGCGCTCCTTCATGATCTTGGACCACATGCGGCGGGCGGCGCGGAACTTTGCCACCTCCTCGAACAGGTTGTTATGGGCATTGAAGAAGAAGGCGAGCCGCGGCGCGAATTCGTCCACATCGAGACCCGCCTTGATGGCGGCGTCGACATAGGCGATGCCGTCGGCCAGCGTGAAGGCCACCTCCTGCATGGCGGAGGAACCGGCCTCGCGGATGTGATAGCCGGAGATGGAGATGGTGTTCCACTTGGGCACATGATCCTTGCAGTAGGCGAAGATGTCCGTGATGATGCGCATCGACTCCTTGGGGGGGTAGATGTAGGTGCCGCGCGCCATGTACTCCTTGAGGATGTCGTTTTGGATGGTGCCGGAGATCTGCTCGGGCGACACCCCCTGCTTCTCGGCCACCGCGATGTACATGCAGAGCAGGATGGCGGCCGTGGAGTTGATGGTCATGGAAGTGGAGACCTTGTCGAGCGGGATGCCGTCGAAGAGGGTTTCCATGTCGGCCAGCGAATCGATGGCCACCCCGACCTTGCCGACCTCGCCAAGGCTCATGGAGGCGTCCGAGTCGTAACCCATCTGGGTCGGAAGGTCAAAAGCGACGGAAAGCCCGGTCTGCCCGGCCGAAAGGAGGTACTTGTAACGCTCGTTCGACTCGTGAGCGGTTCCGAACCCGGCGTACTGGCGCATGGTCCAGAAGCGTCCGCGATACATGGTCGGCTGCACGCCTCGGGTGTAGGGGTACTCTCCTGGGAAGCCGAGTTCCTGATGATATCCGGGATATTCGAAGTCGGGGGTAAAGCAGCGTTCAACATCGACGCCGGAGGAGGTGAGGAATTCGGGTTTGCGTTCCGGAGCGCGGGCGACGTTCTTGGCTACGGTCCCCTCTGTCCATATCTTCTTCTTGTCGGAAATGCTCATACAAGGTCTCTCCTTAAATTTGCTGGCGCCCTGGTCAGGCCCGCGGCACGATATTTTCCCTCACCCACTGGACCAGATAATCCGTGGAGGTGCCCGGCGTGAACACCTCGCGGATGCCGGCCGCCTTCAACCCCGGGATGTCGTCCTCCGGGATCACCCCGCCGCAGAACAGCTTGATGTCGTCGGCGGATTTCTCCAGCAGCAACTGGCTCACCCTCGGGAGCAGGGTATTGTGTGCCCCGGACAAAATGGAGAGGCCGATGGCGTCGACATCTTCCTGGATGGCCGCCGAGACGATCTGCTCCGGTGTCTGATGCAGCCCGGTATAAATCACCTCGAAGCCGGCGTCGCGAAAGGCGCGGGCGATGATCTTGGCCCCGCGGTCATGGCCATCTAGCCCCGGCTTTCCGACCAGTATGCGTAATCTCCTTTCAGGCATCTTAAAATTCCTCCTTGGGTGGTGAAATGCTGCGCCCCCTTTTTGCAAAAGGGGGCGCAAGTCGCCTACAGGTTCTGCGCGTCAACGACGGCGATGGCGGCCATGTTGACGATGTCGGAGACGTCGTCGCCGCGCTGCAGCACGTGCACCGGCTTGTT
>Ga0209317_1001319_pt1 | contig 22314 bp, 13 predicted proteins | sample RifGroB2_FD_183994 | JGI IMG/M metagenome (GOLD analysis project Ga0209317, IMG submission 183994) | Soil microbial communities from Rifle, Colorado, USA - Groundwater B2 (SPAdes) (version 2) | ecosystem: Environmental > Terrestrial > Soil > Unclassified | place: Rifle, Colorado | collected...
ACCTGCAACAGTTCACCGTAGCTCACCAGGGAGGGATCGAAGGAGATGCGCACCGCCTCCACGTGCCCGGTCTCGCCGGCGCATACCTCCTGATAGCTCGGATTGGGGGTGGTGCCGCCGGTGTAACCGGGCGTCGCCGACAGCACGCCCGGCATCTTGTCGAACGCCGGCTCCATGCACCAGAAGCACCCCCCGGCGAAGATGGCTGTTTCGGTGTTTTCCGTGGCACTTTTCTCTGCGGCACTTGTTCCCATGGCTCCTCCCCTTGGCTCGCGGCCCGGACCCCTCCGGCTCCCCCCTCCCCAAGGAAGGGGAGAAAATGGTTACCCGGTCACCGCGATCACCTCTTCATAGGTGGTGATCCCCTCCAGCATCTTCCTGATCCCCTGTTCCCTCAGGGTGACCAGCCCGTCGCGCCTGGCCGCCGCCTGCAGCTCGGCCAGGTCGAGCCGCTCCGAGATGACCCCCTTCACGTTTTCGTTCAGGTCCAGCACCTCGAAGATCCCGGTTCTCCCCTTGTAGCCGGTGCCGCGGCACTCGCCGCACCCCTCTCCGTACCATACCGTCACCGCACGCGTCAGCCCCAGGTACTCGAGCTCGTCCGAGGTGAGCCGGCGTTGCCGCTTGCAGGCGGGGCAGATCCGGCGCAAAAGCCGCTGCGCGATGATGCCGATCACGGTCGAGGAGATCAGGAAAGGGGGGACCCCCAGGTCGATGAGTCTCGTCACGGAGGAGGGTGCGTCGTTGGTGTGCAGCGTCGAGAGCACCAGGTGCCCGGTGAGCGCTGCCTGCACCGCGTTCTCGGCGGTCTCCCTGTCCCTGATCTCGCCGATCATGATGATGTCGGGGTCCTGCCTCAGGACGTTTCTCAACACCTTGTCGAAGGTCACCCCTATCGCCCCCTGCACCCCCACCTGGTTGAATTCCTCCATCACCATCTCGATCGGGTCCTCGACGGTGACTATGTTCACCTCGGGCGAGGAGAGGGTCCTAAGCGACGAGTAGAGCGTGGTGGTCTTGCCGCTCCCCGTGGGGCCGGTGACCAGGATGATGCCGTTTGGCCTGCGCAGGAAGGACGAGTAGAGCTGGTACTCGCGCGGGTAGAAGCCGATGCTGTCGAGTTCCTGCATCAGCACGTCCGGATCGAAGATCCTGATGACCACCTTCTCGCCGAAGGCCACCGGCAGCGTGGAGACGCGCAGCTCGACCTCCTTTTCCTGGTGGCTGGTCTTGATCCTGCCGTCCTGGGGACGCCTCTTCTCGGCCAGGTCCATGCGGGAGAGCATCTTGATGCGGGAGACGATCGGCGGGTGCAGCTGCTTCGGGATCACGTGCACGTTGTGCAGCACGCCGTCCACCCTGAGGCGCACCAGCGACTTCTCCCTCTTGGGCTCGATGTGGATGTCGCTCGCCCGCTGGTCGAAGGCGTATTGCAGCAGGAACTCCACGGCCGAGATGATGTTGCGGTCCGTTCCCTCTATCTCGTGCCCTACCTTGAGCCGCACGAACTGCTCCAGGTTCCCGAGGTCCACCCCTGCCACCGCCTCGCTCTCCGCAGCCTGCACCGAGGCGCGGAAGCCGAAGAACTCCCTCAGTATCTTCAGGATGTCGTTGCGGGAGGCGAGCACCCGGCGAAAGTCCATCCTCTTTATCGCCTTGAGCTCGTCGATCACCTCGTCGTTGAAAGGGTCCGCCACCGCCAGGGTGACCACCCCGTCGGAGTAGCCGACCGGCACGATCAGGTGCTTCAGGGCGAAGGGGCGCGAGATGTGCGCCGTGACCAGCTCCAGGTCGAGCCGCATCGGGTTGATCTTCAGGTAAGGAAGGCCTACCGCAGCGGCAAGCACCTCGGTGATGGCGTCCTCGCCGAGCAGCTTCCCGCCTGAACCGGGGATCTCCAGATTCAACGAGGCGATCACCTCGGCGGGGGAGGCCTTTTCCGGGGCATGCTGCAGGCGGCGGGCGTAACCTGCCTGCTGGGCCCCGGCCAGGCGCTGTGCCTGGGTCTCTCCCCTTGCCGAAAGCTCATCGAACTGCTCCTTGGTGATCAGCTCCCGCTGCAAAAGTATCTGGGCGACGTTCTTTATGGTGAGCATCTTTTTCTTTTGCATAGACGCTTCCTTTCTCATTACATTCAGAGTCGGAGTATCAGCGAGAACCCGAGTAATGTCAAGGCACTCCAAGTTTGACAATGCCCCGCTCGCGGATATCATTAACTATCGCCGGTCGGCAAGGCGCACACTTCAGATGACGGAGGAGGGGTACCATGTTCGAACTTTTCGAGAAGGCCGTATTGACCGCTCTTGGCGCGGCTGCGCTTACCCAGAAAAAGGGGGAGGAAATGCTGCAGGAGATGAAGTCCCGCTACAAGATCAGCGAGGAGGAAGGAAGGGCGTTCCTGGAGAGGATCCAGGAGATGGCTAGGACCGGCCAGCAGCGCTCCGCGGAGATGGCCGAGGCGGAGGTGAAGAAGGCGCTGGACCGCATGGGGATGGTGTCGCGAGAGGATTTCGACCGCCTGGAGCGGCGCGTCAGGGCGCTTGAGGCACTCCAGGTGCAGAACGTGACGCCAGAGCCGGAGAATGAATGTTTAGAATCGTAAAACTGAACCGGAACGTCAGGAGCATCCGGCGTTACCGGCAGATCATCACCGTGATGGGGGGGTACGGGCTCGGGCACCTGCTCGAGTACCTGAACCTGACCAACGTGGTGGCCTTCTCCCGGCGCATGCTGCGCCGCCCGTCGCAGGTGGCCCATCTCTCCGCGCCGGAGCGCCTGCGGCTCGCCCTGGAGGAGCTGGGAACCACCTTCATCAAGCTGGGGCAGCTCCTCTCCACCCGCGCCGACATCATACCCGCCTCTTTTGTCCAGGAACTGGCACGCCTGCAGGACGAAATCCCCTGCATCCCGTTCGAGGAGATCAGGGAGCAGATCGAGCGCGAGCTGGGTGTGCCCCTGGCGAACAGGTTCGCCCATGTCGCCCCGGTGGCGATCGCCGGGGCATCCATAGCACAGGTGCACCGGGCGCGGCTTGTGAGCGGCGAGGACGTGGTCGTCAAGGTGCGGCGCCCCGGCGTCACCGAGATGGTCGAAACGGACATCGACATCCTGATGGGGATGGCGCTTTTGCTCGAGCGCCACATGGCCAGAAGCGACATCTACGACCCGGTAGGGGTGGTGCGGGAATTTTCCTACACCATCAGGCGCGAGCTGGACCTCTCCCGGGAGGGGCACGCGATCGAGAGGATACGTGACAACTTCCCCGGCGACACCACCCTCTACTTCCCCCGGGTCTACTGGGAGGCGACCGCCAAGGGGGTGCTCACCACCGAGTACGTGGACGGGATCAAGGTAAGCGACCACTGCGCCATTGAGCAGGCGGGGCTGGACCGGCGCGAGATCGCGAAGCGCGGGGCGAAGGCCTTCTTGAAGATGGTGCTGGAGCACGGCTTCTTCCATGGCGACCCGCACCCGGGCAACGTGATGATCCTGCCGGGGAACGTGATCTGCCTGCTCGACTACGGGATGGTGGGGAGGCTCGATCCGACGGTCAAGCGCTACCTGACCGACGTGATGCGGGCGGTGATCGACAGGGACGTCGAGGGGCTGGCCTACATCGTCGTCGAGGCGGGGGAGGCGGGCGAGAACGTCAACATGCACGCGCTGAAAAAGGGGCTCGCCGAGTTCATCGACAGCTACTTCGAGATACCCCTCAAGGAGATCGAGGTGGGGAGGATGCTCCTGGAGTTCATCGACCTGGTCTCCACCCACCGCATCAAGGTGCACCCGGACCTGACCCTGCTGGTGAAGGTGCTGGTGGTGGTCGAGGGGATGGGGCGCAAACTGGACCCCGACTTCGACATGGTGGGACACCTGCGCCCTTTCCTGGAGAGGGAGTTCAGGCGGCAGCGCTCACCGGGGCGGCTTTTGCAGGAGATGGAGCAGGGATTGGAGGGGTATCTCTCCCTGGCGCGCAACCTCCCCCGGGACATCAGGGAGATCCTCAACAAGATCAACCGCAACAAGTTCCGCATCGACCTGGAACACAGGGGGCTGGACCGTTTCAGCAAGGAGCTGGACCGCTCCGCCAACCGCGTCTGCCTAAGCCTCATCATCGCAGCCCTCCTGATCGGCTCCTCCATCGCCATGCAGACTAACCGCGGCCCCATGCTCTGGGGGCTGCCCGCCTTCGCCTTTTTCGGCTACAGCTGCGCCGGGCTGGTCGGTATCTGGTGGATGATCGCCATCATCCGCTCCGGAAGACTGTAGCAAAAAAGACACACCTACCGTTGCTTTTACACCACACGTGCATTTTCACCACACTCCCCCCGGCAACCGCTCAGAACAGCCCCCCCCGCTAGCGGCGCGAAGCTGCACGCTTTTTTCCGACGAGAAGGAAGCAGCTTTCTTGGCCCGGTCCTTGCTTGATACTCCGCATACTGATTATCAGGAGCAAGCAGATGATATTCCAACAGACCTTGGGGAACAAAGCAAAATTCAGCGGCATCGGCCTGCACACGGGGAAGAAGATCACCCTGACCCTGCGCCCCGCCGAGGCCGGGACCGGCATCGTCTTCCACAGGGTCGACCTCGCCCCCGCCGTGTCCATCGAGGCCCACGCGTCGAACGTGGTGAACACGAGACTCTCCACCACCATCGGCCGCGGCGAGGCGAGCGTCTCCACCATCGAGCACCTGATGGCAGCCCTTTACGGCTGCGGCATAGATAACGCGCACGTCGACATCGACGGCCCCGAAGTTCCCATCATGGACGGCTCCGCCGCCCCGTTCGTGGCCGAGATCGTCAAGGCCGGCATCAAGGTCAGCGGCAAGGCACGCAAGTACCTCGTGGTGAAGAAGCCGGTAAGCGTCGTGGAAGGGGACAAGAAGGCGTCCATCATCCCCTCGCGCCACTACAAGATATCGTTCGACATGCAGTTCGCCCACCAGGCGGTAAGAACCCAGTCGAGGTCCATGCTCTTCACCCAGAACACCTTCTCCGACGAGTTCGCCGCAGCGAGGACCTTCTGCTTCCTCGCCGAGGTGGAGATGATGAAGTCACACGGCCTCGCCCTGGGGGGGTCGCTGGAAAATGCCGTCGTCATCGGCGATCACGGCGTCATCAACCCGGAAGGGCTCAGGTTCCAGGACGAGTTCGTGCGCCACAAGATCCTCGACTCGGTCGGGGACCTGGCGCTCACCGGGCACCGCCTGATCGGACACGTAAAGGCGACCAAGTCCGGGCACGACCTGAACCACAAGCTGGTCACCGAGCTTTTGAAGCGCCCCGACTGCTACTCGCTGATCGAGTTCACCCCGCAGGCCTTCAACGCGCCGTTCAACCTCGCGATGCCGGAACTCTCCTGGCTGGAGGCTTAGAAAAAGCAGGTTAAGATCAAGGTTCAGAGCGGGGTCAAGACGACCCGGTTCCGGCATGACCGAAAAAGCAGCCTCCTTCCGGGGCTGCTTTTTCCGTTCCGGGAGCACCCATCGCGCTACTTGAATTCCCGCAACCTTTCATATAGAGTGGCCAGATGCCGAATTCTCCTGAAATGGGGGCTCCCCCCCTGCAAAAGACGGGCTCCGACATACCCGCCAGCGAACTGAGGAAGAGAAAGCGCGAGGGGGTGATCGTTTGCGTCTCCCTGCTCCTCATCATGATCCTGACCTACGTCGAGATCCACCTCTCCCGCCTGAGCGAACAGGTGCCGATGGGGAGCAACATCGCCATCTTCGGCATCATCAACCTCGTGATCCTGCTCATCATCCTCCTGGTCTACCTGGTCTTCAGGAACATCGCGAAGCTGTTCCTGGAACGGCGCAGAAACGCGCCGGGGGCGAAACTGCGCACCAAGCTGGTGCTCGCGTTCGTCACCCTCTCCCTGGTCCCGACCATGCTCCTCTTCGTAGTCTCGGCGGGGTTCATCAGGAACAGCATCCAGAACTGGTTCAACAGCCAGGTGGAGACCTCCCTGAACGAGTCGATGGAGGTGGCCCAGGTGTACTACAAGACCTCCGCCGCCAACGCCCTCTACTACGGGGACCAGATCAGCGAGGCGATCAAGGAACGGAAGCTCCTGAACGAGGAGAACCTGCCGCAGTTAAAGGCGCTGGTGCGCCAGAAACAAAAGGAGTACAACCTCGGCGTGGTGGAGGTCTTCTCCGCACAGCGCGAGGAGCTGATCCGGGCCGGGAACCCGAAGCTCCCGCTGGGCGAGTTCACCAACCCCTCCTCAGACGACATAAAGGTCGGCCTTGCGGGGCAAAAGCTCACGCGGGTGAACGCCATTGGGAAGGCGGACCTGATCCGCGGCATCGTGCCGGTACGATCAAACTTCAACGACAGGGACGTGGTAGCCGTCGTGGTGGTGAATTACTACGTCCCCTACTCCCTGGTCTCCAAGATGCGCGAGATCTCCGCTTCCTACCAGGAGTTCCGCCAGCTGAAGATCCTCAAGAACCCGATCAAGACCGGCTACATCCTCACCTTGTTCCTGATCACCATGGTGATCATCTTCCTGGCGGTGTGGTTCGGGATGTACCTGGCCAGAAGCCTTACCATCCCGATTCAGGAACTGGCCGAGGCGACCCGGCAGGTGGCCGAGGGTAACCTCGACGTGCACCTGGGCGAGAGCGGGCGCGACGAGATCGGCATGCTGGTGTCGTCCTTCAACCGGATGACGGAGGACCTGAGGGCGAACCAGCTGGCGCTGCAGCACACCAACGAGGAGCTGCGAAAGAGCAACCTCGAGCTGGAGCAGCGGCGCCGCTACATGGAGGCGGTGCTCGCCAACGTCACCGCCGGAATCATCTCGGCGGACAAGAACGGCCTCCTGACCACGGTGAACAAGTCCGCGGAGAAGCTTCTCCTCATCAACACCGACCGGGTGTCCGGCAAGAACTTCCGCGAGGTGCTGCGCCCCGAACACCTGGACATCGTCAAGGGTCTTTTGCGCGACATGGTGCTGGCCAAGCAGGACTCCATCGTACGCCAGGTGGTGATCCCGATGCGCGACGCCGAGCTTACCCTGCTCACCAGCCTGACCGTCCTCAAGGACGAGAACGACGCCTTCATGGGGATGGTGGTGGTGCTGGACGACATGACCTCGCTGATCAAGGCGCAGCGCATGGCGGCCTGGCGCGAGGTTGCCAGAAGGATCGCCCACGAGATCAAGAACCCGCTCACCCCGATCCAGCTATCGGCCCAGCGCCTGAGAAAGCGCTACCTCTCCCGCTTCGAGGGGGAGGAGGAGGTGTTCGACCAGTGCACCGCCATGATCATCAAGTCGGTCGACGAGCTGAAGGGGCTGGTGGACGAGTTCTCCAACTTCGCCCGCATGCCCGCCGCCGTACTCTCCAAGAACGACCTGAACGGGATACTGAAGGAGGCGCTCACCCTTTACATAGAGGCGCACCGCCACATCCACTTCGTGCTGAACGCCGACGAGGAGATCCCCCCCATACTGCTGGACCGCGACCAGATCAAGCGGGTGGTCATCAACCTGCTGGACAACGCAGTCGGTGCCATCGAGGGGGAGGGGGTCATAGAACTCTCCACCAGGTACGACAGCCAGTTGAAGATGGCCACCTTCACCGTTTCCGATACCGGCCACGGCATCGCCGCAGAGGACCGCCCGCGGCTCTTCGAGCCGTACTTCTCCAGGAAGAAGAGCGGCACGGGCCTGGGGCTTGCCATCGTGAACACCATCATCACCGACCATCACGGCTTCATCAGGGCCAAGGAGAACTACCCGAAGGGCAGCCGGTTCATCATCGAGCTTCCCGCCGACGCCGCTTGAAAGGCAGGCTAAGGTCAAGGTCGAGGTTAAGCCGGAAAGGGTTCCCTCGACCTAAACCTTAACCTCACCGCTTAGCATCAGGTCAGGATGAGGATGAGGTTAAGACCTGATCCTCTCAACCTTGACCTTGACCTTAACCTGTTCCGAGACCTACCTATGCCGCTGAAATCTAAAAGAGCCTGGCTGTTGCCGCTTTCGGCGACCATCCTCACGCTGATCGTGCTGAGCGCGAGCCTCCTGCCGAGGCTCTTGGACCTCGATACCTACAAGCAGGAGATCCTGACACAGGTAAAAAGCGCCCTGAAGCGGGACCTCCATTACCAAAGCGGCGAGTTTTCCCTGAAGCTCACCCCCGCCTTCACCTTCACAGGCGTCACCGTAAAGGAGAAGGACGGCAGCGGCGATTTCATCAGCGCCGACCGGCTCACCGTCAAGATCGCCATCATCCCGCTACTGCGCAAGGAACTGGTGCTGTCGCGCATCCAGCTCGAGCGCCCCGTGCTCCATATCTCGCGCAACCGCCAGGGGGTGTTCAGCATAAGCGACCTCTTGACGCCGTCAACCGGCGGCGAGGCTCCCGGCATCAGGGGGGTGGAACTCCAGAAGGCACAGATCAGGTTCACCGACTTCGCCTTCTCCGACACCCCTGTCGTGACCGAGCTCTCGGACACCGACCTCTACCTGAGCCGCCTCACCCGCGGCAAGAAGTGCGATTTCAAGCTCTCCGGCTCCCTTGCCTCCGGAAGCGCGCAGGTCCCCGTTTTCCTGGCCGGGGTAGCCGGCATACCCGCCACGGGGGCGCCGCTAAGCGCAATGGAGCTGCACGGCAGGATCCGCACCGGCCCCGTCAACGCCGGGCACTTCTGGCCTTACTTCAGCAAATGGGTCCCCTTCAAGAGCCTCGGCGGCGAGCTCGCCCTCGAAGCGAGCTTCAAGGGCCGCCTGAACGCCTTCAAGAGCAAGGCGGAGTTCGAGATCACCAGGCTGAACCTGGACTACCCGCAGGTCTTCCATGCCAGGCTCACCCCGAAACTCGTCAAGGGATCCTGCCTGCTTGAGCTCTCCGACGGCGAACTCGTGATCGGTGCGGCCAAGGTGGACCTGGACGGTTTCAAGGTGAACGGAGGGGTCCGGTTATCCGACCTCCATTCCGGCGACCCGCGCATCACGGCCGACGCCACCAGCAACAGCTTCAACCTGCGCAGCTTCCGCCAATACATCCCCTACGGCATCATCGTCGACGACACCTCCCGCTTCATCGAGGAAAAGATAACCGGCGGCATCTACCGCCTGGACCAGGGGCGGCTGGACGGCAGGATAAGCCAGATCCTGCACATGGAGCGGGGGCAGAACTACAACGTGCTGACCATCAAGGCGCGGGTCGAGGAAGGGGTGGTCGACTACGGCTCCGGCATGCCGGTGTTCAGCGGGATCAAGGGGGAGCTGCAGCTCGCGGGGAAGGACTTCACCCTGAGGGGGATGACCGGCAGGTTCGGCAGCTCCCCGCTGTCGCTCGAAGGGCGCATAACCGATTACCCCCTCCACGTCCCTTGCCAGTACCTCTTCACCGCCAAGGTGCAGCCCAGGAAGCCCGAGGCCGTATGGCTGCTGGGCAAGGGACTCACCTCCTTTTCCGACGGATCCACGCTGAGCCTCAAGGGGGAGGGGACCACCTCGCTCTACAAGCTATCCGGTCACGCCGACCTCGCCGGGGCCGCCTACGCCTTCAAGGATCTGGTCGCGAAGCCGGTAGCGCGCCCCAACACCCTCTCCTTCGCCATGACCTTCGAGAAGGAGCTGTTCCGGATCACCGGGCTGAACTACCAGCTCCTCCCCGCCTCGCTCTCGGCGACGGCCGTTTCCCGCTACGACGGGTCGGTCACCTTCGACGTGAGGAGCAACAGTTTCCAGGCGGGAGAGGTCGGGCAGTTGGTGCCGCTGGTGCGCGAGTACCATCCGGCGGGCCAGGTGCAGATGGTCCTTCACGCCTTCGGACCCGACATGGAGCGGCTCGCCTGGAACGGGAACTTCGCCCTCTCCGGGATGTCCTTCAAACTGGGAGAGAAGGTGAAGCCGGTCACCGGGGTGAACGGCAATGTGCGCATGAACGGGGAAACCTTCGAGACCTCGCAGCTCTCCGTGCGGCTAGGGGGATCCAGCATCAGCGGCAAAGGGACACTGAGCGGGTTCGACAATCCGAGCATGCTCCTCTCCTTCAGCTCCCCGTCGCTCGACCTGGCCGACCTGGGGCTTGCGACGGGGAAGAGTCCGGTACGGGTGGAAAAGGTGCAGGGAAACATCGCCTACCAAAAGGACAACCTGCAGATCGCCTCCCTCTCGGGGACGCTGGGGAAGAGCACCCTGCAATTGAAGGGTACCGTCCTCGACTTCGAGCACCCGGTGGCTGACCTCTCGGTAAACGCGCCCTACCTGAACCCGGAGGACCTGGCCCCGCTTTTCGCAGGCCCGTCCGGCGGGGACACCCGTTTCACGCTGAAGGCCCATGTCAGCGCCGCCGAGGGGAAGGTGAAAGAGATGCCGTTCCAGCGGCTTAGGTGCAACGTGCTTTTCCAGGACAAGCTCCTGCAACTCGCCCCGTTCGACTTCCACGCCTTCGACGGAGAGATCTCAGGCAGGCTGCGCAGCGACTTCGGACACGACGTGCCGCGCCACTCGCTCAACTACAACGTGCAGCGGGTCGCAGCCGACCGGCTGCTGCACGCGCTGGGGGTCAAGAAACAGGAGATGACCGGGGCGATGTCGCTCTCGGGGGATCTTTCGTGGCGGGGTGAGAGCGAGCCCGAATTGAAGAAAAGCGCACAGGGCAACGTGAAGCTCAGGGTCGAGCGGGGCAGCATCAGGAAGTTCTCCACCCTCTCCAAGGTCTTCTCGATCCTGAACGTTTCGCAGCTTTTCAAGTTCCAGCTGCCGGACATGGTCTCCGGCGGGATGCCCTTCAACAAGATCACCGGGGATTTCGCCGTGAAAGACGGGACCGCCTCCACGCAGAACCTGTTCCTGGACAGCAACGCCATGAACATCTCGGCGGTAGGGAAGCTGGACATGGTGAAAAACGAGCTCGACCTCAACATCGGGGTGCAGCCGCTGCAGACTGTGGACAAGGTGGTAAGCAAGATACCGATCGTCGGGTGGGTCCTCACCGGAAAGGACCGCTCCCTGATCACGACCTACTTCGAGGCCAAGGGACGGATCGAGGACCCCCAGGTGAGCGCCGTGCCGGTGAAGTCTCTGGCCAAGGGTGTTTTCAACATCTTCAAGAGGGTGTTCGAACTGCCTGCCCGCCTCATCACCGACACGGGCGAGGTGATCATAGGAAAGTGAGCCGTGGCTTCATTGGAGCGAGCTTTTCCGGCACCGGGGGCGCTACCAGAAACAGGCACATTGTCTACACTTTTTTTAGTTGTAAAGTCAGCTTGGGTTATGTTATTTTCGACAGCGTTTAATACTTAAATTTCACCAACACGGAGGAGACTGTGAAGAAGACTTTGGTAATGTTGGCAATTGTTGCTGTGGCCGCTGCCGGCTGCAAGAAAAAAGAAGAAACCCCGCAGACTACCGCTCCCGAGGCAGCACCCGCAGGTCAGCAGGCGCCCGCAGCCCCCGGCGGCGATCCCCATGCCGGCCTGAAGCCCCAGGAAGTCAAGCCTGGCGCAGGGCACAAAGGCAAAGTCCTTGAGACCATGGACTCCGGCGGGTACACCTACGTACAGATCGAAGAGAACGGCGAGAAGCTGTGGGTTGCGGCAATGCAGACCCCGGTTAAAGTCGGCGACACCGTCGAGTTCCCGGACTCCCCGCCGATGGTCAACTTCCAGAGCAAGACTCTGAAGCGCACCTTCGACAAGATCATCTTCGCACCGGGCCTCGCCGTCAACAAGTAGGCTTTCCCTGCAGCAGCATCAGGAAAAAGGCGCCTTCCCCCAGGGAAAGCGCCTTTTTCTATTTCCACGCCTGGCAGTCCCCGCTTCCCGGACCGGCAGCGTCGGCCGCTTTATTACCTGCCCGGTTACCAGCACCTTCCATTACACCCTCACTTCGAGCAGGAGAGAAATCCCCACAGGCTAACGCTTGCGCCGCGCTTTGCCGCCTGCCGCCGCAGCTCCCTCGAGCGCCGCAAGATCCTCGAGAGCGAGCTCCAGCGCAGCTTCGAAATGGCGCCTGGCCAGGGCGCGGTCTCCCTCCGCAAGCGCAAGCTCGCCCAGCGCCAGCAGCGCCGGCAGATGCCTTGGAACCAGTTGCAGCAGCTTCTGGTAGGAGCGCGCGGCACCCTTCAGATCCCCCATCCTTTCCTGGAGCCCCGCCAGGGAAAGCACCCCCCACGGGTTGCCCGGCTCGCGCCGCACCATGCCGCGGTACAGCTTTAGCGCCCCCTCCCAGTCACCCTCCTGCTCCAGCGCCTCCGCGCAGAGCAGCTCGGTCACGAAGCAGTAGCCCAGGAGAGCCCGCTGCGCCGCGAACTCTTCCCGGCTGAAGCGCCCCTTCTTCCCCGCCTTCTCCAGAGCCTTCAGCATGACCTGCCGCGAGCGCTCCACGAAGGGGTCTCGTCGCACCAGGAACCCCTCGCCCCGCTCCTCTTCGAAGAGATCGGCGCGCACCCCCTTCTCGCGCACCGCGCGGGACAGAAGCTCGGTCCCTGGATAGTAGACCAGGGGCGACACTTGCCCGTCGTGCGGCCTGATCTTGTCGATGAGCCGCACCGTCTGCTGCAGGTCCCCCTCCCCTTCCCCCGGGATCCCGGTGATCAGGTAGACGGAGAGGTTGATGCCGGCACGCCGCACGGCTGCGGCGGCACGCTCCACGTCGGCAGGGAGGATCCTTTTCCCGAGCGCCTTCAGCATCTCCGCCGATCCCGACTCGACTCCGAACTGGATGCACTCGCAGCCGGCCCTTTTCATGGCTACCAGCATCTCCTCATCCACCGCGTTCACCCGGGACTGGCAGTTCCAGAGGATATTGAGGCGCTCCTGCTGCAACAGGCGGCAGATCTCCAGGACCCGGGCGCGGTTTGCGGTGAAGGTGTCGTCGCGGAAGGAGAAGTAGAGCAGGCCATAGCGCTCCTTGAGGGCACGGATCTCCTGCACCACCGAGGCGGGGGAGCGGAAGCGGACCCCGCGCCCCCAAAAGAGCGGGGAGGAGCAGAACAGGCAGCTCGCCGGGCAGCCGCGGGAGGTGATCACGAACTCGAGCTGGCGCCGGTAGTCGATCCCGATGCTCCCGGCTGTTTCGCCCCCCGGCAGCGGCAGGGCATCGAGGTCGGCAATCGGCGCGCGCGGAGCGTTTTGCCTCGCGGCGCCCCGATCGCGCCGGGCGATCCCTGCCACAGCTTCCATCGGCGTGCCGGCGGCACGTGCCTTCAGGAGTTCGGCCAGCGTCTCCTCCCCCTCGCCCAGCACCACGACGTCCACCTCGGGGTGCCTGTCAAGGAGCTCGCGCCACGAGTGTGTCGCGTGCGGCCCGCCCATGACCACGAAGCATCCCGGATCGAGCTCCTTGGCAAGGCGGGCGAGCCTCAGTGACTCTACCCTGTTGTGGGTGAACTGTGATATCCCCAGCACCTCTGGACGCAGTTGCGCGAGGACCTGCCGCACCCGGTCCCAGCCGTAGCCGGAGAGGTTCGCGAGCGTCACCTGGTGTCCCGCAGCTCTCAGCACTGCATCCAGGGAGAGAAGGCCTGCCGGCAACAATGAGGTGAAGGGGTCGTCAGCCCCTTCAGGGTGGCTTTTGTAGGAAAGGAGGATCTTCATCTGTTCCCATAAAAAAATCCGGCACTGGGGCCGGATTTGGAAGTTCTTCGTGGAAGTGAGGGGCTAGTTGCTGCTGGCCAGGCCAAGGGCGTCGTTTTCCGCGGCGTCGTCCGGGTTCTCCTCCTCGACACCCAGGATCAGGTCGTCAAGCGAGAAGACATCGGGGTTCACCTTGGTGATCCGCTTGGCGCCCAGGAAGCGCGAGCGGTAGTAGGAGGTATTCATGGAAGAGATCACCACCCGGCGGTCGCGCGAGGAGGCGTGGATCATCTTGTTGTTGCCGAGGTAGATCCCCACGTGCGATGCATAGGAGGCGTAGGTGCTGAAGAAGATGAGATCCCCCTTCTGCAGGTCGCCAGGTGCCACGGCATTGCCCACCTCGAACTGCTCACGCGCCGTGCGCGGCAGGGAAACCTCGAGCTCCCCGAACACCTTCTGCACGAAGCTGGAGCAGTCAATGCCGGAACGCGAGCTGCCGCCGAAGCGGTAGCGGGTCCCGAGGAAGCCGTAGGCGGACTTCTTCAGTTCCTTAATATTGTCCACCTTGAGCTCCGTGCTCCGGGAGAGGTCCACCTGGTCCTCGGGCTCGAGGGTCGCGCTCAGCTCCTGCAGGCTCTGCTCGTAGTCCTTTTCACTGAAAAGGTCGCTGTGGCGCAGCTGCAGCTTCTTTGCCACCTTCACCTTCGGCTCTTCCTCCGGCGCACTATCCCTTAGCACCAGCACCTTTCCCGCCTTGACCCGGCTTCCCTTCAGGGCGTTCAGGCGCCTGAGCTCCGAGACCGGGATACCGGTCTTCTTCGAGATGCGGGAGAGGGTCTCGCTCTTCTTCACCTTGTACACAGCCGCAGCAGACGCGGAAGCGGCGCTCTTCCCCTCGGAAACGGAACGGGGGGGGATGACCAGGAGCCGGCGCGGCTTGATGTTGTTGCCGACCAGGTTGTTGGCGTCCTTGAGCTCTGCGACGGTGACGTGGTATTTCTTGGCGAGTGAGTATAGGTTTTCGTGCTTTTTAACGCGATGGGTCTTTGCGGCGAGGGCGAGCGAAGGGATGGAGAGCATGAGAACACACAGGGTGATTAGCTTGACGCATCTTATCATGAATCCTCCTTCATTTGTTTTAGAAAAAACGACAGGTTTGAGAATTTATATAACAAAAAACACATACTGTCAACCCAACGATGATATTTCCCAGAAATATTTTTTCAAAACCCTGTACTTGCGAGGCGTTAGCGCCGCACCTTTTCCTCCATGCGCGGTTTGCGCGCAGCGGTCACCCGTATCAACGAGCGCTCCATGTTGACCACCACGACCCCGGTCGGGACCTTGATCTGCTCCTTGCTGATCTGGATGTTGTTGTTCCCCTCTTTCACCCTGGAGAGGTCGAGGTCGATCACGATATCGAGCTGCTTGGGCGAGCCTACCAGGTTGGAGAAGGACTTGAGCTGCAGGTCCACCTCGTCCGGGTAGCTGCGGGCCAGGGTAAGCGTCTCGGGGAGGTTGTGGAAGGTGACCGGGGCGGTGACGGTAAGGATCTCCCCCTGCTTGAAGGTGATCAGCAGCCAGCTCACCGCGACCATGACAAAGATGGCGACCTTGGGCCAGAGGTTGGCGAAGAGCTTGGACATGATCCCGACTCTCTTCGCCTCCCGTGAAAGCGGCTGCATCAGGGAGGTGAGCCGCTCGTGGAGCTGCGCCGGAGAGGAAAGCACCTGCAACGCCCCATCCAGCGAGAGCGAGACCTCGCCACGTTCCTCGGAGATGACCACGATGGCGGCATCCGACCGCTCGGAAAGACCGAGGGCGGCCCGGTGCCGCGTTCCCAGGTGCTGCGGCACCTCGGCGCTTACCGACAGCGGCAGATGACAGGAAGCTAGGGCTACCCTGCCGTCCTTCACGAGCACCGCGCCGTCGTGCAGAGGCGAGCTCGGCATGAAGATGCTGGAGATGAGCGATCCGCTCACCAACGAATCCAGAGGTACCCCGTGGAGGATGTGGTCATCCAGCAGTTCCTCGCGCTGGAATACCACCAGGGCGCCGACCCGCTGCGAGGCAAGGGAGAAGATGGTAGCGGAGAACTCCAGGAGGTCGATGCGCACCACGCTCTCCTCCCGGTCGAAGAGGTTGCGCAAAAGGCTCAACCGGTACAGCGCCTGGCGGATCTCCGCCTGGAACACGACGATCAGGAGGACCAGCAGCACCGTCCCCAGTTCCTGCAGGATCCAGCTGGTCATGAAGAGCCCGAGGTTCTTGGTGACGAAGTAGATGACGCCCAGGAAAAGAAGCCCCAGCACGACCTGTAGCGCCTTGGAGTGCTTGAACCAGCTGTAAAGCTGGTACACCAGGAAGGTCATGATGAGGATATCTGCTATGTCCTGGGGTCGGAATTGCGGGAACAACTGTTGCCTCCTGAAGGGGATGGATGCCGGGGCCGCTTCGCGCGCGAGTCTGCTCTTCGGGAAAACCGGTCCCGGCCGCTTTTTGCTGGCAAGCCGGGGCGCTTTATGCTAAAAATCTAGCCTCGCGAACCGTTCCCCAGGGGGAAGAGGTTAAAATTTATAGCATTTCAAGCGTCAAAAAGGTAGGAAAATATGTACGCATTGTCGGAAAAGGGTGAACGGATACGGGCCATGTTCGGGAGCATCGCTCCGCGCTACGATCTTTTGAACAGGCTTTTGTCCCTCGGCATAGACCGCCGCTGGCGCCGTTTCGCGGTAGGGAAGATTGGGCTTTGCGGCCCCGGTCGCGTCCTGGACGTGGCGACCGGCACCGGTGACGTCGCCCTGGAGATCGCCGCCCGGACCCCCGCCTCGGTAAGCGTAGTGGGCATCGACTTCACCCCTGAAATGATCGAGCTTGGCGAGGTAAAGGTGAAGGAGTCGCGCCATGCCGGGCGTATCGCCCTGCAGGTAGCGCCTTGCGAGGATATACCTTTCGAGGAGGAGAGTTTCGACGCCGCCACCATCTCCTTTGGCATCAGGAACGTGGTGGACCGGGTCAAGGGTCTTTCCGAGATGCGCCGTGTATTGAAGCAGGGGGGGAAGATCGTCATCTTGGAGTTTTCGACGCCGACCATGCCCGTGTTCAAGGATCTGTATCACTTCTACTTTCTGAAGGTGCTCCCCAAGGTGGGTGGCATGTTCTCGAGGTTCAGCGCCTACCAGTACCTGCCCGACTCCGTGCTGGAGTTCCCCTCACGCGAGGAGTTCAAGGGGATGATGGCACAGGTGGGCTTCAAGGACGTTCAGCACTTCGACCTGACCGGCGGCATCGCCACCGTCTACGTCGGGACGAAATAGCAGCGGATCCAGGCAGCAGACAAAGATCAAGACAAAGAACAAGGCTAAGAGAGGTAGTTTCGCCTCCTTAGCCTTGTTCTTTGTCTGCTAGCCGATTTCTGCGCCGCCTTTATCTTTATCTTTATCTTTATCTTTATCTTTATCTTTATCTTTATCTTTATCTTTATCTTTATCTTTATCTTTATCTTTATCTGCCTTTTGAAACAGCACCCGTCCCACCGGGGCATCGAGAGAACCGTCCTCCTCCAGAAGCAGCATCCTGCCGGGAAACGCGCCGAAAAGCCGCTCAAGCTCGCCCGGCTGCAACAGGTACTCCTTGTTGTGGTTCCCCTGCAGCCCTGGGGCATCCAGAATCGTTTCCATCACCACCACCCCCCCGGGCGCCAGCGATTCCAGCATCCACGGGATGAGCGGCCTCATCAGGAAGTTGAAGTCCAGGATCAGGTGGTAACTCCCCCGGGGGCGCCACTCGTCCAGGTCGGCCTGGACGAAGTCCACGGTCACCCCCAGTTGAAGCGCCCTCTTTCTCCCCCTCTCAAGCCCCTGACCCGAGATGTCCACGGCGGTCACCTCGAAGCCGTTTCGGGCCAGGTAGATGCTGTTTCTCCCCTCGCCGCAGGCCAGATCAAGGGCGCGCCTCCCCGGCACCAGGGATGAGACCAGTTCCAGGTTGTCGGCCAGGAACCTCGACGGCCCCAGCGAGAAGAAATACGCCTCCCCTTGATAGCGTTCGTCCCACTTGATGCGATCAGCGTCCATACCGAGCTACCTCCCGTTCTCCCTCAAAGCGGCGCCTCCAATCCGGCACTTATCGGCACGATGTCGAGCAACTGGAGCTTATACCAGCTGTCCCGCGCCTGCACCTGATATTTTTCCCGCGGCTCCCTCCCCCCGATTGCGCAGTTGCGACATAAACCGTCCCGCCCCTGTGTTTTCATGTAGAAAAACAGGAGGTGCACCATGATCTACCTTACCAACGACGCATTGGACCAGGCGGTTTATTTCGAGCTGCGCAACAGGGAGCCGCAAAGGCGCGGCAACCTCTTCGAGCAGGTCTACTCCGGGCTTTTGGGAAACGGGGTATACGAGGTCTTAGTGACTCTGAGAAAGAGCAGGCTGGGGGTGGAGGTCGCCTTTGGCAAGAGCGAGCTCTTCAGCTTCGTGGAGCAGGACGAACTGCGCAGGATGCTGGGCGAGGTGGTTACCGGCCAGACCCTGCACTGACATAAAAAAACCCCGCCTCTTTCGAGGCGGGGCGACTACATATCAAGTTTCAGTTCCCCGTTAGGGGGTGAGTTTAACAGCGTGGCAAGCCGAGCAGGAAGTGATGCTGGCGGTCCCGGTCAGCCCTTTTTGTTGGGTCAGGTCGCTCAGACCGGACCAGAGGGTCTTCATGGTGTGTGCGCGCTGATCGCCCTGCTTCCTCGTCGGGTTCTTGGGATCAGCGGTGTAGATGCCGCTCTTCGAGGAGTACGGCATGTGGCAGCTGACGCACTGGCCGACCTTGTACACTGCGATGCCGAACGTGGCCGAGGTGGTGCCGTCAGCCTGGACGGAGCTCATGTACTTGGACTTCCAGCTTGCCTTCTTAGCCTCGTCGGTCGGGTAACCCGCCCTCTGAACGAGGTGGGTGTACACCGCTTCCATGACTGCTTCGACTTTCGGCTCGGCAGCGATGCCGGCTACGTCGGCAGCGCCGACGCCGGCGAACACGCCATTTCCTGCATGGCAGGTGAGGCAGAGGGAGTTGTCGGTGGACTTGGTAGCCACGGTGACGCCGCCCATCTTGGCGCTGGTCCTGATGTTGCCGCTGGTCTTCTTGTGCGGATCGTGGCAGCTGAAGCAGGTGATGCCCTTGGCAGCGCCGTGCGGGCCGCTGTCGAGGTCGTGCCACTGCTGGTGATGGCCGCTGGCGGCGACGCCGTTGACAAACTTGCCGGTGGCGCCGTCGTATGCTACGGCGGTCAGGCCGGAGTTGCCGCTGCTGCCGTTGGCCTTCCACGCGTTGGGAAGCACCTTGTAGATGTAGTCGAGCAGCGAGTCGCCAAGGACATAGCTCTTGGCTTTGGTCTCGTTGGTCCCTTCGACGATCAGGGAAGGTGCCTCGACGCCGGCAAAGACCCTGCCGGAGGCGGAGCTGAAGTGAGCGAAACCTTCAGTCCTGGAGTGGCACTGGCCGCAGACCTCGTTGGCGCGGAACTTGTTGGCGAATTTCGCCGGGTTGATGATGGAGTCTGCCGCATTGGGGTTCTGCATGTGGCTCTGCCCCCCGCCGTGGCAGGACTCGCAGCCGATGTTCAGGTCTGCAGAGCTGGATACCACCTGCATGGTGCCGTTGTAATCCTTGTATTCGATCGCCACGCCGGTCTGGTGGCAGGCGGAGCAACGGTTATCCCAGCTGGAGGTCGAGGGACCAACGTTGCCGGAAGGGTTGATGCCGGGATAGGCAGCCTTGAGGCCTGCGGTGGTGAGCAGGGCCGATACCTGGGCGAGGGTGGCGGGATCAGCATTGGTGGTCCCCGCGGTGATCCACGGAGTGTTGTCCGGCCTGTACCAGTTGGTGTTGTTGTAGGGCTCGTACTTCTTGGAGATCTCGTTGAACTGGACCGGCAGCACGTAATAGCCTTCGCCGATCTTGGTGTGGAAACGCTGCTTCCACTTGCCGTTGCCGCCCTGGGTACGGATGATCTCGTACGTTACGTTGCCGATCTGGATGAAGTATTTCCCGCCGCTGGTGGAAAGGATCGGAGCGTTGGGCTTCATGTTGTTCCAGGGGTTGGACCCGGACTCGAAGATGCTGAGATCGGTCACGTTGTTGAAGTTCAGCCCGTCTTTGAAGTCGTTCAGGTTGTTGGCGTTGCTGTCGTTGAGGACAACGGACTCGCCCAGCACTGCGATGTTCTTGAGCGGCTTGTTGTGCAGCGTCTCGGTGTAACCGGCGTACTGCTCCAGGTGGCAGCTCTTGCAGGAGTTGGTCCCGACAAAGCCTGCGGCAGCGCTTACGCCGGTCGCGGTCTGGCCGGCCTCTACGGTCTTCGGCGCCAGTTTCTCGGCTACGAAGTCGGTGAAGTCGCCGTGGCAGCCCGAGCAGGAGGTTACGGAAGCGCCTGCCGGTGCCAGGATGGTCTTCATGGTGTGGCTGTGCTGGTCGCCCTGGAGCTTGTTGAGCGCGTCGGGGTAGATGCGCAGGGCAGTGGAAGACGGGGTAAGCGGCATGTGGCAGCTTACGCACTGGCCGTTTTTGTACTCGATGATGCCGTACTTGGAGGACCCGCCGCCTTTCCTGCCGGCTGCCAGGTAGTTGGCTGCGCTGATGCTCTTGCCCGGGATGCGGGCGCTTACGTGTGCGTTCACGGCGGCGACTACGTCAGCGCCGGTGGGGTCGGCCTGGAGGCTCCCCACGGTGAGTGCTGCGAACTTGCCCTTGCCGGCATGGCAGGCGAGGCAGAGGGTGTTGTTGTCGGCGCTCAGGTTGGTGAGGGTGGTGCCGCCGATGGTCATCTTGCTCTTGGTGTTGTGGCTACCTTTCGGGGAGTGCAGATCGTGGCAGCTCCAGCAAGCCATCTTCTGTGCGCCCGGAGTGGTCTCGGCGTAGTTGGCGCCGTGCTTGCCCTGCTCCATGTCTTCCCACTGCTGATGGTGCTGGTTGGAAGCGACGTAGGCCGGGAAGGTGTTGTAGCCGTTGTAGGTCATGGTGCTCTTGGTGCCGAAGATACCGACGTTGTCGGTGTACCAGCCGCCGCCGAAGAGGTTGTCCCCCATCGGGAAGAAGATGGCGGTGGAGAGGTCGAGGGAAAGCTTCGCGGGTGCCTCGATCTTCTTCTGGATGCTGCCGACGGTGCCGGCTGCTGCCTTGGTCCCGCCAGCGCCGAGGTACACGGTGGACTCGCCCCTCTGGTGGCACTTGCCGCAGGTCTCAACGGCCTTGAAGGCGCCGCCGGTCTGGGAGAGGTAGTCGTTGGGGTTGACGATGTTTGCCTTGGTCGGAGCGGCGGCGTGGGCAGCGGCCGGGCCGTGGCAGGCCTCGCAACCGACGTTGAGGTCGGCATAGCCGGAGACGACTTCGCCATCCTGAACCTTGACGGTCAGGCCGGACTGGTGGCAGCCGGCGCAGCGGTTCTCCCAGCTGGAGGACGAAGGGCCGTCGCCGCCTGCTGCGTAAGCGGCCTTGAACGCTGCGTGCAGCTCGGCAGTACCGTAAGCCGCGCTGAAACGCGGGACGTTGGAGGTGCCGGTGGTGTACCAGTACTGCGGGTTGTAAGCGGAGTAACGCTTCTGTACTTCGTTCCACTGGATCGGGAGGACGTAGTTGCCGCCGCCCACTTCGGTGTAGTAGCGCTGTTTCCAGTAGCCGTTGCCGCCCTGGGTCCTGTTGATCTTGTACTCGACGGCGCCGATCTTGATGATGTAGTCGTTGTTGACCTTCTTCAGGATCGGTGCGTTGCCCAGGCCGCCAGCGGCCTGGTTGGCGAACGGGTTGGCGTAGCCGTAGGTGGTTGCGAAGTTCGCATCGTTAAAGTCGACACCTTCGATGAAATCGTTGATCTGGTCGGAATCGGTGTCGTTGACGATGATCGACTCGCCCTGGTTGGCGATGTACTTGGTCGGCTTGTTGTGCAGCGACTTGGTCCACCCCTCGAAGTGCTCGGCATGGCAGCCGCGGCAGGAGTTGGAACCTGCGAACTCGGCCGGAGCCGGGAGGAAGCTGTCGCCTCCATCGACCGCGTCCGGGGTACCCGCGGACTTGACGGTAACGGTAGCCGCTACGCCAGCCGGGACCGGGCTATGGACGCTGGTGTGGCAGGTAGCACAGGCAGGCTGCACGCTGACGTGAGAAGGGGTGCTCCTGTGGCACTTGGCGCAGTAGTTGGTGCCGACGGTACCGGCGCTGGCACCCAGCACCTTGAAGGTGCTGGGGTCGACGGTGCCGGTGTTGACCGGGGTCGGCATGGCGCCGTCGGTGTGGCAGGAAACGCAGTTGACTGCATCTTTGTGAGCACCGACGCTCCACTCAGGGAAAGCGTTGCTCGGGGCGCTGCCGGTGGTCGGGTTGTGGCAGCCGTTGCAGGTGCTGTCCATGTAGGCAACCGTATCGGCAACCACGGTAACCCCTACCGTCGACGAAGCCAGCACGGTGCCGCTTACCAGGCTTTCCAGCTTGAACACATAGCTGCCGACTGCGCTCGGGGTGATGGCGGTAGTCGCGCTGGCGGGGGCGGCGATCACCGCTGCCGGGCCGCTTACCTGGGACCACTGGAGGGTGCCGCCGGTGGAGCTGCCGCGCAGGGTGACGTCGCTGCCGACGGACGAGACCTTGTTGGCACCGGCGCTGACGGAGACGGCCTTGAAGTTGACCGCCACGGTGGTGTTCGCCGTGACGTTCGCCACGGTGATGGCGATCGGGCCTGCAGCCGGGGTGAACGCGTAGGGCTGGCCGCCGACGGTGATCGAGTCG
>Ga0209317_1001321_pt1 | contig 22255 bp, 20 predicted proteins | sample RifGroB2_FD_183994 | JGI IMG/M metagenome (GOLD analysis project Ga0209317, IMG submission 183994) | Soil microbial communities from Rifle, Colorado, USA - Groundwater B2 (SPAdes) (version 2) | ecosystem: Environmental > Terrestrial > Soil > Unclassified | place: Rifle, Colorado | collected...
CACAATAGCCGGTGCTGCAACGCATGGCTATTGTGATTGCCGGGCCGCTGGCCAACTTTCTGCTCGCCATCGTGCTGTACTGGGCGCTGTTCGTGCATGGAATGCCGGGATTGAAGCCGATGCTGGGTGAGCCGCCGCCGGGCTCCCCGGCTGCGCTCGCGCAGATGCAGGCAGGCGAAACCATTGCCAGCATCAATGGTGAAACAATTCCGAGCTGGCAGGAATTGCGCTGGACAATATTGGAGTTGGCCCTTCGACAGGGGGAAGTCAAAATCGAGGCGCGCAGCGCGCAAGGCGAGCCGCTTTTTCACCTGCTCGATATCAGCGGCCTGGAGGCCAAAGATATGGAAGGAGAATTTCTTGGCAAACTCGGGCTGCATCCTTACCAGCCGGTTGTGCTGCCTGTCATCGGCAAGGTTGTCGAGGGTGGCGTGGCGCAGCGCGCCGGCTTGCAGGAAGGCGACCATATCCTGCGCGCCAACGGAGTGGCGATGCAGCGTTGGGATGAGTTGGTGGAAATGATACGCGCGCACCCCGGGCAAACGGTACGGCTTGACATCCAGCGTGGCGAGATGACTTCGAGCATAGAGCTGATGCCGCAGGAGGTTGCCGAATCCGGCAAGATAGTGGGGAAGATTGGCGCGGCGCCGCAAGCAGGCAGTGCGATATGGCAGGCGATGCTGATTGAGGTAAGCTATGATCCGCTCGAGGCGTTTTCCCGATCCTTGCGCAAGACCTGGGAAACTTCCGCCATCACCCTGAAAATGCTGGGCAAGATGGTGCTGGGCGAAGTGTCGATGAAGAACCTGAGCGGACCGATAACCATTGCCGATTATGCCGGGCAATCTGCCGAGACGGGTGCGGCAGCCTATCTGAGTTTCCTGGCCTTGATCAGCATCAGCCTCGGTGTGCTGAATTTGCTGCCGATCCCCTTATTGGATGGGGGGCACTTGCTGTATTATGTCGCCGAGCTGGTCAAGGGTAGTCCGGTTTCCGAGCAGGCTTGGGAGATCGGCCAGAAGATCGGCATCGCGCTGTTGGGTACGCTGATGATCTTCGCGATCTACAACGATATTAATCGCCTTATTTCAGGTTAAAAATGAAATTGAAAAAACTGGCGGGATTGATTTCCCTGCTCTGCATATCTCCCGCTTGGGCAATCGACTCATTCATTGTCAAAGATATCCGCATCGAAGGCATTCAGCGTACCGAGGCCGGCACGGTATTCAGCTATTTGCCGGTCAAGGTTGGCGATACCATGGACGACCAGCAGGCCGCGGCGGCGATTCGCGCTTTGTACGCCACCGGATTTTTCAAGGATGTGCGCCTGGAAGTTGAACAGGGTGTGCTGATTGTGCTGGTGCGTGAGCGCCCTTCGATTGCCAGCATCGAACTCAACGGCATCAAGGATTTCCCCAAGGATCAGCTCAAGGACAACATGAAATATGCCGGGCTGGCCGAGGCGCGTATCTTTGACAAGGGTGCGCTGGACAAGGCTGTCCAGGAATTGAAGCGCCAATATGTGGCGCGCGGCAAATACGCTGTGAGCGTGAATACGACTGTTACCGAGCTGGAACGCAATCGCGTCGGTGTCGTGTTCAATGTGGTGGAAGGCGACGTTTCCAAAATCAAGCAAATCAATCTGGTCGGCACTCAGGCTTACCAGGAAGAAGAATTGCTGGATTTGATGAAGCTCAGCACACCGGACTGGATGAGCTGGTTCAGCAAGGATGACCAATACTCGAAACAAAAATTGTCCGCCGACATGGAAGCCATGCGCTCGTTTTACATGGACAACGGCTACCTGGAGTTCAATATTGATTCCACGCAGGTTTCGATCACGCCGGACAAAAAGGATATTTACATCACGATCAACCTTACCGAGGGGCCGAAATATACCGTGTCCAGAATCGGAGTTTCCGGCAACACGCTGATTCCCAAAGAGGAGGTGGAGAGCCTGATACAGGTGAAAGTGGGGGATGCATTCTCGCGCAGCGCGTTGACTGAAACCAGCAAGAAAATCGGCGAGCGCCTCGGGCAGGAGGGACATGCCTTTGCCAACGTAAACGCCATCCCCGAACTGGACAAGGAAAAACACCAGGTTGCATTCAATTTCATGGTCGACCCGGGGCAGCGCGTTTACATACGCCGCATTAATATCGCGGGTAATGACAAGACACGCGACGAGGTCATCCGCCGCGAGTTCCGCCAGTTCGAGAGCGCGTGGTTCGATGTGGAGAAAATCAAGAAGTCCAAGCAGCGCGTGGACAAGCTGAACTTTTTCGAGGAAGTCAACGTGGAAACGCCGCCCGTGCAAGGTGCTGCCGACCAGATGGACGTGAATGTCTCGGTTAAGGAAAAATCCACCGGCAATATTTCGGCCGGTGCAGGTTATTCCAATAATGAGGGACTAACGCTGACCGCCGGTATCACCCAGGCCAACCTGTTCGGTAGCGGCAACCATGTTTCAACGCAAATTAACACCAGCGATGTCAATCAGGTTTATTCCCTTTCCTTCACCAATCCATACTTCACCGATGACGGCGTGAGCCGTGGTTTCGATGTTTATAAACGCGATACCGATTCGACTGACACGGCAGTCAGCGAATATTCTTCGAGCACATTGGGCGGCGGGGTACGCTTCGGTGTGCCGATAGGCGAGGATGAGGCGATCAGTTACGGCCTGGCGTTTGAAAAAACCGATATTGGTTTGACTACCTTGAGTTCTGACAGGTTGATAAGGTATGTGAACGAGTTCGGCGCCTCAAATGCCAACCTGGTCAGCACAATAGGATGGGGGCGCGACAGTCGCGACAGTGCGATCTACACTACCGAAGGCACAGTGCAGCGCGCCTTTGCGGAAATCGCCTTGCCGGTGTTCGATATGCGCTATTACAAGCTGAATTACCAGCATCAATGGTTTCACCCGGTGAGCAGTGATTTAACTCTGCTATTGAATGGCGAGGTAGGGGTCGGCGGTGGTTATGGCGGCAAGCAGTTGCCATTTTTCAAGAATTTCTATGCCGGCGGCACTGGTTCGGTGCGCGGTTATGATTCCAGTTCGCTGGGGCCGCGCGACCTCAACGACCAAGTATTGGGCGGTACGCGGCGTGTGATCGGCAATGCCGAACTGCTGATGCCGGTTCCGTGGATCAAGGAAAAATCGGTACGCATGAGCGGATTTGTCGATGCAGGCGCGGTTTATGGCCCAGGCGATCTGCCGGGCAGCGAGGGATTGCGCTATTCTACCGGCGTGGCATTTACCTGGATATCTCCAATGGGACCGATCAAACTCAGTTATGCTGTACCGCTCAACAAGCAAGCGGTGGACAGGTTGCAGAAATTCCAGTTTACTCTGGGTTCGATGTTCTGATACAGGGAGCTAGGTACTGGCGATTCCATCAATCTCCTCTTTGGGTAAGCAATGCCACCAAGCCGCTGGTTAAGATGTGTTTAAGGAGTGCGCAATGAAAATGATGATAAAAGGATGTACGCTGGCTTTATTGTTAGGCGCTGGAGTAGCGCAGGCTGCAGATTTCAGGGTTGGCGTGGTAAATACCGAGCGTATCCTGCGCGAATCCGCTCCGGCAATAAAGGCGGAGAAGAAAATTGAAAAGGAATTTTCCGGGCGCGATCAGGAAATCAAGAAGCTAATGAAGCAGGCCAAGGAGTTGCAGTCATTTCTGGATAAGGATGGCAAAGCGCTGCCCGATATCGATCACCGTAACAAGGAACGCGAATTGACCGCCATGAATGTGAACCTGCAACGCATACAGCGTGAGTTTCGCGAGGATTTGAATCTGCGCAAGAACGAAGAATTGGCCATTGTGCTGGAGTTGGCTAACAAGGCGATTCAGGCGATTGCCGAAACGGAAAAATATGATCTGATTCTGCAGGAAGCGGTATATCGCAATCCTCAAATAGATATCACCGACAAGGTAATCGGGCATCTCGCCGGCGATGCCGCAGACAACAAGGATGCCAAATAAGCGATACGCAGGATGAATATTTCTTATCGTTTGGCTGACATTGCCGCGCGGTTTGGCGGGCGTGTGCTTGGTGATGGCGAGGTGCGCGTCATACAAGTCGCCACGCTGGAAAATGCGCAATCAAGTCACATCAGCTTCCTCACCAACAGCAAATATCGCACACAACTTGCCAATACCTGCGCCGGCGCGGTCATTCTTGGCGAGGCGGATGCGCAAGCGACCGATTTGCCGCGTATCATTTCTGACAATCCCTACGCCTATTTCGCCAGGGTTTCAGCCTTGCTCAATCCTTTGCCGGAAGCCAGGCCGGGTGTGCACCTAGGCGCAACCGTTGGTGCGAGTACGCAGATCGACCCGACCGCCAGCATCGCTGCGATGGCGGTGATAGGAGAGGGTGCCAGGATAGGTGCGTACAGCGTGATCGGCGCGGGCTGCTGCATCGGCGCGAATACGGTCATCGGTAGCCATGCGCGGCTATATCCGCATGTGGTGATTTATCACGACTGCGTGATCGGCGATAACCTGATCGCGCATTCCGGCGCAGTGATCGGCTCGGACGGTTTCGGCATCGCGATGGACGAGGGACGCTGGATCAAGATTCCGCAAATCGGCCGTGTAGTGATCGGCAACGATGTCGAGATCGGCGCGAACACCACCATCGACCGCGGCGCGCTGGACGACACGGTGATCGAGGACGGGGTGAAGCTGGACAACCAGATCCAGGTCGCGCACAACGTGCGCATCGGCGCGCATACCGCGATTGCCGGATGCGTCGGCATCGCCGGCAGCACGGTAATCGGGCACTACTGCCTGATCGGCGGCGGCGCGCGGATATTGGGGCATCTGCAACTGGCCGATCATGTTGAAATTGCCGCGCACACGCTGGTCGGGAAATCCATCCGCGAAGCCGGCTCCTACGCGGCTATTTTTCCGTTCAGCAAGACCGAAGACTGGCGCAGGAATGCAGTGCATTTGCGCCATCTCGACGATCTGGTGAATCGCGTCAAGGCATTGGAACAAGAAATCGCATTGTTGAAAGGGAAAGATCAATGAGCACGCAAATGGACATCCACGCTATTCTCGAACACCTGCCGCACCGCTATCCTTTTCTGCTGGTAGATCGCGTGTTGTCGGTCGAGCCGGGCAAGGACATTGTCGCGTTGAAGAACGTTACCATCAACGAACCGTTTTTCCCGGGCCATTACCCGCATCATCCGGTGATGCCAGGCGTGCTGATCATCGAGGCGATGGCGCAGGTCGCCGCGCTGTTGTCGTTCAAGTCCATGGACAGCAAGCCGGACGACAAGTCGGTGTACTACTTCGCCGGCATCGACGGCGCGCGCTTCAAGCGTCCGGTCACTCCGGGCGACCAGTTGATCATCAAGGTGACGCTGACGCGCAGCATGCGCGGCGTGTTCAAGTTCAGCGCCAGAGCCGAAGTTGATGGACAACTGGCCGCCGAAGCGGAATTGATGTGCGCCGTGAAATCGGTAGCCTGATTTTGTATTTCCAGAGGTACTCATGATTCACCAGACCGCCATCGTTCATCCGGGCGCGAAGCTTGCCGGCGATGTCGAGGTGGGCGCCTATTCCATCATCGGCGAGCATGTCGAGATCGGCGCGGGCACAGTGATCGGCCCACATGTGGTGATCAACGGCCATACGCGCATCGGTCAAAACAACCGCATCTTCCAGTTTTGTTCGCTGGGCGAAATCCCGCAGGATAAAAAATATGCCGGTGAACCGACGCGACTGGAAATCGGCGACCACAACACCATCCGCGAGTTCTGCACCTTCAACATCGGCACCGCGCAGGATGCCGGCGTGACGCGCGTCGGCAACCACAACTGGATCATGGCTTATGTGCATCTGGCGCATGACTGCCAGGTCGGCGACTACACCATCTTCGCCAACAACGCGCAGTTGGCCGGGCACGTCGAGGTCGGCGATTATGCGATCCTCGGCGGCTTTACCGTGGTGCACCAGTTCGTCAAAATTGGCGCGCACATTATCACCGGCATGGGCACGATCCTGTTGCAGGACGTGCCGCCTTACGTGCTGGCTTCCGGCAATCCTTGCGCGCCGCATGGCATCAACGCAGAAGGATTGAAGCGGCGCGGTTTTTCTGCTGCTGCGATCATGGCGATCAAGCGCGCTTACAAGATGCTGTACAAGTCTGGCCTGAGCCTGGATGACGCGAAAGCCGCAATCCGGGTACAACTGGCGGAACATGCCGAGTTGCAGCCGCTGGCCGACTTCCTCGCCACATCAAAGCGCGGCATCGTGCGTTAAAACAGTTCTATCCGCAGATTACGCAGATTAGATAGATTGCAACCAAATACCCATAAATCCTTTTGCAGATAATGCATTGTTTAATCTGTGTGAATCTGTGTAATCTGCGGACGACAGGTCTTTCAAAGGTTTCCCCATGCAGCAGAAAAAAATTGTAATCGGCATCGTCGCGGGCGAAGCCTCCGGCGACCTGCTCGGCAGTCACTTGATGGCCGCCTTGCGGGATGTGCGCCCCGATATCGAGTTCGTCGGCATCGGCGGCCAGAAGATGCAGGCAGTTGGGATGAATGTATTGTTTCCGATGGAAAAGCTGGCGGTGCGCGGCTATGTCGAGGTGTTGCGCCACTACCGCGAGATCACCGGCATCCGCCGCAGGCTGAAAAATCATTTTCTGGCCAATCGCCCGGACTTGTTCATCGCGGTGGATGCGCCGGATTTTAACCTCGACCTGGAGCTCACGCTCAAGGAAAGCGGCATTCCCACCATCCATTACGTCAGCCCGTCGATCTGGGCATGGCGCGGCGAGCGTATCAATAATATCAAGCGCGCCGTATCGCATATACTCGCGCTGTTTCCGCACGAGCCAAAACTTTACCTGGAAGCCGGCATCCCGGTCGATTACGTCGGTCATCCGCTTGCCGATATGTTGCCGGATTACCCAAAACGTACCGAGATGCGCGAGATGATGCGCATTCCGCTGCAAGCCAAAGTGTTCGCCTTCCTGCCCGGCAGCCGACAGAGCGAAGTGAAGCATCTCGCGCGCACCTACATCGAGACCGCCAAACTGATTTTGCAGCAGGTGCCCGATGCGCGCTTTTTGGTGCCGCTGATCAGCCGCGAGACGCGTGGCATTTTCGATCAGGCGCTCTACGATTGCGATGCGCAACAACTGCCGATGACGCTGCTGTTCGGCCATGCGCAGGATGCGATGATCGCCGCCGATATTGCGCTGGTGGCTTCCGGCACGGCGACGCTGGAATGCGCCCTGCTCAAGCGCCCGATGGTCATCACTTACCGGATGCCGGCGTTCTCCTGGTGGATGATCAAGCGCAAACGCTACCAGCCGTATTTTGGCCTGCCCAATATTTTGAGCGAACGCTTCATCGTGCCGGAGCTGATACAGGAAGACGCCACACCGGAGAACCTTGCCCAAGCCTTGCTTAATCTGGTCAACGACAAGGATGCTGTTGCGCGGCTCGAAGAAATATTTCTGGAATTGCATCGAACATTGCGCCAGAACACCGTGCAGAAAGCCACGGTGGCTATCCTGCCGTACCTGCATGGAGCAGCGGCTTAACCTTTTACCTTGATAAGGGTAGGCCGGGAGGGTTTATGATAAAAATTCAGATACTCATCTGCGGCGTCGACGAGGCCGGGCGCGGCCCGTTGGCCGGCCCGGTGAGCGCAGCGGCGGTGATCCTCGACGAGAAAAATCCCATCGCAGGCTTGGCCGATTCCAAAAAACTTTCCGAAAAACAGCGCGACCGGCTTGCTCCCATTATTCGAGAGCGTGCCCTGGCCTGGGCGGTGGCCTACGCCGAAGTGGAGGAAATCGACCGGCTCAACATCCTGCAAGCCACCCTCTTGGCGATGCGCCGCGCCGTGCTGGCGTTGAAGTTGCAGCCGCATCAGGTGCTGGTGGATGGCCTGTATTGCCCGCAGACCGGCATTCCCAGCCAGGCCATCGTCAAAGGCGACAGCAAGATTGCAGCAATCTCCGCCGCGTCGATCCTGGCAAAAACCGCGCGCGACGAACTGATGCTGCAATTGCACGAACAATATCCGCGCTACGGCTTCGCCGAACACAAAGGCTACCCCACCGCCGCGCACCTCGCCGCGTTGCGCGAGCACGGCGTGTCGGCGGTGCATCGCAGGAGTTTCAGGCCGGTGCGGGAACTGCTTGTTTCCTGTTAATGCTCAAGCATGTATCAACAATGAGGTTGTAGAAATATTGACATTTACGGCAATTAGCCGTACATTTCCAAAAAGGAGGCCTCACCATGACAACAACTATTTCAACTGCCCGACTCGAAGCTCGGATCAGCAGCGAACTGCATGCCACGCTCAAGCGCGCTGCTGAGATTCAGGGGCGCACCATGACTGATTTTGTTGTCTCCGCCGTACAAGATGCCGCCCAGCGTGCCATCGAACAGTCTGGCGTTATCAGGCTGTCATTATCTGATCAGGAATGTTTTGCATCGGCATTATTATCTCCGCCCAAACCATCGCCGGCATTAAAACGAGCTTTCGCACGCCGCAAAAAATTGTTGATTGCTGAATGAGTAAAGCCAATTTTCGAGTTGTCCCGCTTGGCAAAGATCATGATCGCACCACGTTTAGCAGCGGTTCTGCGTTGTTAGACAGCCACTTTCAGCAACAAGTCACGCAAGAAATCCGGCGTAGAGTGACTGCATGTTTCGTGGCACTGACAGATGATCAAATCATTGCGGGCTATTACACGATAGCGGCAACAAGTGTGCCGTTGATTGGCCTTCCACCAGGTACCGCAAAAAAATTGCCCCGCTATCCTTTGGTACCCGCAGTAAGAATGGGGCGATTGGCGGTTGCTCAGCAATTCAAAGGACAAGGTCTTGGCAGTGCGTTGCTTGCGGATGCACTGAACCGCTCATTTGTATCAGACATAGCAGCCTACGCAATGTTGGTTGATGCCAAGGATGATAAGGCAGCAGCCTTTTATCAACATCATGGCTTTATTCCGCTGCCAGATTTACCGTTGTCTTTATTCTTGCCATTGGCAACCGCATCCGGTATTTGATTTTGAATCGCAATAGCGTTTGGTATTATCGTATTTCATCCTATCGACATTAACCGGCCAATATTCACATCATGACTCTGTTCAAGCTCATCCATTTGTTTGCCGTGCTGATCTGGGTCGGCGGCATGTTCTTTGCCCACACCGTGTTGCGCCCGGCGGCTGTGGAAACGCTCCAGCCACCTGAACGCATGAGGTTGTGGAATGCGGTGCTGCGCCGTTTCTTCAACTGGGTGTGGGTTGCGATCGGCGCAATATTAGTGACGGGTCTTTATCTGATCTACCAATACGGCGGCATTGCCCATACCGCACGCCACGTGCATATCATGCTGGCGCTGGGGTTGGCGATGGCGGCGATCTATGGCTATGTTTTTTTCGCCTGCTATGTGCCGCTCAGTTTGCATGTCGCCAAGCAGCGCTGGAAAGAGGCGGGCGAACAGTTGAGCAGAATCCGCAAGCTGGTCGCGCTTAACCTGGCGCTGGGCCTGCTGACCATATTTGTAGTGGAGATTGGGCTGGCTATTTAAGCACCGGTTTGGCGCCCCAAATCTTTTCCGCGTATTCGTTTATGGTGCGGTCGCTGGAAAATTTTCCCATGCCGGCCACGTTGAGGATGGCGCGGCGAGCCCATTGCTGCTGGTCGCGGTACAGCGTTTCGACACGCTCCTGTGCGGCAATGTAGGCTTCATAATCGGCCAGCAGCAGGTAATGGTCCCCGCCATGTGTGAGATTGTCGACGATGGGGCGGAAGCGGTCGGCCTGCTCGGGCGAAAAATAGCCTGAAGCGATCATGTCCAGCGCCCATTTCAGCTCGGTATTGGCATGGTAGTAATTCCACGGGTTATAGCCGGTATTTTTCAGCGCGGCCACTTCCTGCGCGTTGAGTCCGAAGATGAAGAAATTGTCTTCACCCACTTCCTCCATGATTTCAATATTGGCGCCATCGAGCGTACCGATGGTCAGCGCGCCGTTGAGGGCAAGCTTCATGTTGCCGGTGCCGGATGCCTCGGTGCCCGCCGTGGAGATTTGTTGCGACAGGTCCGCCGCCGGGATGATGACGCCGGCGGTGGATACGTCGTAATTTGGGATGAAGGCCAGCTTCAGCAGGCCGCGCACGGAGGGATCGTTATTGACGATGTCGGCGATGCTGTTGGCGAGTTTGATGATGAGCTTGGCGGTGGCGTAGCCGGGCGCCGCCTTGCCGGCAATGATTACGGTGCGCGGCACGGCATCCAGCGATGGATTGGAGCGGATGCGGTTGTACAGTGTGACGACATGCAGCAGGTTGAGAAGCTGGCGCTTGTATTCGTGGATACGCTTGACCTGGATGTCGAACAGGCTGCACGGGTCGATTTTGAGTGCCAGCCTGCTCATCACCAGTTCGGTCAGGCGCTCCTTGTTGGCGCGTTTCACGGCGTGGAATTCGGCCTGGAAAGCGCGGTCTTCGGCGAGATTTGCCAAGCGGCGCAGTTGCGCCAGGTCGGTCACCCATTCTTTGCCGATGCGGCTGGAGATCAGGCCGGCCAGTCCCGGATTGGCCTGATTCAGCCACAGGCGTGGGGTGATGCCGTTGGTGATGTTGGTGAGCTTGCCGGGATAATAGCGGTGAAAATCGGCAAAGATGGTGGTTTTCATTAATTCGGAATGGAGCTGCGCCACGCCGTTGACATGATGGCTGCCGATGATCGCCAGGTGCGCCATGCGCACGCGGCGGCCATGCGATTCGTCGATGATGGACATGCGCTTGAGCAGTTCGCTGTCGCCGGGGTAGCAGTGCATGACCCCCTTCAGGAAACGCTGGTTGATTTCGTAGATGATTTGCAGATGGCGCGGCAGCACCGCTTCGAATAGCGTCACCGGCCAGGTTTCCAGCGCTTCCGGCATGAGCGTGTGGTTGGTGTAGGCAAAGGTATTGGTGGTGATGCGCCAGGCGTGGTCCCATTCCAGGTGATGGATGTCCACCAGCAGGCGCATCAATTCCGGAATGGCGATGGAGGGGTGGGTGTCGTTGAGCTGGATCGCCACCTTGTCCGGCAGATCGTCGAAGGTCTCGTGGTGTTTGCGGAAGCGGTAGAGGATATCCTGCAACGATGCGCTGACGAAGAAATACTGCTGCTTGAGGCGCAGTTCCTTGCCCATATTGGTGGTGTCGTCCGGATAAAGCACCTTGGACAGGTTTTCCGATTCGTTCTTGTCCTCCACCGCCTTGATGTAGTTGCCCTCGTTGAAATGTTTGAGGTCGAAATCGCGCGAGGCCTTGGCCGACCACAGGCGCATGTTGTTGACGGTGTCGAGGCCATAGCCCGGAATCGGCGTGTCGTATGCCATCGCCATCACATCTTCGGTGTCTATCCAGTGATGGTGCATGCTGCCGTGTTCGTTGGCATACTGCACCACATGGCCGTGAAATTTAACCGGGTAGAGTACTTCCGGGCGCGGGAATTCCCACGGGTTGCCGTAGCGTAGCCAGTTATCCGGATGTTCCACTTGCCAGCCGTCGTCGATGCGCTGGTTGAACATGCCGTATTCGTAGCGGATGCCCATGCCGTAGCCGGGCAAGCCGATGGTCGCCATGGAATCGAGGAAGCAGGCGGCCAGTCTGCCCAGTCCGCCGTTGCCGAGCGCGGCGTCGAATTCCAGTTCCGTCACCCGGTCGAGGTTGATGCCGGCTTTGATGCAGGCCTGGCGGACTTCATCGAGAAAGCCGACATTGAGCACGCTGTTCATCAGGCTGCGCCCGATGAGAAATTCCATGGAGAGGTAGTACACCCGCTTGGCGTCGTTGTGATAATAGCGGCGCATGGTCTCCATCCAATGCCCGATCAGGCGGTCGCGCACTACTCCCGCGAGAGTGAAAAACCAGTCGCGGTCGGTAGCGGTGATCGTATCCTTGCCGACGGCGAAGATGAGGTGGTTAGTCAGGGACTGCCTGACCGAATCCAGGTTGAGATTGAGCGGCTCGTGCGGAGCATTTTTCGGTGCTTTCGGCATGGCTTCCTCCTCTGTGGACAGGTAGTATAGGCGCGGTTTTTGCGGATGCACAGCCCATTTTGTATTCATGAATTAAGGCGCATAATCCGCACGGCCATCACGGCAGGCGATATGACACGGCGTGTAGCGTCCGGGCAGTTTACATTATTTCTTCGGGAGGGTTTATGCGACTGGCGATGATCGGGCTGGGCAAGATGGGCGGCAACATGGTACGCAGATTGCGCCGTGGCGGGATCGAGGTGGTTGGTTATGACCGGTCTGCAGAAGCCGTCGCACAGCTTGCCGCAGATGAGGGCATGCTGGCTGCGATTTCGGTAGAGGACGCGGTCGCGAAATTGTCTGGCCCGCGCGTGGTGTGGCTGATGCTGCCGAGCGGCGACATCACCGAACAGCAGATTCACGCGCTGACGCCGCTGCTGTCAAAGGGCGACATCGTCGTGGACGGCGGCAATTCCAATTACCACGACAGCCAGCGGCGCGGCGCCTGGCTGGCGGAGCAGGGCATTGGCTTCATGGATTGCGGCACTTCCGGCGGTATCTGGGGGCTGGAGAACGGCTATTGCCTGATGGTCGGGGCAACGCCCGAAGTGGCCAGAATAATGACCCCCATCCTGCAAGCCTTGGCGCCCGCAGCGGATCGCGGCTGGGCGCATGTCGGGCCGGTCGGCGCGGGGCACTTCACCAAGATGATCCACAACGGCATCGAGTACGGCATGATGCAGTCCTTCGCCGAAGGGCTGGAACTGCTGCGCGGCAAACAGGAATTCGCGCTCGACCTGGCGCAGATTACCGAGTTATGGCGGCACAGTTCGGTGGTGCGAAGCTGGCTGCTTGATCTCACTGCGGAAGCACTCAAGCACGACCAGCAATTGACGGGCATCGCGCCTTACGTGCCGGATTCAGGAGAAGGACGCTGGACGGTGGTGGAGGCGATCGATCAGGGCGTCGCCGCGCCGGTGCTGACGCTGGCGTTGCAGATGCGTTTCAACAGCCAGAACGAAACCGGCTATGGCTATCGCCTGCTGTCCACCATGCGCAATGCCTTCGGCGGCCACGCGGTCAAACACGCTGGCGGGGAAAAATGAAAACATTGGAGCCATGCACGCTGGCGATATTCGGCGCGGGCGGCAACCTGAGCCGCCGCAAATTGATTCCTGCATTATTCCGCCTGGAGACGGCAAAACGTCTGCCGGAGCAGATGGCGATATTGGGCTGCGACATCGCGCCACGGCAGCGCGACGAATGGCTGGACTTCGTTTCGGAAGTCTTGCGGCCAGCCTATCCGCAGGGGATAGACGAGGCCGCGCTGCAGCGCTTTTGTGCCCGGCTGCATTATTTCGCAATTCCGCCCGGCGACGATGCGGCCTATTCGCGTTTGCGGCAGTTGATCGAAGAAAACGCGGACTTCCCGCCCAATGTGGTCTATTACATGGCAGTGCGCCCGGCGGATTATCCCGCCATCGTCGAAAAGATGGGCGGCGTGGGACTGCTCGAACAGAAGAACGGCTGGCGGCGCGTGGTAATCGAAAAGCCCTTCGGCTACGATCTGCTCAGCGCGCAGACGCTGCAAGCCAGCCTGTACCGGCACCTGAACGAGCCACAGATTTACCGCATCGACCATTACCTCGGCAAGGGCACGGTGCAGAACGTGATGGTGTTCCGCTTCGCCAACCTGCTGCTGGAACCGCTGTGGAATCACCATTACATCGATCATGTGCAGATCACCCATTCGGAAACCCTGGGTGTCGAAGGGCGCGCCGATTACTACGAAGGCGCCGGTGCGCTGCGCGACATGATCCAGAGCCACCTGCTGCAACTGCTGACGCTGGTGGCGATGGAGCCGCCGGTGACGATGTCCGCCGAACACCTGCGCGACGAAAAAGTGAAAGTGCTGAAAGCGATCCGCCCGATCACGCAGAATGCGGTGCATGCCCACGCCTTCCGCGGCCAGTACGCCAGCGGCAGCCTCGGCGGCAAAACCGTCCCCGGCTATCTGGAAGAACCAGGCGTGGCGGCGGACAGCGTGACAGAGACTTATGCCGCGCTGAAGCTGTTTATCGACAACTGGCGCTGGGCGGGGGTACCGTTCTACCTGCGCACCGGCAAGCGCATGGCGGAAAACAGCTCGGCAATCTGCATCCGTTTCAAAAGCCCGCCGCAGGACTTGCTGCGCCACACGCGCCACGGCCCGCCACAGCCAAACTGGATCATGCTGGGCATCCAGCCCAACGATTGCCTGAAAATGGAAATGCAGGTCAAGGTGCCGGGGCTGGATTTGCATACCCGTGCGGTAAGCCTGGACGCGCTGTATCGCAAGGGCGGCGACTACGACTACGATGCCTATGAAGGCTTGCTGCTGGATGTGATCCAGGGCGACCATTCGCTATTCCTGCGCATCGACGAAGTGGAAGCGGCATGGCGCGTGGTGGACCCGATCCTCAAGGTGTGGGCGATGGAGCGCGACTTCATCAACGGCTACGCGGCAGGCAGTTGGGGGCCGCGCGGCACCTACCGGCTGTTCGACCGCGACGACCAATTCTGGCGCCATTCATTGAATCTGGACGGCGCTAATTTTGAGGCTTACTGATACCTTGAATTATTTTCTTGCAGGCGACATTGGCGGCACCAAGACGCGCCTCGCCATCATCGAGGTTATCGGCAGACAGGTGCGGATTGAGCGCGAAGCCAATTATCCGAGCCGCAATTACCCTATATTCGAAGAGCTGCTTGGAGATTTTTTGTCCGATGCAGACATTCCGCGCCATGCGGCCTTCGGCATCGCCGGCCCGGTGCAGGGCAGGGCGGTGCAAACCACCAATTTACCCTGGCATATCGATGCCGATGCGTTGCAACAGCAATTCGGCCTGGCGCATTGCACGCTGCTTAACGATCTGGAAGCGACCGCTTATGGACTGCCGGCATTAGGGGCGGATGACTTGCTGACCTTGCAGACCGGCGCGCCGGATGCCTGCGGCAATGCTGCCGTAATTGCTGCGGGAACCGGCCTGGGCGAAGCGGGCTTGTTTTGGGACGGACAGCGGCATCATCCGTTTGCTACGGAAGGCGGGCATGCCAGTTTCAGCCCGGGCGACGATCTGGAAATTGCCCTACTGCGTTACCTCGAGCAACGGCATCGGCACGTTAGTTGGGAGCGCGTGGTTTCCGGCATGGGGTTGCTGAGCTTGCATGAATTCTTACGTTCTTATCGCCGCACTACTGCGCCGCAATGGCTGAACGAAGAGATGCGCAACGGTGATGCGGTAGCCGCCATCACTGATGCCGCATTGTCCGGCCGCGATGAAATATGCATCGAAACACTGGACTGGTTCGTGCGCCTGTACGGCGCTGAAGCGGGCAATCTCGCGCTCAAGGCGATGAGTCGCGGCGGCCTGTATCTGGGCGGCGGCATCGCGCCGAAAATCCTGCCGCTGTTGCAGGGAGGCGCGTTTCTTGAAGCGTTCCTGGATAAGGGCCGCATGCGCCCATTGCTGGAAGCCATGCCGGTCAAGGTGATCCTGAACGACCGCACCGCGCTGTTCGGCGCAGCTTTGCGCGCCGCGCAACTGGCCAACAACGCAACATGAATATCGCCGATTTGCCGAACGCGCAGGCCGTCTTTGTGCATGACGATCTGGATGGGCTGAGCGCCTCGGTCACGCAGCGCATTGCAGAGCTGGCGGCTCAGGCGATTGCGGCGCGTGGGGTATTTCATGTCGCGCTGGCCGGCGGCGAAACGCCGCGCCGCTGCTATGAAAAGCTGCGCCATCTGCCCGTCGATTGGGCGCGTGTACAGGTTTATTTCGGCGACGAGCGTTGCCTGCCGGCCGGCGATGCGCAGCGTAACGACCGCATGGCTTCCGACACTTTATTGAAGCATGTTGTCATTCCGCCGGGCAATATCCACGCCATTCCTGCTGAATTGGGCGCGCGCGAAGCGGCCGCTCGTTATGCGGCGGTGCTGGCTGATATTGAACGCCTGGATCTGGCGCTGCTGGGCATGGGTGAAGACGGACATACCGCCAGCCTGTTTCCGGATAACCCGGCGGTGGCAAGCACGGCGCCGGTCGTGCCGGTATTCGACGCTCCCAAGCCGCCCGCCGAGCGGGTTTCGCTGGGCATGAACACACTGAATGCGGCGCGCCACAGGATATTTCTGGTGGCGGGTGCAGGGAAACGTGATGTGCTGGGGCGGATTCTGCGGGGAGAGCCGCTGCCTGCGGCGTATGTTGTAGCCGCCGAGTGGCATCTTGATCGCGCGGCATTGCCAGGGTATTGAACACGGCCGCTTGTCAGGCAAAGCAGATTCTGGAGGGCAGGGCAATTGCGTTATAATTTGCATCCTTGCGCGAGCAAGGTTTCGACTTTCAACCTGCATCCGGATCATGGAAAAAAGCACTTCTTACATTCTACAGGTTCGCCCGAAAATTCCCGCGCGCCTGGCGCGCCTCGAAGAGCTCGCGAACAACCTCTGGTATAGCTGGGATCGTCCCACCCGCGCGCTGTTCGCGCGCCTGCACCCCGGTTTGTGGAAGGCCACCGGGCAAAGCCCGAAGGCATTTCTGAAACGCGTCGATGAACAGCGCCTGCTGGACGCGGCGGAAGATCAGGTGTTCATCGGCAATTTCAACCGTGTGCTGGCGGCCTACGACACATACCATGACTACCGTTCGCCGCCGGCCGGTTCCGATTTGCTGCAAAAAGACGATCTGGTCGCCTATTTTTGCGCCGAATTCGGTTTCCACGAAAGCATGCCGATTTATTCGGGCGGTTTGGGCATCCTTGCGGGCGACCACTGCAAGGCGGCCAGCGATTTGCGCCTGCCGTTCGTCGGTGTCGGCCTGCTGTACCGCCAGGGCTATTTCCATCAGGTCATAGACGGCAACGGCAACCAGATCGCCACCAACCACGATTCCCGTTTCGAAGACCTGCCAATCGTTCCGGCCAGGTGCGCCGGAGGCTCCGAAGTCTGCATCTCGGTGAATTTGCCCAACCGCAAGCTCAATATCAAGATCTGGCAGGCACAAATCGGGCACATCACGCTGTACCTGCTGGACACCGACCTGGAAAGCAACAACGCGCATGACCGCGACATCACACACCGCCTGTACGGCGGCGACAAGGTGACGCGCATCGAGCAGGAAATCGTGCTCGGTATCGGCGGCGTGCTCGCCTTGCAGGAACTGGGCATCAAGCCGACGGTATGGCACATCAACGAGGGGCACGCGGCCTTCCTGGCGCTGGAGCGCATCCGCCAGAAGATCACGCTCGAAGGGCTGGATTTCGCGACCGCGCTCGAATATGTGGCGGTCAACACCGTGTTTACCACGCATACCCCGGTGCCGGCCGGGCATGACCATTTCAACGAAGAGCTAGTGCAGGCGTATTTCGAGCACTATTATCCGGAGCTCAAACTGAGCCGTGAGGAATTCCTGGCGCTGGGCCGCGCCAAGGACAGCCCCGATTTCAACATGACGGCGCTGGCGATCCGTTGCACGCGTTTCAACAATGGCGTGTCGCGTATCCACGGCGATGTGTCCTCGGCGATTTGCGGCGACATGTGGCCGCAAATCGAGCACAAGGAAAACCCGATGACTTACGTCACCAACGGTGTCCATGCGCCGACTTTCCTGGCGACCGAGTGGATCGACGTGTTCCAGCGCCAGCTCGGGCTGGAATGGAGCGCGCGCATGAACGATGTGGAATTCTGGGATGGCGTCAAGCGCATTCCGGATCACCTGTTCTGGAGCACGCGCCAGTTGTTGAAGGCGAAAATGCTGAACATGGTGCGCGAACGCATCAGCGCGCAGCATTTCCGCAACAACGGCTCCGAGGCGCACCTGGACCGCCTGCTCAGGTACGTCAACCCGGAAAACCCCAACATCCTCACCGTCGGTTTCGCGCGCCGTTTTGCCACCTACAAGCGCGCGACCATGCTGTTCGGCGACCTGGACTGGCTGCGCGCCATCATGAACAACCCGGAGCGCCCCGTGGTGTTCATCTTTGCCGGCAAGGCACATCCGGCGGATATTCCCGGCCAGGATTTGATTCGCCACATTACCCATATTTCCAAGATGCCGGAGTTCGTCGGCAAGATATTGATGGTGGAAGGCTATGATCTGGCCTTGGCGCGCAAGCTGGTTTCCGGTGTGGATGTCTGGCTGAACAATCCGCTGTATCCGCTGGAGGCCAGCGGCACATCCGGCATCAAGGCGGGCATCAACGGCACCATCAACCTGTCCGTGCTGGACGGATGGTGGGGCGAGGGCTACGACGGCAAGAACGGCTGGGCGATCAAGCCGGTGTCGGAATCACTGGGCGAAGAAGCACGCACCCGCGAAGAGACCCGCACCCTCTATGAACTGCTGCAAGACCAGGTCGTGCCGCAATACTACGAGCACAGCAAGATGGGCTTGTCGCCCGAATGGGTGATGATGTCCAAATGCTCAATGGCCACCATCATGCCGCGCTTCAACGCCAGGCGCATGGTGGGCGAATACCTTGCCAAATGCTACCTGCCGGCCAGCCAGCAGCATCGTTTGTACCAGCAGAACCACTTTAAAAACGCGCAGGTCATCGCCGACTGGAAGGCACGCATCCGCCATGCCTGGCCGGCTGTCACGCTGCGCCGCCTGGATGCCGAGCAGAGTGAAATCAACTATGGCGAAAGCCTGCGTTTTGAAGTGGCGGTCAGGCTGAATGACCTCCAGCCCAACGACGTGGTCGTGGAGATGTTGCTGGGCTTATTTACCAAGCGCGAAAAGTTGCAGGATTCGCGCCGCTACCGCTTTGAAGCCACCGGAACAATGACCGAAGCGGGCGAAACCGTATTCGCCCTGGAAGTGCAGCCGGAAAAATGCGGCAAGCTGGAATACCGCATTCGCGCCTATCCTTACAACAAGATGCTGAGCCATCTGTTTGAGCTGGGCATGATGCGCTGGCTGTAATTCATGTCTTTCAAAGCTGTAGGGTGCGCTGTGCGCACCATGGTGCATGGAATGCACCCTACGACCCCCACTTTTGATATAGAGATTGGAACAGTAACAAATGTCTGAATTGAAAGTCCTGTTCGCGACTTCCGAAGTCGCACCGTTGATCAAGACCGGCGGCCTGGCCGATGTCAGCGGCGCGCTGCCTGCCGCGTTGCGTGCCATCGGCGTGGACGTGCGCATCCTGGCGCCGGGATACAAACAAGTCATCGCGCAACTGGCGCGGCACAAAGTCGTCGCGACTTTTGACGCTCTGCCGGGTTTCCCGTCGGCGCGGCTATTGTCCGGCACGATGGCGCACGATGTGCCGCTGCTGGTGCTCGACTGTCCGGTTTTATACCAGCGCGACGGCGGCCCCTATCAGGACGCCAGCGGCCACGACTGGGCGGACAATGCGCTGCGCTTCGGCCTGCTCTCCAAAGTCGCCGCCGTGCTGGGCAGCAACGAGTCGCCGCTCGATTGGCGTCCAGATATAGTGCATTGCAACGACTGGCAAACCGGCCTGACGCCAGCTTATCTGCACTTTGCGCAAGGCGCCGCGCCAAGCATACTCGCTATCCATAACCTGCTGTTTCAGGGGATTTTTCCGCCCGCGACAGTGGGCGAGCTGCATTTGCCGCCGCCCTGCTTCAGCATCGACGGCGTGGAGTATTACGGCAATCTATCGTTCCTCAAGGCCGGGCTGTTTTACGCCGACCACATCACCACCGTCAGCCCGAATTACGCGCAGGAAATCCAGCAGGAGCCGCTCGGCTTCGGCATGCAAGGCCTGCTGGCCACGCGCCGCAACGACCTCACCGGCATCCTCAACGGCATCGACACCGACGAGTGGAATCCGGCGACCGATTCGCATCTCGCCAAAAAATACAGCCGCGCGCGCATGACCGGCAAGGCCGCGAATAAGGAAGCGCTGCAAAGCAAAATGGGGTTGAACCTCGATCCGGATGTGCCGCTGCTCGGCGTGGTCAGCCGCCTCACCCACCAGAAGGGGCTGGACTTGCTGCTGGAAATCGCGCCGCTTCTGACCGAATTGCCGGCGCAATTGGTCATGCTCGGCACCGGCGAAGCGCAAATGCAAAAAGCCGCACGCGACTTGTCGCGCCGCTATCCCGGCAAGATTGGCGTGCATATCGGTTTCAGCGAGGACATCTCGCACCAGATCGAAGCCGGAGCGGACCTGTTTGTCATGCCGTCGCGCTTCGAACCCTGCGGCCTGAACCAGATGTACAGCCAACGCTATGGCACACCGCCCATCGTTCACGCCATCGGCGGCCTGGCTGATTCGGTGGTGGATTGCACTCCGGAAACGCTCAAGGACGGCACTGCCAGCGGCTTCGCGTATCATGGCATGACCGCCGCAAACCTGTTTGACGCGATACAACGCGCGATTGATCTTTATCACAATAAGGCAAAATGGAAATTGCTGCGCAAAAACTGCATGGCCAAGGACTTCGGTTGGCAGCGCAGTGCCGAGGCTTACCGCGCGGTATATTTGAAAGCGTTGGGGCGATAGAACACTCACATGACCAAATGAGATAGCGTATAAAATTACCAGGCCATTTGTATTTTGAGATGATACAATTCGCTTGCAAAGCGATCTGGCCAACGTGCTGGTTTTTAATGCTCGGGATTTCGTCGTATGGCCTTGAGGGCGCCAGTTTATTCTGGTCAAATGTGTTCACGCCGCGCCGGAATCCAGTAAAGTACCATCCCGTTCCTAACTAAATAAAAGCAATAATAATTATGAGCACAAAAGGACAGCAACTGCAGGACCCATTTCTCAATGCGCTGCGCAAAGAACATGTGCAGGTTGCAATTTATCTGGTGAATGGCATCAAGCTGCAAGGCCAGGTCGAATCGTTCGATCAGTATGTGGTGCTGCTGAAGAGCACTGTCACGCAGATGGTCTACAAACACGCCATTTCCACCATTGTCCCGGCACGTGCCGTCAGTATTTCCTACCCAGACGATTCCGAGTAATGCAGCAAACGCCCGCCGGCGCTGATGGCGCAGTGTTGGTCAGTATTGATTTCGGCGAGAACGACTACAGCGAAAGTCTGGAAGAATTGCGCTTGCTGGCCGAGACAGCCGGAGTGCGCACCCTTGCCATTGTCGAGGGCAAGCGACAGCGTCCCGATGCGGCGTTGTTCGCGGGCAGCGGCAAAGTGCAGGAAATCGCCGAACTCGTCGAACGCATGGAAGTTCCGCTGGTCATTTTCAATCATGACCTTTCCCCCGCGCAAATGCGCAATCTGATTGCCAAATTGAATACGCGCGTAATCGACCGGACCATGCTGATCCTGGATATTTTTGCGCAGCGCGCGCAAAGCCACGAAGGTAAGGTTCAGGTGGAACTGGCGCAACTCAGGTATCTCGCCACGCGCCTGGTCGGGCAGGGTGTCGGCATGGGGCAGCAGAAATTTGCGGTGGGCGCGCGCGGCCCCGGTGAAACCAAGCTGGAACTGGATCGGCGCAAACTGGATAAGCGTGTCCATTTATTGAAAGACCGCCTGGAAAAACTTCGTCATCAACGCGCCGTACAACGTCGTTCGCGCAGTCGTGCCGACGTGTTGTCGGTGTCCATCGTCGGCTATACCAATGCCGGCAAGTCCACGCTGTTCAACAGGCTGACGCGCGCCGATGTGTATGTGGCGGATCAATTGTTCGCCACACTGGATACCACCTCGCGCCGCATGTTCACCGAAGGGCAGGGCGAGATCGTGGTGTCGGATACCGTGGGATTTATCCGTCACTTGCCGCATTCGCTGGTCGCGGCATTCCGCAGCACGCTGGAAGAGACGATACAGGCCGATCTGCTGCTGCATGTGGTGGATGCCAACAATGCCAACCGCGACGACCAGATCGCCGAGGTGAACAAGGTGCTGACGGAGATCGGCGCGGCGGACATTCCGCAGGTTCTGGTGTTCAACAAGATCGACTTGCAGGATGTCCCGCCCAGCGTGCAGCGCGACGATTATGGTAGAATCGCCCGCATATTTTTGAGTGCCAAAAGCGGTGCGGGTTTGGATGGTTTGCAGCTTGCTTTGGCTGAAGCCAAGGCCGCGCGTCAGGCACATGAAGCAACTGGGCAAACCGATTAAATGAGGATGAGCTATGGGATTGAATGATCCGCAATGGGGTAACAGGAACAGCGGCGGCCCGCCCGATCTGGAAGAATTGCTGCGCAAGCTCAACGCAAAAATCGCGGCCATGATGGGTGGAAA
>Ga0209317_1001322_pt1 | contig 22247 bp, 19 predicted proteins | sample RifGroB2_FD_183994 | JGI IMG/M metagenome (GOLD analysis project Ga0209317, IMG submission 183994) | Soil microbial communities from Rifle, Colorado, USA - Groundwater B2 (SPAdes) (version 2) | ecosystem: Environmental > Terrestrial > Soil > Unclassified | place: Rifle, Colorado | collected...
GGGAGTAATCGCCGAGAAGATCATTGCCACGGCAAAGGAGGCGGGCGTCCACATTCAGGAGGATGCAAATCTGGTGGAGATCCTTGCCAAAGTTCCCATTGGCGAAGAAGTCCCGGTGGAACTGTATCAAACAGTCGCGGAGATACTCGCCTTTGTGTATAAGGTGAACGAAAAATTTAAGCAAAAACTCGGCGAGCGCTGATAAAAAAAGGGTTGCCACGTTATGCAGCAACCCTTTTTCTTATCTTATTGTGGCGGAGCGGACGGGACTCGAACCCGCGACCTCCGGCGTGACAGGCCGGCATTCTAACCGACTGAACTACCGCTCCAGCATTTTAGTACCTTAGAAATTCATTTCTTGTTTTTAAGAAAGAATTTCGTGAAGATACTTATCCCCCTTGTGGGGGGCTCGATTGTGGTGGGCGACACAGGGCTTGAACCTGTGACCCTCGGCTTGTGACGCCGATGCTCTCCCAGCTGAGCTAGTCGCCCGAATCAGGATGAACCGTGGTGAGACGTCCAAAAAAAAGAAGGAACCGGGTGAACGGTTCCTGATATGCTCATAAATGGCGGAGCGGACGGGACTCGAACCCGCGACCTCCGGCGTGACAGGCCGGCATTCTAACCGACTGAACTACCGCTCCAGCAATTTTTTTTCTTGATTGTGGTGGGCGACACAGGGCTTGAACCTGTGACCCTCGGCTTGTAAGGCCGATGCTCTCCCAGCTGAGCTAGTCGCCCCCTCTCAATCAATTGTGAAGGACTATTTACCAATTCCCCCCTGCTACGTCAAGGAAAAACATCAGCCCTAAAAATATCCTGCAAGAATCAATTCTGCTTCAATTTCAAATTCTTGCCAAGCGGATAGAAGGCCGGAGAAACACCGACAACAAGGATGGAAGCCTGACAAACAGGTGACAAGAAACTGTTCGCCACCGGTTTTAGGGCGAAAAATTCTTCGCCCCTACCGCGAATCGGTCGCAAATGTTAATTTGGTACTAATTGTCAAGAACAGCTTTGCCCAGTTCCTTGGCCAGAGCATAGCCGAGAACTTCATCCATGTGATTCACTACGTGGATCGTCAAAGATTTCCGTATCTTGATCGGAACATCCTGCAAATCCCGCTCGTTATCCTTCGGGATAAGCACATGGGTGATATTGCCCCGTTTCGCCGCCAGCAGTTTCTCAGTCAGCCCGCCGATAGGCAGAACACGGCCTCGCAGCGTGATCTCGCCGGTCATGGCCAGATTATGTTTCACCGGCACTTTGACTAAGGCTGAGACCAGGGCGGTGGCCATGGTAATACCGGCCGATGGCCCATCCTTGGGGATAGCCCCCTCCGGCACATGGATATGGATATCGAGTTTCTGATAAAAATCGTCTTCCAGGCCCAGGACCTTTGCCCTCGAACGGACGTAGCTCAAGGCCGCCTGAGCCGATTCCTGCATGACGTCGCCCAGCTTGCCGGTGATGATGAGCTTGCCGGCCCCAGCCATCAGCGTTGCTTCTATCTGCAGCAGTTCTCCCCCGACTTCAGTCCAGGCAAGACCGGTGGTGAGACCTATTTCATCGTTTTCTTCGGCGAGGCCATAACGGTATTTGGGCGTGCCGAGATAGGTTACAACCGACTGGGCATTGACCCGATATTTTTTGGTCTTTTGATTTTTCTTGAGTCTTTCCCGGGCAATCTTTCGGCAGAGAGAGGCGATAATGCGTTCAAGGTTCCTGACTCCCGCCTCACGGGTATATCGCCTGATAATCTCCAGAATCGCGCCATCGGTCAACTGGATGTCACCCGCCTTGAAGCCATTCGCCTGGAGTTGTTTCGGGATGAGATACCCTTCGGCGATTTTCAGCTTGTCTTCTTCGGTATAGCCGCTGATCTGGATAATCTCCATCCTGTCCTGCAGCGGTACAGGGATGCCGTGGAGATTGTTGGCGGTCGTGATAAAAAAGACCTCGGAGAGATCGTAATCGATATCCAGGTAATGATCGTTGAACGCCACGTTCTGCTCCGGATCGAGCACTTCGAGCAGCGCAGAAGACGGATCGCCGCGAAAATCCATCGACATTTTATCAACTTCATCCAGGCAGAACACAGGGTTGGCCACGTCGACCTTCTGCATCGACTGAATGATCTTGCCCGGCATGGCACCGATATACGTCCGGCGATGGCCGCGGATTTCGGCTTCATCCCGCACCCCGCCTAAGGAAAGACGGGCGAATTTTCGGCCCATCGCCCTGGCGATGGATTGACAGATCGAGGTCTTGCCGACGCCGGGAGGACCCACCAGACAGAGAATAGGCCCTTTGATCTTTTTCACCTGACTCTGAACGGCGAGATACTCAAGGATGCGCTCCTTGGTTTTGGCCAGGCCGAAATGATCCTCATCGAGAATTTTCTCGGCCTTGTTGATATCGATCTTCGACTTGCTTTTTTTGTCCCAGGGCAGGCTGACGATGCAGTCGATATAATTGCGCACAACTGTGGTTTCGGCCGACATGGGCGGCATGCTGCGCAGCTTTTTGAATTCCTTGAGGGCCTTTTCCTTGGCCAGGGCGGGCATGAGCTTGTTCTGAATGGTTTTCTCGAGTTCCCCCATCTCATCGAGACCATCGGCGCTCTGCCCGATCTCGGTCTGGATTTCCCGCACTTTCTCACCAAGGTAGTAATCCCGCTGGGTCTTGCCCATGCGCATTTTAACCTTGGCGTTGATCGTCTTTTCAAGCTCCGCCAACTCGATCTCACGATTCAGTATCTCAAGCACCTTCTCCATCCGGACGGACAACGGCTCGGCCTCGAGAATAGCTTGTTTTTCATCGCTTTTTAAAGGCAGGTGCGCACATATCACATTCAACAGCTTGAACGGATTATCAATGGCCTTGATGGAGTTCAGCACCTCCCTGCCTATTTTCTTGTTGCTTACGGCAAACTCGTCGAAAAATTTTCTGAGTTCGCGCTCGTAGGCAATGATGGCGGTCGCCTGTTCCGCTGTTTCAAGGCGCTCCTCGACTTCAGCCTGAAGGAAATTGTCATTGGGAAGATAGGAGACAATTTTCGCCCGCGATTTTCCTTCAACCAGCGCCTTGATTGTGCCATCGGGAAGCCTGAGCAACTGCATCACCGTGGCCAGCGTTCCAAAATCATACAGATCCTCACCGTCGGGATCGTCGATAGCCGCCTTTTTCTGCGTCACCAGAAGAATATCCGTCTTCTTCTCCATGGCATCTTCCAGCGCCTGGATGGATTTCTTCCGACCGACGACCAGCGGTGCGACCATATGAGGAAAAATCACCAGATCCCGAAGTGGCATCAAGGGGTAAAGCTTTGTCACAAAATCTCCTTTAGATTCTACAGCTTGGTCAATGAGGTTTATTCATGACCTTTGGCAATCGTGCGTTTACATCGGGCGAAAAATTTTTCACCCCTACGGTCGCAGAGACCTTCTTGCGATTGTTCAGGCAGTCTTCAATTTTTTTTCTTCGACATGGTTGTGATACAGGATGACCGGGTAATCGCCCTGGGTTATCACCTGCTCACTGATGACGCATTCCTGAACATCCTGTTTCGACGGCAGATCGTACATCACATCGAGCATGGCTTCTTCCATCACCGAACGAAGCCCGCGGGCGCCGGATTTTCTCTTGAGCGCCTTCCGGGCAATAGCCACCAATGCCCCTTCTGTGAATTTGAGGCTGATCCCGTCGAATTCAAACAACTTCTGATACTGTTTGGTGAGCGCGTTCTTCGGTTCTTTGAGAATACGCATCAGGTCCTCTTCCATCAATTCTTCCATGGTGGCGATAACCGGCAACCTGCCTACCAGTTCCGGAATGAGACCGAATTTCAACAGATCTTCCGGTTGAACCGCCTTGAGCAATTCGCCGATTTTCTTTTTCTCGTCGCCGGTGACCTTGGCGCCGAAACCGATGGATTTCGCCCCCTGCCTGCGACTCACGACCGAATCGAGGCCGACAAAGGCCCCGCCGCAGATGAAGAGAATATTGGTGGTGTTGATCTGAATCATCTCCTGCTGCGGATGCTTCCTGCCGCCCTTTGGCGGAATCGAAGCGTTGGTACCTTCGATGATCTTCAGCAGCGCCTGCTGAACGCCTTCGCCGGAGACATCCCTGGTGAGCGATGGGCTGTCGGATTTACGGGCGATTTTATCGATCTCATCGATGTAGATGATACCTCGCTGAGCCCTTTCCACATCGTAGTCGGCGGCCTGCAAAAGATTCACCAGGATATTTTCCACATCCTCGCCGACATACCCGGCTTCGGTGAGTGTGGTGGCATCGGCCATGCAAAACGGCACGTTCAGGATCCTGGCGAGCGTCTGGGCGACGAGCGTCTTTCCCGATCCCGTCGGACCGATCAGAATGATGTTGGATTTCTGCAGTTCCACAGAATCGTCATCCACCGGCGCCCCGATCCGTTTATAGTGGTTGTGCACGGCGACCGACAGGACCTTCTTGGCGAACTCCTGGCCGATGACATAATCGTCGAGATGCTTTTTGATTTCCATCGGCTTCAGGGAAACCGGCTTCTCCATCGAAGTGATCGGGACCACCGTTTCTTTGTCCTGCACGATCTCGTTGCACAGCTCTATGCACTCATCACAGATAAATACATCCGGTCCCGCAATCAACTTGCCGACGTCATCCTGATGTTTGCCGCAGAATGAGCAACTGCATTCAGGGCCATTGTTGTTGTTGACATCGTCCATACTATTTTTCCTCAGCTAACTCTTCCCGGTTGGTAAGGACCTTATCGATAATACCGTAGCTCTTCGCCTCACTGGGTCCCATGAAGAAGTCGCGCTCGGTATCGGCACTGATTTTTTCGAGCGAATTCTTGGTATGGTGGGCAAGAAGGTAATTCAAATCCTTTTTCATTCGTAATATTTCCTTGGCCTGAATGTCGATATCCGTTGCCTGACCCTGAAAACCGCCCGCCGGCTGGTGAATCATGATTCTCGCGTTGGGCAGCGAATACCGTTTGCCATCGGTTCCGGCGGCAAGGAGAAAAGCACCCATCGAGGCGGCCTGACCGATACATAAAGTGGCGATATCGGATTTGACATACTGCATGGTATCATAGATGGCCATCCCCGCGGTAACCGAACCGCCGGGAGAATTGATGTAAAAAGTTATATCCTTGTCGGGATCCTCAGCCTCAAGAAACAGCAGCTGGGCTACAATGACATTGGCCACGTCATCATTTACCCCGGAACCAAGAAAGACAATCCGTTCTTTCAAGAGACGCGAATAAATGTCATAGGCGCGTTCGCCACGGGGACTCTGCTCGATGACCATCGGCACTAAATTCATGAGGCACACTCCTTAAAACGATGCGACTGCAAGAGGAGTCGAGCCTCTTGCAGTCGCGATTTGTTTGAACAATTCTTGAAGGCTATTCTGTGAGGCCGGCCACAGTTAACATGCTCATTATAAGCAATTTTCAGCCGGATGCAAGCACCCTCTATCAGCTTTTTGCAGCGTCCTTTTCCTCACCCTCCTGGGACTCGGATTCGGCCGGTTTTTCCGCCGCCACGAATACCGACTCCTGCCGGAGGAAGGCCAGAATCTTTTCATTCAGCAATTCATTCATGAGCGGCAGCAAATCGTCGCGGTTCTGGAAAAACTCCTTCACCTTGGCGACCGGCATGTTGTACATGTCGCCGATCCGTTTGAAGCCGCGATCCATATCCTCATCGGCAAGCTTGATCGCTTCGACCTCGGCAATTTTCTTCAGGATGAAGTCGCCTTTTACTCTTTTCTTGGCCAGCTCTGCATTTTGCTCGGCCAGTTTCTCCCGGCTGAGACCGGCCGCTTCGAGACTCATGCCGTTCTGCTCGAACTGCTGTTCGGTCTGCTTGATCATCTGCTCGATTTCAAAAGCCACCAGTCGCTTCGGCACCTCAAAGTCGTGATTTTCGAGAAGTTTTTTCATAATCCGGTCGGTCACGGTGCCTTCGGCACGCTCTTCCCGCTGCTTGGTGAGCCGTTCCCTGATCGATTTTTTCAGGTCTTCCAGGGTATTGAATTCTTCACCCGCATCTTTGGCAAACTCGTCATCCAGATCGGCCAGGACCCGTTCTTTTATATCCTTGACCTTGACATGGAATTTAACCTTTTTGCCCTTCAGGATGGGATTGGCATGCACCTCCGGGAAATCCACTTCATGATCCGCCTCGTCATCCTTGTTCAAGCCGATCAGCATTGCTTCGAAATCCGCGCCCATTGCCCCGGAACCGACATCGACGGAATAGTTTTCGTTTTTCACCTGGGGCATGATCACATCGTTGTGATACCCCTGGAAGTCGACAACGACCACATCGCCCTTCTGCACCGGCCGGTCGGAGACCGAGGACAGCGCCGCCATATTCTTGCGCATCTCTTCCAGTTCGAGCTGCACTTCCTCATCGGTCACGAGAACTTCGACCTTTTCCACTTCCAGGCCTTTATACTGACCTAAAGTGAAGTCCGGACGAATCTCCACTTCGGCAATAAAGGTAAACGAGCCGTCATCATTATATTTGACATCTTTGATCTCCGGGTGAACGATGGGATCCACGCCGTTTTTTTCCACAGCCTCAAAGTAATTTTCCTGTACCAGTTTCTCGCTGGTCTCCCCTTCTACCTGTCCCTTGAAATGTTTCAGGATGATAGCCTTGGGCACCTTGCCGCGACGAAAGCCCTTCAGCTTGACTTCCTTTCTGAGCTTTTCATACGCTTCGTTCAATTTGCTCTGCACCCCTTCAGCGGGCAGTGTTACGGTAATTTTTCTTGCCAGAGTACCGATTTGTTCGACATTTACATCCATTGAGTCCCATCCTTTCAATTAGATTATAATAGACACCCCGAATTCGCCGTCACCTCCGGATTTTTCGAAATGCTTCGAGAGACCGGAAAGATAACGCAGCTTGAAGATAAGAAGCAGGAAACGGCGGATTTTCTGTTGCAGGTGAGGATTACAGCGTATCTCGAGTATTTTTTGCGGGCGCGGCAAAGTCAAACCGACAGGAAATCTATCGGCAGTTTTTCCGTTTGCCCATCTTACTTGATTATATGCTCACCTATCAGCTTTTTGTGGCAATTTCCCAAGGCTCCCAAGAGCAAAAGAAACTTCTAAGGGAAAAAAGGGAAATTTTGTTGGAGAGATATAGACAGATTTTTGGTGGTTGTCAACAGGAATGGGGCAATTTTGCACATCATACCATTACTTAGGAAGCCGCGATGACAACAAGACAGCAATCTTTCTTATTTCGTTACGGCTCCCTGAAGTGGTTTCCTGCGGCCGATTCCCAGCCTTTTCTAGCCTTTCCCGTACTGGGATTTCACCTGCTCCCGGTCTATCGAACCATCATTTCGTGCGGGCAATGCTTCGACAAATTCCACGTATTGGGGTTTTTTAAAGCTGGCAATTCGCTCCCCGACAAAACGAATCAATTCGGCAGCGGTCAACTTTTGCCCTTCATGTAGCTGGCAAACCGCTTTGATCCCTTCCTTCCACTTCGGGTCCGGCACGCCGATCACGACCGTCTTGGCCACGGCGGGATGGAGGAGGATGACCTTTTCGACTTCGGCAGGATAGACATTCTCACCGCCGGGTTTGATCAGTTCCTTCTCTGCCTTCCGGCCGGCATAGAAGAGATACCCGTCGGCGTCGAATCTCCCGAGATCTCCGGTATGATGCCATCCTTCCCGGAAGGTATAGGCGTTGTCCTCCGGCAGTCCCCAGTAGCCCTTGAAGACCATGGGACCCTTGACCGTTATTTCCCCGACAGATCCCTTTGGCACCGGCCGGTCGTGCTCGTCGACCAGCCGCACATCGGCCAGCATGACAGTCTGTCCCGCCGAACCCGGACGGTCGCGGTACTTGCCCATCGTGGTAAGACACGAGGTCTCGGTCTGCCCGTACATGCAGTAGTAGCTGCCGTGGGTCTCGGCGTGATACCGGTCGATCGCTTCCGGCGTTCCGAGCCCTACCACCGCCCGCAGCGAGGTGAGATCGATATGCTCATCGACCGCGGCCTTCAGGAGAGTGTCGAGAATAGGTGGAAAGTCAAACATCAGACCGATTTTCTTCTCCTGAATAAGCTTTGCAGCACTTTTTGCCTCGAATTTGCTCATGTTGACATTCATGGCTCCGGCATGGAAGGAACTGGTCGCCATGAAGAGTCCTGCCACATGGAAAAGCGGCAGCAGGTTGAGATGGACGTCACGGGGAGTAATTGCCATATAATAACTGAAGTGCAGATCGGCGGAAAGCACATTGCCATGACTGAGCAGCGCTCCCCGCGGCCGACCGGCCACGGCCGCGGTATGAATGATGACGAAGCCATCGGTGCTCGCCACCTCAACCGGGGCAAACCCATCGGCCACATCCAGCAATGCGGCAAATTTTCCGGCATTGCCGAGATCGCCTTTCAGGTTATAGACGGCGGCAATCGAAGGCAGCGCAGCCCGTTTTCCATCCATCATCTCCTGATATTCCGCATCGGCAAACAGGATCTTCGGCTGGCAATCGTTCAGGTTATAGCAGACTTCATCCGCAGAAAGACGCCAGTTTATCGGCAGGACAATGGCCCCCAGGGCCGCCGCTGCCCCATAGACCAGGAAAAACTCGAGGCTGTTTTTACCGAGAACGCCGATTCGGTCCCCTTTATCGATTCCCGCCTGACGGAGGCCGGTGGCTAGCAGATCGACTCTGGTTTTGTACTCGGCAAAGGTGAGCGTCCGGCCGTCGTCGATCTCCTGCCAGCACATTCGATCACCGTGCATGACGGCATTGCGATTGATGAGATCGTAAAAGGTGTAATCATAGAGTCCCATATTATTCCCCCGATCTTATTAAAATGAAGAACTCACAGTAAAAAGCAAAAAGAAAGCATGCCCAGCCCGACGACGTACCACAGGTATTGCCCAGAGTTGTGGGTCAGGACGGATTTTCAGAAGCCACACCGAAGTGACGGAATTACGACTGTTCTATGTTGTCCACCGGTTAACGCTCACTACCGGACAGGGAGCCTTCAGAATTACGTACTGCGCCGTCGAGCCGAGAATGATTTTCTGAGTTCGCGATTTCTTCTGCACACCCACATAAATCTGGTCGATCTCATTTTCTTCCGCAAAGCTCACCAGGTCTTCGCCGGCCGTCATGCCGCGGGCCAATTGATGGACTTCACAGGCGATCCTCTTTTCACTGAGAAACTGTTCGGCATCTTCGAGCTCTTTGGTGGCCTTGGCGATCTCTTCCGGTTTTTCCGCTCGCCCCCCACCCATCGAAGTTACCACAAAAACCGACGCCCCGAATGTTTCCGCATGGGTCCGAGCCAAAGAGAGCGCGGCTTTTGACACATCGGAACCATTGTATGCCACCAGGAATCTCATTATCCCCTCCTCATTGCAAGCGTTTGCGGGCTCACATCCACCTTTTGCGCCTCTTGTAGGATTTGACCTCTTTGAAGGACTTCCTGCCGCCCCCCTGGGTTATCCCCATATAGAACTCCTTGACGTCGGGATTCTCCTGGAGTTCCTTGGAAGGTCCTTCCAGGACAACCTTGCCGGACTCCATAATATATGCGTAATGAGAAATTCCCAAGGCAATCTTTGCATTCTGTTCCACCACCAGGATAGTGGTATTCAAGGTTTTATTTATGAGTTGGATGTTCTCGAATATTTCCATGACGAGCAGCGGAGCGAGTCCAAGAGAAGGCTCGTCGAGCATGAGCATCTTGGGTGAAGCCATGAGGGCTCTGGCGATGGCGATCATTTGCTGTTCGCCGCCGGAACAGTAGCCCGCCATGCGATGGGTGATATTTGCCAGCCGGGGAAAGTGGGTATACATCAGTTCATGATCGGCCCGGATTTTTTGGGCGCCGTCCTTTCTGGTGATCGAGCCGACCCGGATGTTTTCGTCCACCGTCAAATGCTTGAAGACCCGGCGTCCTTCCGGCACCATCACTGCCCCCAGCCTGACCACCTGGGTGCCCAGCATATTGGTGATATCATTATCGCGGAATTTGATATAGCCTTCCCGGATAAAGCCGTTTTCGGGCTTGAGCAAACCACTTATGGCCCTGAGAGTCGTGGTTTTGCCTGCCCCGTTCGTGCCCAGCAGGGCCACTATGCTTCCTTCCGGGACCTTCAAACTGACACCGCGCAACACCTGCACGATGTCGTTGTAAACGACCTCGATGTTATTGACTTCCAGTTGGTTTGCCATTTTTCGTTCCTAATACGGCGGCTAGCGTAGGGTGCGCCGTGCGCACCGTTCGTTTTTTGGTGCGCACGGCGCACCCTACGACTTGGTTGCCTTCCCCACCATTTCAGGCGGAGAAGGCCTGCATAACATCAGATCTTCTTTGTATATTCCGGGACAAAGGGAGTACCGGTAGACTTGAAAACGCCACCTTTGACGATATACAGCTGCAATGAATCGACACCGGCATGGTCGGTTTTCGAGTAGGTTACCGGGCCGACGGTGGTGCCGGGCGAGAAGGCTTTGTCGCCGTTCATCGCCTGCAGTTCTTCGTACAGGTTCTCCTTGGTGACTTCCTTGCCTTTTGCCTTGCATCGTTTGATGACTTCGGTCGCCACCTGGGCAACCATCATGCCGTTGGCATAGTTATGCGAGTTTGCGGCTTTTTCGTCGCGATTGTACTTCTTGGCCAGATCAAGTTGGGCGGTGGCGCCCGGACTCGGTTCGTTGGTGACGATGTAGGAGGTCGTCCAATAGAAGCTTTCCGCGGCCGGTCCGGCGAGAGCGACCAGATCGTTGCCGCCGGTATAATGGCAGCCGAGGAAGGTGATTTTCCCCGCCTCGCCGAAGCTTTTGGCGACGAGCCCGAGGCTGCTGGCATCCTTCAGCATAGTGGCTACCGGCGACTGAACGGTTTGAGAGATGACATACTGCACACCTTTGCTGACCAGACGCTGAAGCATGGCAGTGTTGTCGAGATCCTTGCCGTGCTCGACCACCTCGACGATTTCCATTTTAAGCCCGGCACCGACGGCCTTCTGCAGGTCCTCGACCGGTCCGCGGCCGAAGGCCGAGGGATGGATGAACATGGCAACCTTCGGCGTCCCTTCTTTATGGTTTTTCACGACATATTCCGCAAGGCCGATGGCCTGGGCGGAATAGGATGCGATCGGCAGAAAGATATAATTGGAATCGACGAGATTGCCGGCGTGGAAGGACGCCGGGATGACAGGCATTTTTTCTTCTTCAAAATCCTTTTTCAGGGCTAAAGTGCTGCCCGTCGAATAGTTGAGATAAAAGACGATGCCCTGGTCGAGGAAATCCTCAAAGTTGCGCTTGGTGATGTCGTTATTGTACTGATCGTCGCGGATCGTGCAGTTGATGGTATCCTCACCGAGCATCTTGGTGTCGTTGACAAATTGGAAGTAATCCTCGACACCTTTGGAGTAAGGATTACCGGCATCGGAGGTCGGCCCGGTGATGGCCAGCGACAATCCGAGCTTGTACTCCTTCGCCAGTGCATGAACGGGAAGTGTTACCATGGAAACAGCTGCCAGCAGAAACATCCAACTTGTCACCCTGTTCATTTTCATTGCTCCTCCTAAATAGTAGATTGCGTTTCTTTTGTTGACCAATTTCAAGAATTCATCGACCGGCCCCTTGCCGGCTACTGGTCTACATCCTCCTGAATTGATTTTTTCTAATACCGGAAAGGCCAGAGTTTCACATAGGAGCGCGCGATGCGCCACCAGTTGGCGATCCCCCGGGGTTCAAACATTAAAAACAGCACGATAACCAGACCGAAACTCAAGGGCCGCAGGGCCGTCGCCAGATTGGTGGCGGCCGTCACATGAGCACCCACCCATTCGGACAGTTGTTCCACCTGAAGATCCAAAAGTTTAATGGCCAGCGGCCCCCAGAATGAGCCATGCAGAGTGCCCAATCCCCCGACAATCGCCATGGCGAGATAACTGATGGAATGATGCAGGGTGAAGGATTCGACCCCGACCCCGCGATACAGATAGGCATGCAGGGCGCCTGCGACCCCGGCCAGAAAACCGGCCAGGGCGAAGGCGTAAACCTTGGTGAATCCCGGATGCATGCCCATGGCATCCGCCGCCCGATCATTGTCGCGAACGGCGACCAGACACCGGCCATACCGGGTGCGCAGGAGATTGCGGACCCCGAAACCGCACAGGACTATCACGACCAGCAGGGCGTAGTACCAGAACATATAGTGTTGAGAGCGCGAGACCTGGCCGGTCACCCAGGTAACGCGAGTGACCGAGATCGTCTGCCCCTGATTGAAAAAATTCATGAAATTGATGGTCCACTGAAAGATCATCTGAAAGGACAGCGTGGCGATGGCCAGATAGAGATGTTTCAGCCGCAGGGCGGGCAGCCCGACCAGGGCGCCGAAGACCGCCCCCATGCACCCGGCCAGGATGATCATCACCGGCCAGCCATGGGACAGCAGTAGATGGTTTTCGCCCAGCATACGTGAGAACGAGGCGACGGTATAGGCGCCGATGCCGACAAAGGCCGCATGGCCGATGGAGATGAGGCCGGCAAAGCCGGTAACCAGATTGAGGCCCATGACGGCAATGACCGCCACGAGGATATTGTCGATAACCAGCATGTACTTGTTGTCCAGCTCAAGAAAGAACGGCCAGGCAAAGAGCACGGCCAGCAGAAGGCCCATCGCCGTCCGATCAAGGCTGGTGAAAAAAATCCGCTGTTCTTCGCGATAAGAGGTGAAATAATTCCCCGTGGCAAGCCAACGATTCGCCGACATTTTTGTGTACCCTCCCCCCTATACCCGTTCGATTTCGTGGATGCCGAACAAGCCATGCGGCTTGAACAGCAGGATTATCAAGAGGATGATATAGGGCATCACCTCGCCGGTGCCGTTCAGTCCCCAGTTGCCGTCCAGGTACCCGCTTGCGAACTGCTGAATAAGCCCCATGATGATCCCGGCCACCACCGCCCCCAGGATCGAATCGAGCCCGCCGAGAATCACCACCGGGAACACAACAATGCCGAAGGCGTGCAGCGTATCGAAGTTAAGCCCGGTGATATTGCCGATAATCCCGCCCGCCGCGGCGGCTGAGAGCCCCGCCATGGCCCATGCGAGCCCGAATACCTTCGGCACGGAGATGCCGATGGACATCGAGGCGAGCTGATCGTCGGACACCGCCCGCATGGAAATCCCCAAGGTCGACTTTTTGAAAAACCAGGAGAAGGCGCCGATCATGGTAAAGGTGACGATTACCCCGACCATCTGGGTCCAGGAGATGGACACCCCGGCAAAGGCGATCGGTGTGGTCGGCAGAAACGGCGGGAACGAAAAATTCTCGGTGCCGAACGGCGTCAGGTAGATCAGTCCGTCAAGGATGGACATCAGGCCGATGGTGACCATGATGACCGAGATGATCGGTTCACCGATCAGGCGGCGCAGAAATATCCGCTCGACGCTCATGGCCAGAAAGAAGGTCAACACCATGCTGATCGGAAAGGAGATATAGATTGGGATGCCAGCCCAGACTGTCAAGGCATAGGTGATAAAAGCGCCGGTGGCGATAATCTGGCCGTGGGCGATGTTCAAGACCCGGCTCGACTTGTAGATCAGCACAAAACCCAAGGCGGACAGCGCATAGATCGAGCCCACCACCACCCCGCTGATAATTAGTTGGAATAAGTAGGCCATGGGCAGTCTTCCATTGTGTAAAATCGGATGGTTGTGTCGACCGTTGCGGTCTGGCCGTCCTGATAGCGATAAAAGGCCTCGACCCGTTTCTCGGTGACGTTGTCGTCGTACAGCGCCTCGTAGAGATCGTTGTACTTTTCCCGTACGAACTTGCGCCGGATCTTGCCGGTCTTGGTGAGCTCCCCGTCGTCCATATCGAGGAGCTTGTAGAGAATAGCAAAGCGGCAGATCCGGAAATGGTCTTTCTCGGCATTGCGGTTGATCTTCGCCACCTCGCCCTTGATCAGTTCGGCTACTTCCGGCTGGGCCGAAAGATCCATATAGGTGGAAAAGGAAATCCCCCTATCTTCCGCCCACTTGCCGACCACGATGGGGTCGACGTTGATCAGCGCCGCAACAAAAGCCATCTTGTCGCCGAAAATAACCGCCTCTTTAATGTACGGGCTGAACTTCAGCCGGTTTTCCAGGAACATCGGGCTGAACATTTCGCCACCCTGGTTGTGCATGACGTCCGAAATCCGGTCGATCACTACCAGATGGCCATGGTCGTCGATATAGCCGGCATCGCCGGAATGGAGCCAACCACCCTCCAAAAGTTCGGCGGTCTTGTCCGGCAGCTTGTAATAGCCTGGCGTAACCGAGGCCGAGCGGGACAGGATCTCTCCTTCCTCAGAAATCCGGCACTCCGTGCCCGGCAGGGGTTTGCCCACCGTATCCGGCCGGACGTCGCCATCCCGGTGCATATAGGCGATGCCGACGATCTCGGTCTGACCGTAGATCTGCTTGAGGTTGACGCCAAGGGCCTGGTAGAAGGTGAACAGCTCGGGACCGAGCGCCGCGCCTCCCGTATAGGCCCGCCGCAGCCGGAGCAGGCCGATCTGATTGACCAGCGGCCGGAAGATGATCTGTTTGCCGAGCCAGGCGAGTACCTGGAGCCCGGCGGGCATTTTCTTCCCCGACATGCGATAGCCCGCCGCTCGTTCGCCGACCTTCATGAAATAGGCGTAAAACTTGCGATTCAGCCAGTAGGATTCGTCCATTTTCAGCCAGATCTGCGAGCGGATAGTCTCGTAGATCCGCGGCGCGCCGAACATGAAATGGGGCCCGATCTCCTTCAGGTCCTCCATGGCGGTTTCCACCGACTCCGGAAAGTTGACGGCAATGCCGGTGGCCATGGCGACCCCGAAGGAGTTCATCTGTTCACCGATCCAGGCGAAAGGCAGAAAGGACACATACTCGTCGGTCTCTTCCAGCGGATCGACCTCGGTCAGGTGCAAGCCCATACTGATATAGTTGCGATGGGTGAGCATGGCCCCTTTCGGCAGGCCGGTGGTGCCGGAGGTGAGACAGAGATGGCAGACATCGTCGGGTTTGCCTTGGTCGACCAACGTCTGGAACAGGTCTTTTTCCCGCTGGTGAAGTTCTTCCCCCAGCTTGTACAGGTCGCCGATGAACATGAACCAGTCGTCGTCCCGGTAGTCGCGCATGCCCCGCGGATCTTCGTAGATGACTTTCTTTACCTGCGGCAACCGGTCGCGCACCTCGACCACCTTATCGACCTGCTCCTGATCGTTGCAGAAGACCACGGTGACATTCAGGTAATCGAGGATGCCGCCGATTTCGTCGGGGAGACTCGTCTGGTAAATGGCCGAAGAAATCCCGCCCACCGCCTGGGCGCCGATGGCGATGAAGAGCGCTTCCGGGATGTTGTCGCTGATGATGGCGATCTTGTCTTCCCTGGCCAAGCCGATCTCCCGCAGCCCGAGGCCGGTCTTGCGCACCAGAGCGAAGTACTCGTTCCAGGTATAGCTGTTCCAGCAGCCAAAATCCTTCTCCCGCAGGGCGACTTTATCCCCGCTCGTCGCCACCCGCCATCGCAGCAGTTGAGGAATGGTGAACTGTAATAAATGGTCGGTGTTCTCCATGGAATCACTCTTCTCCGATATATGCTTCGATGACCTTGGGATTGGCGGCGACCTCCTGCGGCGTTCCGGACCCGATCACTTCGCCGAAATCAAGCACGTAGATCCGGTCGGAAATATCCATTACCACCCCGAGATCGTGCTCCACCAGCACCACCGTGATCCCCCACTCCTTTTTCAGATCGAGAATGAAGCGGACGATATCCTCCTTTTCCTCGATGTTCATGCCCGCCATCGGCTCGTCGAGCAGCAGCAGGTTGGGCGCGAGGGTCAAGGCCCTTGCCACCTCGACCCGCTTCTGCACACCGTAGCTGAGGTTGCCGACCATCTTCTTGCGATAGGGCTCAAGCTCCATGAAGTCGATGACCTTTTCCACGTAGGCCCGGTTCTCCGCCTCTATCCGTGCGGCCTTGCCGCAATAAATAACGGCGTGGAAGATTGAATAATCGAGGTTCTGATGCCGCGCGAGAAGCAAGTTGTCGAGCACCGAAAGCCCGCGGAAGAGTTCCAGGTTCTGAAAGGCCCGGGCGATGCCGATGGTGGAAATCTGATGCGGCGAGGCGTGGGTCAGGTTGCGCTGACCATAGCGGATACGCCCGCTGGTGGGATGATAAAAACCGGAGATGCAGTTGAGCAGGCTGGTTTTGCCGGCGCCGTTGGGGCCGATGATCGAGGTGATGATCCCGGGTTCGATGGTGACATCGACTTTGGTCAGGGCGTTCAAGCCGCCAAAGGTCAGAGTAGCCTCAGAAACAATGAGTTGTGTCATAGAGTTTCCAGCCATAAATTCTCAAGGAGAAAAAAGCTTGATCGTGAAGCTCTGTCATTGACTCCAACCTACCTTACCTCCCACACTGTGGGATAAATACCTTCATAAGGATGGGTTTATCATTTATCGTACTGATAGCATACTGAAACAAAAGTGATTCATCAAGTTTATAAAATAGCGGGTAAATAGCGGGAAATAACCACTACTGTTCCATGGAAAGCAGGTGGGTTCTGAGGTTTATCTTTTTGTTTTTTATACTTAATTTGCTCCTGATGTTGTGCCGGTGAAAGAGCACGGTATTCTTGGCGATCAGCAGCACCTCGGCAATTTCCTTGTTTGTTTTGCCCTCCTTGATGAGGCTTGCCACCCTGATTTCCACCGGGGTCAACTGCACCATCCCCGAGGCCAGCTTGTCGCTGAAGGGCGAGATGATATTGCTGAGATTGGTTTCGAGAATCTTGGCAAGCGTCCGCTGCCGGGCATCCAGCCTGCCGCTCGCGAGCCGCTGCAGATAGGGGCTGACCAGCTCCTGGACATTGCGCAGCACCATTTCTCCCAGTTCTTTTTTGTCGTCCTCCCGCTGCTTCAAGAGAACCCTCAGGGCGGTGTTGACCTCTTCCAGGTGGTGGGATTGGGCTTCCAGCTCCTTCTCCCGCTTTTTGAGGGACTTTTCCGCCCGCCTTCGCTCGTCGATCTCCTGCTCCAGTTGCCGGTTGGCCTGGGCGAGTTCGGTAGTTCGCTCTCCCACCAGTTCTTCCAGATGACCGCGATAACGGTCCAGTTCCTCTTCCGCCTTCTTGCGGGCGCTGATGTCCCGCAGCGTAACGATATTGCCAAGCGGCTCGCCGTCGCTGCCCTGATAGAGGGTTGAGCTGAGCTGGACGTCGAGAACCTTGCCTTCCCTGGTCAATCTGCGTGTCTCGAACAGATTGATTTTCTGGCCGCTCTGCATCCGCTGAATCGCCGCCTTGGTCTCCGGCCAGCTTTCCGGCGGAACAAAATCGATCTGCTTACCGAGCAGTTCGTCTCGGGACAGGTGAAAGGTCTGCTCGAAGGCGGGATTCACATAGGTGGCGACCCCTTCCATGTCGTAGACGACGATGGGATCGGGCGAGGATTCGAGAAAGGTGCGGTAGCGGTTTTCGCTCTCCCGCAAAACCGCCTCGGTACGTTCACGCTCCGCCAGCTCGCGCCGCACATCCGCGTACAACCGTGATTTTTCCAGGGCGATCATGGCAAGCGCGGCAAAGCGCTCCAGGGTCGTGATGTCCTCCTCGCTGAACTGCCGGTCCGGTTCGACATGGGCAAGGCCGATGACCCCGACCACCCGTCCCTCGTTGCGGAGAGGAATGCCCATGATGGAACGGAGCTTGTCCAACCCCTTGTCGGCGATTCGGTTCGGCCAGGCCTTATAATCCTCGATCACCTCCGGCGCCTCGGTCTGCCAGACCCACCCGCCCATGCCCTGGCCTTTTACTACTCGGCGACCCAGCTGGCCTTTGAAAAAACCCATACCTACCTGCATCTCCATATATTCCTCGCCCGGTTCGAGCAGGAAAATATATCCATGGGCAATGCCGGTCAGCGATGCCGCCCGCTCCAGGATATTTTCCAGCAACTCCTCCTGGTCGAGTTTTTCTATGAGGCCAAGCGATGTCTCATGCAGGGCCTCCAGGGAAGCCTTCTGCCGGTTGAACGCCTCTTCGGCCGCCTTCAGGCGCTGGAATTCCTGCTTCAGGCTTTCCAGCTGGTCCACCAGATCCTGCGCGGAAACAACGGTATCCATAACGAATTCCCCATTTGGGCCGGGGGCGGGGACTGGGGCAACCGCTCCGCCCGGCGAAACCGGCCATCGGTCTGTTCATGGCAAGGAAGTTGCCAGTATTGCATCATCTTTCTATGCAATTTGCAACTATTTCCACCCATATTTTGCCAGGAAAAGTTTCATTTTCTCCCTGAGGGGCGATCCGACACTGGGAAATTGTTCAGGCAGGGAAAAACGGAGCAACTATAAAATAGACGCCCAACAGAACGATCATGATCCCCGCCAGGCGTCTGAACAATCTTCCGCCTTGCTGCCAGGCGCTGTTGACCAGCAGACGCTTTACCCAGGCGGTGGAACTGCCGGCGACGACGATGGGAAGACAGTGCCCGGCGGCAAAGAGCAGGATAAAAAGGGTCCCGACCACCAGTTTGTCCTGCACGGAAATAATGGCCAGGATCGGGGCGATGAACCCGAAGGTGCAGGAGCCCGACAAAATGCCGTAAGCAAGGCCGAGGACCAGGGCCCCCGGCAGGCCTTTCAGGGTCAATCGGGCCATGAGGCCGCTCTGCATCGAACACTTGGCCACGCCCAGCATATCCAGGGCAATCCAGATAAGCAGCAGGCCGACGGCTATGGTCCAGTACGGGCCGACATCGCCAAGCATTCGGCCCAAGGCGGCACAGACCACGCCGATTACGGCAATGGTAATGAACAGGCCCACGGAAAAGACCACGGCATAGAGGACCGCCTTGCGGCCTTCAACCAGATGGTTTTGGCCGCCGACGTAGCCGATGATGAGCGGAATCGAAGCCAGATGGCAAGGGCTGAACAAGACGCTGACCATTCCCCAGAGAAAACAGCCGAGGCCGCCGAGCAGAGCGCCTTGGCTCATCCAGGAATTGATGGCGAGAAAGAGCTGATCCATGGTCTATTTGACCCCGAGTTTTTGCAGCTCGTTGATGATCGTAGCCTTGTCGAGGAATCCTTCGTGCCTGAGAACTTCCTTACCTTCCGCATTGTAGAAAATCTGGGTGGGAATGAGCTTGATTCCGTATTTCGCACCGGCATCGGGATTCTCCCAGACATCGACAAAAACAATGGCGGCTTTATCCTGGTATTCCTTTTCCAGTTCTTCGAGTATTGGAGCCATCATTTTGCATGGAATGCATTTCTTCGCGCCGACGTCGACCATGGTCACCATGCCGGGGACGGGAGTCTCGGAATCTCCGGCCTCCGCTCCTGTTGCCGCAGTCGATACGAGACAGCACGAGAAAACGATGATGCCGATAAGTTTTCTAACGGAAATTCTTTTCATGAGCAGACTCCTTCTGAAAGGGAGAGAGTTGTATTTTCCACTGGATTACGAGCCATGTGCTTCGGCCAGGATGTTTGCCGCGATTTCAGCAGCTCTGCCGGTATATTGGATACAATGCTCAGTCAGCTTCTTTTCGCTGAAGGTTGCTTGACCCTCCGGCGTGCCAAGGTCGCACCCCAATAAGACGTGACAGTCACGAGCCCCGAACTCTCGCACAAACTCGCCGATGAGGCGTTGAGTTGCCACGTAGGCTGGCTGCACCGATTCACCCGGTCGAGAGCGGCCAAATGCGAGACCGAGGCCCATGATTGCACCGGTAACTGCACCGCAAGTGCCACAGGTACGTGCCATGCCACCACAGAACCCGCTGGCCATTTTGGCCAGAAACTCCTCTTCAACACCTTGGGCCCTGGCGAGGGCGAGCAGTACGCTTTCTGCGCAATAAAGTCCAGAAGCGAATGAATCTTCAGCAGTTTTGCGAACGCCGGAAGCAAATGCAGATGACATGGGGCAGCTCCAATGTTGATTGTGTGCAGTTTATTTCGGCGATTGAAGGTTCTTAAAGATACCTTTCGGCCTTCTCCATCACCTTGGCAAGGCTTGTTTCATTGACGGTCGTCTGGCCTTTTTCGAAACCGAGATCGGACAGCCGCAGATTGATTCACCCGCTTGAAGCCGGCCTCTTCCAGGGATTTCTTGGCGCAGTCGAGGGCGCAGCCGTCGATTGCCAGGATGGAAACGGCAGTTTCGGCTGTTTTCATGAGGTTGCTTACCCTGCCGCCAATCCCTGCGAGGCAGGACATTTTACCCTGACCGTTACTTGACAATCTCCGCGCCGTGCGGTCGGCGAGTTCTCCGACGTCGGCCGCGCCGGAACAGGAAAATATGAGTCTCGGGCCAGTAGCCCTGCCGCAACTGCAACTGCAACCGGTCTGCATCGGTATCATGTTTTCTCCTTTTTCGCTCTATTTGAGCATTCCTTTCACTTCTGCCAGGGAAGGTACTCTCCCTATGCTCTTCACTTCGCCGTCGACCACCAGGCCCGGGGTCATCATCACCCCAAACGACATGATCTTGTTGAAATCGGTCACCTTTTCCAGGTCAACCTCGATGCCGAGTTCTTTTGCCGCAGTTGTTACTGTTTCGGCCAGCTGGGTGCATTTGGCACAGCCGGGTCCGAGAACGTGAATTTTCATCTTTTCCTCCATAGGCTTTATTTATCCGAAGAACATGCCGAACAGCATGCCGCTGATTGTTGCCATAACGATGACCAATACGACAAAAACTACCGTTTTTTTCAGCCCGAGCACAGTATTGATGACCAGCATGCTCGGCAGGCTGAGCGCCGGGCCGGCCAGCAGCAGAGCGAGCGCCGGACCCTTGCCCATGCCGTTGCCCATCAGGCCCTGCAGGATCGGCACTTCGGTCAGGGTGGCGAAATACATGAATGCCCCGGCAAAAGATGCGAAAAAGTTGGCGGCCAACGAGTTGCCGCCGACAGCCCGAGCCACCCATTCCGAAGGGATCAAGCCTTCATATCCGACCCGGCCGAGCAGCGCTCCTGCAACCAGCACGCCGATCAGCAGCAGGGGCAAAATCTGCTTGGCAAAAGTCCAGGAAGAGGCGAACCAGGCACCGCCCTCGCCCCGGTCGGTGGCGGTTACAATCGACAGGCCGATAAAGCCGGCGGTGAAGGAGATGAGCGGTTGATCCGGCAGCAGGACGGCGAGGATCGCAACCGGCACGGCCGTCGCTGCCACTTTCCAGGCCCGCATGTCGAACCAGAAGATCAGCATCAACGCCAGGGCCACCGCAAACCCTGAGGTGATGAGCCATTTGGCGGTAAAGATTGCCGCCCAGACCCCTGTCGACTCCTGCGGTTTTCCCCAGTTGGCAAAAACCAGGATACCGATCATCGCGGCGAAATAGAGGCTGGTCTGCCAGAGCGGCCGTTTCACCTCCTCCGGCGGCATGGCCATCTGAATGGCCAGCTTGGCCTTCTCCTCTTTGCGGAAGATCAAGGCCATCGAGACCCCGATCACCACACTGAACACGACTGCGCCCACCGCCCGGGCGATGCCCATTTCCGGACCGAGTATCCGGGCAGTCAGGATAATGGCCAACACGTTGATCGCCGGCCCGGAATAGAGAAAGGCGGTGGCCGGCCCGAGACCGGCGCCCATTTTGTAGATCCCGGCAAAAAGCGGCAGGATGGTGCAGGAGCAGACGGCAAGAACTGTGCCGGAGACGGCGGCGACGCCGTAGGCAAGTGCTTTGTTGGCCTTTGGTCCCAGATATTTCATCACCGAGGCCTGGCTGACAAAAACTCCGATCGCCCCGGCGATGAAAAAAGCCGGAACGAGACAGAGCAGCACGTGCTCCCGGGCATACCACTTGACGAGGTGAAAGGCTTCGATGACCGCATTGTCAAACCGGGCGGTGCCGACCGGCAGATAGAAACAACCGAGAAAAACGGCTATTATCAAGAGCAGATACTTCCCTTCTTTTTTCCAGTTCATGCGATCTCCACTTGCATGTTTGACGCAATAACCAAATGTTGGTCCAAAAAAAATCCGGCTTTACTTCAGCAGGTCGATGTGGGTCTGAGCGGTCGCCTGAATCACCGCCTCAATGCACGGCATGAGATTGAGGATACACGGAACCTTCAACCGGTAATACACCTGCTTGCCGCGTTTTTCGTCGATCACCACTCCGGCCTGCTTGAGAATGGTGAGATGCTTGGAGATGGTAGAAAAATCGGCATCGAAGTTCTCCGCCA
>Ga0209317_1001323_pt1 | contig 22189 bp, 20 predicted proteins | sample RifGroB2_FD_183994 | JGI IMG/M metagenome (GOLD analysis project Ga0209317, IMG submission 183994) | Soil microbial communities from Rifle, Colorado, USA - Groundwater B2 (SPAdes) (version 2) | ecosystem: Environmental > Terrestrial > Soil > Unclassified | place: Rifle, Colorado | collected...
CGGCTCGCCTGTGAGCATGCTTTCGTCCACGGACGATCCCCCGTCGATCACCTCGCCGTCCACCGGCACCTTCTCGCCGGGGCGCACCAGGATGTTGTCTCCCAGGCGCACCTCGGTTATCGGGATGTCCTCTTCTTTCCCGTCGCGCAGCACGCGCGCCGTCTTTGGCTGCAGGCCGATCAGGGCCTGGATGGCGCCGCTGGTCTTGCTCCGGGCCCGCGCCTCCAGCAGCCGTCCCATGAGGATCAGCGTGACGATGATGGCCGCCACCTCGAAATAGACCCCCGCCGGCGACGCCATGGCGTGCGCCGCGTCCGCGCCTTCCGCCACAGGTATGTTGCCGACGAGCCACCGGGGTGCGACCGTCGCCACCACGCTGAAGGCATAGGCCGACAGGGTGCCCAGGGAAACAAGCGTGTTCATGTCCGCCACCCGGTGCCTGGCCGCGGCCCAGGCACCGGTGAAGAATTCGCCCCCCGCCCAGAAGAGGACCGGCGTGGTCAGGGCGAGCTCTACCCAGGCACGCCCGGGAAAGTCGAAGAAGTCGGCCAGGGCCGGCACGATGTGCCCCCCCATGGCGAGTACGGCAACCGGGAGCGTCAGGGTGAGCGCGGTCAGGAACTTGACCTTGTGCTTTCGGTATTGCTCCTCGTGCACCTGGGACTGGGCCTCCAGCATGCCCGCTTCATCCGACTCCCCTCCCCCCGCGCCGGGCTCGATGACGTCGTACCCCATGTCGCGCACCACCTGGCGCAGGGCCGGGACGTCGGTCACCTGCGGATCGTATTGGACGGAGGCTCGGGTGGTGGCGAAGTTGACGTTGGCCGAGACCACGCCGGGCGTGCCGGCGAGCGTCTTCTCGATGCGTCCGGCGCAGGAGGCGCAGTGCATGCCGAGAAGCGGCATCTCGCACTGCTCCACGGCTCCCGGCGCGCCGGATCCGTGCGGGGTTGGAGACTCGGTCGAAGGCCCGGTCTTGGTCGAAGGCCCGGCGGTAGCAGGAGCTTTTTGTTCAAGATAGCTCTCCGGGTCCGCCTCGAAGCTTCGCTTGCAGCCGGCGGAGCAGAATTTATAGGTAGTTCCCGCATGACTGCCGGTCAAGGTCGTTTCCTCCGGCAGTTCCATACCGCAGACGGGATCGCGCGAAATAATCTTGTCGGACATATTCATCTCCTCGTTTTTATTTCAGAAAGCGCGACAGCGCGGTCTTGACCTCATCCAAAAGCTGCTGCTGCGACATCGGTTTCGCCGATTCATGTTGCGTGTCGCCGCCGTGTCCCAGGACGCAGTTCTCCAGATGGCTGGTGAGGAGTTCCACCCCAAGCGCGTCCAGGGCCGAGCGCACCGCGGAGATCTGGTTCAGGATGTCGACGCAGTAGCGCTTTTCATCCAGCATCCGCTCTATGCCGGCTACCTGCCCGGCTATCCTTCTTACCCGCGTGGACATCTTGCTTTTGGATGTGCCGTTCATAGGTCCTCCTGAGGCTGGATACTCTATGGGGGTATGTGTTTAGATGGGATCATACCCCCTGGGGGTATTTTGGTCAAGGGGAAGTGGGGATTTGGGGCGAATGGAGATGGGGGGGGCGAATGATGATTCGCCCCTACGGGGAGAGGTCTGGTTGAGGTCCGTTATCGTTATCGTTCCCACGCTCCAGCGTGGGAACGATGATTACCTCCTCTTTACTTCAAAAACTGCCGCAATACGAAGGGAAGTATCCCGCCGTGATGGTAATAATCGAGCTCGTTCGAGGTGTCGATGCGGACCAATACGGAAAAAGCCCCCGCCGTGCCGTCTACTTTCCTGAAATTCACCTGGAGCTCTTGCCCTGGCGTCAACGCTCCCAGGCCCTCAAGATCGAAGCTTTCCGTCCCGTCGAGACCTATGCTGCGATAGCTCTCGCCGGGCTGGAACTGCAAGGGGAGAATCCCCATGCCGACCAGATTGGACCTGTGAATCCTCTCGAAGCTTTCGGCTATCACGGCGCGAATTCCGAGAAGTTTGGTCCCTTTTGCCGCCCAGTCGCGCGAGGAACCTGTGCCGTATTCCTTGCCGGCTATGACGATTAGAGGCGTACCGGCACTTTGGTACTCCTCGGAGGCGTCGAAGATCGACATCTGCCTTCCTGCCTGATCCCCTTTGGCAAAATGCCTGGTTACCCCCCCTTCCACCCCCGGAACCAGGTCGTTTCTGATGCGGGTGTTGGCGAAGGTGCCGCGCATCATGACTTCATGGTTGCCGCGACGCGAACCGTAGGAATTGAAATCCTCCGGCTCAATGCCGAGCGAGACGAGATAACGCCCGGCCGGCGTATCCTTCCCAATCGATCCGGCGGGAGATATGTGGTCGGTGGTTATGGAATCTCCCAGAAGGGCCAGGACGCGGGCTTCCTTGATGTCTGTCAACGGCTCGGGCCGGGCCGGCAGACCGATGAAAAAGGGAGGCTCCTTGATGTAGGAGGAATCTTCCTGCCACTGGTAAAGCTCCCCGGTCGGCACGTCGAGCTCGTTCCACTGCTCGTCTCCGCGAAAGACGTCGGCATAGTTGGCGGCGAAGGAATCGGCGTGAACGCAGCTTTGCACCAACCGCGAGACTTCCCCATCATCCGGCCAGATGTCTTTCAGGTATACCGCCTGCCCGTTCGGGTCGGTGCCTACCGGGTCGCGGCTCAGGTCGACGTTTATGTTGCCGGCCAGCGCGTAGGCGACCACCAGGGGAGGCGAGGCGAGATAGTTGGCCCGGACATGGCTGTTGATGCGCCCCTCGAAATTGCGGTTGCCGGAGAGTACTGCGGCTACCGCCAGTTCGCCTTCTACGACGGCCTTGGCGATATGATCGGCGAGCGGGCCGCTGTTGCCGATGCAGGTGGTGCATCCGTACCCTACCAGGTGGAAGCGCAGGGCATCCAGGTAGGGGGTGAGCCCGGCGGCGGCAAGGTAATCGGTGACCACCTTGGAGCCGGGAGCAAGGCTCGTCTTCACCCAAGGCCTTACCTGCAGCCCGCGCAGCACGGCGTTTCTTGCCAATAGTCCCGCCGCGATCATGACGGAAGGGTTTGAGGTGTTGGTGCAACTGGTTATGGCGGCGATGACGATGGAGCCGTGGCACAGGTTGTACGCGGTGCCGTCGGGCTGACGCACCGGCATGCACTGCCCCAGGGAGCCGAGCCCAAGGTCCGCGTGTACGCCCCTCAATTCGGGCACCACGGTCACAGGTGACCCCCCCTCCCCCAGCCAGCGCTCGACGGTTTCCTTGTCCAGCGTAGCCGTATCATGCTGCCTGAGCGACAGCAATTGCCTTCTGAAGGAGCCGCGCACGTCTTTCAGCCTGACCCGGTCCATGGGTCGGGTCGGTCCCGCCAGGGAAGGTTCAACCTCGGCCAGATCGAGTTCCAGCGTGTCGCTGAATACGGGTTCGGGCTGGTCCCGGTCGCGCCATAATCCCTGTTGCCGGTAATACGCCTCCACCAGCGGGGCTACGGCTCCCCTGCCGGTCAGGCGCAGATAGGTTGTCGTCTGCTCGTCGACCGGGAATACGCCGATGGTGGCGCCATATTCGGGCGCCATGTTGCCGATGGTGGCGCGATCGGCGATGTTGAGGGAGGCCGAGCCTGGCCCGAAGAACTCGACGAATTTTCCGACCACCCCTTTTTTACGCAGCATCTGGGTGATGGTCAAAACGAGATCGGTGGCGGTGGCGCCGGGACTCAGGGCGCCGGTGAGGCGGAAGCCTACCACCTGCGGGATGAGCATCGAACAGGGCTGGCCCAGCATGGCCGCCTCTGCCTCGATCCCCCCTACCCCCCAACCGACCACGCCCAACCCGTTGATCATCGTGGTGTGGGAGTCGGTGCCGACCAGCGTGTCGGGGAAGACCCAGGTCCGATCCCCTTCTTCCTTGGTCATGGCGACCTGCGAAAGGTACTCCAGGTTCACCTGATGGCAGATGCCGGTCGCGGGCGGGACCACGCGGAAATTCTCGAAGGCGGACTGCCCCCAGCGCAGGAACTGGTAGCGCTCGTGGTTGCGCTCGAACTCCAGGACCGAGTTCGCCTTGAGCGCGGTGGTGGTGCCGTACTGGTCAACCTGCACGGAATGGTCGATGATCAGGTCGGCGGGCTGCATCGGGTTGATGCTGGAGGGGCGCCCCCCCAGCCTGTTCAGGGCGGAGCGCATGGCGGCCAGATCGGCCACCGCCGGCACGCCGGTGAAGTCCTGCAAAAGGATGCGCGCCGGCATGAACTGGAGTTCCTTTTCCGAGGCGATGCGCGCGTCCCAAAGGGCGACGGCGTCGATGTCGTCCTTCTTGACGATGACGCCGTCCTCGCGCCGCAGCAGGTTTTCCAGAAGGATCTTCATGGAATAGGGAAGCTTGGAGATGTCGAAACCGGCATTTTTCGCGAAGGCCGGCAGGGAGTGGTAATGATAGGTCTTGCCGTCTACGGTGAGAGTGCTCTGGGAACCGTAGCTGTTGGACTTCTTCTCGCTCATCATTTTCTCCGTTGGCACCTTGATATGATTTCAGACCTTCTTTACCGCGACGTTGGCGGCCACGAGGATCGGATCCCAGACCGGCGAATAGGGGGGCGCATAGGCCAGGTCCAGTTCGGCTATCTCGAACACGGTCATCTGCTTGTATATTGCGGTGGCCAAAACGTCCAGCCTTTTCGCCACCACGTCCTCTCCCACGATCTGCCCGCCGAGCAGCAGACCTGTCCCCTTCTCGCAGAAAAGCACCACCCTCATGGTGCCGCCGCCGGGGTATTCCCCCCTGGTCGGACTGTCCACCACGACCTTCAGGAAATCCCTGCCAAGCGACTGCAGCTGTCTTTCGTTGAGGCCGGTGGTCGCGACGGTCAGTTCGAAGAACTTGAACACGGCCGTCTGGTCGATGCCGGAGAACTCGGCCATCTTGTCTGGATTGCTGATGTTGTTGCCGATGATGCGTCCCTGCTTGTTGGCGGCAGGCCCCAGGGGAAAATAGGAGTTTTTTCCCAGTTGCCGGACGTAATGCTCGGCGCAGTCGCCGCCGGAGAAGACATAAGCCAGATTGGTGCGCAGCTGGCGGTCGACCTGCACGGCTCCGGACACCCCCAGGATGCCGCCCGCGGAGGCGAAGAGCGCCGTGTTGGGGCGGGTGCCGACGGCGACCACGACAAGGTCCGACTCGAAGGCGCCCGCGGAGGTCCTTACCTGCCGCCCCGTCTTTTCCACGATATCGACGCCGGTAAGGAGTTCTATCCCCTTCTCCTTAATCTTGTCCAGGATCTTTGCCCGAGCTTCCTCGCAAAACGACGGCAGTATGGTGGCGGCCTTCTCGATGATGGTAGGCTTGATCCTCATGTTGACAAGGACGTCCGCCACCTCCAGATTGGTGTAGCCGGCACCGACCAGAAGCGCCTTGGTCGGCGCCTTCTGGTAAATGAAGTTCTTCGTGCCGCGGGTGTCGTCCAGGGTCTTGAAGTAAAAGACGTCGCTGTCGTCGAATCCCGGATAATCGAGCCGGATGGCGCTGTTGCCGGTGGCGTATACCAGGAAGTCGTACTCTTCGCTGTAGCGCTTGTGACTGATCAGGTCGGTGACCGTCACCTTTTTAGCGACGGGATCAATGCGCGTTACTTCCTGATGCACGCGGTAGTCTATCCCCCTCTCGCTTTGGATGGTTTCCAGGGGGATGGCGTAGAGCTTTTCTACCGGCTTCTCCTTGAAAAAAAGGTTGTAAGGCATGCCGCAAGCGGCATAAGAGACGTCGCCGCTTCTTTCCAGCACGATTACCTGCGCCGATGGCGACTGTCTCTTTATCTGGCTGGCAGCGGACAAACCGGCTGCTATTCCGCCTATGATTACCGTCTTCATATATCCCCCTGATAAAGCCTAAGCGGGCTCGAAGAAGCTCTTTTCCACGCCGCATACGGGACAGACCCACGTTTCAGGCAGCTCCTCGAATGGGGTTCCCGGAGGCACGCCGTTTCCCAGGTCTCCCATCTCCGGCTCGTAGGTATATCCGCAAACAGTGCAACGATATTTTTGCATAAAACATCTCCTTTGTAACTGCGGATTGATACCGGTACAGATCTTCATAAATAATAGGTGACAAGCGTGCTATCCACTCCGCGAAAGATATCCTTTAAAAGTAGCTGGAGGAGGATCAATGTCAAGCTGATGCAGGTTATAAGCAGAAGGGCAAAAGAATATGTACACTACTTGCCATTGGTGCTAAAGATATGCTATCCACTGAGGCAATAATGCCTTGCAGGTATTTGCAGGAGCGGCGTTCCTGCCGCTATCAACCTGCGGCAATCGCGGCTGGAATGCCGCTCCTAGTAGGGGTGGTCAAGGGACTTTTTTAACTTTTCCACGCTCCTGCGTGGCGATTGCAAACCAAGGGAGGTAATAATGATTCCGGAAAAAATGATGCAGGTGTTGAAGCACGAAGGCGTTGTCGCCATCGCGACGCAGGGGGACGACGGGCCGCACCTGGTGAACACGTGGAACAGCTATCTGGAGCTCGACGCAGCCGGAAAGCTGCTGATACCGGCGGGTTACATGCAGGTAACCGAAGCCAACGTGGCGAAAAACCCGAAGGTGCTGCTGACCTTGGGAAGCAGGGAGGTCGAGGGGATGCATGGCCCGGGGACAGGGTTTCTCGTGGAAGGGACCGCGGCGTTTCTAAGCTCAGGACCGGCTTTCGAGACCCTCAAGAGCAGGTTCCCCTGGGCGCGGGCTGTACTGGAGATCACGGTCTCCTCGGTCACGCAGACGCTTTGAGGCAGGTTTAAATCAGATTAAGATTAAGATTAAGATTTTCATCGTTCCCACGCTCCTGCGTGGGAACGGGGCTTTTGACGCTCCGGCGTCTGAACCGCAAGACGAAACCGGGACGCGGGAGCGTCCCGGGATGCGTTCCAGCACACAAAAAAAACACCTGCCGGCCGTGAGCTCACAGGTGTTTTTTACAAGCCTAGCGGCGATTCGCCCGGGTTCGCCCGGGTTCGCCCGGGTTCGCCCGGGTTCGCCCGGTTCGCCCGGTTCACCCGGTTCGTCAATCGTCAATCGTCAATCGTCAATCGTCAATCGTCAATTGTCAATTGTTCTTCATGCTACTTGAAGGTGGTCAGGATGTAGCTTGCAATGGCAGTCGCTTCCTTGTCCGGGAGGGTCTTGGCGTCGAACTTGTTCATGCCGGGGCCCGGATTGCGCATCTTGGCAACGACGTCTTTCTCCGTCTTTATCCCGCGGGCAGCCATCGCCTTCTTGCTCAGCGTCTTGTCCTTCTTGATGATATTGCCGCCATTCGGGTGGCAGACGGCGCAGTGTTGATCGAACTTAGCCTTCCCATCCACTGTCGACGCGCTGCAGCCTGACGCGGCGAGCATACTCAGTGACAGCATCGCAACTGTAAAAACCGAAATCTTCTTCATACGGATCCCTCCTTGTTCGTAGCGGGTATAACCCTTTGAGTGTTCAGGTCTCCTTACAGCCGGCGCAGCTAGCATGTAAGCCAAGGTAGAACCAATGCTAGACTAGATCTTCCTGTTGTCAATGACTCTGGCCGCTTTGCCTTCGGTCCTCGGGATACTGTTCGGCTCGACCAGCTTGACTACCGCTCCTACTCCGAGTAACGAATCGATGCGCCGTGCAACTTGATCCAGGAAAGCCTTCTGCAGTTTCATCTCGTCGAAGAAAATATTCTCAGTGACCTCGATCCTGATCTCCAGGGTGTCCATGGCCCCCTTCCTGTCCACCACCAACTGGTAGTGCGGCTGGCATCCCTCGATCTCGAACAGCACGTCCTCGATTTGAGAGGGGTAGACGTTGACCCCCTTGATGATCAGCATGTCGTCGGAGCGCCCCATGGTCTTTTTCATCCGAACCGTGGTCCTGCCGCATTCGCACTTGGCGTAATCGAGCGAGGTGATATCGCGGGTGCGGTAGCGCACCATCGGGAAAGCCTCCTTGGTGAGCGAGGTCAGCACCAGTTCGCCGATACTGCCGGGGGGGAGGGTTTCCCCGGTATCCGGATCGATGATTTCGGCGATGAAAGCATCCTCTGAGATGTGCATGCCGTTCTTGCACTGGCATTCGCCTGCGACACCCGGGCCGATCACCTCGGAGAGGCCGTAGTTGTCGGTAGCGGAAATGCCGAGCCTGCTCTCGATCTCGCGCCGCATCGACTCGGACCAGGGCTCGCCTCCGAAGAGGCCCACTTTCAGGCTGAGGCTCTTAGGATCGATCCCCATCCGCTCGATACGCTCCGCCAGGGTGACGGCGTAGCTCGGCGTGGAGACCAGCGCGGTGGTGCGGTAATCCTGCATGATCATGATCTGCTTTTCGGTGTTGCCCGCGCCCATCGGGATGACGGAGGCGCCGATCAGCTCCGAGCCGTAGTGCAGGCCGAAGGCTCCGGTGAAAAGGCCGTAACCGAAGGCGATCTGCACCACGTCGTCGCTGGTCACCCCGGCCGCGGTCATGAAGCGCGCCACCAGGTTGGACCAGACCTTCAGGTCGTGCTTCGTGTATCCCACCACCGTCGGCTTGCCTGTGGTGCCGCTGGAGGAGTGGATGCGGACCACCTCGCGAAGCGGAACCGCGAACATGCCGTAGGGGTAGTTGAGGCGCAGGTCCTCCTTCGTGGTAAAGGGGAGCTTGGACAGGTCGGAGAGGGATCCGACGTCCTCGGGATCGATCCCCGACTCCTTGAACTTGTTCCGGTAGCAGGTGACGTTCTTATGGACGCGGTTGAGCGTAGCCTGGAGCCGTTCCAGTTGGAGCTGCTCGATCTCCTCGCGCGGCATGCATTCGTTTTCTGGATCCCAAATCTGCATAAGCACTCCTGAAAGGCAATTGACGATGGACAATTGACAATTGACGGTGGAAAAAACTTTAACGGCAAACCTTATCTAAAATGCACTGGAACTGACAGCGAGCAAGCAAACAAAACACCAGAAATTATAAACAAAGGCAAGAACAGGTTTTTAATTGTCAATCGTCAATTGTCAATTGTACATTGATTTCACCTTTCCCAGATCTCTTTCTTGTCGCGCCCAAGGTAGGCGCGCTGCACGTCCTTGTTTTCCAGAAGCTCCGAGGCTATTCCTTCCAGGATCACTTTGCCTGTCTCAAGTACGTAACCACGATCGGCTACTTTCAGGGCGGCGCGCGCATTTTGCTCTACCAGCAGGATGGTGGTCCCCTCCTCTTTCCTCAAAAGCTCTATGACCTTGAAGATGTCCTGCACGACGAGGGGCGCAAGCCCCATGGAGGGCTCGTCCAAAAGGAGCAGCTTGGGCCGTGCCATGAGAGCACGCCCGATGGCCAGCATCTGCTGCTCGCCGCCGGAAAGCGTGCCGGCTGCCTGGCGCCTGCGCTCTTTTAGACGCGGAAACATCTGGAACATCCGCTCCAGGTCCGCGGCGATTTCGTTCTTCTGCCCCCCTGCGCGATAGCGCAGGTAGGCGCCCAGCTCCAGGTTCTCCTCGACGGTGAGCGGGTTGAACACCTGCCTCCCCTCGGGCACCTGGGAGAGACCCAGCGAGACGATCCGATCCGCGGACAGACCCGCGACGTTCCTTCCTTCCAGCGCGATCTCCCCGCTGGAGGTGGGAATGATCGCCGAAAGCGTATTGAGAAGCGTGGTCTTGCCGGCGCCATTGGCGCCGATCAGGGTTACGATCTCGCCGCGATTGAGATGCAGCGACACGTTCTTGAGGGCGTGCACCTTGCCGTAATAAGCGTTTATATTCTTAATCTTGAGCATTAACAATTCCGATGAAATTTTATTGATCTCGATCTTAATCTTAATCTTAATCTGATCTTAACCTCGATCTCGATCCGCCTTCCTACTCTTCGCCCAGGTACGCCGTGATGACCGCCTGGTTGTCCTGGATCTCTCTCGGCGTACCTTCCGCGAGCATGGTGCCAAGGTTCAGCACCACGAGGGCGTCGCAGATATCCATGACCAGATCCATGTCGTGCTCGACTAGCGCCACGGTGACCCCCAGATCCCTGATCTTCTTGATCAGATCGGCGAGCTCCGCCGTCTCGCTGCTGTTCAAGCCGGCAGCCGGCTCGTCCATCAAGAGAAGCTTGGGTTCCAGCGCCATGGCGCGCGCAACCTCCAGGAGCCTCCCCTTGCCGAATGAGAGCGTCCCCGCTTCCACGTCCTCAAGCTCGGGTATACCCACGAAGGCAAGCCACTGCTTAGCCTTCTCACGGATGCGACGCTCCTCGCTCATCTGCCACGGCATCCTGAAGGCGCTGGAGAACATGCCGCTCTTGCTCTGGGTGTGCAGGCCGACCATGACGTTCTCCAGGACCGTCATCTTGCCGAAGAGCTCGATGTTCTGGAAGGTGCGCACCAGTCCCAGATAGGCCCGCCCCTCGGACGGCAACGCCGAGATGTCCTTGCCGTCCAGGACCACGGACCCCTCCGAGGGAGGGTAGATCCCGGTGGCTATGTTGAACAGGGTGGTCTTGCCGGCGCCGTTTGGCCCGATGATCCCGGTGATGGAACCCTTGCCTACCTTGAAGGTGATCCCTTCCAGCGCGGTGAGCCCGCCGAACCTCTTGCCTATTCCTGAGAGACTAAGCATTGGACCCCCTAGCCGGCAGCAGGCGCCGCAAGGTCGCGGGAATGCTTACCAGTCCCCCCGGCATGTAGATGGTCATGGAGATCAGCAGGAGGCCGTAGAAAATGATGTCGTAGTCGTGAAAGGTGCGCAGCATCTCCGGGAGCATGGTCAGAAGGAGCGCCCCCAGGATGGAGCCGTAAACGCTGCCGAGCCCGCCGATTACCACCATGGTGAGCAGTTCCACCGAGATGTGAAAACCGAAGGTGGTCGGCGAGATGAAGGTCATGACATGACAGTAGAGGCTACCTGCTATGGCCGAAAAGAAGGCCGACAGGGTGAACACCTGAACCTTCATCAGCCTGGCGTTGATCCCCATGACCCGGGCGGCGACTTCGGAATCGTGTATCGCCCTGAGCCCGCGCCCGAAACGTGAGTTGACCAGGTTCAGGGAGAGCAGCATCATCACCAGCGCGAAACCCCAGACCAGGTAGTAGTTGCTGAGATCGGTGTCGAAGACGAAGTCGCCGATGGAGAGATTCGGAATGCCGGAGAGGCCTGAAGGGCCGCCGGTAAGGTCGATGGTCTCGTTGAAGGCGATGTTCGCGATAACGCCGACGCCGAGGGTCGCCATGGCAAGGTAGTGCCCCTTGAGCCGCAGCACCGGAAAGCCGATGGCGAAGGCGAACAGGGCGACGCAGACGGCTACGATGATCATGGCGAGCCAGGGGTTCAGGGCGTACATGGTGGTCAGCACGCCGGAACCGTAAGCGCCGAGTCCGAAGAAGGCGGCCTGCCCTAGGGATATCTGTCCGGCATAGCCAAGCAGGAGGTTGAGCCCCAGGGCGAGGATGCCGTTTATGCCGACAAAGACGAGGACGTTGAGAAGATAGTCTCCGGCGAGCGGCAATGGGGCAAGAAGCACGACCAGGGAAAAGATGAAGAATTTCAATTTAGCGTATTTCAAAGTAAAACCTTATAAAACGAGTGTCATTTGTACTTTTCAAACCCTCTCCGTCTCGCCCTTTTTAAAGAGCCCCTGCGGACGAATGAAGAGGATCAAGAGCAGGATGAAAAAGGCGATGGCGTCCTTGTACCCCGAGGAGATGAGGCCTGCACCCAGGGATTCCAGCGTTCCCAGGATCAACCCTCCCAGCACGGTGCCGAGCCCGCTCCCCATCCCCCCCATGATCGCGGCGCAAAACCCCTTCAATCCGAGCATGATGCCGACGTCGTAGGCGGTCATGGTCAAGGGGGCGATGATCACACCCGCCAGCGAACCGAGGGCGGCGCTGATGACGAAGGACAAAAGGACCATCCGCCCCACGCTGATGCCGACCAGGTTGGCGGCCCGCCTGTTGAAGGAGCAGGCGCGCATCGCCTTGCCGCTTATGGTGTGGTGGAAGAACATCCTGCTCGCCGCGATGACCAGGATGGTGACCCCGAAGATCCAGAGGTGCTGAGGCAGCAAGGTGGCGCCGGCCAGACTGATCGGCGAGTTCCCGGAGAAGGCGGGGAGCGCCTGGGTATCCTTGCCCCACAAAAGCATCACCACGCCCCGGATCAGGATGCTGGCGCCGATGGTGATGATGATGAGGGCAAGCGGGGTCGCGTTCTTCAGCGGCCGGATCGCGAGTCTCTCGAAGACCAGTCCCACCATCGTCGTTACGGCAACCGCAACGACGATGGCTACCAGCAGGGGGAGTTGCAATACGTTGAGGGAAAATATGGTCAACACTCCGCCCAGCATGACGAACTCACCCTGGGCGAAGTTGATGATCCCTGTCGAATTGAAGATGATCGCGTAACTGAGGCCGATCAAGGCGTAGATCGCGCCTGTGGCAAGCCCCGATATGACGAACTGCGTTACCTGGTTTAAAAAATCCATGAACCCTCTTTACTTGACCAGCTTCCAGTCTTTGTTTCTTACCTCTACCAGGACGAAGGCGTCCTTGTTGAGTCCTGCATGATCCTGCGCGCTGTAGTTGAACACGCCGCCGATGCCGGCGAAGTTGCGGGTCGCCTCAAGCTGGGTGCGGATTCCTTCAGGCGTGTCCCCTCCCCTCTCGATTGCCCCCTTGAGGAGCATGACGGCGTCCCAGGCGTGACCGCCGAAGTGGTCGCCCTCGGCCTTGAAGTGGTTCTGGTAGTCCTTGACGTAGGCCATGAGCGAGGCTTTCTGCTTGTCGCTTTTGGGGAGCAGATCGGCCACCAGGACCTTGCCGGAGGGAAGCCTGATCCCTTCTGCCGCGTCGCCCGCCAGATCGATGAACTTCTTGGAAGATACTCCGTGGCTCATGTAGAGAGGGAGGGTGAGCCCCAGTTGCTTGGCGTTCCTGGCGATCACGGCGGGTCCCGGGTTGGTGCCCCAGCAGATGACGGCCTGGGCCTGTGAGCTGCGGATCTTGGTCAATTGCGCCGTCATGTCGGTGTCCTTGGGACCGTAGGTGTCGTCGGAGACGATCTCGATGCCGAAATTCGCCGCCTGTGCCTTCAGCTGCTCGCGCCCCGAGGAGCCGAAGCCGTCCGACACGGTGAGGATGGCCACCTTGCTCTTCTTTTCCTTCTTCAACTGCTCGTAGATTCTTGCCACGGCGAGCGAGTCGTTTTGCGCGGTCTTGAAGACCCATTTCTTCACCGGATCGGTGATCTTGCTGCCGGCGGCGCAGGCGACGAGCGGGATGCCGGCCTTCTCGACCACCGGTATCACCGCCATGGCGTCGCCCGTGGTGCTCGGCCCGATGATGGCGACCACGTTGTCGTTCTTGATCAGCTTGTTGGCGAGCTGCACCGCCTTGGTGGCGTCGCCGCCGGTGTCGTAGGTGATCAGTTCCAGCTGGCGCCCCTTTACGCCCCCCGCCTTGTTGATCTTATCCACCATCATCTGGGCGGTATTGCGCTCGGGCTCGCCCAGGAAGGACGCGGGACCGGTGATCGCGAAGAGCGCCCCGATCTTGATGGGAGCGGCAGCCAGGGCGGCCGTTGAAAGGCATAGCAGAGAAAATGAAACAAGAGCAGTAGATATCAGTTTTTTCACGGATCTTCCCCCTTTGGTTTTCAACGTACGATTGCCCAGTCGCCTTTCTGGATGCGCACCATCTCGAAAGCGGAGAGGTCGAGACCGTTGTGATCGGTCGGGCTCATCTTGAAGATCCCCGAGACGCCGATCATGCGGCCGTTTTTCTCGATGCCGTCGCGGATCTGCGCAGAGGTGACCGCCCCGCCCTTGATGGCGGCCGCGATCAGCTGGAAACCGTCATAGGCATAGCCGCCGAAGGTGGATGGCTCGACATTGTATTCCTTCTGGTAGGAGAGCACGTATTCCTTCAGGAGCTTTGCCTGGGGGTCGTTTTTCTTGAGCAGGTCGTATACGGCCAGCTTGCCGGCCGGGAGCATGACCCCTTCGGCCGCGTCGGTTCCCGCCAGCTCGATGTACTTCTTGGAGGCGACACCGTGGCTTTGGTACAACTGGGTCTTGAGGCCGAGTTGCTGCATGTTGCGCGTGATGATGGCGGGGCCGGGGTTGGTCCCCCAGCAGATGATCGCATCCGGCTTGGCCGCCTTGATCTTGTAGAGCTGCGGGGTCATGTCCGTGTCCTTCGGGGAATAGACCTCGTCGGCCACGATCTGGAAACCACGCTTGGCGGCCATCAGCTTCAGCTGCTCGCGCCCGGAAGAGCCGAAGGAGTCGGAAACGGTGATGATGGCGATGTTCTTCTGCTTCATCTTCTCGGCCTGGATCAGGATCTTTTCGGCGGCCACGTGGTCGTTGGCGGGGGTCTTGAAAATCCACCTCTTGACAGGCTCCGTGATCTTGATCCCGGCGGCGCAGGAAACCAGCGGGATCTGCTCCTTCTCGGCGATGGGCATGACCGCCATGGTCTCGCCGGTCGTGCTCGGACCGACGATGGCGACCACCTTGTCATTCTTGATCAGCTTGTTGGTCAGCTGCACAGCCTTGGTGACGTCGCCGCCGGTATCGTAGATGACCAGCTCGATCTTGGTGCCGTTGATGCCGCCCTTTGCGTTGGCCTGTTTCACCAGCAGTTCCAGAGTGTTCTTCTCCGGTTCGCCAAGGAAAGCGGCAGGGCCTGTTACGGCGAAAAGCCCTCCGATCTTGATGGGAGCTGCGGCGAGTGCGGCACTGGCGCTGCACAGAAGCATCATGATGCTGAGAACGCCTAAGATCTTCCTCATAAAAGCCCTCCTGAAGTTACGGTTGAACGACACCCGAAAAATAACCCAATCGCTCCGCGATGGAGAGATAAGGAATAAAAAAAACGCTCAGCACTTCCAGAGCCCGCACCAAGCTCCATGAGCACTACATGCTGTAGAGACGTTCGCCGGGCAGGACGTTGAATCCCTTGGCCGCCAGGGTGGCGATCGCCTTCTGCGTCTCGTCGAAGCGGAAGATCATCACCGCGTTCTCGCCGCGGCGTTCCACGAAGGCGTACATGTACTCCACGTTGATGCCGTCGCCGTCGAGCGCCTGGAGGATATCGGCAAGCCCGCCGGGACGGTCCGGGATCTCGACCGCGACCACCTCGGTCTTGCTGACCGTGAAACCCCGCTCCTTCAGCACCGTCTTCGCCTTCTCCGTGTCGTTCACGATGAGGCGCAGGATGCCGAAATCGGAGGTGTCGGCCAGAGACAGGGTGCGGATGTTGACGCCGGCGTCCCCCAGGATGCGCGTCACTTCCGCCAGCCGTCCGAACTTGTTTTCGATGAATATGGAGATCTGTTCCACGTGCATGACTATCCCCCTTTTAGGCCTTGTTCCTGTTGTCGATGACCCGCTTCGCCTTCCCCTCGCTGCGGGTGATGCTCTTTGGCTCCACCAGCCTGACGCGGCAGGTGACGCCCAGCATCTCCTTGATCTGTTTCTCGATGCCCAAGGAGAGCGCCTGGAGGTGCTTCACCTCGTCGGAGAAGATGTTCTCGCCCACCTCGACCTGAACCTCCAGCGTGTCGAGGTTTTCCTTTCTGTCCACGATAAGCAGGTAGTGCGGCTCCACCCCTTCCACGCTCATCAGGATCGACTCGATCTGGGACGGGAACACGTTCACGCCGCGGATGATCATCATGTCGTCGCTTCTGCCGCTCATGCGCGTGATCCTGGCGTGGGTCCTGCCGCAGATGCAGGGCTGATAGTTGATGGAGGTGATGTCGCGCGTGCGGTAGCGGATCAGCGGGATACCTTCCTTGGTGATGGTGGTGATGACCAGTTCGCCCTCATCTCCCTCGCCAAGCACCCGGCCGGTTTCCGGGTCGATGATCTCCGGGATGAAGTGGTCCTCCCAGATGTGGAGCCCCTGCTTCGCCTCGCAGCACTCGATGGCGACCCCGGGCCCCATGATCTCGGAGAGACCGTAGATGTCGACGGCCGAGAGGTTGAGTTTCACCTCGATGTCGCGGCGCATCTCCTCGGACCAGGGCTCGGCGCCGAAGATGCCGACCCGCAGCTTCAGGTCGCGGAAGTCGATCCCCTCCTCCTTGGCGGCCTCCGCCATGAAGAGCGAGTAGGACGGGGTGCAGGTGAGCACGGTGGAGCCGAAATCCTGCATGATCATGATCTGTTTCTTGGTGTTGCCCCCCGACATCGGGATCACGGAGGCGCCCAGCCTTTCGGCTCCGTAGTGCGCGCCCAAGCCCCCGGTGAAGAGCCCGTAGCCGTAGGAGTTATGGATGATGTCTCCCTTGTGCGCCCCGGCCGCGACGAAGGAGCGCGCCATCAGTTCGCTCCAGGTGTCGATGTCCTTCTTGGTGTAGCCCACAACGGTAGGTTTTCCCGTGGTGCCGGAAGAGGCGTGGATGCGGACGATGTCCTCCATCGGCACCGCGAACATGCGGTAGGGGTAGGAGTCGCGCATGTCCTGCTTGTAGGTGAAGGGGAGCCGGGCCAGGTCGGCTAAGGACTGGATGGAATCGGCCGTGATGCCCGCCTTTTCCAGTGACTCCTGGTAAAAGGGGACGCTTTTCTGGACGCGCGCCACCATCGCCTTCAGCCTTTTGAGCTGCAGGGCCTCGATAGCCTCCCTGGGCAGCGTCTCGAACTCCTCGTTGAAGAACATGACTTACTCCTTTGACTTTAAGCGAGCGACCTGCCGATCGCGAAGGCTTTCAGGTTCACTTCCAGCGCCTTCCTGGGAACCATGCGCTCGATCGCCTCCAGCCAGAAATTCTCCGCAATGTCGAGCCGCTTGGAAACGGCCCCCAGGAGCACCGTGTTGGCGGCGCGCGCGTTGCCGGCTTCTATGGCGAGATTCTGCCCGTCCACCAGTATGAAGTCGGGGAAGCGCCCGGCGATCTTGGCGGCCAGATCAGCCGGGTACTGTTCCTGCCCGATCAGCACGGAGGGGGGAGCTATGCAAAGGTCGTTGGCGATGACGGTACCGCCGGGCTTCAACAGCGGGAGGGCGCGGACGCTCTCCATCAGTTCGAAGCCGAAGAGCACGTCCCCCTCCCCTTCGGGCACCATGGGGGAGAACACCTCCTTGCCGTAACGGACATGGGAAACCACGGAGCCGCCGCGCTGGGACATGCCGTGGATCTCGCTCTTTTTCACGTCGAATCCGGCCAGCATGCAGGTCTCCGAGAGTATCTCGGCGGCGAGCAGGATTCCCTGGCCGCCCACCCCTACCAGGAGGATGTTGGTTATCTTGTCGCTCATTTCGCCTCCTGAATCGCGGAAAACTTGCACAACTGACGGCAGACCTCGCACCCGTTGCAAAGCAGCGGATCGATGCGCGCCTTCCCCTTCTTGCCGCTGGAAGGGATCCACTCGATGGCCGGGCATCCGATCTTGAGACAGGCGCGGCATCCGGTGCAGTTTTCCTCCTCGACGGCGAGGACCGCGCCCGGGGTGAACACCCCGTCCCTCTTGATCAGGACGCACGGCTTGTCGGTGATGATGACGGAGGTCTCGGGCCGCTCCATCTCTTCGGAGATAACCCTCTTGCACTCTTCCAGATCGAGCGGGTTTATGGTGCGTATGTGCTTCACCCCGATCGCCTTGCACAGAAGCGGGAAATCGATGGCATTGGAAGGCTCGTTCATCAGGGTATGGCCGGAGGCGGGGTTGTCCTGGCGCCCGGTCATGGCGGTGATCCTGTTGTCGAGGATGATGACGGTCGCGGCCCCCTTGTTGTAAACCATGTCCATCAACCCGTTGATCCCCGTGTGCAGGAAGGTGGAATCGCCGATCACCGCGACCACCTTCTTCCTCTCCTCGGGCGAGAGCACCTTGACGGCGCCGGTGGCCATGCCGATGGAGGCGCCCATGCAGACGCAGGTGTCCATGGCGGAGAGCGGCGGCATGAAGCCCAGGGTGTAGCAGCCGATATCGCCGGAGACGTAGGCCTTCAACTGGTTCAGGCTGTAGAAGACCCCCCTGTGCGGGCAGCCGGGGCACATGTTCGGGGGGCGCCCCGGGAGTTTTTCCGCGGCGCTTGCCGCTAACTCCGGGAGTCCGAACCCTTTTCTGAGCCTGCCGGGTGTGAGCTCGCCGCAAAGGGAGAGGATCTCCTTGCCGACCACCTCGATACCGAGCGCCTTGACCTGCTCCTCGATGAAGGGGTCCAGTTCCTCGACCACGTAGAGCTTGTCCACCTTGGAGGCGAACTCGCGGATCAGGTCGAAGGGGAGCGGATGCACCATGCCGAGCTTCAGCACGGACGCCTCGGGGAGCACTTCGCGCACATGCTGATAGCTGATCCCGGCGGTGATGATCCCGATGCCGGTGCCGCGCAGCTCCATCCGGTTGATCGGCATGCTGCAGCCGTCCTTGGAGAGCGTCCTGGTGCGCTCCTCGACGATGTAGTGACGCCCGCGGGCGTTGCCTGGAAGCATGACGAACTTGGCCGGATCCTTCACCAGCTTGGGCTCGGCGAGCCCGGTCACCCTCTCGCCGAACTCCACCACGGATTTGCTGTGCGAGATGCGGGTCGTGGTGCGCAGCATGACCGGCGTATCGTAGCGCTCCGAGATCTCGAAGGCGAGCTTGGTGAAGGCGAGGCACTCCTGCGAGTCCGACGGCTCCAGCATCGGGACCTTGGAGAACTTGGCGTAATTGCGGCTGTCCTGCTCGTTTTGCGAGGAGTGCAGTTCCGGGTCGTCCGCCACCACCAGCACCAGACCGCCGTTCACGCCGGTGTAGGAGAGCGTGAAGAGGGGATCGGCCGCGACGTTGACGCCGACGTGCTTCATGGTGACCAGGGACCTCGCGCCTACAAAAGAGGCGCCGATGCCGACCTCCAGGGAGACCTTTTCGTTGGTGGCCCAGGAAGAGTCGATTTCCTTATAACGGATGGTATTTTCCAGAATCTCGGTGGAAGGGGTGCCCGGATAGGCACAGGCTACCTTAACGCCGGCCTCGTATGCGCCTCTGGCGATGGCTTCGTTGCCGGATAGTATTTCCTTCATGTCGTAGGGTTACCTCGTGAATTAATTAGAGAGTCGGCGAAATATACAAGAGTATTGCTCAACCTGTCAACAGCTTTATGGAATGGGGCGGCGGCGTAGAATCAGTATTTAAGCGGAGTTGCGGCGTTATTCAGGAGTAAGTGGAGCGGCGGTCTCTTCCAGGTCGGCAAGGGGGATCGGCAGCAGCTTCCCCGGAGGGCCGCCTTGACTTCAGCCGCGTGAATGGTATTGATTTCACTCTCCTGGGCGCGACCGGTTCACCGGCCTGGCTCATGCGCGGCAATCAGGTATACTGAGCGGGTTATTTTCGGGGGAAGCAGCACGGCTCCGGCCGGCCTGCGACACCGGCGCGCGTTGCTTGTTTTCCCAATTTAACAGGAGGTATCAGGCCATGGGCTTCTTACTCAAATGGATCATCACCGCGGTCGCCATCGTCATCACAGCCTACCTGCTCCCCGGGGTACGGCTGTCCGGCTTCCTGGCCGCTCTCGTTACCGCCTTGGTGCTGGGTCTCGTCAACACCTTCATCAAACCCCTGCTGCTGCTCCTAACCTTGCCGCTGAACATTTTGACGCTCGGCCTGCTCACCTTCGTCATCAACGCGCTGCTCATCCTGCTGACCAGCGCCATAGTGCCCGGCTTCAACGTGACCGGTTTCTGGTGGGCGCTACTGTTCAGCCTGGTTCTCTCCATCATAAGCTACGCCCTGAACGTCATCGTCTTTTAAAATGCCGGACCCGGTCCTTTGCCTTCGACCGAGGGCTCGGCCATCAGCAGACGGTTTTTCGGCGTGATGTCGTCGGGAATGATCTGCGTGTAGACACGGTACCCCTGCGAGCGAAGCCAGGCCGCCCTGGTGACGTCGACGGCAAGCGCACCGTCCAGCCACCCCTGTACCCCACCCTGGTCGGCGCTGCGCAAATCGTGGCAACAGGGGAGTACCGCAACCCTGCTCCCTGCCGCCACCGCCCGTTCCAGCACCAGATCGGTCAATGCGCCGCAGGCATGAACGGAAACCACCAGATCATCGGGATAAAGCGGAACCTGCTCGATGTCCTTCTCCAGAAAGCTGATCCGGCCGGCCAGCGCCGGCCAGTCGGAGCAAAGCTCGTCGGCAAGAAGCGAGGCGTTGGCGGGGATGCGCCGGTCCACGGCGAGCGCCCTGGAAACATCCCGATCCATAAGCAGCAGGATTTGCGCAAGCAGACCGTGCCCAGAAGCGAGGTCGACCACCCTTCCCCCCCGAAAACGCCTGTGCACCCGCCGCGCCACCTCCCAGGCCTCGTACAGTTCCTTGCGCGGGAGGGATCCTGCACGGCATACGGCGCGGGCGATCCGATCGAACAGGGTATCGCCGTCAAAGTGGGGCAGCATGCGCAGATTAAGCCTGTTGCGTGATGATCGATCCATTGGTTACCCGTTTCCTGCAATCTGGTCTAATACTGCCACTGCCCGGCGGGCTCACAGGCTCCCTGGTTTTCCAGCACGTTGCCTTTCAATGGCTCCAAATATAAAGTTTTGGAGGCGATAATGGCTCAGGGAACTATCCGCATAGGCACCTGCTCCTGGACCGACAAAAGCCTTATCGAAGAGGGCGCCTTCTATCCTCCTGATGCACAATCCCCGAAAGGGCGGCTTAAATACTACGCCGAGCAGTTCGACACCGTTGAGGTGGCCAGCAGCTATTACGCGATACCTACCGTCCAGATGGCGAAGGCATGGGCGGACCGAACCCCGGACAAATTCCTCTTTCACGTCAAGGCATACGGTGCCCTCACCGGGCATAACATAGACCCGGGGAGACTCCCTAGCGATTTGCGGGAGATGCTTCCTGTCCTGGACCGGACCCGGGGGGAGACCCATGTATCCGAGCCTGCGGTCTTGAGGGGCATGGCACAAGCCATGCTCGCGGCGCTGGCACCACTTAGGCAGGCGGGCAAGATGGGGTTCGTGATTTTTCAGTTTCCGCCCTGGTTTGGCTATAAAAACGCCAACAGGGATTATCTGCTGTACTGCAAGGAACTGATGGCGGGTACTCCCATTGCAGTCGAATTCAGGCACGGCAGCTGGCTTACCGGCCGGCATCAGGCGGAGATGTTCGCCTTCTTGAGGGAACACAGGATCACCTATATCACCTGCGATGAACCGCAACTGGGGACACTGGCAACGGCCCCTTTTCACCCCGAGGCGACCACATCAATAGCCTACCTGAGGCTGCACGGCAGAAGTGCGGAGAGCTGGCTGACGCGCAGCACCTTTGGCGAGGAGTATTCGTACAAGGACATGGAGCTACAGATGCTTGCCGTGGAGGCGCGGCGCTTATGCGCGAAGGCCCGCATCACCTTCGTCATGTTCAACAACTGCCGATCTGGATGCGCGGTAAAAAACGCGCTGCAACTGCAGGACTACTGCCTGAAGTAAGGGGAAACCGGCGGGACGGATGGAGCGCGCCTTATGCCGGCTCCGCCGTCAACAGATCGTTCACCACGACTCCCGCCATGGTGAGCCCGAATATGGAAGGTATGTAGGAGACGCTTCCCAGAATGACGCGGCGATGCTCGCAGGAAAAACGCTGATCCTCCTTGTTGGGACAGATACAGTTCCCCTTGCACCCTCCCTCCTTGACCTGCTGCTCGCGGTACTCCTCGGTGGAATAGACCACCTTTACGCCGCTCGCTATCCCCTGTTTTTTAAGGAGCTTGCGGACCGAACGCGCCATGCGGCACTTGTTGGTCCGGGAGATGTCGGCCACCTCGATCAGCGTCGGGTCGAGCTTGGAAGCGGCACCCATGCTGGAAATGATCGGGATGTCTCTCTCCCGGCAGGTCCGGATCAGATGCAGCTTGCTGGTGATGTGATCGATGGCGTCGACCACGTAATCGTAGCGGTCGGCCAGTAGGAAATCGCTGTTCTTCGCTTCGTAAAAATCCTGGTAGGGGACGATCTCGGCCTGCGGGTTGATAAGGCGCATCCGCTCGGCCATGACCAGGGCTTTCGCCTTGCCGACCGTGCCGTCCATCGCGTGGAGCTGCCGATTCACGTTGGTGAGACAGATGTCGTCGAAATCGACGATGACGATGCGGCCGACGCCGGCACGGCAAAGGGCCTCAGCGGCGTAGCTCCCTACCCCGCCCAGACCGAACACGGCGACGGTTGCTTCCTTGAGTTTGGTGAGGCCTGCGGATCCGATGAGAAGTTCC